>Ga0307373_10015151_pt1 | contig 10516 bp, 11 predicted proteins | sample OX2MG_FD_202534 | JGI IMG/M metagenome (GOLD analysis project Ga0307373, IMG submission 202534) | Soil microbial communities from Risofladan, Vaasa, Finland - OX-2 | ecosystem: Environmental > Terrestrial > Soil > Coastal area > Acid sulfate soil | place: Finland: Risofladan, Vaasa | collected...
ATCCCGGACTGTCTGCCCAGAGAATCGTAGCTGCACCCGCGCTCAACCGTCAGCCGTCCAGAACGCCCGTTTGACACCAACCACCTAGCTCGGCTCAGGCTTCGACACGCGTATCGGGGAACCATCCAGTTGCGGCCGTCTTCATCGCGCCGGGAAAGAAGAAGCCGAGTTCGAGGTCGCTCTCGATCGCCTCGACCGCGTAGCGATTCACCCACGCAAACGCGTGCTCCTCCCGCTCAAGGCCGAGCTGGGCGGCGTGAGCTTCGATACACACGTTGCCGAGCAGGATGAACGAGCCGCCCGGCCGTGCGAGGGCCCGATTCGGGTCGAAGCCCGGCAATGACGGCAGCTCGCCACGGATGACATATGGCCCCACGAGCACCGACAGGGAGTGCCAGGCCGCGTGGGCCGGGGTGACGGTTCCCCGCGCGACCACGAGCAGCAGATCGTCGACCTCGATGCTCTGGCGCGGCTCGAGGTGTCGGGCGGTGGTTCCGAGCGGCATGGTCACGCAGTTTTCCAGGACGATCGCGGTCGACATCCCCAGCAGATCGATCAATCGACCGTCCACACCCACCGTGCCGACGATGCGCGCGTCGCGCGTATAGCACTCAACGGAGGCAGCCATCGGATCATGCTCGGCTACAGGCCACGAGCCTGCATCGCGGTGCCCGGATGCGCCAGACCCGACCGTACCAATGGGGTCCGTCCTTTTGTACCAGAAGGTGGTGGTGGGCGGCGCGTCGGGATCCCTTGCGCGGCGCGGGCATCCCGAGGGCGGCCGCGAGGCCGGCCACGGCCTACACTCGGCCCGTCGGCCGCTTCGGCGCGTCGAAGCGACGCGGGCGTCGAAACGAATGCGCGCGTCGAAACGAAACGCGGGGCGCGCGGTGGATGCCGTTCAGACTCTGCCGCAGATCGACGCGACCCGAATCGCCGCATACGGCCGGAGCCAGGGCGGCGGCATCGCGATCGCGGCCGCAGGCATGCACTCGGGCATCTCGGTGATCCTGTCGGACGTGCCCTTCCTCTGCCACTACCGTCGCGCCACGCAGATACAGACACGAAACCCTATGCCGAGATCGTTCGCTACCTGAAGGTCCACCGCGAGAAGGTGGAGCGCCTGTGTCACGCCGATCGGTCCGCGGAGATCGACGACGTCAAGAACGAGGCGCTGGCCGCGGTCAACGACTATTTCGAGCGGCGCCTGGTGGCGGTGTCCGGGATCCGCGACTACTTCATCGGCCTGGCGCGCAGCTCAGCTGAAGCTGGCGGTCGCGCGGCCCAACCCGTCGACCTCGATCTCCACCTCGTCGCCGGCGCTCACCCACCTCGTGGCCACGACGCTGCCAAGCATGACGAACGAGCCGGCGCGGAGCGGGGTGCCGCGGTCGACGAGGTTTCCCGCCAGCCACGCCAGCGCATCGAACGGGTGGCCGAGGATGTCGCCGCCCCGTCCCTCGCCGACGACCGCGCCGTTGATGGTCATCCGGCCACGCAGCGCCGTGAGATCGAGGCCGGACCAGGCCGCGACCGAATCGCCGAGGACGCAGCCGGCGTTGAAGAAGTCGTCCGCGATGAGCGTGGGCGTCCCCAGCGTTCGGTAGTCGGCGTAGCGGTCGTCAACGATCTCCATGGCGGCCGTGCACGCAGCGACGGCCGGCGCGACCGATGCGCGATCGAAGCCACGGGCCGGGGGCTGCGCGAGATCGCGACCAAGCCGGACGGCGATCTCGCATTCGACGCCAGCACGCAGATAGTCGGCCGTCCTCAGCCGGCCATGGCCGAGATGGACGGTCGACTCGAAGATCTCGCCGGCGCAGGGGTTCGGGATGTCCAGGAATGCCTGCATGACGGGCGTGGTGCAGCCGATCTTGTGGCCAGCCAGCCCTCCGGCGCCCAGTTCGCTCAACTGACGGTTGAGGACGGCCTGAAGCCGATACGCCTCTGGTTCGTCGGCCGGCCGGAGGGCGGCCGGAAGTGGCCTCATCGGCCGGTGGCCCAGTCGGGCCTCGCGAAGCATCGTCGCCGCACGTTCGAGGCTGTCGGAATCCATTGGCGATCGCCCCTTCGTGGCAGCACGCGCCGGCATCACCGCCGGCGCGCGACTCCACGACACTCGGCCACCCCAGTACCTCTGGGTCGTGACCTTCGCACCGCCGCCAGCCTAGCGTGGGCGGTGATCGGGAGTGACATCCGGCATCCGCCCGCCCCAGCAGCCGCGACCGCTCAGGCGACCAGGCGACCAACGAGGGAGACCCAGATGACGCTCAGGATCGCGTTCCACCGGGACAACACGGTGGCGGCCATCATCCTGCTCCTGACCCTTGTCGGGACGACCGCGACCTTTCGGCTGGCGTTCTAGAGGGCGCACACCGGGCTCCGTCGTGTTGGTGTTGACACTGCTCCAAGTCCAGTTCGTCGACCTCTGCGACAGCTGAGCCCGTCGTCGCGGCCACGCCAGGACCGATCGTCGATCAGGCCAAATCGTCACCCTCCAGGGATTTCGCCGGCTGGAGGTCGGCCTGCTCCGCGTCGATCTCTTGGCCAAGGACCTCGCCGGCCAGGGCACCACCAGCCGCACCGATGCTCAGGCCCATTACGCCGGCGACGGCACCCCCTTCATTCGCCGGTGGATGCAGATCCTCGCCGCGGCCTGCCTGCATCTCGGGTGACGTGTATTCGGCGTCGTCTCGATAGGCCTCGTCAATTCTGCGATCGCTCACATCGATCTCCTTTCGATCGCGGCTCAGGGCGGGGCTCACCCATCTCATGGGGACGTTCGTCGAGGCCGCCACAGCCGCCCAGCCGCCCAGCCGCTCGGAACAGTATGCAATCGCGGGAGGCGACGCGATCACGGCGCGGACTCCACTGTTGCGGTTGGGTTGCAGCCTCCGCTGCTCGGTGCCCGTGCCTTCGCTCCAGGGGGAACCCCTGAGCGCCGGTGGCGGCTGATCGTGCCTTCGCCCCGGGCCCACAACCAGGAGCACCGCCACTGGCCGCCAGGGCCCGAGGCCACCGGCCCGGAGCCACATGGGCGACCCGACGGGCGCCGGTCCGGACACCGCGCTAGCATCACCCGCGCGACCACTGTGCACGGCAGAACCCGCGCGGCCGCATGCCACGCCAGACGACCAGCCACGGGACCGCCAGGGAGGCGAGACGCGCCATGACGTTCGACCCCGATCGCTCGGCGCCCGCTCGCCTGCCTCCTCTCCTGCCGTCGATGTCCCCCGTTGGGCCCGCCGAGCCGGGCGGAGCGGGCGGCCGCCTTCTGGCGATGGTGCTGCTGATCGTGCTCGCGTTCGGGCTCGGGTTCGCGGTGGACCGCGCCTCCACGATCGCCAACGACAACGGCTCGGGCTCGGGCTCCTCGGCGACCGCCGCCCCGAACCCGCCGTCGGGCGCGGTCACCACGGCGCACCCCGGCGCGACCTCCGGAACGAGCGGCGGCCCCAGTGGCTCAGGAGCTCTCGCGTCGCCGGTCGTCACGCCCGGACCCACGATCGGCCCGGGGGCGACGGTTCCGCCCTACGCACCGGCCAACATCGGCCTGCTCTGGGACGCCCTCAAGCTCATCGAAGACCATTACGTCCGGCGATCACAACTCAATCCGACGGACCTCACATACGGCGCGATCAACGGCCTCGTCGAGTCGCTCGGCGATCCGGGACACACCGTCTTCCTCACCCCGGCCGAGGTCAAGAGTGAGAACGACGCCCTGAGCGGCACGATCTCCGGGATCGGTGTCTTCCTGGGACAGGAGGGCGGCGCGCCGGTGATCGTCTCGGTCGTCTCCGGTTCGCCAGCCTCGAAGGCCGGCCTGCTGTCCGGCGACCTGCTCATCGCGGTCAATGGGATGAACGCGCAGAGCCTCACACTGTCCGCGATCGCGGCGCTCGTGCGCGGTCCGGCCGGCACCACGGTCACCCTGACGATCATCCATCCGCACAGCGCTACGCCGATCGACGTGACGATCGTGCGCGCGCAGATCACGGTGCCAGCGGTGGACTGGACCATGGTGCCCGGCACGACGATTGCCGACGTCCAGATCTCGCAGTTCTCGGCGGGCGCGGGCGACGAGTTGATCACAGCCCTGCGAGCCGTCCGCCAGGCCGGGGCGACGGCCATCATCCTCGACCTGCGCAACAACCCCGGGGGATTCGTCGGCGAGGCCGTCACCGCGACCAGCCAGTTCCTCAAGAGCGGCAACGTCTACATTCGCGAGCTGGCCGACGGCCAGAGGATCCCCGTGCCGGTCCAGGCGGGCGGCATCGCAACCAACATTCCGATTGCTGTGCTGGTCGACTTCGGAACGGCCAGCTCGGGCGAGATCATGGCCGGCGCGCTCCAGGACGCGAAGCGTGGGCCGATCATCGGCGTTCGGACCTACGGCACCGGCACGGTCCTGAACACGTATCCCCTGCCGGATGGCTCGGCGCTGCGAATCGGCGTCGAAGAGTGGCTGACTCCGTCGGGCCGGCACATCTTCCCGGACGGGATCACGCCGGACATCACCGTCGACCTGCCGCCCGACACCCGGCCGGTCGATCCCGAGACGCTCCATTCGATGACGGCCGCCGCGCTGGCGGCCTCGGGCGACAGCCAGCTGTTGAAGGCGGTGCAGACGCTGCAGGGCAAGTGACGGCGGGCGGCGCGCGGGCCTCCGAACGAGGGCCGACCCATGCAGCGCGTGGCCAGCCCCGAACGAGGGCCGACCAGGCGGCGCGCGCACGCCGGCACGGCAGTCCAGTGACCGGCGCGCTGGCGCCGCGGGTACACACGGGGAGAGCGCATGACGGCACCGGCGGCGATCGACTCGGTCGAACGTCGCGGCCGGGTCGGCCGGCTCCAGGGTGAGCTTCGCCGCCGCGGCCTCGATGCGGCACTCGTGACCGAGCGCGCCAACTTCGAGTATCTCGCTGGCTACGTCGTCGGGCCGCTGTGGTCCTCGTACACGCGCATCCTCGCGGCGCTCGTGCCGGCAGACGGGAACCCGACGCTCCTTCTGCCGGGCTTCATCGCCGAGGAGGCACGCGCCGAAAGCGGATGGGAGGTGGAGGCGTACGACTCACTCGATCGCGGAGCGGCCGACCTGATGGCCGGTCTGCTCGAGACTGCCGGGCTTCGATCCGGCCGCATCGGCCTGGAGCTTGGGCGAGAGAGCCGGCTCGCTGCGCCCGCGGGTGAGCTGGAACGGTTGCGCGGCACTCTTCCGGGCGCGGCCTTCGACGATGGTACGGCCGCGTTGTGGGCGGTTCGGGCGATCAAGAGTCGCCCTGAAATCGAGCGGCTCCGCATCGCCTGCAGGGCGAACGCGGCGGGATTCGCTGCCGGATTCGGCCGCGCGCAGGCCGGCGCCTCGGAACGGACCGTTGCCGCGGAAATGCTGGCTGCCGGGACAACGGCCGGAACCGCGCTCGGAGCCTGGGTCCAGCCGGGCTGGATCGGGATGACCTCGGGCGCGGCCGGGTACGCCCGATTCGTTGGCGGACCCCGCGACCGGGCCCTCGAGCCCGGCGACATGCTCTGGGCCGATCTCGGGTTCACCGCGGACGGCTACTGGTCGGACTACTGTCGAGCGGCCGTGGTCGGCGGGCCGTCGCCGCAGCAGGTCGACCGGCAGCGGCGCATCGCGCAGGCGACAACGGCCGGCGTGGCGATGTGCCGGCCGGGCGTCGCGATCGCCGACATCGCGCGTGAGGTGCGGCGGAGCAGCGAACGGCTCGGATTGGCGGGTCTCGGGTTCGGGCGGCTCGGTCACGGCATCGGGCTCAACGCAACCGAGCCACCCAGCGTGGTCGAGCACGATCGGACGGTTCTCGGGGCCGGCATGGTGGTCACGATCGAACCGGCGGCAACGTACGCGGACGGCCTCTACTGCGCCGAGCAGATCGTCATCGTCGGCGACCCGCCCGAGCTCCTCTCGACGGAGCCGTCGGAGCTGCGCTCGATCTGACGCGTCAGCCCGCCGACGCCGCTTCGGCCACCGGAAGCTTCAGGATTCGCGCCGCCGTGCCGCCCATCAGCAACGCCATGTCCGCCGGCGCCAGGAACGACGTGCAGTACCGCTCGAGGTAGTCGCGCGACTGACGGTACGTGCAGAACCGATTCTGGAATGGCATGTCCGTGCCCCAAAGCAGCCTGCCGGGCCCGATTCGGTCGACCATCGCTTCCGCGACGGGCCAGGTCTCACGCCACGGGTAGTCGAGCAGATCCCCGATCCGGATCGGGAAGCTGACCTCGATCGAGAGGTTCGGGGCGTCCGTGAACGGGCCCCACATCGCCTCGGGCAGGACGAATCGATCGCCATCGTGAAAGTCGCGCCACGGGAAGCCATGCGTGACGCTCACAAGCACCTCCGGGTAGCGCTCCATCCAGCGTCGAAGCACCCACAGCTCGTCGATGAAGCCCTGGCGCGGGTCGGTGCAGCCCGGCGATGCCCCGAGTGTGAAGAAGATTGGCACGCCGAGCTTCGTCACGGCATCCCAGAACGGCCGCCACGCAGGCTCGTCGAAGCTCGTGCAGTGCGCGATCCGATAGGCGTACTCGGGGATGATCTTGAAGGCATGCAGGCCGTGGATCTCGATCGCCTCGGTGGCGCGGCGGATGGCCGTCTCAGGGTCCGTCGGGATCAGCCATTCGTCGACGGGCGCCATGGAACGGAGGCGGTCGGGGAACGCCCGAACACACGACGCGAGGTACTCGACGTCCTTCTCGAGCGCCGCGTCGACGTGCATGAGGGCCCAATCGATGCCCGCGTAGTCCATCTCGGCGATGGCCGATCCGGCCCTGAACTCGATCACGTTCGGCGGCAGGTACTGCTTTGTGCAGTCCTCGCCGTCGACCGTCCAGATGAGCCGATTCGTCACTCGGTCGACGCGAAAGTTCCGGTTCGTGGCGAGACGCAGCGGATCGTCCGGGGCCGGATCGAGGAGCAGCTGCGAATCCGCCGGTTCCCGATCGCGGGTGCGGTACGCCGGCTGGTGATGGAGCGCGTAGCCCCACTGCCACAGCTTCATGTGGTCGGCGGCCGTCGGATGGCCTGCCGGCGCGTCGGGGGCACGGAAACAATAGATGTGGCTGTCAACGATCACGCGCTGCCCTCCCTCACCGGCGAAGGATACCCGCGGCCGGTGGACGAAGGCCGACCGGCGAGGGAAGGTCGGCCGGCCGATCATTGCGTTCCCGGCCGATCATCGCGCTCAAGGAGCGCCGTGCTGCCCGGGCCCGACGATGCGACAGGCCGTCGAAGGACCTGACGATCCTCAGCCGCGCGCTTCGCTAGACTCCGTCGTGGTCGGTCCGAACGTACGAGGGATCCACGATGACCACCCCCGCCTCCCTGTCGCGCCTGGCGGTCGACGGCGGCGATCCCGTCCGCGCCACGTCGATGCCGCCGCGGGTCCAGATCGACGAGCGCGAAGTCGACGCCATCAATGCGCTCCTGCGCCGGCGGATGGAGCAGGGCGGCGCCTTCGACCGGTATGACGGCCCCGAGGTCGATACGTACGAACGTGAGCTTGCCGACTATTTCGGGGTCGCCTTCGTGACCTGCGTCTCGTCGGGCACGGCATCGATCCATGCGGCGCTCGGTGCGCTCGACTTCGAGCCCGGCAGTGAGGTCATCGTCTCCTCGTTCACGGATCCGGGCTCGGTCATGCCGATCCTGTTCCAGCAGTGCGTGCCGGTCTTCGCCGAGCACGACTTCGACACGCTGCTCATGTCGCCCGACGGCATTCGGGCAGCGATCACGCCGTACACGAAGGCCATCATCACCACCCAGCTCCACGGCTACGTGTGCGACATGGACGCGATCCATGCCATCGCGGTCGAGCACGGCCTGACGGTGATCGGCGATTGCGCGCAGGCACACGGCTCCACCTACCGGGGCAGCCGATCCGCCCCCTTCGGCGACATCGGCGCGATGAGCCTGATGAGCGGCAAGCACATGGTCGCGGGCGGTCAGGGCGGCATGGTCGCCACCGACAGCGAGAACATCTACTGGGCGGCCAAGCGGTTCGCCGACCGCGGCAAGCCGTTCGGCCAGCCGGCCACCTCGAACACCGGCATCGGCCTCAACTACCGGATGCACGAGCTCGAAGCGGTGATGGGTCGCGTCCAGCTCACGAAGCTCGAGGACATCAAGGCCCGCCGGAAGTCAACGCTGGCGATCGTTCACGAAGGCATCGCCGACCTGCGGTCCGTCAAGCCGGTGCGTGCGCTCGACGGCGTCGACATCAACCCGTGGTCGGCGCTGTTCCTGCTCGATCTCGACGCGCTGCGCGTGGACAACGGGACGTTCTCGAACGCGCTCGACGCCGAAGGCATCCCGGTCAGCCACTCGTATCGCAACGCGATCAACTACGGGCTCCAGTACTGGCGGGAGCGCAAGACGTTCGGGACGTCGAGCTTCCCCTGGGGCCACGAGCTGGGTGGCCGGCGGATCGAATGGCGCGAGACGACGAACCCCATGGTCGAACGGATCGCGCGCAGCCTGCTGCTCCTCGACCTCCACGAGTCCTGGACCGCGCGAGAGGCCGCGGACACAGTTGCCGCCTTCCGCAAAGTCGAGGCCGCGTACCTGCGTTGACGGCCTCGAACGGCCGGCCGGCACCCCTCAATCCGCGACGACGCTCGTTCTCCGGCCTGCGCGCCGGGTTCGGGGTCCGCGACATCACGCCGCCTCTCGGTACCCCGAACTCTCTGGGCGTCGAATGCCAGGTCACGGCGATCTGGGATTCGCTGCTCGCGACGGCGCTCGTCCTTGAGGACGATTCGACCCGCGCCGCGATCATCGGCGTCGACCTGTGCGGGCTCCTGGAGGAGCCACATCGACGCATCCGTGAGGCCGTCGCCGCATCCATCGACTGCCATCCGGACGCGGTGATCCTGAACTCGTCGCACACGCACAGCGCGCCGTACGTCAGCTCGGAGCTCGACGCGCTCCTGCGGCCATTCGGGCTCCGGAACACCGACCCGGACTACCTGCGGGACCTCCACCAGGCGATCGTCGAGGCCGCGACCAAGGCTGCCCTCGTGCCATTCGAGACGACCGTCTCTGCTGGCCGGACGCGCGTCGATCGGGTGGGCGCCAACCGCCGGCCGAGGCGCGCGGACGGGCGCACGATTCATCGGCCCGGACGCCCCCTCGATCCGGCCGATCGGGCGCTCCCGGAGGGTCTGATCGACCCCCAGGTCGCGGCCGTCTACTTCAGGGATTCGGAGGACGGTTCGCCTTTGGGCTGCATCTTCTCGTACGCTTGTCACCCGACGGCGGCCGGCGGCGATCTCCATGACTGGGTCTCGGCCGATTTCGTCGGCGCCGCACGCGAGCTCATCGAACCGCGCATCAATGACATGCCCGCTCTGTTCCTGCAGGGCTGCGGTGGCAACGTCGGCACCGGCAAGTACGTCGCGGGGACGCCCGCCGAGGACGTCAGGACGATGGGCAACCACCTTGCGAACTCGGTGGCTCGAGTCCTGGATCGTCCGAGGCCGGTCCAACTCGGGCCGCTGCAGGTGATCCGTCGAACCATTCCCATCGAGCTCGAACCGTTTCCGCCGCTCTCCGAGATGACAGCGCAGCTGGCGGCTGCGGCGGCCACCGGCGAGACCGGTGCGGTGGTCGCCGTGGGCGACGCGCTTGTCGTCGCTCGCCGCATCGAGGAGTTCCGAAATGCGCCGCTGACCGTCGTGGCAAGCGGCGACCTGGCGATCGTCGCCCTGCCGGGCGAGGTCTTCGTGGAATTCGGCATTGCGATCCGTGAGGGCTCCCCGTTCCCGTGGACGATCGTTACTGCCTACAACGACAACTCGCTGCAGTACATCCCGACGATCTCCGCCTTCCCCGAAGGCGCCTACGAGATCGATGGCGGCTGGCGGTACATCGCGCCCGGCGCCGGAGAAGCGCTGGCGTGCGGCGCGATTGCCCTGCTCCGGGACATGCGAAGCAAGAGCGTTTGAACCGGCCGGGAACGGGCGAAGGCCGATCCAACGGGTCGCACGGAACCCATGACCATCGGGCGTTTGACAGAACCGCTGTTCGACTTCATGCTCCTGAAGTCGGCTCATTGTCGACGCCGAGCTGTCGTCGCAGGTCAGAGCGCTCAGGGCTGAGTCCCTGGCTCCGCTCCCGCGGCGCGCCGGAGCTACAATCCGCCGCCCCGGTCCCATCACGGCCGTGCGCGCGGGCAAGGGGGCCATCCGCAGGAACGCGGATCGCGTGGCCCCGAGAGGAATCGAACACGATGATGTCCCGAACCGTGAGGGCCGGAAACGTCCTCACCAACAGGGCGAGTGCCAGCCGCCGAATCCGCCGCGGCTCAGCCCTGAACCGCCTCTACTGCGCAACCAATGGCTGCGCCAGCTTTCTGGAGGTCGACCCGAACACAGGCGCGGCAACCTGCTCCATCTGCGGGTACGTCCGCCGGCTGCACTGAACCGGTCAGATCCATCCCCTGAATCGATCGAGTCGCCGTCCACGCGGACCGCGACTCGATCGATTCACGAGCGA
>Ga0307373_10015152_pt1 | contig 10515 bp, 9 predicted proteins | sample OX2MG_FD_202534 | JGI IMG/M metagenome (GOLD analysis project Ga0307373, IMG submission 202534) | Soil microbial communities from Risofladan, Vaasa, Finland - OX-2 | ecosystem: Environmental > Terrestrial > Soil > Coastal area > Acid sulfate soil | place: Finland: Risofladan, Vaasa | collected...
GGCAAGAATTTCCGCTCGCTCGCGCCCGGCGACGACGTGCTCACCGTCGGGCTCAATCGCGCGGTGAGCCTTTTGGCCGAGCCGCGGCAAACCGGCCGGCGCGGGCCGACGCCGCTCAAAGTGGTCGGCGACGACCCCGGCGACGGCGCGCCGATCACGCTCTATAGCGGCCGGTACGGGCCCTATGTCAGCCATGGCGGCGTCAATGCGACGCTGCCGCGCGACCTTGCGCCCGATGAGATCACCCTCGAGCGCGCGGTCGAGCTGCTGCGGGCGCAGGCGGCGAAGGGCAAGGGCGCGGGCAAATCAAAGCCCCGCAAGAAGAAAGGAGCGAGCGGCCGTGCCAAGACGGGCGCCGCCAAGAAGGGATCGCCGCGCGCCGCGCGCCAGTCCGCGGACTGAATCCGGCGCGCAACGCGGGGCACGGCGCAAGACCGCGTCCGCCACCCTTCCCGAGACCGGCATCATCGAGATCACCGCGATCGACATCGACGGCGAGCTGCACGGCCGCCCGTTGAGCGGGCCCGACGCGGCGCCGGCGCCCGAGCTGCTGGTCGTCATCGAACGCGGCGGGCCGGCGCTCGGGATCGGCGACCGCGCCGTCGTACGCTACGTCCGCCGCGAACACGATCGCTACGAGGCGCGTGTCCTGCGCGAAGTGGGCGGCGCGCCCGACCGCATCGTCGGCATCTTCCGCCGCGGGCGCGACGGCGGCCAACTCGAGCCCACCGACCGCAAAGTGAGGTCGGCGTTCCGCATCGCCGCCGCCGACACCGCCGGCGCCGAGGACGGCGAGATCGTGCTCGCCGCCGTTTCGCCGGCACGCCGCCTCGGCCCGCCCGAGGCACGCATCGTCGAGCGCCTCGGCGACAGCGCCGATCCGCATTCCTTCAGCCTCATCGCGATTCACAGCCACGGCATTCCGACCGCGTTCCCGGACGCGGCGCTGGCGCTCGCCGCACGGGCACGGCCGGTCGCACTGGGAAGCCGCACCGATTTGCGCGCCGTGCCGCTCGTCACCATCGACGGCGCCGATGCGCGCGACTTCGACGATGCCGTCTGGGCCGAGCCCGATGCCGAGCGCGAGGGCGGCTGGCATGCCGTCGTCGCGATCGCCGATGTCGCGTGGTACGTGCGGCCGGGCGACGCGCTCGACCACGCGGCGCGCGAGCGCGGCAACTCCGCCTATTTCCCGGACCGGGTGGTGCCGATGCTGCCGGAGGCACTGTCGAACGAGTTGTGCTCGCTGCGGCCCGGCGTCGACCGCGCCTGCCTTGCCGTGCATCTCTGGATCGACGGTGCGGGGCGGGTCGGCCGCCATCGGTTCGAGCGCGGCCTGATGCGCTCGGCGGCGCGGCTCACCTATGAGGCGGTCCAGGAGGCGATCGATGGCCGCCCCAATGACGTCGCCGCGGCTCTGGTCGAGCCGGCGCTGAAGCCGCTCTACGGCGCCTGGCGCGCGCTCGATCACGCAAGGCGGCAGCGCGGGACGCTCGAACTCGATCTGCCCGAGCGCCGCATCCTGCTTGCCCCCGACGGCCGCGTCGCCAGCATCGCGCCGGCCCGGCGACTCGACAGCCACCGCGTCATCGAGGAGCTGATGATCGCCGCCAATGTCGCCGCGGCGGAGACGCTGGAGCGTGTGAAGCAGCCCTGCATGTACCGCGTGCACGACACGCCCGATCCGGCAAAGCTTGCGGCGCTTCGGGATTTCCTCGCCAGCCTCGGCGTTCCCGGCCTCCGTCTCGTCAAGGGCCAGGCGGTCCGGCCGCGCGACTTCAGCGGGATCTTGCAGCGCGCCGCCGACACGCCCTATGCAAGGCTGATCCATCAACTGGTGCTGCGCAGCCAGGCCCAGGCGGTTTACAGCCCGGGCAATCTCGGCCATTTCGGCCTCGCACTACGCCGCTACGCGCATTTCACCTCGCCGATCCGGCGCTATGCCGATCTGCTCGTCCATCGCGCCCTGATCGCCGGCCACGGCTTCGGCAGCGGCGGCCTGGCGCACGACGCGGGCCCGGATTTTGCCGCGCTCGGCGAGCATATCTCCATGACCGAGCGCCGCGCCGCCGCCGCCGAGCGCAGCGCCGCCGACCGCTATATCGCCGCCTTTCTCGCCGAGCGCGTCGGCGCGCGCTTCGCCGCGCGGGTCAACGGCGTCACCCGCGCCGGGTTGTTCGTCACGCTCGACGACACCGGCGCCGATGGTCTCGTCCCGATGAGCAGCTTGCCCGGCGATTACTATGTCCATGACGAGGCGCGTCACCGCCTGATCGGCCGCCGGACGCGGCGCAGCTTTACTCTCGGCGACAAGCTGACCGTCCGCCTCGCCGAGGCCAACGCGGTGACGGGAAGCCTGCTGTTCGCGCTGGCGCCGGAACAGGGCGCGGCCACGCCGGCGCCGCCCGCACCCCGCCGCCGTCGCCGCGGCGAATGACAGATCAGCCGGCGCCGCCGCTGCAATAGCGCCAGGTTCGGCCCGAATGCGCGTAAAGCAGGAAATAGCGCTTGTCGCCGCTGTGGGTGATGAGCACGGTGAGTGCGTCGCCGCTGCAGGGTTCGAGCGGCTTGCCGGGTGCGCTGAGACGCTTCACCTTGGCACAGGTCGCGGCCGCCTTCGGCAGCACCGCCCGCGCAGCGAGCTTGGTGCCGTTGATTTCGACGAAGTAACTTTGCGCCGCGCCAGCCTTGACGTTCGCCTTCACGTCGATGCGGCCGAAGCGCGACTTGTAGATCCCGGCATCCTGGACACCGTCGGAGAGGCCCGAAGGGATCGGCCGGAAGCGGATGGCGGCACATGAGGGCGGCTCGCGTCTCTCCGCCGCGGCCGCGGGCAGAGCCGTAAGCCCGATCAGTGCCACCGCGGCCGCCGCTTCAATCCATCGCATGCATGCCTCCCTCGACCTGGCGCCATCCCTCATGGCGCCGCGCCGATTATGAATCGCCGCCTAGTGCCTGAGCAAGGTCCGACCGCATGAATGACGCCGCCGCGCTGTGCGCGCGGCATTGTCGTGACCCTTTCCCCGGAGTGGCCGAAGCGTCTATTGATAGGGATCGCTACCGCGGAGCACTGCGACCTTGCCATGACTGGAGCAAGCGAACGGCCATCGTCCGCCGCGCCCATCGCGCGGCTCGAGGCGGATCGCATTGTCGCGCCGGACGGTACCGTCCTGCCGCTGCGAATCTGGCTGCCGGAGACAGCGCCCCGCGCCGTGGTCGTCGCCCTTCACGGCTTCAACGACCACGCCAACGCCTTCGCCGATCCGGCCGCCGTCCTGGCGCGCCACGGCATCGCCACCTTCGCCTATGACCAGCGCGGCTTCGGCCGTACGGCCCTGCGGGGCCGCTGGGCCGGAGCCGAGGTGATGGTCGATGACGCGCTCGTTGCGATCGCGCTGCTGCGGCGACGCCATCCCGCGTTGCCGCTGTACCTGATGGGCGAGAGCATGGGCGCCGCCGTCGCCATTCTCGCCGCGAAGCGAGCCGGCGGCACGGGCGGGACCGACGGGTTCATCCTCCTTGCGCCGGCGGTGTGGGGGCGCGCGACGATGAGCTTTTTCGAGCGCACCGGGCTGTGGCTGGCCGATTTTCTTCCCATGATCACGTGGTCGCCGCGCCTGCTGCCGGTGTCCATCCGCGTCTCCGACAATGCCGCCATGCTGCGGGCACTCCATGCCGATCCCCTGGTGATCCAGACCACCCGCTCCGACACGCTCACCGGCCTCGTCGATCTGATGGGAGCGGCGCTCGACGCGGCGCCGCATTTCGCCGGACGGGCGCTCATTCTCTATGGCGAACGCGACGAGATCGTGCCACGTGCGCCGGTCGCGCGCTTCGTCGCCGCGCTTCCCGCCGCCGCCGCGTCCCGCCAGCGCGTCGCCCTTTACCCGAACGGCTATCATCTGCTGTTGCGCGATCTTGCCGGCCCGCAGGTGACCGCCGATCTCGTCGCCTGGCTGCACGATCCCAACGCGCCGCTGCCATCGGGCGCCGACCGCGATGCGCGCGCGCGTCTCATCGGTGCGGCGGGCGCGACGCCCGGCGCGGCAGCGACGCAGCCCGAGTTCAAACCGTCATGACCAGTGCCGGGCTGCGCGGCGCGGCATTCGCCTGCGCCCTCGTCCTGGCCGCATCGGTACCGGCCAGGGCGGAAAAGGTCGATATCGCGCTCGTCCTGGCGGTCGATGTTTCCGCGAGCGTCGATGCCGGCGAATACCGGCTGCAGCACGAGGGCATCGCCCGCGCGTTCGAGAACCCGCAGGTGATCGCCGCCATCCGCGGCGGCGGCCGGGGCGCGATCGACGCGACGGTGATCGAGTGGTCCGACCGCAACAAGCAGGTGGTGACGGTGAACTGGACGCGCATCGACGACGCCAAGAGCGGCGCCGCCTTCGCCGCCGCGGTGCGGGCGAGCCGGCGCAGCTCCGCCGGCCTTACCGCCATCGGCGATGCGCTTTTCGCCGCGGGCGCCGCCTTCGCCCGCCTGGGCGATTCGCCCGGCCGCCGCATCATCGACCTCTCGGGCGACGGCATGGCGAATATCGGCCCGGACCCCGCCCAGGTCCGCGACCGTCTGGTGGCGCAAGGCATCACCGTGAACGGCCTCGCCATCCTCGAGACCGAGCCGTGGCTCGACCAGTATTACGACCGATACGTGGTCGGCGGCGACCACGCCTTCCTGCTCAAGGTCGACGGCTTCCAGAGCTTCGCAACGGCGATCGAGCAGAAGATCCTGGGCGAGATCGCGGCGCGGACGGAGCCCGTCCGCGCCGCGGCGCTTCAGATGCAGTAGGTCTTGAGCGGCGGAAAGCCGTTGAAGCCGACCGAGGCATAGCTCGCGGTATAGGCTCCAGTGGCGAGGATCTCGACCTTGTCGCCGACCTGGAGGTCGAGCGGCAGGCGATAGTCCGCTTTCTCGTAGAGGATGTCGGCGCTGTCGCAGGTCGGCCCGGCGATCACCGCCGGCCCGGTCGCGCCGCCATCGGCCGCGGTGCGGATGCGGTACTTGATGCTCTCGTCCGCGGTCTCGGCGAGGCCGTTGAACTTGCCGACGTCGAGATAGACCCAGCGCCTGTCGTCGCCGAAGGACTTGCGCGCGACCAGGACCACCTCGCTCTGGATCACGCCGGCGTCGCCGACGACCGAGCGGCCCGGCTCGACGATGATCTCGGGCAGGTCGTTGCCGAAATGACGGGTGATGGCGCCCATCACCGCCGCGGCATAACGCTCGAGCGGCTGCACGTCGCCGCGGTAATGCGCGGGAAAGCCGCCGCCGATATTGACCATCCGCAGCGTGATGTCGGATTGGGCCAGCACCGAGAACATCTCGGCCGCGCGTCCGATGGCGCCGTCCCACTGCGTCAGATCCGTCTGCTGCGAGCCGACATGGAACGAGACACCGTAGGGATCGAGGCCGAAGCCACGCGCCTGGCGCAGCAGGTCCACCGCCATCTCCGGCGAGCAGCCGAACTTGCGCGACAGCGGCCATTCGGCGCCCGTGCACTCGACCAGGATGCGGCAGAAGACGCGCGCGCCCGGCGCGGCGCGGGCGATCTTCTCGAGCTCGGCCAAGCTGTCGAACGCGAACAGGCGGATGCCGCGGTCGTAGGCGAAGCCGATGTCGCGCTCCTTCTTGATGGTATTGCCGAACGAGATGCGGTCGGCAGCGATGCCGCGCTCGAGGCAGAGCGCGACCTCGGCCGGGCTCGCGACGTCGAAGTTCGAGCCCATCTCGCCCAGGAGCGAGACGATCTCGGGCGCCGGGTTCGCCTTCACCGCATAGAACACGCGGGCGAGCGGCAGGTACCGACGCAGCTCCTTGTAGGCCTCGGCCACCACGTCGAGATCGACCACGAGGCACGGGGTCGCCGGCTGCTGCTCGGCGAGATAACGGGCGATTTTCGGGTTGATCCAGGCGGTCTTTGCGACAGCCTGGGCCGACCGGCGACGCGGGCGAACCGGGACCACAACCGGCACTTCATTGCCGAGTGGGGCACCCACGCGAGCGGCGGCGAGCGCACGAGCCACCATGACTTCTCCGTTAGGCAAAATAGGGAAGCGAGAGAACGCGATCCGAAACGCATGCGACTGGCGTACGCCGGCGTTGAGCTCAGTCCAGACTGCTCGGTTCGCTGGTGGCCCGGCCACCGCAACAGCGGGCGTCCCTGATATGCCGGGGTGTGGCGTCAGGGCAGGGCGCTGCGGCCCTGCGTCGGATTGCAACCATATCGACCTCCCTCTCGGGACCGGTCCACGGTGACCGGATCTTCCAAAAAGGACGCGTTACGTCGTTGCATAACCACGATGGGCCATAGGCACGTGCGGTGCGTCGAGAGCGCGATAGATACGCCCATTGCCGTCGGTTTCAAGGAAAAAACGAGAGCGCGCCGAAAAATTTTTTCGTCATTGCCGCAAGCATGTCACGCCAGCTCTTCGGCGCGCGCCGCGCGCTGCAGCGTTAACGAAACCTTGCCGCGCCGGCCGCTCCGGACGGGACGCTATTTCCACGATCAAGCATCTAGGGCACGGCCTTGCCGGGCCCGGCGGCGGGTAGCTCGATCACCGCGACCTCGGCACCATCGCGGGCATTGAACAGCACCAGCTCCTCGCCGCCGTCCGCCAGCGCAACCCGCACCAGCAGCCGATCGCCCGAGAGGTCGGTCGCGACGATGCGGCCCGGCTCGGGCAGCACGGTGCGGAGCGGCGACGCCGCCTGTTGAAGCACCGATTGCGCCGGCTTGCGCTCGATCCGGCCGACAACCGCCACGACCAGCACGACACTGCCGGCGACCAGCAGCACGCCCATGATGCCGACCAGGACCTTGAGCGATCGCATGCTCGGGGTCACCTTACCTGCCATGACCACGCCACAGCCCATGCCGTCCGCCGGAACCTTGCGGCAGGTCACGGCGCAAGCGATCGAGGCCGGGGAACGTCTCGACCGGCTGCTCGCAGCGCATCTCGGCGAATTGTCGCGCACGCGCCTGAAGCGACTCGTCGAAGCCGGTCGGGTGAGCTTGAACGGCGCGACGATAACGGACCCCTCGATGCGGGTCAAACCAGGCCAGACTTTTGCCGTGTCGCTGCCGCCGCCGGTCGACGACATCCCCGAGCCGCAGGCGCTGGAACTGGTGGTGCGGTTCGAGGACGAGCATGTCATCGTCATCGACAAGCCGGCCGGGCTCGTGGTTCATCCCGCGCCGGGCAACCCCGACCGGACCTTGGTGAACGCGCTGCTCGCCCATTGCGGCGCGAGCCTCGCCGGCATCGGCGGCGTGAAGCGGCCCGGCATCGTTCATCGCCTCGACAAGGATACGAGCGGCCTCATGGTCGTGGCCAAGAGCGAGCTGGCACATGTGCGGCTGTCCGCCGACTTCGCCGCGCGCCGCATCGACCGCGCCTATCACGCCATCGTCTGCGGCGTCCCCGTAACGGCCGCCGGCGCGATCGACGCACCGATCGGACGCAGCCCGCACAACCGCAAGAAGATGGCCGTGGTGGAGCGCGGCGGAAAGGCGGCGCTCACGCGCTATCGCGTGCTGCGCCGCTTCGGCACGGTGGCGGCGCTCGTCGAATGCCGGCTTGCGACCGGGCGCACGCATCAGATCCGCGTCCATCTGAGCGCACGCGGGCATCCGCTCATCGGCGACCGCCTCTATGGCGGCGGTCGGCACGCCACGGCGAGCGCCGCCCTCGCCCGCTTCCCGCGGCAAGCGCTTCACGCAACCGTGCTCGGATTTGTTCACCCCGCGACCGCCCAGCCGATCCGCTTCGAAAGTGCCTTGCCCCGGGACATTGAGGAGTTGATCCACTTTCTAGAGAAGCTCTAAAGTTTGGACATTGGCGCACGTTTGGAGTAGGATCAAGGCAATCCGGATCAGGAGCCGTGCGTCGATGGCGACGACCTCTGCCCTTCCCACCGTCGCGAGCGAGGGGAACCTTGCCCGGTATCTCCACGAGATCCGCAAGTTTCCCATGCTTGCGCCGGAAGAGGAGTACATGCTCGCCAAGCGCTGGCGCGAGCATGGCGATCCCGATGCGGCGCACCGGCTCGTCACCAGCCACCTCCGCCTCGTCGCCAAGATAGCAATGGGCTATCGCGGCTATGGCCTGCCGCTGTCGGAGCTCATTTCCGAGGGCAATGTCGGCATGATGCAGGCGGTGAAGCGCTATGATCCGGAGCGCGGCTTTCGCCTCGCCACCTATGCGATGTGGTGGATCCGCGCCGCCATGCAGGAATACATCCTGCATTCATGGTCGCTGGTGAAGATGGGCACCACGGCGGCGCAGAAGAAGCTGTTCTTCAACCTGCGCAAGCTCAAGGGCCAGATCCAGGCGATCGAAGAAGGCGACCTCTCGCCCGAGAACGTGCAGAAGATTGCCCGCGCGCTCGACGTGACCGAAGCCGACGTCGTGAGCATGAACCGCCGTCTCGCCAGCCCCGACCATTCGCTCAACGCGCCGCTGCGCGGCGACGGCGAGGGCGAATGGCAGGATTGGCTCGCCGACGACTCGGACGACCAGGAAACCGTTCTGTCCGAGCGGCAGGAGCTGGGGCTGCGGCGCGATCTGCTGCACGCCGCCATGGCGCATCTCAGCACGCGCGAGCGCGATATCCTGATCGAGCGGCGGCTGCGCGACGCGCCGACGACGCTCGAGGACCTGTCGCAGAAATACGGCATTTCGCGCGAACGGGTGCGCCAGATCGAGGTGCGCGCCTTCGACAAGCTGCAGCGCGCGATCCGCTCGATGGCGCTCGAACGCCATCTCCTGCCAGGCTGAGCCGCGTCAACCGCGGCCGACGCCGGCGCCCCATTCCTCCGTAAGCTGTTCGGCCCGTCGCTCGAGGCGTCGCTCCTCGCGCTCGGCGCGCAAGTCGACGATGACGCGCGCGAGCGCCGGCATGCCCGCGTGGAGCATCCATCCGACGCCGGCCGTGCTGTAGATGATGAGCCAGTTGCGCGGATCGCCCAGCACTTGCAGCGCACCGGCGAGGCTGGCGCCGAGCTTCAGCAGCGTCAGCGTCGGGATCACCATGCCGGCGAGGTTGAGCAGCGCGACGGCGGCGGTGAGGTAGCGGTCGCGGTGGCGGTCGATCACGGCGGCGACGGCGCTCGGTACCATTCCGACCACGAACAGCGCGCAGAACGGGAGCGCGGTCGCGGCCAGGAACGCGGCGACGAAAACGACGATCACCCACGGCCAGCTTACGCCCGCGTTGCGCCCCCTGCTCGTTCCCTTGCCGCGCGCCATGCCTTAGCCCGCGATCACCAGCGATGCGAACGCCGCCGACCACGCCAGCACGACCGCGGCCGCCACGGCCATGCGCCCCCCAAGCTCGACGGCATCGCGCCAACGCGTGTCGCGACCGTCGCGCAATGCCGTAAGCGCACGACCAAGGGCAGCGACCTCGCCGCGCGCGGCCTGGAACTCCGCCTCATCGCGCCGGCGCTCGCCCGGACCGACGAGGGCGACCATGTCGACAAGACTGCCCTTGCCGCGCAGTTTCGCGAGCACCACGCCAAGACGCTGGCGTCGCGAATGGCTGTGATAGCGCTCGATCAGCTTCGGCAGGTCTTGTCCGAGCCGATCGCACAGCGACGGAACCCGCGCAGGCCCGTACAGGCTCTGGAGCCGCGCCAGGACCTGCAGCCCGGCCAGCGCGCGCTGCTGCGGATCGGCGCTGGCGAGATCGTCGTGCCACTCCGACACGGCGGCACGGCAGTGCACCGCGAGAAACGCAGCGACATGGCGGTCGACCGGGGCTTCGCCGATCCGGCCGGCGGCACTCGCCCGCTCCAGCGCCGGCAGGACCTCGTCCGCCGCGATCACGCATTCGTGCTCGATCGCCAGCGCCAGACAGTGCAGGCCGGGGTTGAGCTCGTAGAGCAACCGCTCGACGCCGCAGCCGGGACGGCGGTCGTCGAGGAGATGACGCAGCCGGTCGAACAGGCGCAAATGCGGCGATTGCTCCGGGCGGAAGCCGGACTGGACGCTGCACCAGAATTGCGGCAGCCGGGCCACGACGGTCTCGGCGATGATGGCAGCGCCGGCGCCGCTGCGATAGGCAGCGGCGAGCGCCGGGCCGAAGCCGTCAGGCGCGGCAGCGAAGCCGCCGAAACGTACCGGCGCGCGCGGGTCGAGCGCGATCGCGATGCGCGCCACCAGCCGCGCCGTGTGCGCAGGAGATTCCATGCCCTCGCCCATCGCGAGCGTCACCGCCGCCAGGCGCTCGGGATCGCCCAGGCGGCGCTGCAACCACACGTCCAACGCGCCGGAACGGACCAATTTCTCGGCAGCGGCAGGGTCGCGTACGATGGCCTGGGCCAGCGATCGCGCCGTCACGTGCAGGCTACCGCCCAGCTCGAGCGGGCCGCTCGCGCGTCGCGGTGGCGTGCATTGCCGGGCCTTGATTTGCCGCCGCGCGATCCAGCTTTGGAGCTCGTCGAGCGTCCAGCGCTCGCGCGGATCGTCCGCCAGCAGGCCGCGAAGAATCTCGATCATGCCGACCGGCAC
>Ga0307373_10015153_pt1 | contig 10515 bp, 14 predicted proteins | sample OX2MG_FD_202534 | JGI IMG/M metagenome (GOLD analysis project Ga0307373, IMG submission 202534) | Soil microbial communities from Risofladan, Vaasa, Finland - OX-2 | ecosystem: Environmental > Terrestrial > Soil > Coastal area > Acid sulfate soil | place: Finland: Risofladan, Vaasa | collected...
AAAGCATGGCAGCTTTTCCGCCTCAAGAAAAGAAAGAATCTCCCAGGATTTACGTGCTCACAGGCGCTTCTGAGCCGAAAAGTTACCCACTAAAAAACGCGAAGAGCCGATTTCGAGGGGCGGACCATCCAAAGCAAAACGCCCGCGGCCAGCGTGATCCAGAGCAACGTGCTCAGGCGGAACTGGAGGCGGGGCATGATGGCTACTCGCGCGAACCAATGACTGCAAGAAAGGCTACGAAGCCGAGAAACGAGGTCACCGCTTGGTTACTCGTCGGTCGCTGGTTCATCGACGCCGTCTATGTGAAACGAAATCTGCCTTCGTGTCCAAATAACACCTGACGGCCCTTTCCCTCTCGTTACGATAGGAAACTGCGGAATAGGCTGGAAAAAAGCGCGCCGAAATCTCGTCCAAGTTGGCGGCCCAACCACGCACGCCACGGCCACGATTGCCGTGAGGATGAACAACGAGCGCAGGCGGAACTGCGGGCGAGGCATGATTAGGGCTGGGGCTCGTCGGCTCCGTTGGGTTCTTGGCTGACCGATCGGCGTTCATAGACCTCGCGCACGACCAATGGGCCTATCCCCCCTGCATAGCCTTCCGGCAAATCCAAATGGATCACGAGCGGCTTGCTGGGGTCATCAAGTTGTCGTTCCTGTTCGAGGGCGTACCGCCACCGCTCGTACCTCATGCCCCCGAACCAGCACCCCACGGCCAGCGTGATCCAGAGCAAGGTTGAAAGTCGGAACTGAAAGCGGTGCATGGCTAGCGGTTCAAAGCGTTCGGATTGGGCGCCTTCCGATGAATTCCCGACGTTCGCCACAAAACTTGCAGCGATATGTGCGAACTTCTTGCACAACAGGATGAGGCTCGACACGATCCAGGCGCAAAGCGAACCACCTCCCGCACGATGGGCAAATCCGAAAGATCGGCGGACCACTATAAAGTTCGGAAATGATGCCTTGACCAGGCCGACTGCTCTGGGGCGATTTCTGTTCGGCGTTCATCGGGGCAACCGGAACTGAAAGCGGGGGCGGGGCATGGAGCGATTATACCACGGCTCCGCGCCAAGTCAGCGCGGGTTGCTCGGCCGCGGCGGCTGCCCGACAATCGTCGCAACAGTGAAGACCTGGCCCGAGCGGCACGTCGACGATCGCCACGTCGGTGGCGGCCTGCCCCGAGCGGTGGCCCGGCACGGGCACCGCCTACCGCGAGGAAGGTGGCTGCGGGCCCGTCTTCGAGCACGTCGGGGTGTGGCTCTTCGGCAAGAGGAAGAAGCCGAAGCCGCAGTGAGAAGGACCGGTTCCCGCCAAGGAAACACGGAAGTCCGGCAGGCCAAAGTGTGCTCGCCCTTGCCCTCTTTGCTCCCGCGCGTCAAGCTACAAGGTAAAAGCCAGGAAGTCCCTGGAGTCGATTTGCAATGCCCAGTGCTTCAGCCGCTCCGACGCTGTACGAGGATTGGCAAGCGCGCCGTGGTCGGCTGGCCGCCGTGGTCGGTCAGCTTGGCCCCAATGCCGCGATCGAATTGCGAGTGCTTGATTACTTGCTTCGGAAATATCGCGATTCTCCGGACGCGGCCAAGCCCGCGCGATTTCCAATTCGCTCGCAACTCGTCGTGAACCAACGCGCCGTCGTGGTCCACAACCACTTGGCGCACGGCCAATTTGACCAGGTTACCAGTGCCCTACAGGCGCTCGATCGTGCGACGAATGGTCTCGCATGCGCCGCCCGAGAGCTCGTCAGACGAGCCCGAGTGGCCTCATCGGCGCTTCCGCTCTGCGGCTGAGCGGGTCCGCGATCGCATTTACGCGCAACTGGCGAGCGGTGATGCCAAACTGCGCTACCACAGTATACTGGCCTTGAGTCGCGTAGGTAATCTGGACGACATTGGACTGCTCTCCGATTTGTTGGCCCTCGATGAACAGGATGACGACGAGCGCGAAGCATTGGCGTACGCGATGCAGCGGATCGCCGGCTTGACGAACGCCGGATTCCATGAACAGCCTCGAACGCTCGCCGGCTACGACTGGCGTGGCGTGCCGCTCGTCCAATCGTGGACATGCCTGAAGTGCGGTACGACGGTGCCGGACACATTTGAGATCTGTTGCGCCTGCGGCGCGTGGCCAGATGGCAATCGACGAGAAAAAGAGTGATGAAGACGAGCGGCTCCGGGCCGTCTGCGAGCACGTCAGGGTGTGGCTGTTCGGCAAGGCCAAGAAACCGAAGCCGCGGTGAGGAAGGACCGGTTGCCGGCGACGAAACGCGGAAGTCTAGCGACTGTCAACGAGCCTTGTCAAAGGACGCCATCGGCGGGTAGTGGGGCATCAGTAAGTTGGTCCTCGGCCGACCAGCGCCGCTAGTCGGCCGTTTTGTCCGCGTCGCTGGCGTCGGACAACCGCCTGATCTCGGCGGCAAGACCATTGATCCTCCGCTGCTGCCGATCCAGCGTTACACAAAGCAGGATAATGATTGTCGGTATGTGGAGCAGGAAACCAAATGCGCCGGCTGGTAGCCGTTCCATTTCCACGTACGCAAACTGCCAGTAGGCCATTATCACCGCCAAAAAAAGGGCGAAAGCGGCGGGAACCCAAATCGAAAGTCTCTCGCGGAGCATGGTAGACCTCCTGGAGGTAGTATCCTAACGGGTGCGTTGCTGGCTGCGCCGGCGAATGTGCTATATTCTTGGGCGGCGATGGACGAAAAAGGGCACCGAATCGCGCCAGCTCACGGGCGGCGACCACGGCTGATGAACCACGAGAACCAAGCAAGGACGAATAAGCCCGAAGCGTAGAGCAAGCAAATTCCCGCCAACATCAGGGCCGGAATTATCAAGCTCTTCTCCCTCGCGAGCACCCAGCACCCCATGGCCACGATTGCCGTGAGGATGAACAACGAGCGCAGGCGGAATTGCGGGCGGCGTGTCATCCAGCGGTCCAGTCTAACGACCACGCGAGAGAAATCGACCACACCAAGAAAGTAATAATGAGAAAGGCACGATCACCATCGACTCGTCCGGCCGTAAAAGCAAAACAGGCAATTCCGATTGTCGTCGTCAGCGCAAACAGGCTTCTCAAGTTGAACTGAAAGCGGGGGCGGCGCATGGGGGTAGTATACCACGGCTCCTCGCCAAGTCAGCGCGGGTCGGCGGCCCGACGATCGCCGGCGGTGGTCGCGACCTGGCCTGAGCGGTGGCCCGGAATGGGGACCGTCTATCGCGAGAAGGTGAGTGACGAGCGACACCGGGCCGTCTGCGAGCATGTCAGAGGCTGGCTGTTCGGCAAGTAAGAAGCCGAAGCCGAGGTGAGAGGGACGGTTGTCGGCGACGAATCACGGAAGTCGAGCAACTTTCGGCGATCGGTGCAAAAGGAGTCCGCCGGTAGGTGTCCCAAAGATGCGTTGATGGCCGCGACGGGCCGGCTGCCTAATCCGTAGGCGGCGATGCTCGATCCGGGGCAGCGTCGATAATGCCGCGCATCCTCTTGCGGCGAAGGTAAAACGGGCGCACGACAAGTGCGCCGATGAAAGCGAGGACGAAAGGCCAGATCCACTCGACGATTTTAGCAAGCGCACGTACCGTATCGGACCAAACCACTGAAGCTCGCGCCGCGGAGATCGCGCGGTCCTGCACGTCAGGCGGGTTAAGTGAATGAGGGTTGTATTCCGCCGGCATTGGATTGATGGCTCTAACCCTCCATCGCTCGAACACGATTCCCCCGAACCAGCAGGCCACGACCAACGTGATCCAGAGCAACGTGCTCAACCGAAATTGGGGACGATTCATGGTTACGTATGGAGCTTGTTAAGGATCTCGTCGCCGATGCACAGCAAGCAACCGCTGAACAAGGCCATCGGAATTATCGGCCACCACGAACAGTCGTGATCTCCACAGGAACACGCCAGCCAAGCGCGGTCAGGAAAAGGGGACGCAACTCGTTTCACGTCGATTACGACTACGATCTGGCCAGTCAGATTCTCACTCGCATCCGCATCCGTACCGGCGAGCTCGGCTGCGACAACCTGATCTACGAGCTTCACCGCTCCGCCCGCAAGTTCCTCATCATCCAGTAGCGGAAGTGGCAACAGTTCCTCAAGCAGCACCGGCAGTCCTCTGACGGTCTATCTCATCACTTCCTCCACGGTTTTCCCCGACGACATCACGGTCGATCCCTACCAATCGCACCGAATCACGAAGAGTTTCATCGGCGTCATGAAGCTCAGCCTCTTGAAGCGCAACCTGGCCGGGATCACCGGCATCAACTTGGCATCAGTTCAGTTTCGGCGTCGAGTCCCCCTCGAAATCGGAGCGGTATTCGCGTTCGACGGCTCCCAATGGCCTCTGGGCATCACTGAGCGTGATCGCGTGAATCCGCGCGCGTGTCATATAGAACTTGAGTCGAATTTCCTGACCCACGAGCGAGCCTAAATCGGCCTTGTTCGACCAACGGACCGGGTGGTCGAGCGCGTCTCCTTGAATCTCCGTGGCCTCGGGCCCGCTGAAACCCGGGATGGGCCGCCAATCGCGGGTCAACGCCTCCACCCGGATCGAGCCTTTTTTCCACGTCGCGGCGTTCAAGTACAGCCAGGGATGCCGCACGACGAAGGGCCGGGTTAACACCCGGCATGGTTCCGCATCAGGGATGCCGGTCTCCAACGAGGCGAAACGGTCGCGCTTCAACGTCGCCAAGGCGACGCCCGCGGTCTGAAACGAAGCACCGCCACTCGTGTCGGCATCGTGCGGAAAGTTCGCGGCCGTGTAATAAATATGAACCGTATCGTCGACCACGACCGGCCGGGGCTGCGAGCAGGCCATGGCCATGTAGTCGTAGTACCCCAGCGGACCCGCGGGGATGAAAGGGGTTCCCCGGCAGACGCGGGTGAAGTGGATTCCATCCCGGCTCGTCGCAAGATGAATATCGATCGGCTGCGGACGGCGCAGATGATAAATGCTCATGTATCCGACGTACGTCTCCCCGAACTTGTGGCAGGCGAACTGATAGAGCTCGGTGTCGGCAGGGTCGTCGGCGTCCATGGCGAGGATGAAGCGGTGATTTCTCCACTCCTTCAGATCCTCGCTTTCGGCGTAGGCGTAAGAACGGTCGTAGCGGTCGACCGCGGCGCGGTCACGGTCGCTGTCGTTGGCGATCATTCGCTCGCTGAATTCGGGAATGATGCGACGATAGATCACCCATTTCCGCTTGGTCTCGTCGAAGAAGACGTGCATCAGGCAGTCGTCGCCGTTCGAGGAAACGTCGTTCGGCGTCTGCCAAAACGGGGCGGCGGCGCAGGACCAGTGAACCCCGTCCGGGGAAGTGACGATGTGCGCTCCACGACGATGGTCCTGGACGATCGCCGCCGCGATGTACTTTTCGCCAGCCTCGCGAGGACGCGGGTGCCGGTTCACTCCCCAGAAAAAGGCCTTCTTCCCCTGGGGCGTCATCGGCGTCGTGGGAATGACGAACTTGTCCGGCCCATAGGAAAGCGCGGTCGGAGACGTCAAAACCATGTCGCTCGCGAAGACGATGTTGTGATCGAGTCGCCCCGCCACTTCCATGACCCCCAGGTCCGGCTTGTCCCAGTGGACGCCGTCGGCGGAAGTGAAGTACAGCATGTAGGCGGCGTTGCCCCCCACGAACCTCGCCGTCGAGTCGCTCCCCGTCCGAGCCCACATCTTGAAGAGCTTCTCCTCCTCGTCGTACATCGTCGTGTACGGTTGCATGTAGTCGCAGTCGCACCATCGATCGCAGCGAATGACGGGGTTCAGCGGGTGCTTTTTCGCCGGGTGCAGTCTTCGCGACACGCCTGGCGTGGCTTCAAGCATCTGGTTGTCGAGAAACAACTCCGTCCAGTACGGGACGCGGCTTTCGTCTCCCTTGCTGAATGCCAGGGAAGCCGTGTTGGGCGCGAGGGTTTCCCCGGCGGCAAACATCGCCGCGCCGGCTGCCTTGATGAACGTCCGACGATTCGTTTCCACGTGATGACCCTCCGCTGGTGTTGTGCTGCCTCAGATGAAACTGGAATTCCCGGGTGCTTGGGTTAGCATAACCTTTAGCCCTGGAGGTATCCATGAATCGTTTCAACGCAAACAAACAGCCGGGAGTGGCCGATGCCCACAGGTCGAGTTCCCTGACCCCAAAGGATGCAGCCGGTATCAGCGTCGAGCGACGTCTTCATCGTTGCCGGCTCCAGCGACGTCGGGGCGGTTCCTGTCCAGGAGATGGACGTGGCTCGACATGACCGAGAATCCGAGGAAATCGACAGAGAAGATTGCGGCCAACTGTTCAAGCCTTTCTTGCATCCAGACCTTGCGGTGATCGAAGTTCCGGCCGCTGTAGGGATCAACCCCGCACAGGAACGCGCGTCGCACGCAACGCGAGACGCAGTGGTAAACGCCGCCGCCGATTTCTTTTCTGGCATAGGCGGGCATGGGGCGAACCTCCACGCGTGCGACCTGCATGAGTGACGTGCGAACAGTATACGTCCGTTCCAGCGATAGTCAACAGGCCCACCAAGAATTCGCTGGGTGTCTTGCTCCGGCCCTTTGCTCCGGCCCTTGCAGGCCGACGCCGGATATAGATAGGATAAAAGTCGTCCGCACGACTGGATCTTGAGCGCATGATCGGGTTCAATCATTGAGGCCTGTTGCCGCCGGCAAATCCACCATCCTTGCTGGAATCTCCAGGATGAACGACCAGACACCAGCCGACCCCGAAGCCAAAGAACTTCAATTCGAGGAGGCTGAATACGCCGTACCGACCGCCGCCGAGCCGAGGTGTGCAACCTGCCAGCAGGCGATGCGTGACCATTATTTTCAGGTCAACGGCACGATTCTCTGCGAACGTTGTAGCACGTTCGTCAAAGCGCGTTTTACGGGCGGCTCCGCTTTGCACCGATTCGTCAAGGCTTGCTTCTACGGCTTCGGCGCGGCCATTGTGGGGTTTGCCATCTATTTCGGCATCCTCAAGCTGACCGGCATGGAAATCGGTCTGATTTCAATCCTCGTCGGGTTCATGGTTGGCACCGCTGTCCAAAGGGGTTCCGAGGGGCGCGGCGGGTGGCCCTATCAGTTGACGGCAGTCTTCTTTACCTATCTGGCCATTGCGGTCAGTTACTCGGCCGTGGTGATCCCGCAAATGTTCGATCAGCTCAAAGCCGAAAAGGCCGCCGCCGCGCAGCCCAAGAACGCCGGAAACGCTGAGGTGAAGGAAGCCGTGGAGGGCGGGCAAGATGCGGAGCAAGTTGCCGAGAAAGTCTTGACTCCTTTCGAACTTCTCATCGGCATCGCCTTCCTGAGCGCATTCATGCTGGCTCTCCCGGTCCTCTCCGGCTTCTCGCAACCGATCGGCCTGGCAATCGTCGCCTTTGCGCTCTGGGAAGCGTACAAGCTGAACCGAAAGGTGATCATCGTCATCACCGGTCCCCACAACGTCGGCCCCACTCCTGACCAGGCCCCCGCGCATGCCTGATCCAACTCCCCATTGCCCGACCTGCGGTACCGAGCTCGCTCCCAATCTGCTGAATTGCCCCAAATGCCGGCGGTTGGTCCATTCCGACCGCCTCAATGCCCTGGCCGATGCGGCGACGAAGGCCGCTAACCCTGTCGAGGCCCTCGTCGCCTGGCGCGAAGCGCTGGGGCTCTTGCCCGCCGGCACGCGGCAGTACGATACGATCCAGGCCAAAATCACCGAACTGGGCCAGGTGGTTGACTCACTCCCTTCTCCGCCTCCCTCCGCCGCTAAAACCAACGGCCGCTGGACCCCAACAGCCGTCGGGCTGGGGGCGATCGGCCTTTTAGCCTGGAAGTTCAAAACCATTTTGCTGCTCGTATTCACCAAAGGCAAGGTGCTGCTTCTGGGCCTGACCAAGGCGAGCACATTGACGTCGATGATGTTGTCGTTCGGGGTCTACTGGACGGCGTTCGGCTGGCCTCTCGCCCTGGGCCTCGTGATCTCGATTTACATTCACGAAATGGGGCATGTTGTCGCCCTGACGCGTTACGGAGTTAAGGCATCGGCGCCAATGTTCATCCCTGGCCTTGGGGCGATCATCCGATTGCGGCAATCGTTGGGCGACCCAAGACAAGACGCGCGGTGCGGCCTGGCCGGCCCGTTGTGGGGCTTGGTCGCCGCGCTGGGATCGTACGCGCTGAATCTTATGACTGGCTTGCCGATCTTCCTGGTAATCGCCCGGTTGGGGGCCTTTATCAACCTGTTCAATTTGCTGCCGTTCGCGACCCTCGATGGCGGCCGGGCGTTTCGATCGATGAACAAAAGCCAGCGCTGGCTGGCGGTGCTGGGGCTGGGCGCAATCATGACATTCAGCGGGAGCAGTGAGGCCTCGGGCCTGCTCGCCCTCCTGATGATCGCCGGCGCTCTCTCAGCCCTGGCGGGCCAGGCCCCGAAAATTGCAGACCGTCCGGGATTGTTTGCGTATTTAGCGCTGGCTGCCGTGATGACGCTGATCCTGGAGATCCCGGACCCGATGCCACCGAGGTGAATTGGTAGCACGGCGGTCTGACGCCCTTGTGTTGTCCGCCAACGCCTGGCCTTGATCACACGCTGCCATCGGGACCCTGCCTTAGGCAGGGCGGGTTCCCACCTCTCCGCTACTCGGTTTTCGCCAATTCTCAGTCGCGTGTCAGCGGTTGCTTTTTGGAGAGTTGCGCTTGCCACGTTTCGAACTTCGCTCCAACTGCACGCGGGAAGGCCGATGTGGGTCGAGTTCAAGAATATCCGGATTGCGGAATTCCGCTGATCGCCGGCGACGAACCGAACAGCAGCGGCGCACCAAGCAGGAGCAGGCGGATGACGAAGCGGTTAACTGGCGTTGGCCTTCCTTCCTGGCCGCCGGTGGCTGACCGTTGGCGGGACCGGACAGGGGAGGCGTTTCGAAGAACCGGCCATCGTCAACCAGCCGCGGATCGCCGGTGCGTTGCAGTTCGGTCAGCAGCTCTTGTTCGAGCTCGGCCCGCGTCTTCGCGTATGCGGCATCGGCGGCGACGTTCATGATCTGCTGAGGATCGGCCTTCAGGTCGTACAACTCTTCGCGAGGACGCTTGCCATAGACCCAATCGAAATGCGGCTTCCAGCGCGGGTCGTTGCGCATGCCCACCAGCCACGCCTTGGTCGGGCCCGCGTCTTCATCCGGCAGGGTGACGCGAGTCTCTTCAGTGAGTTCCTCGCCGACTCAACTCGCAGCACGGGTGACGGGAGAAAGGTACTGCTGCACGGCGCGACGGCGCAGCAGGCCACGGATCACGAGACCAAGAACCGGATTGATGATGTTGAAGTTGATCAAACACAACTCGTTCATTCGCGCGGCGGTCGTCAAGCGATCGGTGTCCTGCGCCACTCCCTTGGTCAAGGTGTAGACTCCCACGGCTACGCCGCAACAACTCACGGCCCAGGACCACGGCAGGTAGCTCCAGACGGAAAACAAGCTCACGCTCGCCAACGACCAGACGATGGCCAGGATGCCACCGGAAATCAAAAGCGCCCAACACGCTCGCAAGGCGCGCGGCGGTGGACACACGGCCCGTTCGTGCTCGACCGATGCCGAGGCGGCTGCTCGATCGACCTTGGCTCCCCAAACCCCGGCTGCCGGCTCAGCCGGCGCGGATTGGGTCGCTGCGACGGCTTCGCTTGCGATTGGGGTTGGTGTAGCCCCTGGCAGGCCGTCGAACCAATCTTGCCAACGTCCTGGGTCGTCGCCAAGGTTCCTGCCCGAGATCGACTCGAGTGCCCAAACGGCTTCAGACGTTAGCGTTGGGTTGCTCTCGCGAAGCACGCCGATCAGAGCGTCGGCTCCCAAGGTATAACCTCCGTCGCGCATTGCGGCAATCGCCCCGCGGCGCTCATCGTCGGGCGCCGCCGTTCGGCGGACCGAGGGGAGCAGCGTCTCGCGGAGGTGGCGTTCGAGAATGTTTGGAGGGGCATCGTGCGACTCGCCATCGTGTCGCGCACGCCAGGCGCGCCACCCTCTGGCGGCCTCTTCGAAACCGAGCCCGAAATGCCGCTGGAACACGGCCTCCTGCGGTTGCTTGTGGTCCAGCTCACGCAAGAAACCGCGAAATTGGTGGCGACGCTCCCCGGCCTCGACGCCCGCCAGATAATAGGCCAGCGAGGTCGCCTGGTTTTCGAAGCCGGCGATGAGCCGCGCGCTGGTCGGCTCTTGGCGGTTCCACGAGGCGCGAAGGATCTCGTCGTTGGGCACTCCCCAGGGACCAAGCCGAGTTTCCCGTTCCGACCAGCGGCAGGCGCGGAGGTAACGATGTGCGCGGCGGAGCTCACCGTCGCCGTCTTGGGTGGCGACGAGCGCCCGCAAACATGCGCCCAACCAGGCGGGCGGCATGCGCCGCTTGTAGGTGTGAATGAAGTAGTTCGCCAGCAAGCGACGAAACAGATGCGACGGTTCCTTCAGGATGTCGAGCGACGCGCGCTCGCAAAGGGCCATCTCGCGCGATCCGAATGTGGCCCAATAGACGGCCGGCATCGGTAAATGACCGCGAAAGTAGGCGTC
>Ga0307373_10015158_pt1 | contig 10512 bp, 10 predicted proteins | sample OX2MG_FD_202534 | JGI IMG/M metagenome (GOLD analysis project Ga0307373, IMG submission 202534) | Soil microbial communities from Risofladan, Vaasa, Finland - OX-2 | ecosystem: Environmental > Terrestrial > Soil > Coastal area > Acid sulfate soil | place: Finland: Risofladan, Vaasa | collected...
TATGTATGGAATGAGCTCAAGGCGCATGGTACCGGGCGCAAGCTCATCACCTCGCTGACGCAACTGCGGCGGACGGTCCTCTCGCATATACTGCAGTTGCAGAAGCCGCCTGGATTGGTACAGAGCTTCTTCCATGCACGAACCACGAGCTACGCGCGCGCATGATGGCAATTATTGTGGGAAGGTTAATAAGTGCTGACGGATACCGGACGGCACAGCTTTCCCTCGCCGGCGGAGGTGCCGGCGCTGATGGGAGATTTCGTCCGCTGGCTCGGTGGCGCGCCGGCGACGCCGGAGACCGCATTCATCGCGCATCGCCGGCTGGTGGACATCCATCCGTTCAACGACGGCAACGGCCGCACCGCATGGCTGCTGATGAACCTGGTGCTGATCCGCGGCTTCTATCCGCCGGTGGCCGTGCGCCCGCAGGATCATCCGGCCTACCTCAAGACGTTGCAGGACGCGCAGGCCGGACAGAGCGATGCAGGGTTCAACCGGCTACTTTATCAGCGCCTTGACGCCACCTTCGACGAGTACCTGGGCGCCGAGCGCGAAACGCTGTCTGCTCCAGCCCGTTGCCGCACGTAAACCCGTATAGCGAAGCCGCCGGTCCATGGCAGCCCACCGCGGCCAAAGGTTTACACCGCGCCGCCCGCGCGGCATCACCCACCCCATGACCGAGACCACCCCGAAAATCCGCCTCCGCAACCTCTGCAAGAGCTTCGGTGACAAGGTCGTGCTGGACGGCATCGACCTCGACGTCATGCCGCGCACCTCCATGGTGGTGATCGGCGGCTCCGGCTCCGGCAAGTCGGTGCTGCTGAAATGCATCCTCGGCCTGATCGAGCCGGACGAAGGCAGCATCGAGATCGACGGGGAAGATATCCTGCGCATGCCGCGCCACGAACGGGAGGCGGTGCGTGCGCGGATCGGCATGTTGTTCCAGAACGGCGCGCTGTTCGACAGCCTGCCGGTCTGGGAGAACGTCGCCTTCGGCCTGCTCGCGCAACGCAAGGTCAGCCGCGCCGAAGCCCCCACCCGCGCCGCGGATTTCCTGGCCGAGGTCGGGCTGGCGCCCAGCGTGGGCGAACTTTACCCCGCGGAACTGTCCGGCGGTATGCAGAAGCGCGTGGCGTTGGCCCGCGCCATCGCCGCACAGCCGGACATGATGTTCTTCGACGAACCGACCACCGGGCTCGACCCGATCATGGGCGCGGTGATCGACGGGCTGGTGGTGGATTGCGTGAAGCGGCTGGGTAGCACCGCGGTGGCGATCACCCACGACATGGCGAGCGCGCGCCGCATCGGCGACCAAGCGGCGATGATCTACCAGGGCCGCATCGTCTGGAGCGGTCCGGCGGCGCGGCTGATGGACAGCGGCGTGCCGGAGGTGGACCAGTTCACCCACGGCCGCCGCGAGGGTCCGATCCAGATGGAATTGCGCCGGTAGCTGGTCTCGGTCATTGCGACGGGCGCTGCGCCGAAGCAATCTTCCGCCTGACGAACCGCCCGACGCTCGTCAGGCCGGGGATTGCTTCGGCGCTGCGCTTCTCGCAATGACCGTGGGCTTTCTCAGCGCCCCTGCCATACCGGCTTGCGCTTCTCGACATAGGCGCGCACGCCCTCGACGCGGTCCTCGCTGGTGTAGGGGCTGATGCCCTCGTTCAGCCGCAGCGCCGCCGCCATCGGCAGGCCCGACGCCTTCACCGCGGTTTCCTTCATCCGGCGGATCGTTACCGGAGCGTTGTCGCAGATCGCCGCCGCCATGCGCAGTGCCCCGGCCAGCGCCTGGCCGGTGGGCACGATGCGGTTCACCAGGCCCCAGCGCCGCGCCGTTTCCATGTCGATATATTCGCCGAGATACAGCATCTCCAGCGCGATCCCCATCGGCACCAGCCGGGGCAACAATACGTTGGCGAAGTGGGCGCCCTTGCCGCGCTTGGCTTCCGGCAGGCCCAGCTTCGCGTGTTCCGCGCCGATGCGGATGTCGCAGGCGAGCGCCAGCTCGCAACCGCCGGCGACCGCCGGGCCGTTCAGCGCGGCGATGGTGGGCTTGAAGGTCTCCAGCACCACCTCGTACAGGTAGCGCCGCACGCGGGAGAGCAGGGGCTGGAACGGCTTGCCGGCGGCGTCGGCTTCCTTGCGCGCCTTCAGGTCGGCGCCGGCGCAGAAGGCGCGGTCGCCGACCCCGGTCAGCACGACCACGCGCACCGCGTCGTCGGCGTTCGCCTCCACGAAAGCCTCGATCAGCGCGTCGCCCAGTTCGGGCGAGATCGCGTTCATGCGATCCGGACGGTTGATCGTCAGGATGCGGATGTGGCCGCGATTTTCGCTCAGCAGGATTTTTCCCGCGTCGGCGTTCGGTGGTTCCGTCACGTTGTCCTCCTTCAGCGAGCGTCATGGCTCGCGCAGTGCGGGCGGTGCACCGTCGTCGCAAAAGCAAGCAAGGATTTCCGCCACAGATGCACGCGGATGGACGCAGATAGGGCGTGCGGCACGAGCCTGTCTGCGCTTACCTGCGGGCATGCATGGCGGAAATTCTTGCTTGGTTCTTCTACTCTTCGCTGTCGGCACGCAACCTGACAGGCCTGCCGGATCCGGCTATCTATGGGCGCACGGTGCCAGTGTGGACAGCCGGGTCAATCCCCGGATCGAGATCCCGGCACGGCCACGACGTACGGAGAGCGGGACGCATGCCGGATCGGATCGCCACGCAGCAGGCGCTGCACACGCTGTTCTATCCGCGCGCGGTGGCGGTGATCGGCGCGTCCGACGACACCACCAAGCACGGCTACATCGTGCTGAACAATTTGCGGGCAGCGGGCTTTACCGGCGGCCTCTACGGCATCAGCCGCCGGCTGAAGGAGGTGGACGGCATCCCGTGCTACCCCGATCTGGCGTCAGTGCCGGAACCGGTCGATGCGGCGTTCCTGGCGATTCCGGCGGAAGCGGCGGTGCAGGCGGTGCGCGACTGCGCGCGGGCAGGGGTGAGCGCGGCGATCGTCGGCTCGGCCGGCTATGCCGAAAGCCTGGAGGCGGGCGGCGCCGAGCGCCAGGCCGAGCTGGCGCGCATCGCCGCGGAGGAAGGCATCCGCATCGTCGGCCCGAATTGCAACGGCATCTACAACGCGCACCTGCCGCTCTCGATCGGCTTCAACACCGCGCACGCCAAACGCCAGAAACCCGGCGGCATTTCGATCTTCTCGCATTCCGGCGCGCTGTTCGACGCGATGGCGGGACGGCTGCACATGCTGGGCGCCGGGTTGTCGCTGTTCGCCTCGGCCGGCAACGAGGCCGACCTGTCGGTGCTCGACTACATGGAATACGCCATCGGCCATGCGCCGACTCGGGTCATCGCGCTGCTGATCGATTCGCTGGATGACGGCGTGCGGTTTCGCCGCCTGGCGTTGCGGGCTGCCGCAGCGGGCAAGCATGTCGTGGCGTTGAAGATCGGCGGATCGGAAGCCGGCGCGCGGGCCGCGGTGGCGCATTCGTCGCGCATCGCCGGCGACAACGCGGCATACGCGGCATTGTTCGGGGCGAGCGGCGTCGCCACGGTTGCCTCGCTGGAAGGGTTCATGACCGCGGCGGCGCTGCTGGACCGTTACGGACGTCGCGTGGGAGCGTTGGGCGCGCTGTCCACCTCGGGTGCCGGCGCGTCGTTGCTGGCCGATCGTTGTGCCGCGTTGGGCGTTCCATTGGCGGTGCTGTCGGCAGATACGCACCGGCGCATCGACCTCCATCGCATGTTCTCGCGCATCGGCAATCCGCTCGACCTTGGCATCTTCGGCGGCATGCGGCGGGCCGGCGCGGTGCCGTCGCTGCTGGCGAACGACGCCGGCGTGGGCGCCGCGCTGGCGCTGGTGCATTCGATGAACCCATGGCAGGGCGATCCGATCCGTGCCGCGTTGGCCACCGCGCGCGCGAGTTCCGGCAAGCCGCTGCTGATCGTCGCGCCCGGCGGGATGCCGGAAGCGGAACGAGCGTGGTACGAAACCCACGGCATGAACGTGTTCACCGAAACCGACATCGTGCTGGAAGCGATCGGCGCCCTGCTGACTCCGTTGCCTGCGGCATTAGCGGAATGTCCCGGTCCGGCGGACGCGACCCTGCCGCCGCGGCCCCTGAGCGAATCGGAGAGCCTGCGGCTGCTGGGCCAATTCGGCGTGACGGTCGTGGAAACCACCGAATGTTCCACGTTTGACGCTGCGTGCGCGGCGGCGGAGCGTGTCGGCTGGCCGGTGGTGCTGAAGGGCGTGGCCGAGGGCGTGGCGCACAAGAGCGAACTCGGCCTGGTGCGCACCGGGCTGCGCGACGCCGGCGCGCTGCAAGCGGCGTATGCCACACTCGGCACGCCCCGCGCGATCGTGCAGCCCATGGTGCAAGCGGCGCTGGAGGCGATCGCCGGCATTAGCCGCTCGCCCGGCGTCGGGTTGGTGTTGCTGTGCGGCCTTGGCGGGATCTACGCCGAGGCGCTGCGCGACGTCTGCATCTGGCCCATCCCGGTGTCGCGCGCTGCGATCGAAGGCAACCTAGCGCATAGCAGCCTTGGGCGCGTTCTGGCCAGTCCGCGCTGGCAACATCCGGAGGCGGTGCGCGCGCTGGTCGAACTGTTGGTTGCGTTGCAGAGCGTTGCCGTCGCGCTCGGCGACCGGCTGGAGGCGGTGGATGTCAACCCGGTGATGTTGGGGGCGGCCGGCGCGGTCGCGGTGGACGCGCTGGTGGTGCCGCGCGCATGAGCGCGCGGCTCGGCGTCACCTATCGGGTGCGCAGCGACGCGGCGTCGATCGAGGCGCGCGCCCAGGTGATCGCGGTCGAGCAGAGCGTCGAGATGCCGCTGGAGGCGATCGACGAGCCGACGGTGCTGCGCGACATCGTGGGCGAGGTGCAGTCGATCGAGGTACTCGGCGACGATTGTTTCGCGGTGCGCATCGGCCTGGCTGCCGCAACGATCGGCAGCGACGCGGGGCAATTGCTCAACATGCTGTTCGGCAACACCTCGCTGCACGACGACGTGGTGCTGCACGACGTGGCGTTCCCCGATGCAATGGTCGCCGGGTTCGGCGGGCCGCGGCACGGCATCGCCGGCCTCCGCCGGCGCGCCGGCGCGCAACACCGTGCCCTGACTTGCTCGGCCTTGAAACCGCAAGGCCTGTCGGCGGACAGGCTGGGCGCGTTGGCCGAACGCTTCGCGCGCGGCGGCATCGATTATATCAAGGACGATCACGGTCTCGCCGACCAGGACTACAGCCGTTTTGCCGAGCGGGTGCGCGCCTGCGCTGCCGCCGTGGCGCGCGCCACCCAGGCGACCGGGCATCCCACGCGCTACGTCCCGAGCCTGTCGGGCGACCTGAACGCGATGCGCCGACAGCTCGCCCTGGCGCGGGAGTTGGGACTCGATTGCGCATTGCTCGCGCCGCTGATCGCCGGATTCGCCAACATGCAGGCGCTGGCCGCGGAATTTTCCGACGTCGCATTTTTCGCGCATCCCAGCCTGGGCGGCGCCGCACGCATCGCGCCCGCGCTGCTGATCGGCACCCTGTTCCGGCTGATCGGCGCGGACGCGGTGATCTTCCCGAATTACGGCGGCCGCTTCGGCTACACGCCGGACACCTGCCGCCTGCTCGCGGACAACGCGCGCGCGCCGCGCGACGGACTGCGACCGAGCCTGCCGGTGGCGGCCGGCGGCATGACGCCGGGGCGCGTGCCGGAGCTGCTTGACTTCTACGGCGCCGACGCAATGTTGCTGATCGGCGGCAGCCTGCTAGCGGCACGCGAGCGGCTGACCGAGGAAACCGCCGCCTTCACGCGTGCCGTCGCGGCACATGCTTACCGGTAGAGGCCATGGACAGCGAATACACCGCGCTGAAACGCGACTTCCATGATGGCTCCCCTGGGGGCATCGGCGGGGGGTTCCGCTGGGACGCCGTCGCGCACGTGCCCTACAAGCAGGATGGCAGTGCGTCGTTCAAGGATGTCTCGCGCCAGGTGCTGTTCCAGGAACCCGGCATGGGCTGCGAATTGCGCTATTTCGAAATGGACGCCGGCGGCTATTCGACGCTGGAGCGGCACGAACATGCCCACGCCGTGATGATCCTGCGTGGCCGCGGGCATTGCCTGCTGGGGGACGCGGTGGCGACGGTGAAACCGTTCGACCTCGTGACGATTCCGCCCTGGACCTGGCACCAGTTCCGCGCCACGCAGGATGAGAAGCTGGGGTTCCTGTGCATGGTGAACCAGCAGCGCGACCGTCCGCAGCTTCCCACCGCGCAGGAGCTTGCGGCACTGCAATCGGTGCCGGCGATCGCACGGTTTCTGGAGGGGTGACAGGTCGGAACACTCCCCTTCCCTTTGTGGGAGGGGGCCGGGGGGAGGGGTGCGTACAGCCCGAAACCAGGGTTGGAATGCACCCCTCCCCCCAACCCCCTCCCGCAAGGGGAGGGGGAGGCAATGGGGGGAAACATGGCTCCGAATACCAAGCGGGTTTTCTATGTGAAGTACGTGTCCTCGCCGCTGTTCATGCAGATCCTGGCACAGCGGCCGGACGTGCAGCTCGATCGGCTGGAGAACGAATCGCCCGACGACATCGTGGCGCCGATCCTCGACCAGGCGCATGTCTATCAGATCGGCGCGTCGCGGCAGGTGATCGCCCCGCATTTCCAGGTCGCGGACGCTCTGCTGGAACGCATGCCGCATCTGGTCGCGGTGTCGTCCAACGGCGCCGGCTATGACACGGTGGACGTGGATGCCTGCACGCGCCAGGGCATCGCCGTGGTGAACCAGTCCGGCGGCAACAAGGAAGGCGTGGCGGAGCATGCCCTGGCGATGATGCTGACGCTGTCGAAGCGCATCATCGAGACCGATCGCCGCATGCGGGCCGGCCCCGGCATCCCGCGCGACAAGTATATCGGCCGCGAGTTGCTGAACCGCACGGTCGGCGTGATCGGCATCGGCAATGTCGGCAGCCGCGTCGCCGAGCTGTGCCGCGGCCTGTTCAACATGCGCGTGCTCGCCTACGACCCGTATCTCACCGCAGCGCAGATCAAGGCGCGCGGGGCCGAGAAGGTGGAACTGGACGAGTTGCTGCGGCAGGCGGATTTCGTCTCGGTGCATTGTCCGTTGACGCGCGAGTCGCGCGGCATGATGGGCGCGGCGCAGTTCGCGACGATGCGGCCGGACGCCTGGTTCATCACCACGGCGCGCGGCTTCATCCATGACGAGCGTGCGCTGGCCGACGCGCTGGCGGGGCAGAAAATTGCTGGCGCCGGACTGGATGTCTGGGAGGACGAGCCGCCGCCACACGACCATCCGCTGCTGAAATTCGACAACGTCCTGGTCAGCCCGCACACCGCCGGCGCCACGGAGGAATCGCGCGAGAACATGGCGCGGTTCGCGGCCGAGCAGGTGCTGGAGATCCTGGATGGGAAGCGGCCGCCGCGGCTGGTGAATCCGGAGGTGTGGCCGGCCTATCGCGAACGCTTTGCCCGGATCATGGGGTTCGGTCCGGCGGATTGAACGGCTCCGTTGGCCGCGGCGCCGCGACGGGGGCAGCGAATGCGGGCCGGGGTGCCGCCCGCCGAGTACCGGCATGTCCGCACGCACGCAATTCACGATGCCGGCCGGCGATCGCGCCGCAACGTGACGTGCGGAACCGCGTGGGTCTGGCTGGCCTTTGCGGTTTCGCTGTGCGCGTGCTCGGTGGCGGTGCAGCCGGCTGCTCGGCGCGCGTCGCCGGGCGACGCGACGATCTATGTGATCGAACGCGGCTGGCATTCCGACATCGGCCTGCCCGCGGGGGAAATCACCGGGCCGCTGGCCGGGTTGGAACAGCGGTTTCCGGGTGTGTGCTTCCTGACTTTCGGCTTCGGCGAACGGCAATTCCTGCTGGCGCGGCGGGAAACGCTGGGCGGCATGCTGAGCGCGCTGCTGCCCAGCCGCAGTGCGCTGCTGCTGACCGTGCTGCTGCGTGTCTCGCGCGATGGACTTGCACGGATCGAGGCGGCGATCTGGCGGGAACTCGACACGTCGCCTGACGGCGCGCCGGTGCCGCTGGCCGGCGGGCCGTGTTCCGGCAGCGTGTTCTATGCCGCGCGCGGCACCTACGACGCGCTCGATACGTGCAACACCTGGACCGCGGAAATGCTGCGGGCCGGCGGGCTGCCGGTGCCAGGCTCCGGCGTGCTGTTCGTGGGCCAGGTCATGCGGATGGCGCGGGCGATCGCCGCGCAACAAGCGTCAGCGCGTCGCGGTTGATCCGGGCGGCACCACGATGTTGGTGGTGTGCGCGGGCGGCCGGTGTCAGCTCACGCTGCCATGCGCACCTGCTGCCGAACCAGATCGGCGGCTTTCTCGCCGATCATGATGGCTGCCGCGTTGGTGTTGCCGGACACGATGGTGGGCATGACCGACGCATCCACCACGCGCAGCCCGCCGATGCCTTGCACGCGCAACTCGGGATCCACCACGGCCATCGCGTCGATGCCCATTTTACAGGTGCTGGTCGGGTGATACACCGTGCCGCCGCGGTTGCGCGCATGCGCCAGGATCTGCGCGTCGGTCTGCGCCTGCGGACCGGGCAGGAACTCCTCCGCGACGTAGTGCGCCAGGTGCGGCGTGGCGAGCAGGCGGCGGCCCAGCAGCAGTCCGTCCGTGATGGTGCGGCGATCGGTCTCGGTGGCGAGGTAGTTCGGCAGGATCGCCGGCGGGTCTTCCGGGCGCGGTGATTTCAGCCTGATCTCGCCTCGGCTTTCCGGGCGAAGCTGATAGACGATCAGGGTGAAGCCGGAGAATTTGTGCAGCCCGTCCTGCGGCCGGTCGGCACTGAAGACGGAGATCGACATCTTTATGTCGGGCGTCGCCAGTTCGGCGCGGGTGCGGGCGAACAGCGCCACCTGCGCCGAGATCGACGCCATCGCGCCGCGCCGGCGCAGGTAGTAGTCCAGGCCGGTGCGCAGCATCTTCGCCGGGCTCAGCATGATGTCGTTGACGGTGATGGGGTAACGGCATTTCAGCTTGATCGGCGCCGAGTAGTGGTCCTGCATCGCCTGGCCGACGCCGGGCAGATGGTGCAGCACGGGAATGCCGAGATCGGTCAGGTGCTGCTGCGGGCCGACGCCAGACAGCAGCAGAAGCTGCGGCGAGTTGATGGCGCCGCCGCACAGGATCACCTCGCGTCGCGAGCGGGCGGTAACGGAGAATCCGTCCTGGCGAAACGCCACGCCAACCGCGCGGCGGCCTTCGAACAGGATATGCTCCGCGAGCGCCCCGGTGACGACGCGCAGATTTCTCCGACGTGTCGCGGGCTTCAGGTAGCCGACCGAGGTCGAGCATCGGCGGCCGTTGCGCGTGGTGGTCTGGTGATAGCCGACGCCGTCCTGCGTCGCGCCGTTGAAGTCGGCATTGAAGGGAAAGCCGAGGTCGTTGCAGGCGCGGATGAACGCCTCGCAGATCACGTGCTTGTCGGGAACGTCGGAAACGACGAGCGGACCGCCCGTGCCATGCCAGTCGTCGGGACCGCGCGTCTGGTGCTCGGCGCGCCTGAAATACGGCAGAACATCCTGTGCGGACCAGCCGGCACAGCCCATCTGGCGCCACAGGTCGAAATCCTCGTGCTGGCCGCGGATATAGACCATGCCGTTGATGCTGGACGATCCGCCGAGCACCTTGCCGCGCGGCCAATAGATTTTCCGCCCGCCGGCGCCGGCGTCCGGCTCGGTCTCGTAGCACCAGTTGACCGACGGATCGGCGAAGGTCTTGCCGAAGCCGAGCGGGATGTGGATCCAGCGGTTCCAATCGTCGCCGCCGGCTTCCAACAGCACGACGCTGGTGGCGGGGTCTTCGGAGAGCCGCGCCGCCATCACGCAGCCGGCCGAGCCGGCGCCCACCACGATGAAATCGGCTTCGATGACCTCCTGCTGCGCGGACATGTCGTTTCCCCCACTCGGGCGATAAGCGTCGCCTAGTTTCCGGTTGACAGCATGATTGCGGCGATGGGCGAGTCAATGACCCTAAATCCGGCAGTTCACTGATTGCCACCGCCAGCCAAACCGGCAGAGTCCGCCGCCATGAGCACAGAACAGCAGGGTCTGGTGGTTCACCCGGAGGGTGAGCAACCGCAGGTTGAGCCATGGTCGGCCATCGCGGACACATTCGCCGGCCGTGTCCATGTCGAATGGGACTCGAAGGCCCCTGTCACGCCGCCGGGCCAGCTTGCGTTCTTCATCGACTACCTGAAGCAAGCCGGCCTGTTCGACGCCTGGGTGGCGGACTGCCCGCTCCGGCTGACCAGCCCCAATGCCCCAACCAAGCGCGACCTGCTCGGCACCGTGCTGCTGTCGGTGCTGGCCGGTCGTTGGCGCTACCCCTCCGCTGGCATTCCGTCGGCCGCGCCGACGGAACCTTGGCCAGCGACGCCCACATCACCGCGCTGCGCTGCGATCCGGTGAACCCGTCGCTGCTCGGCATGGGCAAGGTCGCCAGTGAGGCTTCGGTGCGCCGCAACCTGGCGAAAAT
>Ga0307373_10015159_pt1 | contig 10512 bp, 9 predicted proteins | sample OX2MG_FD_202534 | JGI IMG/M metagenome (GOLD analysis project Ga0307373, IMG submission 202534) | Soil microbial communities from Risofladan, Vaasa, Finland - OX-2 | ecosystem: Environmental > Terrestrial > Soil > Coastal area > Acid sulfate soil | place: Finland: Risofladan, Vaasa | collected...
GCACGGTGCCGGAGGTGTACTCATCCAGCACCTGAAGGAACTGGCGCTGCATACCGATCTCAAACGTGAGGATATGATTTTCTACTTCACCACCTGCGGCTGGATGATGTGGAACTGGCTGGTGTCGAGCCTGGCGCTGGGTGCCACCATATTGCTGTATGACGGTTCTCCCTTCCATCCCGAGCCGGACATTCTGTGGCGCATTGCTGATGAAGAAGGCCTGAGCATTTTCGGCACTAGTGCCAAGTACCTGGCGGCCGCCGAGAAATTTAACGTCCGTCCCACGCACAAATACAAACTGGACAAGCTGCGCATCATAACCTCCACTGGCTCGCCGCTGTTGCCAGAAAATTCCGAATATGTCTACCGGGAGATCAAATCCGACGTGTGCCTGTCCTCGATCTCCGGTGGCACCGACATCATTTCCTGCTTCGCCCTCGGTAATCTGCTGTTGCCGGTGTATCCGGGAGAGCTTCAGTGCCGCGGCCTGGGCATGGCGGTGGAGATCTGGAACGAGGACGGCCAGCCTGTGCGCACACAGCCGGGCGAGCTGGTGTGCATGAAGCCTTTCCCCTCCATGCCGGTGTTCTTCTGGAACGATGCGGACGGCCGCAAGTATCACGATGCCTACTTCGATGTGTTCCCGAACATCTGGCGCCATGGCGACTGGGCGGAACTCACCGAGCACGGCGGACTCATCATCTACGGACGCTCGGACGCCACCCTCAATCCCGGCGGCGTACGCATAGGTACCGCGGAGATCTACCGGCAGGTGGAGAAACTTCCTGAGATCGTCGAGAGCCTGGCCGTTGGCCAGGACTGGCGGGGGGATGTGCGCGTGATACTGTTCGTGCGCCTGCGCGAAGGCGTGCGGCTCGATGCAGCACTGGCCACAAAGATAAAAAAGACCATCCGCGACAATACCTCACCGCGCCATGTGCCGGCCAAGATCATCGCTGTCCCAGATATCCCACGCACCATCAGCGGCAAGATCACCGAGCTTGCGGTCCGCAATGTGATCCATGGCCGGCCGGTCAAGAACACCGATGCCCTCGCCAACCCGCAAGCGCTCCAGCATTACAAGAACCTGCCTGAATTGCAGCAACCCTGAGACACTATGGACAGCATCGCCATGCGGCTGACGCCGCGGCAACGTTACGAAGCGGGCCTGCAAAAACCAGGGTTTGTTAAGGACGCTGCCCAGATAAAGGCTGTGGCCGCTCTGGACATGCTCTACCATTTCCTGCTCAAGCGCCCGCCCCTGCCCCGATGGCGGCGCTTGCTCGGCCAAACCCAATCGCCGCTGAAGGGACTGTATCTGTGGGGCTCAGTCGGCCGCGGCAAGACCTGGCTGATGGACTGCTTCTACGAATGCCTGCCATTTCAAGAAAAACAACGGCTGCACTTCCATCGTTTCATGCAGATGGTGCATGCACAACTCAAGAATCTTCCCGGGCAGCAGGATCCCCTCAGGATCGTGGCGCGCCATTTCACACAACAGACGCGGGTGCTGTGTTTCGATGAGTTCTTCGTGTCCGACATCGCCGACGCCATGCTGCTCGGCCGGTTGTTCGAATACCTGTTTGCGGATGGCGTGACCCTGGTGGCCACCTCCAATATCCCGCCAGACAGGCTTTATAAAGATGGCTTACAGCGCGAGCGCTTCCTGCCCGCGATCAGATCCCTCAAGCAGCACACCCATATACTGAATGTGGACGGCGGCATCGATTACCGCCTGCGGCACCTAGAAAAAGTTCGCTTGTTCTACACACCCTCGGGCGCCGAGGCGGATGCGCATCTGCAGGATTTCTTCGGGCATATCTCCGGCGGTTCCCATGGCAGCGATGCGCCGCTGCTCATCAATGAGCGCGAAATCTCCGTCAAACAGCACGCCGACGGCGTGGCCTGGTTCCATTTCCAGGATATCTGTGGCGGGCCACGCAGCCAGCTTGATCACATCGAGATCGCCCGCAGCTATCACACAGTGCTGATCTCGGACATCCCGCAGCTGGGCTCCGATCTGGAAGATGAAGCCCGACGCTTCGTGGCACTGGTGGATGAATTCTACGATCGCAGGGTAAAGCTTGCGATCTCGGCGGTCACTGATATCGCCGGCCTTTACCGGGGCAAGCGGCTCAGTTTCGAGTTCCAACGCACCACCAGCCGTCTACAGGCGATGCAGAGCCGGGAATATCTTTCCGAGCCGCATCTCCCGTAAAATTCATAGTATTAACATTACGAGGTCGCCCATGTCTTCATCCATGCCCTTTGACGAAGCCGCTTTTGCCGAATGGCACAAGGCCCAGCAGCAGCAGGTGGCTGAATATCTGAGGAAGCTCGAAGTATTCGACACCGATATCACCGGCGAATGGCTGTGGATGGTGCCACACCGCGCCATGCTCGGGCGTGTATGGCCGAAACACGGCGTGTCCCCCAAACTCTGGGTCATCACCGGTGTTGTGCCCACAGACCATGCGGAAGCAGGTGCGGCCCGCACCTGCCGCGATGCTGTCCGCTATTTCGCGCTCAAGTGGCAGTTGGAAGCTGCTCGGCTTGAGCAAGGCAATAGTGGCGGTGCAGCTAAGGACGATGGCCAGATCGACTGGCAAGATGTCAGCAGCAATATCTCCGGCCGCGCCGAGTGGATTTATTCTCTGGTTAACGACGACCGCCGCTGGAATGCGGATGGCTCGCCAGTGCTACGCATTGATCATGAAGCGGCACAGGCGTGAGTTTGTGACGCCGCACCCCAAGCCCAGGACTTAGCTGGCATCCGCCTGTTTTCCCGGCGCGGCATCGGCGAAAGCCTTGAGACTCAGGCAATGGGCATCGATTCGCTGAATAGTCGAGAATGCGGTCATGTCCACTTCGAAACGCCTGGCATTGAATACCTGCGGCACCAGGCAGATATCCGCCAGGGTCGGCTGATCTCCGTAGCAGCATTTGCCAGTGGCCGGGTGATCTGCCAATAGCTTCTCCAGTGCGGTGAAGCCTTCCGTGACCCATCGCTGGATCCAGCGCTTGCGCGCGGGTTCGTCAGCTCCGAATTCCTGCTCCAGATACTTGATGATCCGCTGGTTGTTGACCGGATGGATATCACAGGCCACAACCTGCGCCAGCGCCCGCACACGCGCACGGCCCAGAGCATCCTCGGGCAACAGCCGCGGCTGCGGGTGGGTTTCTTCCAGATATTCGATGATGGCGAGGGATTGGGTCAGCACATGGCCGTGATCCACCATGGCCGGCAAGAATCCCTGCGGATTGACCGCCAGGTATTCCGGCTGGTGCTGCTGGCCGCCGTCCTTCACCAGATGCACGTAACGGTAGTCAGCCTGCAATCCCTTGAGATTGAGTGCGACACGCACACGATAGGCGGCTGACGATCGAAAGTAAGTATAAAGTTCCATCAATTCATTCTGCTCTGATTAACATCTCAATCTTTACTTAAATTTCTCCACCACCTGGTCAATAGCACCGAAGATTGAAGCACCGCTCTTGTCGAACATCTCGATGCGTACCGTGTCGCCAAATTTCATAAAGGGCGTCTTGGGTTTGCCTTCCTTGATGATCTCCAGCACGCGCTTCTCGGCGAGACAGGACGAGCCTTTAGATTCATCCTGGTTGGCGATAGTGCCGGAGCCCACGATGCTGCCCGCCGCCAGCGCCCGGGTCTTGGCGGCGTGGGCGATGAGCTGCGGGAAACTGAACTGCATATCTACGCCCGCATTGGGTTCGCCGAAAAGCTTGCCATTCAGATGTGTGAAAAGAGGCAGATGCAGCTTCCCATCTTTCCAAGCATCGCCCAGTTCATCAGGGGTCACAGCGACGGGCGACAGGGCCGAGCGTGGCTTGCTCTGCAGGAACCCGAAGCCCTTGGCCAGTTCATCGGGAATGAGATTGCGCAAGGAGACGTCGTTGATCAGCAGTACCAGCTTGATGTGCTTGGCTGCTTCCACTGGCGTCACACCCATGGGCACATCGTCCACCACTACGCCTACTTCCGATTCGAAATCGATGCCCCAAGCCTCATCCGACATACGGATGGGTTCGGTGGGTGAGAGAAATGCATCACTCACCGCCTGGTACATGAGCGGATCATGCTGGAAGCTCGGCGGCATCTCCGCGCCGCGGGCTTTGCGCACTCGCTCCACATGCGCTAGGTAGGCACTGCCGTCCACGAACTGCGGTGCGCGCGGTAGGACCGCTGCCAGATTTTTGGCGTTTAACTCGAGGGTGTTTGTGACCTCACCTTCTTTGAGCACCCCGGATAATTCTTTCATAATATTATTAATCGTGCCCACATCTACGACAGGCTGTTGCACCTTCTTATCAGCAGTCAATCCCTTTACGTATTCATCTATCCTGTCTTTAACGTTTAGGGACCCATATACTAGCTTCAGTTGTCGTTCCACGGTGGACCAATTCTCAATGGCTTGTAGCAGAGTTGCAGCTATGCCAGGTACCTCGACAGCGTGTTGAAGGTTCTTATCCACCACAATCAGCGTGCCGTCACGACCATTCTTCAAGCTTGCAAGCTTCATTCCAGTTGCTCCATATATAAAAATAAAGTCTGTGCGCTTTGAATCAGGAAGGGCGGGAGAGATTCCTTACTTTCTGTTGCGCAGCACTCAAAACGTGGAACGCAGCACTATTTATTTTTTGGATCGAAGTGCTTTTTAATCCCCTGCCAGCATTGCCAATAATCCGACTGCAGTTCCTTGGCTTCCATAGCTTGTTTGGTGGGCCGGATCACGGCGCGGGTCTCGAACATGAAGGCCATGGTGTCGGTGACATGCTGGGGTTTGGAAGTGTCCGCCGCCACCGCTTTCTCGTAGCTGGCGGCATCCGGGCCATGGCCGCTCATGCAGTTGTGTAAGCTGGCACCACCCGGGACGAAGCCGCCGGATTTGCCGCTTTCTTTGGCATCATATATGCCGGTGATCAGTCCCATGAATTCGGACGCCACATTGCGGTGGAACCAGGGTGGGCGGAATGTATGCTCCGCCACCAGCCAGCGCGGCGGGAAGATCGCGAAGTCCATATTGGCGGTGCCGGGTGTGTCGCTGGGTGATGTCAGAACTGTAAAGATTGACGGGTCCGGGTGGTCGTAGCTGATGGAGCCGATGGTATTGAAACGCGTGAGATCATATTTGTAGGGTACATAGTTGCCGTGCCAGGCCACAACGTCCAGTGGTGAATGGTCAATCTCAGCGGACCATAGCTGTCCCTGAAACTTCGTCACCAGTTCGAACTTGCCTTCCACATCCTCGTAAGCTGCCACCGGATACATGAAATCCCGTGCATTGGCGAGACAGTTGGAACCGATGGGCCCGAGTTCCGGCAGGCGCAGCGGTGCGCCGAAGTTCTCGGCTATATAGCCGCGCGCAAATGGATCCAGAAGCTCCACGCAAAAACGGATACCGCGCGGTATCACGCCAATCTCGAGTGGTGCGATCTCCAGCACGCCCAATTCAGTAACAATGCGCAAGCGCCCTTGCTGCGGCAGGATCAGCAGTTCACCATCGGCGTCGTAGAAAAACTTGTCCTGCATGGAGCGGTTGGCGGTATAGGCATAAATGCCGATGCCGTGCTGCGCCGCGGCGCTGCCATTGCCCGCCATGGTGAACAGGCCGTCCACGAAATCTGTTTGCTTGGAAGGCAATGGGAACGGGTTCCAGCGCAATTGATTCGGGGTGGCCGGCTGTTCGTCAAAGCGATTGTGGAAAGTACCGTCCTTGAGCATTTTGAACGGCTTGTTGCCTGCCGCGGGACGTATGCGATACAGCCAGCTGCGGCGGTTGGCGTGGCGCGGCGCGGTGAAAGCCGTGCCGGAAAGTTGCTCGGCATATAAACCATACGGGACTTTCTGTGGTGAGTTCTGCCCCACAGGTAGTGCGCCGGCCAGCGCTTCCGTGGCAAACTCATTACCGAAGCCGGATTGATAATCCGGCACCACCAGTGCTGCCACCCGTGGCACGTTGGGTTCAAGCGTGTTCAGTTCCCGGTTCATTCCTCACTCCTGCGGTTGCGGATACATGTCCTGCGCTGCGTTGTTTCCCGCTCATGGGCGCGGCGCAGCCGCCTGCTGGCCCGAGCGCCGTTGCATGAATTTCCGGAAGGCATAGGCGCACAAGCACGGTGCGAAAGGGAAGGCCACGAAGGACTCAAAGTCCCCCACCGGGCTGTGCAGATCGCGCCGCATCATGGCATCCCAAGCGGTTGCCGCCCGTCCGCCGGTCAGGGAAAGGTACAAGTCGGAACGCTGCAGGATTGCGAAAGTCAACAATGCTGCGGCCATGAACAACGCGCACCACAGCATCCGCGGGCGGCAGAGCCGTGCCAGGACGACGGTTGCCAATACCCCGGAAACCAGCAACAGCAGCAGCCAGCCGCCGAAATCCCACAGCGCGTGCGTCATCTGCGGATGCATGGGCCATATGATACCGATGGCGATGCCAAGCCGGGTGATTTCCGGCGCCACATTGTTGAGCAGTGCTACCGCCACGATATAGACCGCAAGCGCCAGCAGCGTACCGCTGGTGACTCTCGCTGCCGCATACAAGGTGCTCTGCATGTTGGTAGCCTTGGGCGGGGGTATTACAACACCCCGCGCTTCATCTGATCGCGCTCGATGGACTCGAACAGGGCCTGGAAATTGCCTTCGCCGAAACCCTCGTTGCCTTTGCGCTGGATGATCTCGAAGAAGATTGGACCGATACAGTTCTGGGTGAAGATCTGCAACAGCAGTTTCTTGTGGGTTTCCCGGTCGGCGTCGATCAGGATCTTGTACTTCGCCAGCCGCGGCACATCCTCGCCATGCTTGGGTACACGCTCATCGATCATCTCGAAATAAGCATCGGGCGTATCCAGGAACTTGACACCCGCTGCACGCATGGCTTCAATGGTTGCATAAATGTTATCGGTGAACAGCGCGACATGCTGGATCCCCTCGCCCTTGTATTCATCCAGATATTCGTTGATCTGACTTTTCTTGTCGGATGATTCGTTGAGCGGGATGCGCACCATGCCATCGGGAGCCGTCATGGCTTTGGAGATCAACCCGGTCTTGGCGCCCTTGATGTCGAAATAGCGGATCTCGCGGAAGTTGAACACCTGCTGGTAGAAGGCCGCGAACTTCTCCATGTTGCCGAAATACAGGTTATGGGTCAGATGATCCACGAAGGTCAGACCGAAGCCTTTTGGGTGCCGATTCACGCCCGACAGGTATTCATACTCGGAGCTATATATTTCACCCTTGGAACCATAGCGATCCACCAGATATAGCATGCTGCCGCCGATGCCCTTCATGACCGGAACGTTCACGGCTTTAGTGGATTCCTTGCTGGTGATCGTCTCGGCACCTCTTTCCATGGCCTGCTCCCGGACCCACTCGGCCGGCTTGCTGAAACGGATGGCGAACCCGCAGGCGCAGGGTCCGTGTTTGGCAACGAAATCCGCTGAAAAAGAGTCGGGCTCTTCATTCACCAGGAAATTGCAGTCGCCTTGGCGATACAGTGTGATCTTGCGCTGCTTGTGGCGCGCCACCGCAGTGAAGCCGAGGCGGGGAAACAGATCATGCAGCAGCCGGGCATCCGGAGCGGCGTATTCCACGAACTCAAAACCATCCACTCCCAGGGGGTTCTCGAACTGCACCGGTTTTATGCCGATATTGGTCTGGGCATTCATAGCCTCTACTCCTGCTGCGATGAGCGTTGATTCTTAGATAATGATTATACTGCCCAGCCGGGTATCGACCTAAAGGCAGGTTGATTCAATGCACGCCGTGCATCAGTCGCCGAATCCATGGTGCTGTCACAAGAAATACTATTGCCACCGCCAAACCCAGCCAGAACAGCAGTCCATAGACATGCGCGTAGTCAGCGATACCCTTCAGCGAGCTGCCTGTGGTTTCCGGTGTCGTCTGCATCGCAATCCAGCCAGCCAGTTGATAGGCCAGCGCCAAACCGAAGAACCAGCCGCCCATGGCCAACGAAGCATCTTCCGGTGCTGCAAGTTGCCCGACCAGGGAGTAGCCGATCGGTGATAAAGCCAGCTCGCCCAGGGTTTGCAGCAGATAGCAAAACGCCAGCACGCTCCAGCCCACTTTGCCGCTGGCTCCGGCAAGATGATGAATGGCCCACGCAGTCACGCCGTAGCTCAATGCCACCAGCAGCAGGCCGATACCAAACTTGCGCGGTGTCGAGGGGTCCTTGCCGCGTTTCTCCAGCCACGGCCACAGCATAGCCAGGAATGGCGCGAAGATCAGGATGTAGAGCGGATTGGCCGATTGGAACAAAGTGAAATGGAACGGTGCATCGACATAGTCGCGGGCAAAGAAATTGAGGGAGGTGACACCCTGCAAACTGAAGGCCCAGAATACCACCAAGGCTACAAACAACAGAAACAATGCGATGTAACGCTGCGTCTGTACGCGATCACGTCGACGCAGACAACTCACCACGAAGTACAGCACTAGCATGCCCATCAACACATACATGGCCCAACGCAATACCGCGGGCCGGGCTAGTAGCAATGCGGTGGGATACAACAACGCGGCAATCGCCAACAGCACCCACACGCTAGCCATGGGGCCATGCAGGTGTTTACCGCGCGGCAATGCCGGTCGCAGTATGTGATGACGTAGCTGGAACAGGAACGCGGCCAGCAGCATCCCCACCGCGGCTGCGATGAAACCCCAACGGTAGCCGAAACGATGCCCGATGAGATCCGCGCAGATGAACGGCGTGATGAATGAACCCAGATTGATGGCCAGGTAGTACAGCGTATAACCGCCATCGCGGCGTGGGTCATCCTTGGCATAGTTACGCCCGATCAGCACCGTCAGCGGAATACCAAGCCCGGCCGCGAGCGCGAATAACGCCATACCGATCTCGAAACCAAACAAGGTTGGCATTGCCATCAATATCAGAGACAGCGTGCCCAACCACAACGACATAGCCAGAGCCCTCACCTCGCCGAGGATCTTGTCGGCCACGTAACCACCGATGATCGGCGTGGCATACATCAGTGCCAGAAACCCGCTGGTCAGCAGGTCGGCATGTTGCTGTGCGGCGGCCGCACCGAGATCTGTGTAGAAATTTTGTGCGATGTACGGCGCCAGATAAGCGCGGAAACCATAGAAAGCGAAATTGAGGCCGACGGTGACACCCAGCAGCATCCACAAGGGATGCGGATGCCCCCAGCGACTGGTAAACCCCGGATCGCGATCATCAGCACTGATCGTATGCACGGGTTGTCCCTTTAGCGTTTAAGAAGTAATCATGTCGCAGGTATCATGCAGCGCTGCATCGGCATAAAAACATCCGCGCACGATTAAGTGCCGATATCAGTGCGCACATCGATCAATTCGGGGAAAAACGTCAGATCCAGGGCTTTTCTGAGGAAGGCCACACCGGAGGAACCACCGGTGCCTTTCTTGTGGCCGATGATGCGCTCCACGGTCTTCATGTGGCGGAAGCGCCAGAGCTGGAAATACTCCTCCACGTCCACCAGCTTCTCGCACATTTCATAGGCATCCCACCACATGTCCGTTCCCTCATAGATAGTCTTGAAAACCGCGGTCACGCCTGGATGGCGCTCGTAGGCTTCCGACCAGTCGCGCTCGACTTTTTCCTTGGGCAGCGGCAGGCCGCGGCGTGCGAGATAACGCAGGAATTCGTCATACAGGCTCGGGCGGCGCAGCAGACCCTCCAGATACGCATGTGCCTGCGGATCGTATTCGTATACCTTCATGATCTCCGCTGACTTGTTGCCCAGCACGAATTCCAGCGCCCGGTACTGCGGCGACTGGAAACCGGAGGCGCTTCCCAGCAGCTCGCGGAATTCAGAATATTCCGAGGGTGTCAGGGTTTCCAAAACCGACCACTGGTTGAACAACTGCATCTGTATCTGTTTTACGCGCGACAGTATCTTGAAGCATGGTTCGAGCTGGTCGCGCTGGATATGGCGGATGGCGGCTTCCAGTTCATGCAGCAAGAGTTTGATCCACAGCTCCGAGGTCTGGTGCTGGATGATGAACAGCATCTCGTCGTGGTGTGGTGGTTTGCTCAGGAGTTTCTGGGCGCTAAGCAACTGATCGAGGCACAGGTAGCCTGAGTAGGTGAGCCGGCCCCTGAGGTCGGTCTGGATACCCTGCTCCAGTTCACGCTTGTTGGCGGTCATGACAGTTCCGGATTGTGGAATATGAGGTCCATTCTAGCTGAGAGCGGGCAGCAGCCAGATCAAGGCGGCCTGCGGGGAGACTCCTGTATAATGCCGGACCTGCCGATGCCAGGGTTTCCAATGGTTTTTCCGCTTTTCCACCCATTCCTTCCCGCTCTTGAGGAGGACACAGTTTGAAGACCGTCGCGAGCTTCGAGATCAAGTACCAGCAATATCTGGATCCCGAAGGCAAACTCACCCAGAAGAAGCTGCCCAAGTTCGCCGAGAACCACGACGAACTCCTCAAGATGTACCGCATGATGTCGTTCGTGCGGGTGTTCGACACCAAGT
>Ga0307373_10015162_pt1 | contig 10511 bp, 9 predicted proteins | sample OX2MG_FD_202534 | JGI IMG/M metagenome (GOLD analysis project Ga0307373, IMG submission 202534) | Soil microbial communities from Risofladan, Vaasa, Finland - OX-2 | ecosystem: Environmental > Terrestrial > Soil > Coastal area > Acid sulfate soil | place: Finland: Risofladan, Vaasa | collected...
CCTCGGTCGAGGACATCGCCTTCGTACCGGTCAACGAGCTGTCGGGTATCGAAGGCTTCGAGGAGGAAGTCGCCAAGGAACTGCAGCAGCGCGCGCTGAACTTTATCAAACAGCGCGATGAGAAGCACGAGACCCGCCGCAAGGAGCTTGGCGTTGCCGACGACGTGGCGCAGGTCGAAGGCATGAGCCCGGCGCTGCTGGTGGCGGTCGGCGAGAAAGGCGTCAAGGCGCTCGACGACCTGGCCGATCTCGCCGGCGACGAACTGGTCGAGATCGCGCAGGGCGCCGGCATCAAGCTCGATGCCGACGACGCCAACGCCATCATCATGAAGGCGCGCGCCCACTGGTTCCCGGAAGAGCCGGCCGCGGACGCGGCGGCGGCGCCCGTCGCCAAGGCGGACTGACGAGCGATGACCGCGCTGCCCGCCCGTGAATCAAGGACGGCGCTGGGTGCCGGCGCACGCCCCCGGCATGGCCGCGGCGGCGAGGGCGAAGCGCTGCGCCGCTGCCTCGTCACCGGCGAGAGCCGCGACCGCGGCACCTTGCTGCGCTTTGTCGTCGGCCCCGACCGCCACATCGTGCCCGATATCGACGGCCGTTTGCCGGGCCGGGGTTTGTGGTTGACCGCATCCCGCGATATAGTGAAAACGGCCGTGGCGAAGCGGCTTTTCACGCGAGCGGCGAAGCAAGACGTTGTGGTGGAAGACGGCCTTGACGCACGCGTCGAGGCCCTCCTGGTGCGGCGCTCGATCGAGTGCCTGGGTCTGGCGCGGCGCGCCGGCCAGGCGGTCGCGGGCTTCACCCAGGTCGAAAAGGCAGTGCGCGACGGGGGCGCTGCGGTTCTGGTCGAGGCGTCCGATGGCGCCGCCGATGGCCGCGGCAAGCTCACGCGATTGGCGCCCGGGCTGCCGGTGATGGATCGGTTGAGCGCCGCGGAGCTGGGGCACGCTTTTGCGCGCGACCACGTGGTGCATGCGGCGCTGCTCAAGGGGCGGCTGGCGGAGAGTTTCGTTGCGGAGCAGGCCCGCCTGGCAGGCTTCCGCGGCGGCGTGAAGGACGATACGAAGGTCAAGGTTTTGGAGCGCAATGGCTGAGAATAGCGACGAGAAACGTCCGTTGACGCTGGGCGGACGCCCGAGCAGCAAGCTTGAGCTGCGCAAGCCGATCGAGACCGGATCGGTGCGGCAGAGCTTCCCGCACGGCCGCTCCAAGACCGTACAGGTCGAGGTCCGCCGCAAGCGCGCCGGGCCCGCGGCGGGCGCACTGCCCGAGCGGCAGGAAACGGCGCCGACCGTCGCCAAGGAAGCGCCGAAGCCGTCGGCGCCGGGCTCGCCCGCTCCATCGCCGCGCCGGGGCGTCGTGCTGCCGCACGGTCTGACGCCGGAAGAGGCCGCGCGTCGTGCGCGCGCTCTCAAGGGCGCGCTCAAAGCCGAGGAGCAGGCCGCTGCCGAGGCACACGCCGCGGCCGAACGCGAGCGGGAGGTTGCCAAAGCGCGCGCCGCCGAGCCGCAGCCGCGGCCGGTCGAGGCGCCGAAAGCCGAACCGCGCACCGCCGATGAAAAACGCGCCGAGGACCGCAAGGCGGAGCAGGCCGCAGAGCTGTCGCGCCGCGAGGTTGCCAAGCGCGCGGGCGAAGCCGCCGCTGCCAAGGTCGCGGCGCTGTCGGCGGCTGGTAAAGTCAAGATCGTCGAGGAAGAGGAAGACGACCGCGCGCGCCGCCCCGGCGCCGGGCCGAAACGTCCGGCCATCGCGCCACGTCGCGACGAACCCAAGCAGCGCAGCAAGCTCACCGTCACGCGCGCTCTCAACCAAGAGGACGAGGAGCGGATACGCAGCGAATCGCAGTTCCGCCGTCAGCGCGAACGCGAGAAGCTGCGCCTGCAGCAACTTCAGCGGGGCGAAAGCCAGGTCAAGCAGGCACGCGAGGTGGTGGTTCCCGAGACCATCACGGTGCAGGAGCTCGCCAACCGCATGGCCGAGCAGGGCGCCAAGGTGGTCAAGAAGCTCTTCGACATGGGCGTGATGGCGACGATCAATCAGACCGTCGACGCCGACACCGCCGAGGTGATCGCGACCGAGTTCGGCCACAAAGTCCGCCGCGTCTCCGAAGCGGACGTCGAGGAGGGTCTGGTGGGCGAGGCCGATGCCGCCGAGAGCCTCAAGCCACGGCCGCCCGTCGTCACCGTCATGGGCCACGTCGATCACGGCAAGACATCGCTTCTGGACGCGCTGCGCGAGACCGACGTCGTCTCGGGCGAGGCCGGCGGGATCACCCAGCATATCGGCGCCTATCAGGTGACGCTCAAAAACGGCCAGCGCATCACCTTCATCGATACGCCGGGCCATCAGGCCTTCACGGCGATGCGCGCGCGCGGCGCGCAGATCACCGACATCGTCGTACTGGTGGTCGCGGCCGACGACGGCATCAAGGAGCAGACGGTCGAGGCCATCCGCCACGCGCGCGAGGCGAAGGTGCCGATGATCGTCGCCATCAACAAGATCGACAAACCTGACGCCAAGCCGGAGCGCGTGCGCCAGGATCTGCTGCAGCACGAAGTCGTGCTCGAGCACGTGGGCGGCGAGGTGCTCGACGTCGAAGTCTCCGCAACCAAGAAGATCAATCTCGATAAGCTCGAGGAAGCGATCCTGCTGCAGGCCGAAGTGCTCGACCTCAAGGCCAATCCCGACCGCGCCGCCGAAGGCACGGTGATCGAGGCCAAGCTCGAGCGCGGCCGCGGCTCGGTCGCGACCGTGCTGATCAAGCGCGGCACGCTCAAGACCGGCGACATTTTCGTCGCTGGCGGCGAATGGGGCCGGGTGCGCGCGCTGATCGACGATCGCGGCCAGACCGTGGCGTCCGCCGGGCCGTCGGCGCCGGTCGAGGTGCTCGGTCTCAACGGCACGCCGCTCGCCGGCGACGACTTCATCGTCGTCGACAGCGAGGCCAAGGCGCGCGATATCACCGAATACCGCGTGCGGCTTCGCCGCCAGAAGGCCGCCGCCGCGGCCGGACGCGGCACGCTGGAGCAAATGTTCTCGCAAATCGCCGCCGGCACCGCCAAGGAGCTTGCGGTCGTGGTCAAGTCCGACGTGCAGGGCTCGCTCGAGGCGATCAACGCCTCGCTCAAGGGCCTCGGTACGGCAGAGGTCGCGGTGCGGGTGCTGCATGCCGCAGTCGGCGGCATCAACGAGAGCGATGTGATCCTGGCCAAGGCGTCGAACGCCGTGATCATCGGCTTCAACGTCCGCGCCAATCCGCAAGCGCGCGACCTGGCGCGGCGCGACGGCGTCGAGATTCGCTACTACTCGATCATCTACGAGGTGATCGAGGACATGAAGGGCGCGCTGTCCGGCCTGCTGGCGCCGGCGCGGCGCGAGCGCTTCCTCGGCAACGCCCAGATCCGCGAGGTCTTCAACATCAGCAGGGTCGGCAAAGTGGCGGGCTGCATGGTCACCGAAGGGCTGGTGCGGCGCGGCGCCAAGGTCCGGCTGTTGCGCGACAACGTCGTCATCCACGAGGGTAGCCTCAAGACCCTGAAGCGCTTCAAGGACGAGGTCCGCGAGGTGCGCGAGGGCACCGAATGCGGCATGGCCTTCGAAAACTACGAGAATGTCGAGAAGGGCGACGTGATCGAGTGCTTCGAAGTCGAAGAGGTCGCCCGCGCGCTCTAAAGGCGCGCCGCTGATCGCAAGGATCGCGATGTCGAAATCGGAGCAGAGTTCCCGGCCGCTGCGGGTCGGCGAGGAGATGCGCCATGCGCTGGCGCGCATCTTGGAGCACGGCCTGCACGATCCAGCGCTGGCGGGCATCGCCCTGACCGTCACCGAGGTCCGGGTGTCGCCCGATCTCAAGAACGCCACCGCCTATATCGTGCCGCTCGCCGGCGCGCACGTGCCGGAGGTGATGGCGGGCTTGAAGCGCGCCGAGGGTTATCTGCGCCGCGAAATGGCTCAGGCGGTCAAGCTGCGCCACACGCCGGCGCTGCATTTCACGCTCGACACCTCGTTCGAGCACGCGAGCCACATCGACGCGCTGCTGCGCCGGCCCGAAGTCGCGCGCGATCTCGCGCCGCCGACCAAGCCCGCGCACAAAAAACCCGGCGATGCGTGCTAGGCAGGGCGCCGCGGCCATCCACGGCTGGGTCATCCTCGACAAGCCCTTGGGCCTGACCTCGGCGCGCGCCGTCGCCGCGGTCAAGCGCGCCTTCAACGCCGCCAAGGCGGGCCATGCCGGCACGCTCGATCCGCTGGCGACGGGCGTGTTGCCGATCGCGCTCGGCGAGGCGACCAAGACAGTGCCCTTCGTCGTCGACGACACAAAGGTCTATCGCTTCACCGTGCAGTGGGGCGAAGCGCGCACGACCGACGACGCCGAGGGCGCGGTGATCGCAACCAGCGACCGCCGGCCGAGCGAAGCCGAGATCCGGGCCACGCTGCCGCGCTTTATCGGCACGATCAGCCAGCGGCCGCCGGATTTCTCGGCGATCAAGGTCGCCGGCAAGCGCGCCTATGCGCTGGCGCGGGCGGGAGCCGCGGCCAAGCTCCTCGCCCGGCCGGTCGCGGTGCGGCGGCTCGACCTGGTAGAGCTGCCCGACCCCGGCCGGGCGGTGTTCGAGGCCGAAGTCGGCCCCGGCACCTATGTCCGCAGCCTCGCCCGCGACCTCGGCGAGGCGCTCGAAACCCGCGGTTTTGTTGCCGATTTGCGGCGGCTTGCGGTCGGCCGCTTTAGCCTCAAACAGGCGATTTCCCTGGATAATCTGGCGGCCCTCGGGCATAGTCCGGCCGCTTCCGGGCATTTGCTTCCGCTCGAGACGGCGCTGGACGACATCCCGGCGCTCGCCCTGACGGAGGACCAGGCGAAAGCCCTGCGTTGCGGTCAGGCCGTGACGCCGTTGCGCCCACAAGATCGGGCGTGCCTCTCCCAAATCGGCAACGGCGCTACGATCTGTGCGACGCTGGGCGGCAAGCTGGTGGCGCTCGCCGAAGTCGCGGCCGGGGGAATTCGCCCCCTGCGTGTGCTGAACACCTGAGTTCGAAGGAGACAATTCCGATGTCGATTAGCGTCGCGCGCAAGCAGGAGCTCGTCTCCGAATATGCGCGCAAAGAGGGCGATACCGGCTCGCCCGAAGTTCAGGTCGCCATCTTCAGCGAGCGCATCCAGAAGCTCAGTGAGCATCTCGCGACCCACACCAAGGATTTCCATTCGCGCCGTGGTCTGCTGGTCATGGTCGGTCAGCGCCGCAGCCAGCTCGACTATCTGAAGCGCATCGATGCCGCGCGCTACGAAGGGCTGATCGACCGCTTGGGACTGCGCCGCTGAGACCGCAGTCCTCCGGCCGGCGCGCGCCGGCCATGACGACACACCGCACGGACGATGCCGCGGCGATGGGCCTCCATCGCGCGCCGTTTGGCGGCATTCCTTTCACCAGAGAGAGCAAAGAGAGAGAGATCGACGATGTTCGACGTGTATCGCAAGGAGCTTAACTGGGGCGGTCGCCGCCTCGTGCTCGAAACCGGACGAATGGCGCGGCAGGCCGACGGCGCTGTGCTCGTTACCTACGGCGAGACTTCGGTGCTGTGCACCGCGGTCGGCGCCCGGCAGGTCAGGCCGGGACAGGATTTCTTCCCGCTGACCGTCAATTATCAGGAAAAGACCTTTGCCGCCGGCAAGATTCCGGGCGGCTTCTTCAAGCGCGAAGGCCGTCCGTCCGAGAAGGAGGTTCTGACCTCGCGGCTGATCGATCGCCCCATCCGCCCGCTCTTCGCGCCCGGATTCCTCAACGAAATCCAGGTCGTCTGCACCGTCCTGTCGCACGACCTCGAGAACGATCCCGACATCGTGGCGCTGGTCGGCGCCTCGGCGGCGCTGACGCTTTCGGGCATCCCGTTCATGGGCCCGATCGGCGGCGCGCGCGTCGGCTATGTCGACGGCCAGTACGTGCTCAATCCGAAAATCGACGACGTCAAGCTGTCCGAGCTCGACCTGATCGTCGCCGGCACCAAGGACGGCGTGCTGATGGTCGAATCCGAGGCCAAGGAGCTGTCCGAGGATGTCATGCTCGGCGCCGTCATGTTCGGCCACAAGGGCTTGCAGCCGGTGATCGACGCGATCATCGAGCTGGCCGAATCCGCCGCCAAGGAGCCGTGGGACCTGCCCGAGGTCGAGGCGCCGAAGAAGGCGCTCGAAGCCAAGCTGGCGCCGGCAGTTTCCGCCGACATCGCCGCCGCCTATGCCGAGCGCCAGAAGCAGACGCGCTCGAATCTGCTCGCAGCGTCGCGCGCCAAGCTCGCCGAGCTCTTCCCCGACGAGGCCGAGCGCACGCTCGCCGGCAAAGTCTTCAAGTCGCTCGAGGCCGATATCGTGCGCGGCGCCATCCTCAAGGGCCAGCCGCGTATCGACGGTCGCGACACCAAAACCGTCCGGCCGATCTCGGTCGAGGTCGGCGTCCTGCCCCGTGCCCACGGCTCGGCGCTGTTCACCCGCGGCGAGACGCAGGCGTTGGCGGTGACCACGCTCGGCACCGGCGAGGACGAGCAGATCATCGACGCGCTCGAGGGCGAATTCCGGCAGAATTTCATGCTGCACTACAACTTCCCGCCTTACGCAACCGGCGAGACCAAGCGCATGGGCTCGCCGGGCCGGCGCGAGATCGGTCACGGCAAGCTCGCCTGGCGCGCCGTTCACCCGCTGTTGCCGGTGGCGGAGAGCTTTCCCTACACCATCCGCGTCGTTTCGGAGATCACCGAATCGAACGGCTCGTCGTCGATGGCGACGGTGTGCGGTGCGTCGCTGTCGCTGATGGACGCGGGCGTGCCCTTGAAGCGGCCGGTGGCCGGCATCGCCATGGGCCTCATCAAGGAGGACTCCGGCTACGCCGTGCTCTCCGACATCCTCGGCGACGAGGACCATCTCGGCGACATGGATTTCAAGGTCGCCGGCACCGAGCAGGGCGTCACCGCGCTGCAGATGGACATCAAGATCACCTCGATCACCGAGGAGATCATGCGCGTCGCGCTGGCGCAGGCGCGCGACGGGCGGCTGCACATTCTCGGCGAGATGGGCCGGGCGCTCGAGCACGCCCGCGAAGGCGTCAGCCAGAACGCGCCGCGCATCACGACGATCAGCATCCCCAAGGACAAGATCCGTGAGGTAATCGGCTCCGGCGGCAAGGTGATCCGCGAGATCTGCGAGGTCACCGGCGCCAAAATCGACATCGAGGACGACGGCACCATCAAGGTCGCCGCGGTCGACGCCGATGCGTCCAAGGCGGCGATCGAATGGATCAAGGGCATCGTCGCCGAACCCGAGGTCGGCGTGATCTATACCGGCAAGGTGGTCAAGACGATGGACTTCGGCGCCTTCGTCAACTTCCTCGGCGCCAAGGATGGCCTCGTCCACATCAGCGAGCTGGCGCCGCAGCGCGTCGGCAAGACCACCGACGTGGTCAAGGTCGGCGACCAGGTGAAGGTCAAGGTGCTGGGCTTCGACGACCGCGGCAAGGTGAAGCTGTCGATGAAGCAGGTCGACCAGGCGACTGGCGCGGATATCGGCGGCAAGCTGGCCGACGAGCGTCGCCAGCGCGACGCCGCCAGCACCACGCCGGCGGGCTGATCATTCGGGGTTGACCGCTCCATCGGCCTGCCCCAGATAGGCAGCGAAAGGGCATCGCAGAGAGGGTCATGGCGTGAAGGCGCTGAACACGCTCAGGATTTCGGGTCGCGACGTCCTGCCGCTGGTCGAAGGCGGCAAGGGCATCTCGATCTCGAATGGCGAAAGCTCCGGCGCCTGGGCGGCGTGCGGCGGCGTCGGTACGTTCTCCGGCGTCAACGCCGATTCCAAGGACGCGCAGGGCCGCACCATCGCCCAGATCTATCACGGCAAGACAAGGCGCGAGCGGCACGAGGAGCTGGTGCGCTATGCCATCGCCGGCGGCATCCACCAGGCGAAAGTCGCGTACGAGCAGGCCTCGGGCGAAGGCCGCCTGCACATGAACATCCTGTGGGAGATGGCGGCGGCCGAGCGCATCCTTTATGGCGTGCTCGAAGGCACCAAGGGCCTCGTCAACGGCGTCACCTGCGGTGCCGGCATGCCCTATCGCATTGCCGAGATCTGCGCGCGCTACGGTGTCCATTATTATCCGATCGTCTCGTCGGCGCGGGCGTTCCGCGCCCTCTGGAAGCGCGCCTACCACAAGTTCCGTGAGTGGCTCGGCGCGGTGGTCTACGAGGATCCCTGGCTCGCCGGCGGCCATAACGGCATCACCAACAGCGAAGATCCCGAGCAGCCCGAGCCGCCCTTCCCGCGCGTCTACGCGCTCCGGCAGATGATGCGCGAGTTCGGCCTGGGCGAGACGCCGATCGTCATGGCCGGCGGCGTCTGGTGCCTCAAGGATTGGGAAGACTGGATCGGCAATCCCGATCTCGGCCCGATCGCCTTCCAGTTCGGCACCCGCGCCCTCCTCACCCGCGAAAGCCCGATCTCCGACGCGTGGAAGCACAAGCTGCTGTCCCTCAAAGAGGGCGACATCCGGCTGCAGCGCTTCAGCCCGACCGGATTCTATTCCTCGGCGGTGCGCAACAATTTCCTCGCCGAGCTCGAGGAGCGTTCCGAGCGCCAGATCCCGTATTCGATCGAGGCGGTCGGCGACCACTTGGCGACGCTCGAGGTTGGCGCGCGCAAGCGCATCGTCTATGTCACGCCGCACGACCGCGAGCGCGCGCTCATTTGGGTGGCGCAGGGCTTCACCGAGGCGCTGCGGACGCCGGACTCGACTCTCGTCTTCGTGGCGCCGCGCAAGGCGCTCGAGATCCGCAACGACCAGATCAATTGCATGGGCTGCCTGTCGGCGTGCCTGTTCTCGAACTGGGCGCAGAACGAGGAAGGCACCACCGGCAAGAAGGCCGACCCGCGCAGCTTCTGCATCCAGAAGACGCTGCAGAACATCGCCCATAGCGAGGACGTTGAGTTCCAGCTCATGTTCTCGGGCCACAACGCCTATCGTTTCGCCACCGACCCGTTCTACGCCAACGGCTTCATCCCCTCGGTGCGCGACCTGGTCGAGCGGTTGCAGACCGGCAACTGAGGGCGGTGGCGGTCGGTAACGGGCCGCCAACGGCCCTAAATCTGTCCTTTGCCGACGAGCCGTTCTGAGCTAACTTAGAGGCACTCTATCCTTGGCGTCCGACCTGTCCCATCCCATATAAGCGAGCGATGACCCGTCCCTTTGCCAACGCGCTCGAATTGCTCCGTGCCGCGCGATTGCGGCCGACGCGCCAACGCCTCGCGCTGGCGCGGCTGCTGTTCGAGAAGGGCGACCGCCACGTCGCGGCCGAGGAGCTGCATGGTGAGGCGCTAGCGGCGCAGATTCCGGTCTCGCTGGCCACCGTCTACAACACGCTGCACCAGTTTGTCGGTGCCGGCTTGCTGCGCGAGGTGGTGATCAATTCCGGCCGCTCCTATTTCGACACCAACATTAGCGACCACCACCATTTCTTCTACGAAGACAGCGGCAAGCTCCGTGACATCCCCGGCGACAGCATCGCCGTCAGCAACGTGCCGCCGCCGCCCGAGGGCGGCTCGATCCGCCGCGTCGACGTGATCGTCCGGATCGAAAAAGCCGCCCAAAAGGGCCGCGCTTAGCCAATCTTTCGCCATAACTAGTCGGCCTTTAGGCCATAGACTAGAGCTATTCTAAACTGTTGACTCAGGCATCCGGCGGGTTCATATAGAGCGCGTGGCGGACGCAATGCGTCTGCCGGCCCGTTTTCCAACCCCGAGGAGGCTTGCAATGGCACTCAAAGGCTCGAAGACCGAGCAGAACCTGAAGGATGCGTTTGGCGGCGAGAGCATGGCCAACCGTCGCTATCTCTATTTCGCCCAGAAGGCCGACGTCGAAGGCTTCAACGATGTGTCGGCGGTGTTCCGGTCGACCGCGGAGGGCGAAACCGGCCACGCCCACGGCCATCTCGAGTTCCTCGAGGAGGTCGGCGATCCGGCGACCGGCAAGCCGATCGGCGACACCAAGAAGAATCTCGGCGCGGCGATCGCCGGCGAGACCCACGAATACACCGACATGTATCCGGGCATGGCGAAGACCGCGCGCCAGGAAGGCTTCGAAGAGATCGCCGACTGGTTCGAGACGCTCGCGAAGGCCGAGAAGTCCCATGCCGGGCGCTTCCAGAAGGCGCTCGATAGCCTGGGCTGATCCGGCCCGACCATCGCTGCGGGGAGCGCTGCGGCGCTCCTCGCCATTTTTTTGTTAGACCGGTTAGGAACCTTCAATGCGGGAAGGCAGCCTCGACGCGCCGACGCGCCACGCAATTCCGTGGCAGGACGCCGACTTTTACGATCCGGCCAAGGTCGAAGCGGAGATGCACCGCATCTTCGAGATCTGCCACGGCTGCCGGCGCTGCTTCAATCTGTGCGACAGCTTCCCGCGGCTCTTCGACATGATCGACGCGAGCCCGAACGAGCTCGAAGGCGTCGACCGCAAGGACTACGCCAAGGTCGC
>Ga0307373_10015164_pt1 | contig 10511 bp, 8 predicted proteins | sample OX2MG_FD_202534 | JGI IMG/M metagenome (GOLD analysis project Ga0307373, IMG submission 202534) | Soil microbial communities from Risofladan, Vaasa, Finland - OX-2 | ecosystem: Environmental > Terrestrial > Soil > Coastal area > Acid sulfate soil | place: Finland: Risofladan, Vaasa | collected...
CACGGTGGCGGGGGGTAAAGCAGTGACACTCGCAAGGAGAGCGATCGGCCACCGAGGCGTGGCCGCCGCCCTCTTCATAGTGCTAATGACGTTGGTTGCCGTGGCTCCCGTCGGCGCTGCGGAAGAAGAAATGGAAATCGGTGGGCTGACCGTACTGCATCTTCGAAAGCACTTTTACGTGATTGCCGGGGACGGGCAGAACATAGGCCTTCAGGTGGGTCAGGAGGGCGCGGTGCTGGTCAATGCCGGCACCACGGCCGGGAGCGCCGCTCTGCTGGCGGCCGTGAAGAAGATAACGCCGCAGCCCATTCGCATGATCATCGATACCAGCGCAGACCCGGAAGCCGTCGGGGGAAACGCGGCGGCGGCTGCAGGCGGCCTGGGTCTCTACCCGGCTGGGGTGGCCCCGGCCGCATTGATCTGGGCTCAGGAGAACGTCCTGTTACGGATGAGCAGGCCGGGCGAACAGCCAACATATGCCTCCAGCGCCTGGCCGACCTATGCGTACCTCGACTCCTACTACGACCTGTACTTCAACGGCGAGCCGATCGAGATGCTCCAGGCGCCCGAGGCCTCCAGCGACGGCGACACCATGGTGCTGTTTCGTCGCTCCGATGTGGTGATGGCCGGGGCTGTCATGGACATGAGCAGCTTTCCCGTGATCGATCTGGCCCATGGCGGCAGCATCGACGGAGAGGTCACTGCTCTGAACCAGCTGCTGCGGTTGACAGTGGGCCCGGCCCCTTTGATCTACACGGCAGGCGACGGCACCTACGTGATCCCTGCCCACGGACGAGTGGGCGATCAGTGGGAGGTCATTGACTATCGGGACATGGTGGTGACGATTCGCGATACCGTCGCCCTCATGATGACACAGGATATGAACCTGGAGCAGATCGAGGCGGCACATCCGGCCAGAGCCTATGAGCCTCGATACGGATCGAACACGGGTCCGTGGACGACCAACATGTTCATCGAAGCCATTTACAGGAGTCTCCTGGCGTCAAAGAAGATCAGGTAGGCCAAGATGCTCAATACCATATTGAATTCATCCACGGGAACCGCGCTGGTCCTGCTGGTGTTGCTGGCAGCGGGAAAGGCCGTTCACGCCCAAGGCCCGGGCCGACCGAGCGGCCCACCGCCAACGGCGGAAGCCGCCGCTCCCATCGACCTCACGGGCTATTGGGAATCGGTCGTGACAGAAGATTGGAGAATGCGCATGGTCACGCCCAGGCCCGGCGATTACCAGAACATTCCCCTGAGGCCGGCCGGGCTGCAGGTCATGGACGCCTGGGATCCAGCCAAGGACACTGCGGCAGGCCTGCAGTGCAAGTCCTTCGGGGCGCCCATCATTATGAACGTACCTGAGCATCTGCACATTACGTGGCAGGACGGGCAGACGTTGAAGCTGCAGACGGATGCGGGCGAGCAGACGCGCCTCTTTCACTTCGTGCCATCGACGGCCGCAGCCCACGGCCCCAGGACCTGGCAGGGCTATTCGCAGGCCGCATGGCAGATTCCGCGCCGCGGACGCGGTGGTGAGTCCAAGACAGCGTGGGGGGAGCTGAAGGTTACGACCAGCGATCTGCAGGCGGGATATCTGCGTAAGAACGGCGTCCCCTACAGTGAACAAGCACAGATGTTGGAGTACTACGACCTGGTCCGGCTTCAGGAAGGAAATGGACAGTGGGTGATGATGGTGGATACCGAAATCGTCACGGATCCGGTCTATCTGACGAGGACGCTGCTCACCACGGCTCAATTTCAAAAGCAACCGAGCGGCACGGGTTGGGAACCTTCGGCCTGTTCGGCGATGTGGTAGAAACAAACATGGCTGACAATCTTCGAGCAGCGCGTCCGGTGCGTGGAATATCACCGCGCGTGATCACCTTCGCTACGGCGCTTGTTCTCACTTCGGTTGCCTTGCCTGTTCGGGCGCAGGGCGTGATACAGGGCGAGGGCGGCGCCGTGGCGGGGCCGCCACAGCCGGCAGGCTTGTCAGGATCATGGGTTTCACCACTCACCGAAGCCGCCTTGGAGCGCAACGCCGGCCCGATCATTGGCGATTGGACCGGGATGCCTATCAATGAGGCCGCCAGGGCCAGGGCGCAGTCCTATGCGCCGGGTAGCCTGGCTGAGCCGGAAAACGTTTGCCACTTCTACACCCAGTGGCATTTTGCCGACACGGTATACCCTCTGGGAATCGTGGCCGTGACGGGAGGGCCCACCAATGAGGTCCTGGCGTGGAAGATCCTACCCAAGGAGGATATCCCACCCATGACGATCTGGATGGACGGCAACGGGCCGCCGCCGCCCTCGAAAATTGCAGATCACCATCGGGGTGCATACACAGTGGGGCACTGGGAGGGCAACATGCTCGTGGCGTATACGAGGGACATGAAGGCGGGGATGGCACGCCGCAATGGTGCCTTTGTCAGCGACGAGGCGACGATGACCTCTTTCTTCATTCTCCACGGCAGCTCGCGGATGACGGCCGTCTATACCCTGCAGGACCCGCTTTACCTTACGCAGCCTTACGTTTACTCGCGAGCCTACGAGAGGGTTGTTGGGGGTCCCAACTCCTTCGGCTACCCCCCCTGCATTCCCACTTTCAACGGCGTTTCAGAGGGCCAGGTGATAGTTCACCTGCCGGGCCAGAATAAGGATCTTGATTATATGATGCGGCACTTCCATATCCCCGAATATGCTTCGCGGGGCGGCGCGGACACCATGTATCCGGCGTTCCGCGACAAGCTCAAAGCCGACTACCTCAAGCTCTATCACACGTTCTCGAAGAAGTGCACGTTCCTGTGCAGCCCCGGAGGGTCGGATGGTGAGTGAGCTGGGAGCCCCAACACCTGTAGATGACGTGTCGGATCAGAATATTGGCTGACCCGATCACCGGCTCGGTAAGCGTTCGTGAATCTGTGTGTGCGTAAGACTGGATCAGACCGGCAGCCATATAGTCCAATCGGCCTCTTAGGGGCGAGGGCCTCGCGCGCGATATGTGCGCGGGCAAACGCCGGCTCTGCGCGTGAAGAAACGCGTGAAGTACGCCGGATCATCGAATCCCAATCCGTAGGCGATCTCTGCGACCGGCAGCGCCGTGTAGATGAGCTGCCTCTTCGCCTCGAGCAGGACTCGCGCGTGCAGCAGCTGGATCGGTGGTTGACCCCTGGCGCCGAGGCACGCATTGCGCAGGCGCGCTTCCGACACATGCAGAGTACGTGCGTAATCGGACATCGACCGGCCCGAGCGGAATCCGGCCTCGATCAGAACTCGGTAGCGCGAGACGAGTTCCCGGTTCTGCGGGAGCAACGCGTCCGTGGGCTGCGCGTGCGAGTTAGAGACACGCAGTGCGCTCGCGAGCAGGATCGCCAGCCATCCCTCGAGCGCCAGCGCGCGGCCCGGCGCGGCCTGGGCGTGCTCGTGAGCCAGCGCCCGCACGGCGCGCATCAGCGGGACCAAGGCCGGAGCATCAGACAGCTCGAGCGTCACGGGGACCGCGAAGAGCTGAGCCACTGCAGGCTCGCGCCGATCGGCCTCTCTGAGCGGCTCCTCGGAGAGTGTGACGACGAAGCCCAGTGTGCCAGGCTCAAACTCGAAGCCATGCACAGTGCCGGCGGGCACGACCATCAGGGCGGGCGGCTGGAAATGGGCGACTGCCGTCTCGGCCCTTGCGATGCCGTGACCGCGCAAGACCAGCACGAGCTGATGTAAGGAACGGTGTAGGTGCGGATCGATTCTCCAGTGATAGCGCGCGCTGCGGGCTTCGATGGTCTCGACGTGCAGCAGGTGCTCGGCGTGATCCTGCGGCGTCTCTCCGTACAGGGAATAGTCCGGGATCCGCCGGATTGCAGCACGGGTCATCTGCCCCCCTACAAGAAAAGTCCAACTTTCCGGCAGCTTAGTCCATGCCAAGCCGTTTGGGCCACGACAAAATTTCCACCGGCTCGATAAGGGAGGCCCGGCCATGAATCGCGACCGCAACGTCACGTCCCTGCCGATGCGTCTGGTGCTGGTACCGCTGCTCGCTCTGCTCGGCGGATTCGCGCACGCGCAGAACGCCGTGACCGGGTGCGATGCGCCAGGTATCGGGTCTGCCCACCTCACCGCCGATGGTGTGACGCCGCAGATTACCTCGGTCTCCGAGGGCTCGAAGGGGGACGTGACCTACTGTCTCGTCAAGGTACTGGTGCCGCAGGCAATCCACATCTGGGTCGGGCTGCCGATGAACGGAGCCTGGAACGGCCGGTGGGAATCGGTCGGTGGCGGCGTTTACGCCGGTAGTGTGAGCGTCCCGGCGCAAGCGATACAGGCCGGGTACGCGGCAGGAGCGACCGACACGGGACACACCGGCGGTCGGCCTGGCGCCCCGATTCCGCCGCTCGACGGGAGCTTCGGCATGCTGAAGCCCGGCACGCCCAATGCGGCGCTGCAACGGGACTTTGCGTACCGCTCCGAACACCTGATGGCGGTGATCGGGAAGCAGCTGGTGCGAGCCTTCTACGGCAGGCCGCCGCAGTACTCCTACTGGAACGGCTGCTCGACCGGGGGCCGACAGGGGCTGCGCATGGCACAGGATTACCCCGATGACTACGACGGCGTCCTTGCGGGAGCGCCGGCAATCCACTGGGATCGATTTCAGGCCGCCATGGCGTGGTATCCCATGGTCGCGCTGCGCGACAACGGCGGCCCGGTGGGCGGTGGCAACATGCGGATGCTGGTGGCCAAGTACCGCCTCGCCACCACTCGAGCGATCGAGGCCTGCGATTCACTCGATGGTGTACGTGACGGCGTGATCGACGATCCGCGCCGCTGCCACTATCTCGCTTCTCCGGACAAGCAGATCACCCGCGCTTCTTGTACCGCCTACGATCCGCAATGCCTCACGCCCAGCGAGGCGGCGGTCATCGACAAGTCGTGGGAGGGTCCCGTCGTATGCCCGGACGGCGGCACGGACTGCAAAGTCCCCGATGTGGCTTCGCGCGATCTTCGCGGGAAAGGCCCCATGCGGCTGTGGTACGGACAGCAGCGCGGTACGGATCTCACCGCGCTCGGCGGTATCGTACCGTTTCCGGTCGTGCTCGAGCAGGCGAAGTTCTGGGTCTACTTCGACCCGAGCTGGAACTGGCGCCAACTCGATTACGACAACTTCCTCGCCTTCTTTCGCGAGAGCGTCGAGCGCGTCGGACCGATGATGGGCTCCGACGATCCCGATCTGAGGGCATTTCGCAGTCACGGGGGCAAGCTCGTGCTGTGGCAGGGCTGGGCCGACCAGCTCATCAACCCGCAGGGCACGACCGACTACTACGATCGCGTCGTACGGCGGTTGGGCGGGCTTGCGCGCACCCAGCAGTTTGCCCGCCTGTTCATGGCGCCCGGGGTCCAGCACTGCGGCGGCGGCGACGGACCTCAGCCACAGCACCTGTTTGAAACGGTGGTCAACTGGGTCGAGCAGGGTGTCGCACCTCAAACCGTCCTCGCGTCGAAGCCCATCCCGGGCGGCACACGGACGCGGCCGCTGTGCCCCTACCCGGCCGAGGCACGCTGGAACGGTACCGGCAGCAGCGACGACGCTGCAAACTTTTCCTGTGTGATGCCGCAGCGTGGCCGCTGAGGATCGCACGCAGGTCGCAATTGTCGGTGCAGGCCCGGCAGGCTTGCTGCTCGGTCTGCTGCTGCACAACGCCGGCATCGACGCGGTCATATTCGAGCGCCGGTCTCCCGCGTATATTCTCGGACGTATTCGTGCGGGCGTCCTCGAACCGGCCACCGCAGAGCTCCTCGAGCGGGCCGGCATCGGTGAGCGGATGCGCCGCGAGGGCCTCGTGCACAAGGGTTTCGAGATGCTCGTCCAAGGACGGCGCCACCGCATAGACCTGAACGGATTGACGGGCGGCAGCGCGGTACTGATCTACGGGCAGACTGAGATCACCCGTGACCTGCAGGACGAGCGCCGCGCGGCCGGTCTGCCGACAATCTATGAAGCTCAGGACGTCGCAGTGCATGAATTTGAAGGGCCGCATCCCCATGTCACCTGGCGACAGGACGGCCGGGAGCACCGCCTGAACTGCGACTTCATTGCGGGTTGCGACGGTTCGCACGGTGTATGTCGCGCAAGCGTACCGCGAGGTGCGATTCGGGAGTACGAGAAATTGTACCCTTTCGGCTGGCTCGGGCTGCTCGCCGACACACCGCCGGTGAGCGACGAGCTGATCTACATCAACAGCGAGCGGGGCTTCGCCTTGTGCTCCATGCGCAGTCGCACGCGGAGCCGTTTCTACCTCCAAGTGCCTCTGACGGACGAGGCTTCGCACTGGAGCGACGCGAGATTCTGGGAGGAGCTGCGTCGGCGCCTCGATGAGGCGGGACGTGAACGGCTCGTCGCGACGCCATCGCTGGAGAAGAGCGTTGCGCCCCTTCGCAGCTGCGTCGTCGAGCCATTGCGCTTTGGGCGGCTGTTCCTGGTGGGGGATGCCGGGCACACCGTGCCGCCCACCGGTGCGAAAGGCCTGAATCTTGCCGCCAGCGACGTGAAATGTCTGGGTGATGGTCTGATCGAGTATTACACCGAGCGCAGCGCCACCGGAATCGATCACTACTCCAGACGCTGCCTGCGCCGCATCTGGCGCGCCGAGCGCTTCTCATGGTGGCTGACCCGACTGCTGCATCGGTTCCCGGACGAGGGTCCCATCGCCGAGAAGCTTCAGCAGGCCGAGCTCGACTACCTGCTCCACTCCGAGGCCGGAATGCGCACGATCGCTGAGAATTACGTCGGCCTGCCGATGACGTTCGGTGAGGCGTGAGAAAGCAGCCTATGGCTGTTGGAACGGTCGTTGCAGATTCGCTGGGCGCATTTCCGAAGACGCGCTGATTTCAACGAGCGGGAGGAATCGCAAATGAAGAGCATCTGGTCAGGTTTAATCATCGTGCTTGCGACTGTGGCGGGCAGCCCGGCGGCGATGGCACAGATTACGCGCGCGAATGTCACTGGTGGCGCCGTAGCGGGGACGGTCGTAGACGGCTTGTCGGAATTCAAGGGCATACCGTTTGCTGCGCCGCCCGTGGGTAAGCTGCGATGGAAGGCACCGCAGCCCGTGAAGCCCTGGCATGGGATCCGGCAGACAACTGCGTTCGGACCCGGATGCATGCAGAGCGGCCTCGGAGGCGCAGCTCGTCGCCCGGCCCCCAGCCTCCACGTCAGCGAGGATTGCCTCTATCTGAACGTGTGGACTCCGGCGAAAAGAGCCGACGAGAAGCTGCCGGTGCTCGCCTGGATCTACGGCGGCGGTTTCACCGCTGGAATGACCAGTACTCCGCTCTACGACGGCACCCACTTTGCACAAAAAGGCGTGGTGTTCGTCAGCATCTCCTATCGGGTCGGCTCATTCGGCTTTCTGGCAACGCCGCAGCTCAGCCGCGAAAGTGGGCACGGATCCGGCAACTACGGACTGCTCGACCAACTCGCGGGGCTGAAATGGATCCAAAGGAACATCGCCAAGTTTGGCGGTGACCCATCCAAGGTCACGGTGTTTGGTCATTCGGCAGGAGGGTTCGCGGTGAGCATGCTGGCCGGCTCGCCTCTCGCCAAGGGACTGTTTCGAGGCGCGATCTCCGAAAGCGGCTCCAACTTCACGCCGCCGGAGGACTCCTCGTGGGCCGGGACCACCATTGAAACGCTGAGAATGGCCGAAGCTGCTGGCGAGAAGTGGCTGCAGAGCCTGGGCGCCTCGACATTGAAGGAGGCTCGGGCGCTGCCCGCCGAGACACTCCTGGCAGCGCAACTCACCAGGGGTGGGCCGCGGTTCTGGCCACCGGCCGATGGCTACGTCATCGTTGGCGATCAGTACGAGCTTTGGACGCACGGCCACTTCAATGACACGCCCATCCTCGTGGGCGACGTTTCAGACGAAGCAGCGGGCTTCGGCGTCCGTCAGACCGATCCGGCGAGCTTTGAAGCGATGGTTCGTCGTGGGTACGGCGACAAGGCGGACACCATCCTCGCAGCCTATCCGCATGCCACCGACGCGCAGGCCACTCGGTCCGGCACACAGCTTTCCAGCGACACCATCTTCGACTGGAACCAGTACACCTGGGCGCGACTCGAGTCGTCTTACGGCAAACACAAGGCCTATATGTACTATTTCAACCTGCCCACCGCGAGGGATCCCAACGGCTCGGGTCACGGGCAGGAAGTCGCCTATGTCTTCGGCAATCTCGGAGGCCCGGGCCGTCCTGCGCCGACGGACCGGGACCGGGATATCTCGCAGGAAATGCAGGATTACTGGGTCAATTTCACAATCAAAGGCGATCCGAACGGCCCGGGCTTGCCCGCTTGGCCGGCCTTCAGCGAATCAGCGCCACTCGTGATGCGCTTTGGCATCGATCAAGGCTCAGCCCCCATACCTCATCAGGACAGATTGCACGTCCTGGACGCCTACTATGCCTGGCGGCGGGAGCGCTCAAAATAAATCTGGCTCATCGGTGTCGACGTCGATAGCGGCCGTGTGGAGCCCTGGCCACGAGCCTGATTGTGGCTCGCGAACGGCGCTGCTGCGGGACGCGCCTCGGCGATCCCGAGCGAAGCGAGCGGTCTCCAATCAAGGGTTTGCCGCGACGCATCCGCTGGCGCCCACCATGGACAAGGGGCCGCTGCTCGGCCGGGCTTGCTTCCCAGCTGGTCTCAGGAGTTCGACGACGGATCTATCCGCGCCCGCCCCCAATGCCATTGAAGTCCTAGGATTAGGGAACGCTTGTCGCTCTGGAAGGCGCGCAAGTTTCGGGCTTCATGACGCGCGACGTCCCAGAACTCTCGACACGGTAATTCGCGCCGGTCAGGAACTTCCCGCGATCCGACACGAGCAGGGCGACGACCTCAGCGATGTCCTCGGTGGCGCCGATACGACCCAGCGGAATATACCGGAGCCAATCATCACGGGAAAATCCCGGAGTCGTCTTGGCAAACTCGTCGGAACCCAGCGTCGGGATGGCACCGGGCGACACGAGGTTCACACGGATGCCGCTCGGCGCGAGTTCTACCGCGAGCGTGCGCGAGTAGTAATTGAGCGCTGCCTTTGCGGAATGAAGACGATCGTTAGTGGCGGCAAGCCGTCGACGAGCAACATGGTGCTGCCGAGTTCGTCTTTAATAGGATCGAGGGCCGCGCCGGATCGGCGAATTAGTCATTGAGCTTCAGGGCCAATGCCTTTAAGTCCGCTTTAGGGCCGAGGATTCAGCCTGATTACTTAACGGATAGCTCAGCACGGGATAATGGCGATATGGGCCGGAATTAAGCAGCAGCCCGACGGAGCAACTCGGTCCATCACGGCCCATAAAGGCATCCCCTTTGAGGACTCCAGATGCGCTACGTCGCTACGTCATTGGCCGCTCACCCGCGTCAGATGGCGCGCTGCATGCCCCTGAAATGCCCCGCTCTCTCGATCAAATCGACCATCTGATGTGCCGCATGAATTGTCAGGGGATGCTGCGTGATTCCCGGCCGCGGGAGGATGTAGCCGGCGATTTCCCGCGCCAGATCGAGCTGTGGGCTTGATATCTGTGCCAGTAATGAGATCACCATGTTTTCCAAGGCAATAACGCGGACCCGAAGATGTATGAGCTCGGCGTCTGTCAACGGAGGCACGTGGGGTTGCTCGGTGCTGTAGGGTAAGCTCCTTTGTGCCTCCCTCTCACCCTCGCTCTCCCATTTCGAGAGCATCTTCTGACGTTCCGGGAAATGATCTGTGAGTTCAGGGTCTTTACCGGGCATGAGGACCTCCAGGCCATTGTATCTTGCACGTGAACCATTCGCGCATACCATACGAGAATCTACGTATTGGCTGTGGGCGACCGGGTTACTCGGCGTGTGTCCTCGAGAAGGGCACCGAGGTCGGAACCCGCTACCCTTCCGGGCGATGCCCGCTCTCGTCGGCTTCGAAGAGGCCAATCGATCTTTACGGAAACTGCCTATTTCCAGGTCCAAAGCGACGGCCTGCTCCAGGGATCGCGTGCCACCGGCCGATCCAGGCCCACGTGCCCGGGGTACGGCTCGGGTGTCAGCAGTGTGATCGTCACCTGCTCGCGCAGGGAGCGGCGGCGCAGCTCTCAATGGACCAATGGTCGGCACGCCCGCTGCGGTGGCGATCACGATCGGACCGGGGGCTCGCACGAACCGTCTGTACGCCTCGCCGCGCCCCCGCAATCTCTTGTACTCGGCGGCCTCTGAGGGCTCAGCGCCCCCCTGAAGAGCGCCTGCGTGCCGCCAGCGGCGCCCACGCCTATCGGACGGATCACGAGTGCCGCCGCGAGAGACTACGCCCGCCCCCGAAAGCTCTCGGCGCTCGAACTCGCTCGAACTCGCAAGCGATTGCTCGAGGCTGTGCCGGCCGCTGCCGCAGCGGAGGTACTACGCCAGGTGGTGTGGGCCGCGGAGGAGGGGGCTCTGCGACGTTTCGAGCTGCCGCTCGCCGTCAACATCGCGCTGAAGAAGATTCGCGAAGGGGCCTGGA
>Ga0307373_10015165_pt1 | contig 10511 bp, 11 predicted proteins | sample OX2MG_FD_202534 | JGI IMG/M metagenome (GOLD analysis project Ga0307373, IMG submission 202534) | Soil microbial communities from Risofladan, Vaasa, Finland - OX-2 | ecosystem: Environmental > Terrestrial > Soil > Coastal area > Acid sulfate soil | place: Finland: Risofladan, Vaasa | collected...
CGCTTTTCTTCTGCTCTCGACTGTGATAGGATGCCATCCCATTGCGCTGTGCGGACGATTATGAGCATTCTCCAGGCATACCAGGAAGACCGGCACGACTCATACGCATGTACCAAAGCGCCTCTTTTCCGTTTGTCTGCCTTTGCGGGAAGAGGAACATGAAACTTGATATTCATACCAAACGTACTCTGTAGTAGTAGTACCGATCAGCCAGAAAAAGGAGTTCAGATATGATGGGTGGTTTTGGCACGTTTATGTTGATGGCCTGGATGCCGCTGATGATCGTGTTCTGGCTCATCGTGATTGCCGTGGTCATCTGGCTGGTTGTGCGGGCGCTGAACCAGCAGAAAACGCCAACGATACAATACACACCACCGGAAGGTTCCTCTCAGCCGTATGAGCGCGGGTATCAGCCGCGACAGAAGGCAACCGGGCCTTCTCCAAAGAGTGAAGAGCAGGTCTTGTATGAACAGCCACAAGCGCAGTATCCGCAGTCACAAGAGATGCCTCCACAGCGCTGATGCCTGGTTTCTCGTGTTTGTCCTGTTGCTCGGCCTGGGAACACTGTTTGGACTTTCACGCTTTGCTACGGTTGTGAATATACAGGCCAGCACTGTCCGGTCGGACATAGCTACTCCTCCGACAGCGAGAACGAACGGTACACAAGTACCGGCCATTCCGGCGACCGTCCAGGCAGCGCACATTCATCTCTATCGTGTCTCTTCGACAAATGCCGGCCTGATGCAGCCATCTGTCGATGCCCAGGGCAACGTCTGGGTGGGCGAAATGTCTGCCAATCGCCTCGCTCGTCTCGATTCACACACCGGCGTGGTGACAACATGGATACCTCCTCATGCGCAAAGCGACATCATGAGTACTGCTGTGGATACGCATGGCAATGTCTGGTTTGTTGAACAGGATGCCGATTATATTGGGCGCTTCGATCCGGCACAGCAAACCTTTCACATGTTCCCGCTTGACACTCTCCTGGGTTATCCGCTGGGACCCCAAGATCTCCAGTTCGATGCCTCCGGTTTCCTCTGGTTTACTGCCCTTGACGGTGGGTGCATCGGGCGACTTGATCCGACGACGGGGGCGATCCAGACCTGGCCTGTTCCTCCTCCGGCTCCAGGAGTTCCCTCCACGCCTTTCGGCCTTGCGGTCACGACCACTGAACAGGTCTGGTTCGGCGACCTGATAGGTGGAGCTATTGGTCACCTTGATCCCACGACCGGCCGGGTCACGTTCTACCACCTGGCTGATCCACAGGCACAGGTCTTCTCGTTGGCTGCTGATAGCACAGGACGCCTCTGGTTTACGGAGATGGTGCCGGGCAAACTGGGGATGATTGATCCCGCGGCTGGCAAGGTGACGGAATGGCCTGTTCCAACGGCAGCGGGTCATGTCGCCGCCCTCTACGAACTCGTCATCACACAGAACGACGATGTCTGGTTCGTCAACAATGGGGCCACTGCGCTTGTGCGCTACATGCCGGACAAACCCGGCTACATGTTCTTCCAACTTGATCTGCCAGCCAGCGCCCCCTACGGCCTTGCGCTCGCTCCTTCTGGTAAGCTCTGGTTTACAGTAGTCAGCTCTTCAGCGAACTATGTCGGCGAGATGACACCATAAAGAAGGGTTTTTGACAGGTGCCTTTTTCGATAGACTATCATATACTATCCCTATCTTTACAACCGGTTTCGCACAGGACAAAAAGAAGAGGTTCGGGAAGGGTATAGAGGGATCGGAGTGGACATGCCCGTCCCGAAACCAAATCAAGGAGAAGGGTACTCCCTCTTGTTCTGGATCGTCGTTCTGCTTCTGGGTAGCGTGGGAACGTAGACGGCCACCATGGCTCGTCACTACCCAGGCACCGATCTCCAACAAGAAGCATTTCTGCTTGCGCAGCAGACGGAGCAGCAACGCAGGCTTCAGCCGTTTGGCGACACTTACGCCAATGCCTGGTTTGAGGCCCATCTGAGGACAAAAAGGAAGGAATAAATGCTGTCTGATGCTGGATCGTACGACATACGCTTGCGTGATGTAGAGGTGGACGACCTGCCCATCTTCTTCGAACACCAACGTGACCCAGCGGCGAACTTTTTGGCGGCGTTCACGAGCAAAGATCCGACGAACCGGGACGCTTTCATGGCGCATTGGGCCAGGATCATCGATGATGAGGCCATTGTCATCCAGACCATCCTCTGCAACGAGCAGGTAGTTGGTCACGTCCTGAGCTATCCAAACGAAGCAGCTGGGAAGCCAGAGGTCAGTTACTGGCTTGATAAAGCTTGCTGGGGTCGGGGCATCGCGACCAGGGCGCACTTCGCTTTTCTCACTCGCCTGAAGGGCCGCCCGGTCTATGCGCGTGTTGCTGCTGACAACGCTGCCTCCTTGCGCGTCCTGGAGAAATGCGGGTTTATCCGCATCGGTACCAACAGGGATTTTGCCAATGCGCGCGGCAAGGAGATTGAAGAAATTCTTCTGAAGTTGAATTGACGGTCATGGGAGAGGGGCGCTGCTGTCGAGGAAGGAGTACGCTGCTCCGCGCAATCCGCGAGAGGGGAGGGAAGCACTGGTATGGTCAAACGAGAACCGAAGCTCTTACGTTTGAGTGTCGCTGCCCATGAACTGGGCCTGCATCCGATCACCGTGCGGCGCTGGATCAAGGCGGGTCGCATTCAGGTGATCCCTGTGGGCCGCGAGGTACGTATCCCCCGCAGCGAGGTGGAGCGGCTGGTTGGCAAAATCGATGGGCGGCTGCTCGTACTCTACGGGCGGGTGAGCGGGTACGGACAAAAAGATGATCTGGAGATCCAGCTCAAGCACCTGCAAGCCTGGGCTGCAACCGAACGCAAAGGAGTGGAAACGTTGGTACTCTCCGACGTTGGTTCTGGCCTCAAAGCGTCCCGACGGCAGTTGCAGCGCCTTCTCAAGCTGGTTTGTGAGGACAAAGTGGGAGAGGTGGCGATCACCTACGAAGACCGGTTAACCCGGTTCGGGCAAGAATACCTGGAGACGCTGTTTGCCGGCTTTGGAGTCACGCTCACAGTGTTGGAGCCAGGAGAAGAGAAAACTCCAGAACAGGAGTTAACGGATGATCTTCTGGCCTTGATTGCCTCGTTTTCTGGGCGTCTCTACGGGATGCGATCCCACAAACAAAAGGAATTGCTGCAATGCGCACAAGCCGTACTCACCAGCCCCTAACGTATGATGTGCGCTTGCCTGATGAAGCGCAAGCCGATGCCCTTCGCTTGCTTCGTGCCTCGCGATCCGTGGTCAATCAGGCGCTCACGCTGCTGTGGCCGTATCTCGACGAATTTGGGAGCGAACGCGACTTTCCTGCCTGGAAGCAGGTGGGCAAGTATAGGGGTTCCCCGGATTTCCACGGGGACCGTCAATGGCGTTGTGAGAGCGAAGTGGTGGGGCGACTGTTACGCCAGCAAGCCGAACGCAAAAAAGTGTTTGAGCTGGTCGCACCCATTCTCTCCGATGGCTTCATTCGCCCCAAGACGGAGAATCGTCCGGTAGGCAAGAACCGCCCGGTCATCAAGGAAGCCATTACCGCCCTGCAAAAGAGTCTGGACGAGGACGAAACCAGCTTCGTGGCGCTCCAGAACGTCATCGAACAAGCATGCAATTTCTTTTTTCAGCACGATCGTTTCCCCTCGACTTACGAAGAACTGCAACCCGTTCCTCTGCTCAAAGTGGGGATGTTGACCTACGCTGGCGACGACGGACGTGAAAAAGGCCAGGCATACAGATTGGCTCTCGATCTGGATGCAGGGGAGGCACGCTTCCGGTTCCGGTATCCCGATGAGGCAGGAGTTTGGCACTGGCGCAAAGTGGACACCATCATTCCGTTGCCAGCGTGCCTAAAGACGCGCCTTCCTCATGGGGAACTGATGGCTCCCACCCTGCGCGAAGAGCGTCGAGCAGACGGCGAGCAGTTTGCTGTGTTAGATTTCATCATCGAGGTGGAGAAGGAAGCCTTGCCCGAATGGCAAGCGGTTTCGCGGGTGCTTGGCGCGGACTGGGGCGTGCATTCATTACTGACGGCAACGGCTGTCAATGACCAAAGCGAACAAGTCGGCAGGCCATTCTTCCTGGACACCGGCGGCTTTGATGGCAGGCAAGCTCGCACGCGCCGCCAGATTGATGAACTCAAAAAGAAGGTGGCACGGTTCGAGCAGGAACGGGACACCCTTCCCGCCGATCATCCGAAACGGGCCTGGTACCAGGAACGCCTTTCGCTCTATCGACGGGAAATTGATCGATGTTGGCGCAAATATGAGCTGCGCAACCGCTCCCTGGCGCACCTGGCCTCGAATAGCCTGCTGCTGCTGTGTGCGGTCCACGGCTGTTCTCTGCTCTCGATGGAGTCCCTGAAAACACTCAAATCCACCGGGCGCGGGCGTGGTGTGCGAGGACGGTGGCGCAACTATCGCAACAATGCCACCATCCGGGGAGAGATCTGGCGGCTCTTACGCTATAAATGCCACTTGGTGGGCTTGCGCTTCCAGACCTGCCCGCCACGGGGTACTTCCCACACCTGTCCCCATTGTGGCAAGCCCGCCAGGACGTACCGCTCTCCAGGTGATCGAGGAGAGGCCGTGACGTGGGGGCGATGGATGTGGTGTGAAGCCTGTGGCTTCAATGGGGATCGCGACTACTGCGCTTCGCTCAACATCGCCCGCCTGGGTGTGACGTATCTACTGCAAATGAAACACACGGGCAAGGGACGTTCTTGCTCGATCACTGACCCACGGGTCAAGCCTGTGTCGTATAACCGGCGCAGGCTCGGCGTTGCTGTTGCCGCCGACGGAGACCACTTCCGCTCGACACGTTCGGGGAAACATCTGTTATTGTCCTGGCTGGCTTGGTTCCGCTTTCCTGCAATCGTCGCAGCCCAAGGCTGTTTTTCTCCGATTGTGTGGATAGTTGTATCTTGCTCAGGATAGTTCACAGTTTTAGCAACGGTTCGATAGGATGAGTTGGAGACTCAAGAAGGGACCAGAGTGCCAGCAAATGTACCCAGCAGCGCTACGCAAAGCAGCACGGCAACGCCCAGCATAGCTTCGCGTCGCAGCCATGTCTCCATGCGCTCGGCCAGATGCCAGGCTTGTTCCGAGATGCCTTCCTCCTCCTGTAGATCTCTCGTATCAGCAGACTCGGCAGCACCCTGGTGTGTTACCTTTGCCAGTGTATATTCAGGAAGCTTTGGCATGATCCCCTTCGGCTGTGTCAGCGCCCGCGTGAGGCGAGGCCGGAGCGAGAAGGCATGATAGGCGCTCATTGCCACCATCAGAAGAAAAAACTCGCTCTTGACTACCAGGATTCTGCCGTAGAGGGTAGTCACCACTTGTTGTAGCGAGGTCAGGTGGATCGAGGCATTGAGCGGGCCGGTGATTGCCAGTACCAACGCGCTGATGATCGCCACTGCGCTAAACTGCGGCAGGCCCAGGGCAAACACGCGCGCGTGCTGGCGCTCCTCCAGCTGGTACAAAGCAGGCACGAGGACAAAACCAATATAGAGCAGGCCGCCCACCCAGGCCGCGTTGCCTACAAGATGGAGGATATCGACCGCGAGCGAGTACCCAAGTTCTGCGGAGGGAACAGACGCTGCGTGTCCTGAGAGGGCGTAGGCAACGAGGAGGACGGCTCCCAGGCCGAGTTCTCCCCGACCCAGCCACGAGCGCCTGCGCCATCCTTCACCCATGTGGAACGGCAGGCGCGGGATCCCGCGCAGCATCTCCAGAACGGCAGAGCGCCAGATGGGGATTGCCTGCTGGCCGGAGGAAGATGCGGCGCGCATCTCCGTTGAGAGGTGATCCTGTGCCTTCGTCTTTGGGATACGCCAGAGCGGCCAGCCTCGCCTGCTTGCCGCGAGTGTCAGGCCAAGCGCTGCCAGCGCCCCCACCTGACGTATTCCCCAGAACAGTCCGAAGCTGCTGCCAAAGAGAATCGCCTGCCACAGCGACGGCGCAAAGGCTCCCGTCCAGGTACCCGCTAGCGCCACTGTCTGGCTCATGACGAACACGATGTTGGCGAGCAGAAAGCCGCCAAGCAGGAAGGGAGCTACCTGGCGAAAGCGCCGTGCTGCCGCCACTGCTGCCGCCGCCAGGTCAGAATTGCCGGGCGCGCCCGGCGAGAGAATCCATGTCTCCCAGATCAGGCCGCCAATCCAGAAGGTCAGACAGAGCAGCGCCAGCCAGGTCGCCAGCGTCAGCAGGATATCCGGTCCAGCGAGCGTGGTGGCACTCGGCACCGTGGTACCGGTGCCAGGAGCATGACCGGGCGGCAGCGATGGCACAGTCCCATTCGATTGAGCGATGGAAAAGACAAAGGAGCCTTCGGTGACATGCCCATCATCGGTAGATTGGGCCACCCAGACGACGGTGTACGTACCCGGTGCAAGCTGCGGAAGATCTACCGACAGTTCGTGGGGATCAGCGCTGCTGACCGTGCTGTCTCGCCGGTCTACTTCCTGACCCTGAGCATTCACGACGGTCATATGCGAGGTGGCAGGAACCAGCTTATCGTCAAACCAGATGTGGACGTGCGCGGGCGGAACGCGCAAGACGGCATTCGCCGGGGGATCAGAGCGCACGGGAAGCGCATGGGCTGCTGCTTCAGGAATCAAGCGACTGGCTGGCCCGATAGGTAAGAACAGGAACCATGCCAGACTGAGAGCAAACACTGCCGCGAGCAACAGCTTTGACTGCCATCGCTTTGCACGCCGCTTGTCTTCTCTTGTGTCTGGTGTGCCTCTAGACCTGTTGCTCATCGTTGTTCTCATCTCGTTCCGTGCGATCATGGCCCAGGTGGACATGACAGTGCTGGACCTGTTTCTATTTTCTCCTCGCCGGAGCCATCATCGTTCTTACTTATACTATAGAGCAGTGGTGCTATCTACGCCCTCGTTCCGTTTGAGCCTTCGCTCGATCTCACGCCGGAGTTTGCGCTCTGATAGCCGTCCATACGAGAACGGTTCGCCATCGAGGAAGATGCCTGGGGGAAAGAGTATCCCTCCCCGAAGAGCATGAGCTTGCCCTTCGGATGAGTTCAAGTCAAGTATCTTGACAGCAAGCGGGTACTCGACTGCGAGGCGATCGATGATCTCCTTCGCCTGTTCGCAAAATCCGCATTGTTCCTGCGTCAATAACCAGAGCGTCACGTTGCTAGGGCGAGCTTCCATTGATCCCCCCGCGTATGGCCGCAACGAGATTCGGGATGGGAACGTACATCGTGTAATTGGGCGCGCCGCCGTAATCGGCCCGCCATGTGATCCGTCCATCCGGGCCGACGATGATGAAGGTATGTCCATCGCGGCTTGTTCCCATCATCCCATACTGGTTCGCGTTATAGGCCGTGGAGACCGCCAGGTTCTGATCAGAGAGAACCGGGATAGTAATGCCTTCGTCCTGTACTTTCTGCTGGAGAGTATTCAACGGGTCGGTGGTGATGCTGACAATGGCATAGATCCCCAGCGCCTGAAACTCGTGGGCGTTCGACTGGATATCTTTGAGTTGTGTCCAGCAAGGCTCGCAGGTAATGCCTTCTTGAAAGTAGAGCAGAACGGTCTTGCCATGCATCGCGGAAAGGTCAAACGTTTTGCCAATCGTGGATGGCAGATCGATAGACGGAGCCTGCGCGCCCACGCCAGGACTTCCTACCTGGTAGGGATACTGGTTAGCCTGCCCGCTCCCCGTATTCGCGTTGTTTAGAAAGAAGATCGCCGCCAGCACCACCACCGCCGCGCCGATGACCGCTGCCAGAATCAGGAGAGGACGCAGGAGGCGTCTCTCGTGCGCGGGCCTTCTGCGCTGGCGCGAGGATGATGGCTTCTTCGATAGTGTCTGGCCTTTCTTCGTCTGCTTTCCCTGTGTTATTCTAGTACTCAACTGGTTCCTCCCCCATAGTTTCGCTTTCGTTCGTGATCGCTGCTCCTTCCTCTTCTCCTCTTGTCTCGGTGCCGCGCGTGCTTTTCCCAAGTTGCCGGAACGCGTACCAGGCGAGTAGACCAAGCAGCACGAGGAAAATCACGGCTCCTGCCCAATTGGGTATCCAGGAAAGCGCGTTGGTGATGACCTGTCCACCATGCTGTAAGGCCACCGTCAGCGACTCCTGCCAACTGCTCAGCGTCGGCATGGAGTGATAGGCCAGTCCGATCCACACCATGCTGCCGCCAATGAACGCGAGCAGCACACCACTCGCCAGACCCGTGGCGCTGACAGTGCGCCGGAAAGGGCCAAGCCGCCAGGCGAACGAACGCGGGCGCAACAGACGGCTCACCCGAGGTTCAAAGCGCTCCCAGAGCAGCGCAATGAGAAAAAGCGGCGCAACCATGCCAAAGACATAGGCGGTTCCCAATCCCAGCGCGAGCCAGAACGAGGAGACCACGCTGGAAAGGGCAATCACGCCCGCGAGAACGGGAGCGCAGCACGAACTCGCCATGCCTGAAAAGATACCCAGCGAATAGACGCTGAGGACTCCTGCTCTCCCACCAGCCCGACGGCCCGGCATGGGAAGATGGATCTGCCCTCCGAACAGCAGATAGACCGCGAGCGCGAGCATGATCAGGCCGCCAATAACATAGATAGGGGTATGCTGCGTCGTCAGGAGCTGTCGCAGGATGGAAGCACCAAGCGCAATCGGTAAAATGATCGTCGCGATCCCGGCGGCGAAGAGAAAGGTCATCGCTACCAACAAGCGGCGATTTTGAAACGAACTGGCAAAGTAGGCTGGGAGCATCACCGAAACACAGCAGGGCGCGAACAGCGCGATGACCCCCGCAATGATCGCGGCCAGCACCGAGCCGCCAAAGAAGATACTACTTTCCATGACTGTGTACAACTTTCATCGAACAGGACTGCTAGACGTTCTAGCCGAACGTGGAGCGTTTTGCTTCACACACGCGCCTTACCACTTTGGAAGCGCCTCGCGGCGTTCCGCGTTGGTGGAGCTATCGGCGTTTTCAGCTTCGAGATACGAAGCTGCCCCGGTATCTTTGCATTCGAGCCGGCTGATCTGGCTGGCAAGAGCTTCTTGCTCCGCCTGAATGCTCAAGAGTTGCGTGCGTAACGCGGTCAGTTGCTCTTCGCGAGCCTCCCCAACAACAGGAACGCCGCTCGCGGACGCCGGTTGCGACATTGACTGGTTCGTCCCACGCTGCATTCCTCGCATCATGAAGAGCATGGAAAGCGGGCAAGCGGCGACAATGAGAATGGGCAGGGCTGCCCAGATGAACTGCGGAGCTATTACCAGGACGATGAGTCCCACCACAACCAATCCGGCGAGAACTTTCCAGTGTAGACACATTCCGAGGAGTGTGAATCCGGCTGCTTTCTTCGGGGATTCTCCATCTCCAGACGGCTCTGTCATCACCGTCGATTGATAGGATGGATGCATATCTTCAGCAGGAACGTTGTCCGGTGTTTGGGCCTTATTCGAGCGCATCATGAACCACATCAGTAATCCCATGCCAACCGGACACGCCAACAACGGTAAAAGAGACAGGATGTATTGGCATCGGTTTCCTCCCATTCTTAATCCAGTACTCTTTGTTCCTTTCGTACTACCCTTGACTAAAGTATACAGGGCAATGATACAATTGTCAAAGGTACTATCATTGATAGTAGGAAAAATTGCAAGAAGGTGATGAGGTATGCGCAAGCAAATGACACTGAGGAGCCTGAAAAGCAGATGAATGGATCACAAATAAGCTTTGGCATTGCTTTTACCGCGGGGCTGCTTTCCTTTCTCTCGCCCTGTATGTTACCGCTCGTTCCCATCTATCTGGCGCAACTGGTCGGCCAAAGTGTCCCAGGGTCTCCTGATGGACAGGAACATCCTCTCGCTCGTTTCATCACTTTTCTACACGCAGTGATGTTTGTCCTCGGCTTTACGCTTGCCTTCGTGGCATTGGGGGCGACAGCCAGCGCACTTGGAGCGTTTCTCCGCCTCCATCAGTTCCAGCTGCGCCAGATTGGTGGAGTTCTCCTGGTGATCATTGGCCTGCACCTGGCGGGCGTGTTGAAATTGCCCGTTCTCTATTGGCAAAAGCAGTTGACTTTTCGTCCAACTCGTCCAAATTATCTCACCTCCCTGCTCATCGGCATTATATTTGCGATTGGCTGGACACCTTGCGTGAGCCTGGTGCTGGGGTCGGTGCTTGGCCTGGCGGCCACAGCTTCGACACTGCAAGAAGGTGTCCTGTTCTTACTGTTCTACTCGTTTGGAATGGGGCTTCCCTTTCTGCTGCTTGGGCTTGGACTCAATCAGGCTCGCCTGCTTCTCACCTGGCTCAAGCCCCACCTGGGGAAGATCGAAGTTGGCACAGGGGTGATCATGATCGTGGTAGGTGTGATGATTTTCTTCAACCGGCTGGTTTTCCTGAACCGGTATTTTACACCATTCGTTCGCTTGTAATGAAAATGGCATACCTCTTATCCTACTTGAAGAGGGTTTCACCTCTCACATGGGATAGGAGAACAGCATGAAAGGACCAT
>Ga0307373_10015167_pt1 | contig 10510 bp, 10 predicted proteins | sample OX2MG_FD_202534 | JGI IMG/M metagenome (GOLD analysis project Ga0307373, IMG submission 202534) | Soil microbial communities from Risofladan, Vaasa, Finland - OX-2 | ecosystem: Environmental > Terrestrial > Soil > Coastal area > Acid sulfate soil | place: Finland: Risofladan, Vaasa | collected...
CGCCGATAATCACAACTGGAAGGTGACCGCCGAGTTGCCAGCGGCGTAGCAACCGCATCGGCACGGTGTGGCCGAGATGAAGGTCGGGGGCACTCGGGTCGACCCCGAACTTGATCCGCAGCGCCTCCCCGCGGTCCAGCCGCGCCTCCAGATGGCGCCGATCTACACAGTCGACAACCCCCTGGAGAAGAATCGCCACTGGCGTCGGCTCCTGGGGCTGGCTCGGGGACGTTGTCATCTGAGTCTCAGAGGGTACCGCACAGACAGCTCCGCTCCCCGCCCCAACCACCGGTCGACCAGGCACCCCTGCCTCCGAGGCCAGGTGGCCTACGACCCTTTGCCGGGGGAGCGATAAACTGGCTGGATCGGCTCGTCCCGCCACCGGCCCGCTCGCAGTTGGACCGGGAATGGTTGCTCCAGCCCCACCCGCCCCGCAGGAGGAGCCGCCCCGTGCAAGTCGTGGCCATCGAGACCCCCGAGTTGGGGGATCGAAGCTACCTGGTGCATGCGGGCGGGGCCGGTTTCGTGGTCGATCCGCAGCGCGACATCGACCGCATGCTGGGCGCCATCGCCGGCGCGGGAGTGCGCGTCAGCCACGTCTTCGAGACCCACATCCACAACGACTACGTGACCGGAGGGTTGGCCCTGGCCGCTGCCACCGGAGCCCAGTACGTCGTGGCTGGAGCCGACCAGGTTCAGTTCCCCAGGGTCCCGGCCGGAGATGGCAGCCAGTTCCAGTCCGGCCCCCTGACCGTGGGCGCCCTGCACACCCCCGGCCACACTCCCAACCACCTCGCGTACGTGGTCGCGGAGGGTGGCCGTCAGGAGGCGGTCTTCACCGGGGGATCACTGCTGTATGGCACCGTCGGCCGCACCGATCTGATCTCGCCAGAGCTCACCGAAGCGCTCACCAGGAGCCAGTTCCGGTCGGCGCGGCGGCTGCTGGCATCGCTCCCCAGTGGTGCCCGGGTCATGCCCACCCACGGCTTCGGCAGCTTCTGTGCCTCCAGCGGTACCGCCAGCAGCCAGGGTGGCGACATCGCCCAGGAGCGACTCCAGAATCTGGCCGCAACCATCGGCGATGAGGCCGCGTTCGTGGCCACCGTGATCGGGGGCTTAGGGCCATATCCAAGCTACTACCGGCATATGGCGCCGCTCAACCGCCAGGGCCCCAGCGCCTTTCTGGCTCGGCCCAATGCGGAGAGCGCCGGCCCTGATCTGATCCGGCAGCGGCTATCTGACCATGCCTGGGTGATCGACACCAGGCCCCGGAGGACCTTCGCGGGTGCTCATCTGGAAGGCACTGTGAGCATGGAACTCGACGCCAGCTTCACCACCTACGTGGGCTGGCTGACTCCCTTCGACGCCCCCATCACGATTTTGGCGGACCGGTCTGAAGACCTCGCCCTGGCGGAGCGCAACCTGGCCCGAATCGGCATCGACCGGATTGAGGGCAGCAGCGCCGGCATTTTCCCGCTGACGGGCCGACTTCCGATCCGATCCTATCCCGTGATCGACTTCCGCGAGCTCCAGCGGACGCTCCCAGAGGGGGCCTTCGTCCTCGATGTCAGACAGCCGGACGAGTGGCGCTCCGGACACCTTGCGGGGGCTCACCACCTGCCCCTGCAGGACCTGCCATCGCATCTGGGTGAGCTGCCCCGTGAGCCCATCTGGGTGCACTGCGGGGCCGGGTTTCGTGCCAGCGTGGCGGCCAGTCTGATCGATCGCGCCGGCCTGGCGGTGGTCCTGGTCGACGATGACTTCGGGCAGGCGCGGGGCGCCGGCCTGCCCGTCGTGAGCTGAAACCAGCGCTACCCATCCGTTACTGAATTGGCTCTTGACAAGCCGAAGTGGGGCAGTGCTACGCTGCAGTCACGTTATCGGCTCAGACGGAGGTTTCCATCATGAGAGCCGTTTGGACTCGGTTAAGGCACACTAGGGCGGAGTGATCGGCCCCCCGGGGCCTGTCAGCGACGGGCACCAGTCCGCCGCTTCTGGTAGTGGTCCCGGTACCGGGCAACTCACCATCTGAATTGAGTCCGGCCTATACGCTGGACGCGGTGCTGAGGCACCCGCAAGACCTTTGAGCGAGCCCTACGGGGCTCGCTCTTCTTCTCCTCCAAGTCCACGCCGCCACCCCATTTCACGCCAGTCCGGGCGAGAGCCGGAAGCGCCATGGGGTTGGGTCGCGCACGCCAACCCTGGGTCCCACCACCGCGGGGACGCCCCGGGCGGGCCTCCCTCGTTCCAGCCAGATCTCCCCACCGGCTGGGTCGCAAAGGTCAATGCCGTTCTGGGCGAGGCCGATATTGAGAGCTCGACAGAACCTGGCGGGACCATCAAGTCGTCGCCCCAGGGCCAGGTTGGGCAGGGCCCCCCGCACCAGCACCGCCGCCGCCGTTCCCTCGGCTCCGGTGACGATGTTGAAGCAGTAGTGCATGCCGTACACGAAGTAGACGTACGCGCTTCCGGGCATCCCGAACATGGCCAAGTTACGAGCGGTTCGACCCCGGTGGGCATGCGAGGCCGGGTCCTCGCGGCCGAGATAGGCCTCGGTCTCGCAGAGCTGAACCCGCCACAGCCCGGTCGGGTGGCGACGCACCAGCCAGGAGCCCAGGAGTGCCCTTGCCACCACCGGACTGGGCCGGGCGAAGAAGGAGCGGTCCAGCGGCCGGCGAGCTCGGCCGGCGGCCGACTCTGAGGCCGGGGGCCCGGCCGGTGTCACCGCAGCTCGGCCGCGACACACTCCCGCAGGCAGCTCAGCACCCGCTGCCCAGTGACCTCCCCATCGTGGCTGGTCAGGGTGCGCTGGGGGTCGCGCAGTCGGATCCGGAAGGTCCAACCCTTGCGGCTAGCGGGGACCTGGCTCCCCTGATATTGGTCCAGGAGCCAAATTTCCTCCAGCCAGGGAATGGCAAGGTCGTGGACGGCGGCCAGAGCGTCGCCCAGCAAGGCACGCTCGGCCACGGTCACGGCCAAGTCCAGCACCAGGGCCGGCGTCCTGGTCAGCGAGGGAGCCTGGCTGGGCCTTCCCCCGGCCACCAGCCAGCCATCCGTCCGCAGCTCAGCGGCCACCACCCTACCCCTCAGCTCCAGCTCGCCCAGGGCGGCCGGCAACAGCTCTCCCAGAACGCCCCGGATTTGGCCGCCGCTCCAGATCTCCGCGCAGCGGACGGGATGAAAGCCGGGATGCTCGGCGGGCCGGAACTCGGTCGCGCCCAGGCTGAGGCGATCTCCCAGGCCCTGACAGACCCGGAGCAGGTGAAACAGCCTCTCCGCGCTGCCGTCCGGGCTGGGATCCACATCCTGATCCACCAGGGCCAGCAGCTCCGGCTCCTCGGGCCGGGCCCCATCGACCTTCCAGAAGACGCGGCCCTGTTCGAACAGCCGCACCTGGTCTCGGCCCCGAGCCTGGTTCAGCTGGCAGGAGCTGAGCAGACCCGGCAGCAGGCTGGGCCGGAGAGCTCCCAGCTGGGTCGAAAGCGGGTTGGCCAGAAGCAAGTCGCTCCGGCCCTGGCCCAGGCCGCGCACCGGGCTGACCTGGTCGGATGGCACCAGGCTGCCCGTGATGCACTCGGTGTAGCCGGCGCCGATGACCAGATCGGCGGCCAGAGTGGCAGCCGGGGTGGTGGCCGCCCCCGGCCGGGGAGCCAACCGCATAGCCGGGATGGTGCCGGTGACCTCTTGATATCCGATGATGCGCCCCACCTCCTCCGCCACATCGACCGGCTCGCGCACGTCGGTCCGCACCTCTGGGGGGGTCACCTCCAGGACGGGGCCATCAGGACCGACAGTGAACTGAAGTCGGCGCAGTGCCCGCGCCGTCTCCTCGGGGCTGAGCGGCAGTCCCAGCAGCGACGAGACGTGTGCCGCCACTACCCGGATCGGGCCAGCGGAGGCTGGCATCCTACCCGCCTCCACTGGTCCCGGCCGCAGCGTCCCCCCGATCGTCTCGGTGAGCAGCCGGGCGAATCGAAGGGCGCCGATCGGAGCCAGCTGAGGAGCGAGCAGGCGCTCGAATCGGCCTGATGCCTCGGTCCGAAGTCCCAGCCGCCTGGAGGTGCCTCGGACGGAGGTCCAGGCAAAGCTGGCCGCCTCCAGCAGCAACTCCCGGGTGCCCTCCTGGACGGCCGAGTCCTGGCCTCCGATAACTCCGGCGATGGCCGTAGCCCGGTCCCCGGCGGTGATCAGCAGGGTGGCCGGGTCGAGCGCCCGCTCGACCCCGTCCAGGCACCTGAGCCGCTCCCCGGAGCGGGCCTGGCGCACCCCCAAACGGAGCTGACCGCCGCCTGGTTGGAGGCGCTCCAGGTCGAATGTGTGCAGCGGCTGGCCGACATCCAGGAGCACGTAGTTGGCGACGTCCACAATCCCGGAGACCGAGCGCTGGCCCACCGCCTGCAATCGTCGCTGCATCCAATGGGGAGCCGCCCTCTGGGGGATGCCGCTGAAGGCGTCGGCGCGGTAGAAGGGGCACACCGACTCGTCCTCGATCTCGACTGTGAGGGCGTTCAAGAGGGGCGCCCCACTCCTCGCCACCGGGCGGAGGTCGGGCTCGCGCAGGGGGCGATCAAGCACCGCGGCGAGCTCTCGAGCCACCCCCCAATGGGAGAGGCAGTCAGCTCGGTTGCTGAGGATCTCGAGCTCGTAGACCGTGTCCTCGGGATACAGATCGGAGAGCGGAAGACCCGCCGTCGCGTCCGTCGGCGGCAGGATGAGGATACCCTCGTGGTCACTGCCCAGGCCCACCTCGTCGGGAGCGCAGAGCATGCCGTTGCTGACCACCCCGCGGAGCTTGCGGCGACCGATCTCCAGCCCGGACGGCAGAGTGGTACCTGGCCTGGCCCAGGGCACCAGTGCCCCCACGAACAGGTTGCCGGCGCCACAGACCACATCCAACGGCTCCCCGCCGCCAGCCTGGACCCGGGCCAGGAAGAGGTGGTCGCTGCCCTCCACGCGAGCCAGCTCGACGACCTCCCCGACCACCACCTGATCCAGGCCCCGGCCGACCTCCAGGGTCCGCTCCACCTCAGTTCCGCTCATGGTCAGCAGCTCGGCGATCCGAGCCGGGGCGATGTCCTCAAGCTCGACGAAGTCTCCCAGCCAGTTCCGACTCACCCGCATCTCAGAACTGCTCCAGCAGGCGCAGATCGTTCTCGTAGAGCTCGCGAACGTCGGGCAGGCCGTAGCGGAGCACGGCGACCCGGTCGGGACCCATCCCGAATGCGAATCCGCTGAACTGCTCGGGGTCGACACCCCCGTTGCGGAGCACCTGGGGATGGACCATCCCTGACCCCAGGATCTCCATCCAGCCCTTGCCCAGACAGCTGCGACAGCCTGACCCCTGGCAGATGCCGCAAGCGACATCCGCCTCCAGGCTGGGCTCGGTGTAGGGAAAGAAGCTGGCCCGCAGCCGGACCTTGCGCTCGGGCCCAAACAGCGCCCGCAGCAGGTACTCCAGGGTGCCCTTGAGATCGCCCACGGTCACCCCCCGATCGACACAGAGCCCCTCGACCTGGTGAAAGACGGGGATGTGGGTGGGGTCGGGATTGTCCCGCCGGGCGACCTTGCCGGGGACGATGATTCGGAACGGCGGCTCGCCCGCCAGCATGGTCCGCATCTGCACCGGTGAGGTGTGGGTCCGGAACAGCCAGGCCGACTCCGCGCCGGCCAGATAGAAGGTGTCGTGGGTGTCGCGAGCGGGATGCTCCGGGGGCATGTTGAGGAGCTGAAAGTTGTGCAGATCGTCCTCGATCTCGGGACCTCGCACAGACTCGTAACCGAGGCGGGCCATGATGTCCTCGATCTCGCGCACCAGCCGCGCCACCGGATGTTGGTGGCCCCTGTCGAGGCCGGCGCCAGGATGGCTCAGATCCAGCCACTCGCGGTCGGTCTCGGCCGCCTGGCCCACCGAGCCCAGCTCCAGCTGGCGCGCCTGCAGGGCTCGCTGCACCGTTGACTTGGCCAGATTGAAGGCCCGACCCAACTCGGCTCGGCGGTCGCCATCGACCGTCGCCAACGCCCCGGCCCCGGCCGTGATGAGGCCACCATGGCGCGCCATGTACTGGCGCCTGACCAGCTCCAACTGATCCGGGTCGCTCGCCCCGGCGATATCCTCCAGGGCCCTTCGCGCCAGCTCCTGGAGGTCGTCCCCGGTCACTTCGGAGTCACGGTCTCCCGGGCCACCGCGATCAGCTGCGCAAACGCTCCCGGGTCACGCGCGGCCATCTCGGAGAGCTGCTTGCGGGAAATCTCCACCCCGGCTGTGGCCAGCGCGGCCATGAACCGGCTGTAGGGAATGCCAGCCTGGCGGGAGGCGGCGTTGATGCGAGCTATCCATAGACGCCGGAAGTCGCCCTTGCGCTTGCGCCGATCCCGGTACTGGTAGGCGAGCGAATGGAGGACCGCCTCGTTGGCGGGCCGGAAGAGTCGATTGTGGGTCCCGGTAAGGCCGGAAGCCAGCTCCAGTACCCGCTTGTGACGCTTGCGAGCGGTGACGCCCCGCTTGACTCTGGCCATCTCTCAGCCCTTCAGATAGGGCGCATTGCGCCGGATCGACTTGGCATCACCGGAGGTGACCGCCTTGACCTGGGCGTAACCCCGCTTGCGCTTGGCGGACTTGTGCTCCAGCAGGTGCGACTGGAAGGCGCCGCGGCGTAGCAGCTTACCGGTGCCGGACAGACGGAACCGCTTCTGGGTCCCCTTATGGCTGCGTATCTTGGGCATCGTCCTTCGAGTCTCCCTTAGCCGGCTTTCTTGGAAGTGGGTTGAGAATCATGATCATATTGCGCCCCTCGAGCAGGGGCATGCGCTCCACCAGGGCCACGTCCTTGACCTCCTCAGCCAAACGCTGCAGTAGCGCCCGACCGATTTCCTGGTGGACCAGTTCGCGCCCCCGGAACATGATAGTGAGCTTGACCTTGTCACCCTCCTCCAGGAAGTGACGCACGTACCCGTACTTGGTCTGAAAGTCGTGCTCGCTGATCTTGGGCCGGAGCTTCATCTCCTTTAGCCGGATGGCGTTGTGCTCTCGCTTGGCCTCCTTCTCCCGCTTGAGGGCCTCGAATTTGAAACGCCCGTAGTCCATCAGGCGGCAGACCGGCGGCTGGGCCTGCGGAGCGACCTCCACCAGGTCCAGTCCTCGCTCCTGGGCCAGGCGCTGGGCCTCCGCCAGGGTAACGATGCCGATCGCCTCGTCCGTGGTGTCGTCGAAGAGCCGGAGCGACGGGATCCGGATCTGGTCGTTGATGCGCAGCTCGCGGAACGCTATGGACGCGCCCTCCTCAGAGTGACTTTGAGTGGCCGATGCTATCACGCAGGAGGCTGGCCCCTGCGCTAAGACCCGAGCCGTTCAGGATTGTGAGGCTTCGTGGCTGAGGCGCTCGACCAGCTCGTCGATCCCCAGCACCACCTGCTCGCCCCCTCTCGTGCTGCGCAGATTGACGGTCCCGGCCTCGACCTCGCGCTTGCCGATGACGGCCAGGTAGGGGACCTTGGCCAGCTCGCCATCACGAATCTTGGCCTGCATCCGCTCCCCCGGGCGGTCCGGCACCTCGGCCCTCAAGCCCGCCTGCTCCAGCCTGGCTGCCACCCCCAAAGCATAGTCGAGCTGGTCGTCGCTGACTGTGATCAGCTGCACCTGAACCGGGCTCAGCCAGACCGGCAGCGCCCCGCCGTAGTGCTCCAGCAGCACCCCGAAGAATCGCTCCATCGAGCCCAGGAGGGTGCGGTGGACCATCATCGGCCGGTGCGCCGAGCCGTCGGCACCGATGTACTCCAGGCCGAACCGCTCGGGCTCATTGAAGTCGAACTGAATCGTGGCGCACTGCCAACGTCGGCCCATGGCATCCCGGATGTGGACATCAATCTTGGGCCCGTAGAAGGCTCCCTCGCCAGGGTTGAGCTTGAAATCAAGTCCCCTGGTCTGGATCGCTCGCTCCAGGGCCGCCTCGGCCAACTCCCACATCTCGTCCTGGCCCGCCGCCTTGCCGGGCTTGGTGCTGAGGTCGATCTCGACCTGGTTGAAGCCGAAGCGCGCCATCATCTCCTGGACCATGTCCAGAACTCCGGCCACCTCCGCCTCGGCCTGGTCCGGCGCGCAGAAGATGTGGGCGTCGTCCTGGGTGAAGCCCCGGACCCGGAGCAGGCCGTGCAGAGTGCCACTGCGCTGGAAGCGGTAGACCGAGGCCAGCTCCGCCAACCTCATGGGCAGCTCCCGATAGCTGCGCCGCCTCGAGCTGAATATGAGAATGTGAAAGGGGCAGCTCATCGGCTTGATCCGGTAGCGCTCCCCCTCCACCTCCATCGGGCCGTACATCTCGTCGGCGAAGAAGCCGAGGTGGCCGCTGGTCTCCCAGAGCTGCTCGCGTGCCACATGTGGGGTGTAGACCAACTGGTAGCCCCGGTGGCGATGCTCCCGCCGCCAGTAGTCCTCGATCACGGTCCTCACGGTGGCGCCGTTGGGATGCCAGAGCACCAAGCCCCCACCCAGCTCGTCCGAGAGGGAGAAGAGGTCCAGTTCCCGGCCCAGGCGACGGTGGTCACGCTTGCGGGCCATCTCCAAGCGCTCCAGATAAAGGTCCAGCTCGGCCTGGCTGTTCCACGCGGTGCCGTAGATGCGCTGCAGCATCGGTTGGGTCTCGTCGCCGTGCCAGTAGGCGCCCGCGGTGTGGAGCAGCTTGAATGCCGGGATCGCCCCCGCCTCCGGGACGTGGGGTCCCCGGCAGAGATCAAAGAAGCCACCGGTGCGGTAGCAGCTGATCACCTCCCCCTCCGGGATCCTCTCGATCAGCTCCACCTTGAAGCGCTGCCCCAGGCGGCGGAACTCCTGGAGCGCTCCGTCCCGGGAGAGCTCACTGCGCTGGTACTGAGAGTGACGCCCCTGGATCTCGTGCATCCGAGCCTCGATGGCGGGGAGATCCTCATCGCTGAAGTGCGTCCCTCCGGGGAGCAGGAAATCGTAGTAGAAGCCGTCCTCGATCGACGGCCCGATCCCGTATTCGGCGCCGGGAAAAAGCTCGCCCACCGCCGCCGCCATCAGGTGGGCGGTGCTGTGGCGGAGCGTCTCGAGGTCGACAATGGCGCTAGACATGCTTTGAGCAAGATTGTAGGCGTCGCGCCCCGAACTCTCGAGTCGGCCTCCGACGGAGCTTATAATCCGGGCACATCCGAACGGTCGCGGGCGCATAGCTCAGGTGGTTAGAGCGCTACCCTGACACGGTAGAGGCCCCAGGTTCGACTCCTGGTGCGCCCACGCGGGGGTTCCGCCGAGAGCAGTTGTCCACACCGCATCATGGGGAAACGGGGGACAACTCTAAAACCCAAAAATCCTCTCTTTTTGTGGGTTGTTTTGCTATTGACAGGGGCGCCTCGAGGGGCTCTAATATGGCTCTCGTGGCACGCTCTTCAAGGTCTTCTGTGGCGCTCCGCGTCTGTACCCGGGTGGGTTGCCCCAACCTGGTCAAGAAGCAGACCGCGAAGTACTGCAGCGTGCGCTGCTCGGCCGAGGATCCTGATCGCCGCGCCCGGCTCCGCGAGCGCGCCCGCTCGGGTCGAGTGCTGCCCTTGGCTCGCCAGCTCCAACTGGACTTCGACAGTGAGGAGCAGCAACTGGCCAGCCTCGCCACCGGCCGCGAAGAGGTTCCCCAAGGGCTAGCCCGCTGGGCGGTGTGAGATGGCTCCTCAGCTGATCGGGGCGCGCGGGCGGAGCATTGCCTGGGCGGTGCGAATGTCGGCCTGGGTGACGGTCACCATCAGGCTCTGCTCGCAGCGGTGGCAGATCATGTGAAAACCGGTGGGCTCGGGAATGTCTCGAGCCACCTCCTGGCGGAAGCCACACCCCTCGCAGGTGACAACAGCACGCATGCGCCAATTCAAGGCCCTCCCGCTCTCGGGGGACCCTCTTGGCAACAAGCTTCGACATGTCGCTACGCGGCCGTCACCGAAGTGGGGGTTCTGCGACCGGATCCGCCGCCCCAGTCGCGGATTCCCGCCACCACCCCGATCACCAGCAGGGTGAGCCCCATGAAGGCGATCACGTCGCTGGAACCGACCGCGTCGGCGATCGCGCCGGCCACCAGCAGGGGCAGTGCGATCGCCAGGTTGATGGCCAGGAATGCGCCCCCGAAGATGCGCCCCCTGGTGGCATCCTCGGTGGCCTCCTGAATCAGCACCAGACTGGGGATCAGAACCGCCCCCAGCCCGATCCCGAAGAGAACCGCCAGCACTATCGCCAAGGGCACCAGCCCTCCCACCAGACGGACCCTGTCGAGGATGGGGGGCAGAACCCCCAGCACCAGCATCGCCAGGCCGGCGAGGGCCAAACCCCTGACCACGCTGCGCTCGCCGTGGCCAGCCCCCGAGCGGCGGCTCACCACCGTCCCCGCCACCACCATCCCCACCGTGGCCGGCAGCAGCAGGATGTAGCTGTCCTGGGGCCGGCGCAGCAGCACGTGCTGCATGTAGCCTGCGGAGAGGGCGAAGATCGTGAAGACGGTCACCAGGGCCAGGGTCA
>Ga0307373_10015168_pt1 | contig 10510 bp, 8 predicted proteins | sample OX2MG_FD_202534 | JGI IMG/M metagenome (GOLD analysis project Ga0307373, IMG submission 202534) | Soil microbial communities from Risofladan, Vaasa, Finland - OX-2 | ecosystem: Environmental > Terrestrial > Soil > Coastal area > Acid sulfate soil | place: Finland: Risofladan, Vaasa | collected...
TGGTCTTCGTTTATTGCTGAGCTGCTATTATGATGGTAAAAGCAGCATACCCGTTGACTTTTCCATACACCGGGGAAAGGTTAAAAATGACCAGAAACCTTATGGGCTGACCAAAAAGCAGCTAAAGGGTCAGTACCGTAAATGCCGGCAAGCAGATAGCCAGGGATGTAAACGGGAATCAGAGACGGACAAAACCAAGTCTGAGGTAGGCATGGAGATGATAAAGCGGGCCTTGGGGTATCTATCGGTTGATTATGAGCTGATGGACAGTTGGTTTACCAGGGCATCTACAGTTGGAGGTTGGGAAAATCACTTCAATACCCAGTCTACCATTTGCATACAGACACTCCAGGAGGATTTGTGTACATCGATTCCACAGAAAATAGTTTTTCCGCTAAAATCAAATTGATTAACTTGTCTCATAAGTTCCTGTTTTAAAGTGTTAAAAGATATTCGTACTATTAATTTACACTTTATACAGGAACTTCATTTTAGCGGCTAAATCTTTGAGCTAATTCAAACATACAAACTATGACCTGAGTGCATACGGGGTTATACCAAACAAAACGTACACCTGATCGGAATGATGAAGATGGGCAATGCCCAGTACAGTTATGAGGGAAAGCTATATGGGGCTGACCAGTTACAGCGGATGGGTAAAAGGATGGGATTGATGAAACGCTGTCGCAAGCTCAATGCCTCTTATATTGTTATAGAAGCAGAGTACAAAGAATATCCCGTTAAATTGTTTTTCAGCCGTTTCGGTAAAAGAGGGAAATGGCATCTGATCCTTTCCACGGATACTTCCCTGGGATATATGAGGCTCATGGAACTCTATCAAATCCGCTGGACTATAAAAGTCCTCTTTAAGGAGGGGAAACAGTACCTTAACCTGGGCGGATGCCAATCCAAGGATTTGATGCACAAATAGCAGATACCACCATTACCATGATCCAATATATTCTGCTTACCTTAAGGAAACGTTTTGATGATTATGAGACCAGAGGAGAAATATTCCGGGATGTGGGAGAGCAAATGCAGGAACGTACCCTTCATGCCAGGCTTTGGGATTTATTAGTGGCCGTCATGAAAATTATCATGGAATCATTTGATATAATCATTGAGGATATCGACGCTTGTATTGCCCGGTTGATCAATCAGGATAAATTAAAGGGGATCTTGGAATTATTCTCACCAAATCACAAAGTAATATTAAGTTGATTTAAGTGCGAAAGTTGAATTACTGAGGGCCATGCTGTCCCCTTTGACTAACTATCGGTTGGTACCCAGCTCCGGATTTACAGACACAAAGAAGGTGTTAAAATCCTCAATAAGTTCTGTCAGGGACGGCACTTTAATCTTGAGAAAGGCGATGCTTCCTCCCTGAGTCATGTAGATCAGGTATGGTTTAACGGAATCTGCTTCCCTGCTCAAGTCCACTGTATCTTATATTATTACCGTTCCTATCATGGAGCTGAATATGCTTTAGTATTGGTTAATAGCATAATACCTATATCTGCAGTGGAAACTAAACTACCCTCGACTAAAGTCGAAGGGTTTGATATTCCGGGTCGTCAAATGACGACTTACCCAGCTATGATTTTGAAATCAATTTCAGTTTCTTTGATCAGGTCCTGTTTTTCAATGTAATCCTATATACTTATATGATTTGTTATTCGAATTTGAAATAAGTGCCTTTGTATCCAAAATGATATTAAAGTCAAACTAAAGTCTACGCCTGAAGGCGAGGGATTTTCTCCCATTCCCCGAAGGGGACATTAAGTTTTCATCCAATCCTATATTATCGAAGAGTTTTTACACTGACTGGATGATCTTACCTTAAAAAAGGACTTTGTAATATTTCCGGAAGGAGGCATTTCACCACTTAATAAACAAGTTCAGGTCAGTGGCTTATTTCATTTTATTATAGAAATACTTCCTGGCTTGGCATAATAAAGGAAGTCAAGGTATCATTGGTTTTTTTAGGATATATGAGGCCCAATTAAACTAAATTCAGGCTAAAAAACCTTGTTTACCGATAAAACATTTCAGCCTGCCCCCATTATTCTGGAGGTCTGTGCAGGTTCCCTGGCTTCGGGAATAGCTGCCCAGCAGGGAGGTGCCTACCGGATCGAGCTCTGCGCCAACCTGAACGAAGGAGGAACGACTCCCAGCCCTGGCACCATTCAGTCCGTCCGGAAATTTTGCACTATCGAAATTTACCCGATCATCCGGCCGCGGGGAGGCGATTTCCTGTATGACGAAGGGGAATTGGAGGTCATGACCCGGGATATCCTGTTTTGCAAAAATGCCGGCTGTGACGGTATCGTCATGGGAATCCTCCATGCAGATGGACAAGTGGACAAGGACCAGGTAAGCAGGCTGGTAGAACTGGCGTGGCCGATGGGAGTGACCTTCCACCGGGCTTTTGATATGACAGCCGACCCAAACCAGGCATTAACAGATATCCTGGATACAGGCTGCGAGCGAATCCTGACCTCCGGACAGCAGCCGACCGCCCTGGAGGGCGCTCCACTGATTGCTGATTTAATCCGCCAGGCAGCAGGCCGGATCATCATTATGCCCGGATCCGGTATCCGGGAACATAATATTGCCGCCCTGGTCCGGGAAACTGGGGCCACAGAATTTCATACTTCAGCGCGGATAACCCTTGCTGGCCGGATGAACTTTAAAAACCCCCTGATCGCTTTGGGAAACGATGGAAAGGAATACGAGTTATCCGTTACCGATGCCCGGCAGGTCGGCCTTATCCGGACTGCCGCCGAAACGGCCTTGAACACTAAAGGATAAATGGTAAGCCAGTTTTATTATTATTTTATACATTGCCATACCTTTCACCTACCCGAACCTAATACTCCTAACTCTTGAAAAAGCAATTATCCTTTTTTACGCTGGCCCTGGTTGGACTGGCATTGTCGACTGCTCTTCCCCTGTCCGCACAGCATAAGATCAGGTATAAGAACCTGAAGGAAGGGTTGCTGTCCCAATGGTATCTCCGCGGCAGGCCCGGACCCGCCAACCTGAACTGGATTGACGGTGGCACCCGGTACTCCTATACTGCACCCAATGCATTGAACGGAAGGCAGGATATCCGGTCCTTTGACCCGGAAACCGGAAAGGATCAACTGGTCTTTGGCAATAAGGACCTTGACTTCCCGGGTACGGATACTCCATTTGAATACCGGTCCTTCCAGTGGTCCCATGACTCCCGCCATATTGTATTTGAGACTAATTTCCGCAAACTGTACCGCAGATCGGGTGTTTCTGATTATTACGTGTATTCCCTGGATAATCAATCCCTGCGTTTAGCTGCCCGGGGAGCCCGTACAGCCAGTCTTTCGCCCGATGGCAAATTGGCCGGCATTGAAAGGGGTGGTAACATGTATGTGTATGACCTGTCCACCAAAAAGGAAAAAGAGCTCACTCGTGATACGGGTAAGAACCTGTTTAACGGTCATTATGACTGGGTATACGAAGAGGAATTCGGCAAAGCAAGGGCCTGGACATGGTCCCCGGACAGCCGCTTTATCGCATTCTGGCATTTCAATGAAGCAGCCGTGCCTGTTTTCCAGATGACCAGCTACGCCGGCACCCACCCCAAATACATCCGAATTCCCATTCCACAGCCCGGGGATCCCAATCCTTCCGTGAGCATTGGGGTGGTGGATGTGCATACCGGCCACAGGGTCTGGCTCAATACCGGGGAAAAAGGGGATTTTTACATCCCCAGGGTATACTGGACCAGCGAGCCAGGTGTCCTGGCGGTAATGACCCTGAACCGGGCCCAGAACGACATGAAGCTTTTCTTCTTCAACCTGAACACAGGGAAACACCGGCTGGTCATGGAAGAAAAGAACAATACCTGGGTATCCATTTTCAATTTTTACACCGGGGTGGATGACATGATGTTTTTCCCGCCGAAAATCCATGAATTTTTCTGGATATCGGACCGCAGCGGTTACTACCAAATCTACCGGTACGGGTATGATGGCAAGCTGATCAATCGGGTGACTACCGGTAACTGGGATGTCAATAAAGTGACAGGGATCAATCCCGGGACTCAAACGGTTTATTACACATCTGCTGAAGCATCTCCCCTGGAGGAACAGTTATACTCCATCCACTTCGATGGGAGCGGAGAACAACGGTTGACCATGGCAAAGGGATATCACCGCATCAACATGTCTCCCAACCAGCAGTATTATTTGGATTATTATTCCAGCCTGGATACACCAACCCATGTAGAATTATGGCAGACCGGGAAGCGGTTGGTACTCACCCTGAAGGATGGTCGGCATGTACTCCGCTACCTGAGTACCCATGCCTATTCGCCAAAAACCCTGTTTCAATTCAAGACCAGCGATAACGCTACGCTCGACGGGTCCATCATCCGGCCCACGGATTTCGATTCAACCAAAAAATATCCGGTGGTCTTTACCATCTATGGAGGTCCGGAATCCCATGCAGTCTATAACTCCTTTAATGAATCGGGTTTTGATCAGTACCTGGCCCAGCAAGGTTTTTTTGTAGTGGACATCAACAACCGCGGAATCGCCGGCTATGGCAGTGCATTTATGAAGATCGTGTACAAACAGTTGGGTAAATATGAAAGTCAGGACTTTGCCGAAGCAGCCAGGTGGCTTTCCCATTTCCCCTATATAGATTCCACCCGCATGGCCATTATAGGCACCAGTTACGGAGGATACAGCACTATTTTCACCATGCTCACTCATCCCGGAGTATTCAAGGTTGGGATTGCCAATTCACCGGTTACCGACTGGAGACTGTACGATGATATCTATACAGAAAGATATATGGCACCCCTGGCAGACAACGAGGAAGGCTATATCCAAAGCGCTGCAATGACCCATGCTTCCGGGCTGGAAGGTCATCTGCTGCTGATCCATTCCACTATGGATGACAATGTCCATCCGGTCAATTCCATGCAACTGCTTACCGCCCTGACCAATGCAGGCAAGGATGTCGACCTCCGGCTTTATCCTCCCGGTGGTCATGGGGCTGCTTATAGTTTTGGGAGCTACCTGCTGATCCAGGAAGTGAGTTTCCAGTACCTGGAAAGATACCTGAAGGAAGAATGCCACCTGCCTAACCTCAACCAATGAATGGCTGCCTTTTACCTGGAACTTTCCAGGAGGATCCGACGCAGCCCGCTGTATTCAGCGGCTATCTTTACGGATATTTGTTGCGCTCCCTGCATATTAAAGTCCAGTTCCGGGAGATGGATTTGGGAGGCCATATCCGCATCATATATGTCCGGGAATTTACCGGGGTGTGCGGTCGCCAGGAGCACCGCGGCATATTGCCCCCCTCTTTTTTCAGCAGTCAATGCCTGTAGACCCAGCCAGGCGACCGCACTGTGGGGACAAAGGATATAACCGGTCCGGTCATATACCCTTCGGATGGCCTGACGGGTTTCCTCATCGCTGAAAGAATACCCGGATACCATTGATTTGACTAATTCCCGGTCTCCCTGGAATAAGCTGACTATCCGCTCGAAATTACTGGGGTTCCCCACATCCATTGCCGTGGATAGCGTATGTACCGATGGGCGTGGTCGGTACTCCCCGCTGATCAGCCATTGGGGAACCACATCATTGGCATTCGTAGAAGCGGCCAGCCGGGTTATGGGAAGTCCCATTTTCCAGGCCATGAGCCCGGCTACCAGGTTGCCGAAATTACCGCTGGGCACGGAATAGTATAGTGCTGATTTCCGGGCCGGCAGACAAGCCCAGCCATAGAAATAATAAAAGATCTGAGGAATCAACCTTCCGATATTGATCGAGTTTGCCGAGGATAACCGCAGTTCCTGATTCAGGGATCTGTCTGCGAAAGCCTGCTTCACCATCCCCTGGCAGTCATCAAAACTTCCGGCTACTTCCAAGGCCCGGATATTTCCGCCAAGAGTGGTCATCTGCTTTTCCTGCAGGTTACTGACCCTGCCGGACGGATAGAGTATCGTGACCCGGATGCCGGGCACCCCATAAAAACCCATGGCCACTGCCCCACCCGTATCCCCGGAAGTGGCCACCAGGATCTGCAGCTCTCTTTTATCCAAGGACGGAAAAGAGCCCATCAGCCGGCTCATAAACCTCGCCCCGAAATCCTTGAAAGCCAGGGAAGGCCCATGAAACAATTCCAGCACATACTCATTTTCCCCGATCTGGCGAAGCGGTACGGGAAATGAGAAGGCTTCCCGGGTGATCTCTTTCAGCACCTGATCTTCCACGCTGTCCCCGATAAGGGCCTGAGCGATCAGAAAAGCAATCTCCGGAAAAGCCAAACCCTCCATGAGGTTCAGGGTTTCCACCGGCAACCGGGGAATGGCGACGGGCATATACAGGCCCTGATCTGCAGGCATGCCAGCGAACAGGGCCTGCTGCAGGCTGGCTTCAGGTGCTTTTTGCCTGGTGCTGTAAAGTTTCATGATAAAAGCTTCATTGTGGCAGTTCAGCCAAGGATTCGGGGTCCCTCCCGGTTAATGGCGGATACATACCCTTCCGAGTCGATACCTTCCTGTTGCAACCTGGCCCTGATTCTTTCCACGACCTTCCCGGCAGTCTCCACACTTGGGCTGAGGGCAAAGACAGATGGTCCGGAACCCGAGATCCCGAATCCCAGGGCCCCTGCATCCATCGCCATCTCCCTGAGCTGGTAAAACCAGGGAATCAGGATGGCCCGGGTGGGCTCAATGAGTCCATCCTGCATCGAACGGCTGATGAGTTCATCATCCTCGCGGTATAAACCAGCGACCAGCCCCCCCACATTACCCATCTGCATCACTGCAGCAGCCAGGGGGACCTGCTTTTTAATGATCCTCCGGGCATCCCGGGTCTGGATCTCGATCTGGGGATGGATCAGGGAACAGATCAGGTGCGGGGGAGTATGCAGCCGGATGATATCCAGCGGATCATAGCTGCGGATCAGGACGAATCCACCCAGCAGCGCCGGGGCCACATTATCTGCATGACCCTGCCCGCAGGCCAGCTGTTCCCCTTCCAGGGCCAGGGGTAGCATCTCTTCGGGGGTCATCGGGAAGTCTTTCAGTGCATTGATGGCAAAAAGACCGGCGATGGTGCTTGCAGCGCTGGAGCCTAGCCCGCTGCCGACCGGCATTTTCTTGAACAGTTCAATATCCACTCCGGTTTCCCTGTCTGCTAAGGCCTCCAGATATTTCATGATGACGGCACTCACGGTATTCCTGGAAGGGTCCATGGGAAGGGTCCCCCCATCCCCGTGAATTGCCGTTAACCGGACTCCTGGAGTCCGGTTAAGCTTCACGATGACCTCATCGCCGGGAAGGTTTACGGCAAAGCCGAGCACATCAAAACCACAGACTACATTGGCTACCGAAGCCGGCGCAAACACTCGAATCGTGTCCATTGGAACAAATTGTATTAATAATATCCCGAAGCACCCACTTTGACGAGGTCGGCAAATACCCCTGCGGCAGTCACTTCGGCGCCAGCTCCCGGCCCCTTGACTACCAGGGGCCGGGAAGCATATCTTTCCGTAGTGAAGGAAATGATATTGTCACTGCCGCTGAGAGCATAGAACGGGTGGGAACTATCCAGCATCTTCAGGGAGATGGAAACCTGACCGTCTTCCAGGCAGCCCGTATACCGAAGTACTTTTTGTGCTGCGGCAGCATTCGCTTTCAGTGATTCAAAATACGCGTCTGAACACCGGAGTTCTTCATAGAACGCTTCCAGCGTTTTCGCTTTCAGGCAATTTTCCGGCAGGATATCCTGTATCCTGACATCGAAGGCTTCCACCGGATAGCCTGAGTCCCGGGCCAGGATCAGCATCTTGCGCATAAAATCCAGACCACTCAGATCATCCCGGGGATCCGGTTCCGTGAAGCCCCGCTGCTGGGCTTCCCGGACAATTTCATAAAAGGAAGCATTCCCCGTAAAATTGTTGAATATGAAAGATATTGTTCCGGACAGGATCGCTTCGATCCGGATGATCCGGTCCCCGCTGACCAGGAGGTCACGCAAGGTGCTGATGATCGGCAAGCCCGCCCCGACATTGGTTTCATAAAAGAAATCCACCCCGTACCTTTTAACCGCCTCCCGGAACCGCCTGTACTGGTCATAACTCCCGGAATTACCGATCTTGTTACAGGTAACCACGGATATATTGGAGCGGAAAAGCTCTTCATAATGCTGTACCACCAGGGGACTGGCGGAATTATCAATGAATACACTGTTGGGCAGGTTCATGGCAATCATCTTTTTGACAAAATTTTCCAGATCCGCTTTTTCCCCTCGCTGGTTCAGGGCAGCCTCCCATCCGGACAGATCTATCCCCTCCTGCTCAAAGATCATGTGACGCGTATTGGTGATCCCGATCACCCGAAGCTTCAGGGAATTTTTTTCCATCAGCCCAGTTTCATGGGCCCTGATCTGGCTGAGCAGGGTTTTGCCGATATTACCTACACCCAGATAAAATATATGCAGGGTTTTTTTGGAATGGATAAAAAAAGCGTCATGCACTGCATTGAGGGCCTTGGACAGGTCCTTTTTACGGATAGCCACCGATATATTGTATTCCGAAGACCCCTGGGCCATAGCGGCGACATTCACGCCGTTGCGTCCCAGGGCACTGAACAGCTTGCCGGAAAGGCCATGGGTCTGTTTCATATTCTCCCCTACCACAGCCAGGATGGATAGTTCCTGTTCCAGGACCGGCCGCTCAATTTTACGGGTCAGGAGTTCCAGCTCGAATTCCTGCTCGATCAGGATCTTCGCCCTTCCGGCATCCGAAGGGCTGACCGCAAAGGTGATGCTATGTTCGGATGAAGCCTGTGTAATGAGGATGATATTGATGCCTTCCCTGGCCAGCAGGGTGAATAACCGGCCACTAAAGCCCGTCCTTCCCACCATGCCGCTCCCTTCCACATTCACCAGCGTGATATCATTGATGGAGGAGATCCCCCGGATCAGGGTACCATTGCGCCTGACCTTTTCCCGGATGATGGTTCCGGGAAAATCCGGATTAAAGGTATTTTTGACCAGGATGGGAATCTTTTTCAAAAAAACCGGAATCATGGTGGGCGGATAAATGACCCGGGCCCCGAAATAAGACAGTTCCATGGCTTCCGTATAGGAGATTTCCGGCAACGGACAAGCTTTGCGCACCATCCGCGGATCCGCGGTCATGAAACCATCCACATCCGTCCAGATCTGTATTTCCGGACTGGACAAGGCTGCACCTATGATGGCTGCCGTATAATCGCTTCCCCCGCGCCCGAGGGTGGTGGTTTGTTTATGCTCATTGGCTGCGATAAAACCGGTGATGCAAAACAGGGCTCCGGGTTCGTCCCGGAATGCCTGCTCGATGCAGGGATTGGTTACCTCGAAATTCACCCGGGCATTGCCGAACTGGCTGTCTGTCCTGATCCAGTCGCGGGCATCCGTAAACCGGACCTGCGGATGAACCTGTTCCAGGATGCGGGAGATGACCATGGTTGAACACAGTTCACCATATGCGGCGATATGATCCAGGGTCCGCGGGCTGAGTTCTTCCAGGGCCCGAACCCCGCTCAGCAAGTCTTCCAGGGCATTGAAATACAGTTTCAGCGGCATGATCGCCGCATTCTGCTTTTTCACCCCGATCTGGCTTTGGATAAGGTCCAGGTGCCTGCGTTCCACCTGCTGCAACATCCCGGCGTAATCCCCGCCTCCGGCAGCCATTTCAGCCATCTCCAGCAGGCTGTTGGTGACCCCGCTCATGGCCGAGATCACCAGGGCAATACGGTCACCCTGGTCCAGATGGCCGCGAACGATATGTACCAGGGTTTGCACACTTTCGGCCGAACCGACTGAAGTACCGCCAAATTTCAATATTCTAGTCATGGCTGTGCTTTAAATAAAAGCGCCTCCCCGGGGGAAGGCGCCAGAATCAATCCAAAATCTGATATAGGACTTACCTTCCCTGGTGATCCAGGGTACCGGTGGTAATCAACAGGGCAAGTCTCCCCTCAGGGGAAGCTTCCTGAATTTCTTGAACCGGAAGTAACGGGGCAAACCGCATACAGGTGAATCATTTTTCCAATGCAAAATTATATAAATATTCATAAATACCAATAAATGCTTATAAATAATCAAATAATTTACATATTTTTTAGAATTATTTAGTTTTTAGTGCATTATTTTAATGCATAGTCAACCTCTGGGATCAAAGTTTTAATTTTACCTTCTTCGGTAACCATGAAAAAATATTTACCCCTGCTGGTATTTATTTGCTTATCCCTGGGATCCAGGGCCCAGCAATCCGTTGCTTATACTCCACCGGCTGATTCGCTGGTCATTCGCAAGCTGCATTGGTGGCAGGGATTGAAGTTCGGGTTGATGATGCACTGGGGAACTTATAGCCAGTGGGGCGTTGTAGAAAGCTGGAGCATCTGCCCGGAAGATGAGGGCTGGACCCAGCGGCATGGTCATGGTGCTCGTAACTATTTTGTTTA
>Ga0307373_10015169_pt1 | contig 10509 bp, 10 predicted proteins | sample OX2MG_FD_202534 | JGI IMG/M metagenome (GOLD analysis project Ga0307373, IMG submission 202534) | Soil microbial communities from Risofladan, Vaasa, Finland - OX-2 | ecosystem: Environmental > Terrestrial > Soil > Coastal area > Acid sulfate soil | place: Finland: Risofladan, Vaasa | collected...
TCGGATTCGAGCACCTGGCGCACTCGCCGGCCTGCGATCGTGTCGGTCAGCGCCAGGGCAAGCACGCAGACGATGGTGGCCAGGAGGTATCCGAGCGCCGTGCCGTCGAGCACGTAGCTGATGAGCAAAGATGCCAGCGCAAAGTAGCCAAAGGCGAGCAAGAAAGAGGGAGTGAAATTGTGACGGAAGATGCTCGGGATCGACTCGCCAGAGCGCACGGACAAGCCTATAGCCACCATAGCCCAACTGCATAGATGCATCGTAAGGAGCACCAACAGTCGGGCTCCCAGTGAAAGGGTGCCATCGTGGCGCAGCAAAGCCGCGATCGCTGATCCGAACGCAGCGTAGGCAGCGGCGGTAACCGCATTCGCTGCAACTGGCCAGCGACCCCGACCCGGGGTAACGACAGTGAGGGACAACCCGACGATGGTGGAATCGATCGGGTTTAGTAGAAGAGCCCCTGCCCCGATCACAAGCCCGGAGAGTGTCAGGCGGCCACGTTCGATTCTGACGTCGACCGAGCCCAGGATAGCCACAGCCACTAATAGGTAAAACAGTTCGATTGCGGGATCAGGATGGGAAGCGCTATAAGGGCGGGCTAGAAGATCCACGATTACAGCTGAGACGCCGACGGCGCCGAGGTACAGATAGGACAAAGCGCTCCCGCTTAGCCGCGTGTTGCTAAGCTGCGCGGCAGGTACAGGAGAACGGCGACTCAATTGAAATACCGAGTTCTGGTTGTCGATGACAGCGTGCTACCTCGCGCAGCCGCGCGAACGATCCTTGCCTCCGCGAGCGGGCTTCGCCTGGTCGGAGAGGCGTCCTCCGGCACCGAAGCACTCCAAGCGATGGAGACTCTCAAGGCGGATGTGGTTCTCATGGATGTTCACATGCCTTCGATGGATGGACCTACCACGGCGAGACAGCTCCTAAGCCGTCACCCCGGGGTCAAGGTCATCGCGTGGACGGTATCAGAATCTAGTGATGATCTTCTGAGAATGATGCAGGCCGGGTGCTCGGGCTATGTGCTGAAGGATGCAGGACCAGGCGAATTGTGTCGGGCGCTTCTAGCAGCCATGCGTAGCGAGAACCCCGTACCGCGCAAGATGATCCCAGAGGTACTTCGTCGTGTCGCCGAATCGACCCCCTTGTCCACCAGTAGCGGTGTAGCCCTGACATCTCGAGAGATGGAGATCCTTCGGGGTGCCGCGAAAGGCCACACTACGAAGCGCCTGGCGAAGGATGCTGGACTGGCCCCACCGTCGGTCGAGAGCCATCTGCACAACATCTTCCGCAAGCTCAACGCCACCAATCGAGGAGAAGCGGTCAGCACAGCCTTGAAAATGGGACTGATCACCCTAGCCGATCTATAGGCCCTTGAGCCATGGTTTCCCATGCCCCGTACTCATGGTTATCCATGGGTCTACCTATGGTATTTGAGGATTCCATTTAGGCCGCTATGGCCCGAGAGTTTGGGCTACAGAAGTGACCTGGAAAACGCAGACTCAACGGTCGGAAATCTAGGGTAAAAGGGAGTTACGGAAATGGTGCGCATTGTCAGAAGGCTACTTCGCGGCGGGAGCAAGCAGCGGTCGACGGGGCTCTGGACATTCTAGAAGTCAGGTTGGAGATCGTCGGGCTCTATATCTTGAAATAAGCGGGGCCTAGGGCGAATAGCCCGGTCTAGAATTCGAGCGTCTTGGGCCCTTTTCGTTCACTTCCGCGGTCGGCACAGGTCTATTTGTCGAGTGTCATCGCACTCGGCGTCGGTATGTTGGCTTTGGGCTGGCTGGTCGAACCGGTTCGGCCTGGTAGCGCATGGGTCCTCCTGTATTTGGCAATCGGTACCCAGATCGCTGCTCTTAGGCCCATTCCATGGACTACCGGATACCAGCAAGCCTTTGATCCGCTCCTGGTAGCTATCAGCCTCACGACACCAGGAGCTGGCGTCGCGACGGTTGCTTGGCTCGCGGTTTTCGACGGTAGAGTCCCCGGCCGCACGATCCATTGGTGGATGTTCTTATTCAACCGCGCGATGTTTACGATCGCATACGTAGTCCCATCAATGGCAGTCGCCTCCATCCCAGATGGCGTCGTCGGCTTACCTTTAAAGACCCTCCTCATCGTTTTGGCGGCCGTAAGTCTAAACATCATGCTGACGGCTCTCGGAATGGCGTTCATAACGCGAGCGCCAGTTTTGCCAATTCTCTTTGACAACCTCAGCGTAATGGCTTTCATCGGCATAGCAGCTCTCAGCTTCTCCGGCGGAATCATCTACCTGCTCCTGCAAACCCACGTTGGATACGTCATGGCTCCAGGCTTGTTCTGGTTCGTTTTGGCGGTGCGCGGCAATGTGGCCGCTGTTCAACGCCAGACCCTCCTTAAAGACCAGACGCTCGAGCTAGCAGCTCAAGCCCTAGACGCACGGGACCGCTACACGGAGTCCCATTCAATACGTGTAGCCGACCTGGCGGGTCGCCTCGGCGAACATTTGGAACTAGGCGATCAGGACGTTGAACTCATTAGGACGGCAGGCTCTCTGCATGACCTCGGGAAGATTGGCGTGCGGGACGACATTCTCAACAAGCCAGGTCCACTTAGTGAAGACGAATGGGAAATCATGCGGCGCCACCCCGAAATCGGGGCAGATATGATCGCACAGCACTCCGCGCTGGCCGCCGTCGCCCCCCTAGTCCGGCATCACCACGAGCGCTGGGATGGGTCTGGCTATCCAGCCGGTCTCAAAGGTGACGTAATCCCGTTCGGAGCTCGAATCCTTTCGGTAGCCGACTCGTTTGACACGATTACGGGTGCCCGCCTGTATCGAAAGTCGCCCATGACTGCGGTTGAAGGCGTCGAGGATATCAGTCGCCGAGCCAATGCCTGGTATGACCCCAATGTCGTGGACGCGCTCCGCGAACTTCACGGTCTCAAGCCGCTGGAGGTGCCTAACCGTCCGGAGATACCGCGACGGATCACATCCCTCCGCGTCCTTCGGACAAATCCGGGATTCAGCAGCTTGATCGCGGCGATTGGCATTTCGTCCCTTGGCGACCCACTAACCCAGGTCGCGACTCTTGTGACGATTTTCGCGAGAACCGGTGATGCGCGCTTCGTTGCTATGGCGTTCATCGTGCAGGCGATGGGAACGGTCCTAATGACTAGCATGCTCGGAGGCATCGCCGACAGGCTTCCTAGGCGCGGGCTAGTTGTCGGCCTTGAGTTGCTTCGTGCAACGGTTCTGTTGGCCACCCCATTTGTGATCGGCAAGGGCTGGTGGCTAATTGTGCCAATAGTCCTCTTCCTAGCCTGCGTGAACGCTGTTGTCCAGCCAGCCCGACAAGCTGCGATTCCAAACCTCGTCCCAGGCGGACAAGCGGGCAAGGCGAATGCGATGGTGGCAGCTACAACTATGTTTGCCGGAGCGCTTGGGTTTGCGATCGCAGGCGGAATTCTTGCTTTGTTTCCCAAACGTACAGACCTGCTGTTTATCGTCGACGGCGCGACGTTCGCACTAGGGGCTGCGATCGTTCTTGGGATCCCGAATCTGGGTGGCGGCTCCACGTCATCGTCAGTCTCCGGCGCCCTCCGTCGGTCATGGGCCATCGTAGAAGCCCGCCCCCATTTTGTTGTTGGAGCTCTGGCGGCGTTTTTGATCACCATCAGCTTTCCAGCATTGATCGCCCTTGCTTATCAGACTTCACCGCAAGGCGGCCAGAACTATTCCATGTTCGAGTTGATATCGACCGTGGGGATCTTCTCCGGATCTCTTCTGCTAAGCAGGTTTGCGGCAATTGGCACCATGAGAACCGTCGGCGCCGGCTTGCTGGTGACTGGCGCATTCGCGGTTGTCATAGCTATGAGTACGATGGCGACCGGCTCCCCGATAGTGATAATTGGAATAGCGCTGTTTGTGGCGTCCTTTGGCAATCCGATCTATACGGTCGCCAATCAGACTGCAATCCTCGAGGCCGCCGACCCATCCAACCGTGGCAGCATCATGAGCACTCGGTTCGGGCTGGTTCAGACGGCGAGCATCATTGGTATTGCCGTCGGAGGCCTCATCACCAAGCAGTTCGGGCCCGAGGCCGCGTATGGCGTCCTTGGGGTGGGGCTGGTGCTCCTGGCCATGTACGCGATTGCCGCCGGCCGAAGCACAACCAACCCTCTTCACGGCGCTGCCTACGAGGAAGCCACACTCCGTCAGGCAAAGACTTAAAGCGGCTCTGGCGGCCATCCTGCTCGTCATACTGCGGTGATTGCGAAACGTACGTCCTGACCCTCACTCGGGCCCGCGCCGCGAGATCGAGCCTGAGATCAAGGCCCCGATCACTGGCGTGGCCGTTTCCGGGTGGTCGCTAGACCCGAAACGGCGCCGCCGCTACCTGCAGATCGCCTTCGGCGTGGGGGCGCTGTTGACGGCGATCGTCGTGCTCTACCTCCTCCGGGATTTTATCGGCGCCTTCGTGCTCGGGGGAGCGATCGCCTTCCTCATCCAGCCCGGGGTCACCTACCTCGTGGCAGCGGGCCTCCCCCGGCTCGCGGCCATCTCGGTCATCTTCGTGGTCATCATCGTCGTGCTGGCGGGCCTGGTCCTCCTGATCGTCCCGCTGGGGGTCAACGAGGTCGCCCAGCTCCAGGTCCAGGCGCCCAACCTTGCGGCTGCCGCACAGGACCGGATCAGCAGCCTCCAGGGATCGCCCATCAGCATCTTCGGCCTGTCGATCGACCTCAAGAGCACCACCGAGGTGATCAACTCGCACCTCAAGGACTACCTGCTGGGCCAATTCGGCAATGCACTCACGATCGGGCTGACCGCATTGACCACGATCCTGCAGGTCGTCCTCATGTTCATCGTTGCGTTCCTGCTGTCCCTCGACGCGCAGGATGCGCGGCGCGATTTGCGCCGAATCGTGCCCAATGACTATCGAACCGATTTCGACCAGATCTGGCGGAAGGTCAGGAAGATGCTCTATGCCTACTTCCGCGGACAGCTCATCATTGCGGCGCTGATTGGAATCCTGTCCGGCGTCGCCTGCGCCGCGCTCGGCCTGGCCGATCCGGTGGCGCTCGGTCTCATCGCGGGGATCACGGCGCTGATCCCTTACCTCGGACCTTTCATCGGCGCGGTGCCGGCCATCCTGTTCGGTCTCGCGGTCGGCCCCTTTAAGGCGTTGGCGATCGCGCTCCTGTACTTCGCAATCTCCAACATCATCCTCAACTTCGTGTATCCGAAGGTCATGGGAGATGCGGTTCGCCTACCGCCAATCCTGGTCATCGTCGCATTCATCGCGGGCTTCAGTTGGGCCGGCATCCTGGGCATGTTCGTCGCCGTGCCGATCGCGGCCACGTTGCGCATCCTGTTCGACCACATCTATCCGCGTCTGTACGAGAGACCCGTTTGAAGGTTGCAATCCTGTCGGACATCCACGCCAACTGGCAGGCGCTGGAGGCGGTCTTACGCGACTGTCCACCTGTCGACGAGACCTTGTGCCTGGGTGACGTCGTCGGTTACGGAGGAGAGCCGAAGCGCTGTGTCGACGAGGTGGTCGAGCGAGGCTGGCCGACGCTGGTCGGCAACCACGACCGTGCCTGCACCGACCCCGAGATCCTGGAGTGGTTCAACGAGGATGCGGCATCCGTAGTGCGATGGACGATTGACGTCCTGGGCGACGAGCGACTGGACTGGCTGCGTCACCTCCCCGACAGCAGGGTCGAGCGTGACGTTCTTCTCGTGCACGCCAGCCCACGCGATCACATATATGAGTACGTCCTGGACACGGCAGTCGCCCACGCGAACCTCGAGCTCCTCAACGGCGGGCTTTGCTTCCACGGCCATACCCATGTGCCGGGAATCTTTGGAATCTCGAATGGCGCGGTCGCCCATGACTATCGCGTCGACACCTTCAAGCTGGACGGCCCGGCGCTCGTGAATCCCGGGAGCGTCGGGCAGCCTCGCGACGGCCTGCCGACCGCCAGCTACGGCATCTGGGACGTCGACCTCGGCACCTTCCAGTTTCGCCGAGTGCGCTACGACATCAAGGGCGCCCAACGCGCGATCAGGAAAGCCAAACTTCCCGAGCGCTTCGCCCTTCGACTCGAAACTGGACGATGAACCCAAGCCGTGCGGCGCGATGGCTGCGCATCGGCTATGCGGCCGCCACGGGAGCCGCCATCGGCTCCCTCGCCTTCTGGACCGTCTACTGGTTCACCTTCGTGCGTGGAGACCTCAAAGGACCTGACTTCTTCTCGTTCTATGCCGCGGCCAAGCTCTACGTCCTGAACGGCGGGTCGGCCGTGTACAGCCTCGCCCTCCAGAAGCAGTTCGAGGTTCAGATCACGGGGCAACCGGCAGCACAGTTCATCGTGCTGCCTTACTACCACCCGCCCTACTACACGTTGCTGATCGCGCCGCTCGCATATCTCGACTATCGAGGTGCCTATTACGCGATGGCGGCTCTGAACGTGATCCTCGTGGCGGCATTGATCATGATCCTTGTCAGGACCAGCCTCAGGGTCCACGGTCGAGCCGTGATCGTCGCCGCGGCGATGATCGCCGGCTTCTTTCCCTTGTTCGTCACGCTGCTGCAAGGGCAGTCCGACCTTGTCGTCCTCGTGCCACTTGCAGCGGCGTACGCCGCGTGGGCTCGCGGGCGACAGGGCTGGGCCGGGGTCTTCAGCGCGCTGGCGCTGGCCAAACCGCAGCTGCTGCTTCTCGTCCCGGTGCTGTTCATCGCGAGGAGAGCATGGCGCGCGCTTGCTTCTTTCGCCGGCGCCGTCCTGGCACTGGGCTTGCTTTCAGTGCTCACATTCGGGTTCGGAGCGGTGATCGATTACCTGGGACAGGTGGGCACGTGGGCGATCGGCGGCCGCCTGCCGACCAACGGACAGCTTGTCTACACCGACACCGCCGTCTACTCCCTGCGCAACATCCTCAACGCTTTGAGCGGCGGCGAGGAAGCGGTGGGGTTCGCGGTCCTGCTGCTCCTGCTCGCGCTCGCTGCTTTGTCTCTCAGCTGGCGTCCGGACAAGCCGCGCCTCGACTTCGGCCTCGCGGTCGCCGCCTCGCTCGTGCTGAGCCCGCACCAGAACATCCACGACCTGGCGCTCCTGGTGATCCCCGGGTTCGCCGTGGCCGACCTGGCCCTTGCTGGTGAGCTGCGCTGGCCCTACATCGCGTCCGCGGTCCTGTTCTTCGCGTACGTCGCCATCAACCTCACCCTCGCCATCAACTTCTGGGCCGCGGCGGTCGGTGCGCTTGCAGTCGCGGCGTACCTGACGGCCGAGCGCATGGCCGTGCGCCCCGAGCCCATTCCGCTTGGCGAGCTGAGGTGGAGCGGCCCGCGCCCGCGCCGGGTCATCGTGCTGCCCGCATATCGCGCAGCCAAGACGCTCGTGGAGGTGGTTTCCGACATCCCGCAGGGGCATGCGGATCGAATCCTCCTCGTCGACGACGCCAGCGCCGACGCCACCGTCAGCGTCGCCGCCGCGCTCCGCCTCGACGTCATAAGGCATCAACGAAATCTCGGATATGGAGGCAACCAGAAGACCTGCTACCGGGCGGCGCTCGAGATGGGCGCGGACGTGGTCGTGATGCTGCATCCCGATGGCCAGTACGATCCCGCGATCATCCCCAACCTGTGCCGGGTGATCGAGGAAGGCGGGGCCGACATCGTGCTCGGCTCGCGGTGGCTCGGGCTCGATCCCGCCAAGGCCGGCATGCCGTGGTGGAAACGGCTTGGCAACCGGTTTCTGACGTCGGCCGAGAACCGCGTGCTGGGGCTGCACCTGTCCGAATACCACACGGGCTATCGCGCGTATTCGCGTCGCTTTCTGGAGGCCATCCCGTTCATGGAGAACAGCAACGATTTCGTGTTCGACACGCAAGTCCTGATCCAGGCTGCGACTTTCGGTTTCAGGATCGGCGAGGTGCCGGCGATCGGCAAGTACCACGCAGACGCGAGCTCGATCAACTTCAGTACCTCGACGGTTTACGGTCTGAAAACCCTTGGCGCGCTGATTCGCTACGTCGCGCACCGAGCCGGATTCACGAGCGTATGGCTTACTCCGGTCTCAGACTCCGACGAACAGGCGCTTGCGATAGGCCAGGTAGCCCACCACGGCAACGTTCAGTAGAAGGGCGCCGGCCTTGAAGGGGCTCGGATGGCGGACGACCTCGAACGCCTCGTAGGGAATCAAGATCCCGGTCGCGATGACGGTTAGGTACTCGGCCCAGCGGCGGCGCATCGCCAGCCCGACGCCCTCAGTTCCCTCGAGCACGGCGTACACGATGGCGCCGATGGCGAGCACGTCTACCTGGCTCAACTTCCCGATGTAGAGAAGCAGCTTGAACAGGATCTGCAAGATCAGGTTGTGGCCGACGTTGAGGTTCAGCTGGTCCTGGGCATAGGCGGCCCAGACGGTGAGCCGGCCGTCTTCGCCCGCGTCCATCAAGCCGAAGGCGAGGGCGATGAGCACGATGGATTTGACGACTCGCTCGACGATGATGACTTTGATGAACGCGTCGTGCTCGCCGCCCATACGGCCTAGCTCCGTCCAGAGCCGCCGCAGGTAGTGCGGTCGGGGCTGTCTGACGTCGACTTGTGCCATCACGGTGACCTTAGCAACCTGGGCTGCCCAAACCGGTACGCCCGCGGAGCGCCCTTCGCGGCTAGTCGGGGTGCTCTCGGTGCTCCCGGAACAGCATCACGCGGCAGTTCGCGTTCTTCAGCACGTAAGGCACGGTCTTGCCGAGGTTGAACTCCCCGAACCGCCGCTTGTACGGCAGCCCCATGACGATGAGGTCGGCTCCCCATTCAACCGCCTCGTCGACCAGGGCAGGGCCCGTGTCTCGCGCCTGAACCAACTCGGTCTCCACCGGCAGCTGGGAGGCGGCCGCCAGCTTCTCCACCTCGTCGAGGATCTGCTCGCCACGCTCCACCACGTCGTCGAGGACCGCCCCGAGCGGAAGCGCCCGGTTCACCTCGATGATGTGGACTCCGTAGATCCGGCCCCCCTGGGGGTCGGTCATGCGACATGCCAGGCGCACCGTCTCGGCGTCGATCGCCTGGCCGCCGACGGCGACCAGCACCTTCTTGGAGGTCGTCGGGTGGGTGTGCGGACCGTGCGAGGCCATCAGTGCTGCGGGCCGCGTCGGACCCGGCGAATCAAAACGTAAGCTCCAAAGCCGAGGCAGACCACGCCGGTGGCTCCGGCGACCTCCTGGGAGAGGAGATCCATCGCCCGGTGCCCCGCCAGGTAGGCGAAGACCCACAACCCGATGCCAAGGGCCATGGCGCCCATGAAGGTGAAAGGGAAGCGCACGCGAGCCATCCTAACAAGCTCGGGCGAGGGCTCTTCAACGGCGTCCCTATAATCAACCCGCCTTGAAGCTCGTGATCGTGGGGTGTGGGAGGGTCGGCTCGCAGATCGCGGCCGACATGGACCGCGCCGGCCACGAGGTCGTGATCGTCGACCGTGACCCCAACCAGTTCTCCCGCGCCTCCTCCCGCGGCGTCCTCACGCGAGACTTCAAGGGCGACCAGGTGGTCGGCAACGGCACCGACGCCGATGTGCTGCGCCGGGCCGGCGTGGAGCATGCCGACGGTTTCGTAGCGGTCACCGAGGGCGACAACCGCAACATCATGGCGGCCCAGATCGCCAAGCACGTGTTCAAAGTCCCCCACGTCGTGGCCAGAATCTACGACCCCGAGCGTGCCGACGCCTATGAGAAGCTGGGGCTCCACACGATCTGCCCGACGATCGAGGGCGCCAAGCACATCCAGAAGATGCTGCTGGAAGGCAGGTAGGCGCGTGTACGTGATCGTGGTCGGAGGCGGCACGGTCGGTTACTACATGTCTCGCGACCTGGTCGAGCGAGGACACGAGGTCACGCTCATCGAGAAGGACTCTCGTCGGGCCGACTGGCTCGAGACCCAGCTCGGCAGCATCGTCATGCGAGGTGATGCGTGCGAGGTGAAGTTTCTTTCTCAGACGGGCATCGAGCGCGCCGACGCCATCGTCGCGGTCACTGCCGATGACGAGGACAACCTCATTGCACTGCAGATGGCCAAGCGGCATTTCCGCGTCAAGAAGACGATTGCGCGTGTGAACAATCCGTCCAACGTCGAGATCTTCAAGATGCTCGGCGTCGATGAAGCAGTCTCGGCGACCGACGTACTTCTTGGAGCTCTCGAACCGCCGATCACGACCTGAGAAAAGAAAAAGGACCGCTCCACGCGGAGCGGCCCTTGGTCGATGCTCCTGTTACGACGCTTTCCCGATCTTGTAAATCTTGGTGCCGCAGTGTGGGCAGGTCCCAACTGTTGCCGGCTTGCCATTCTTCATCGTGATCGGCTGAGGGTCTTTCATTTCGACCTTTCTCTTGTCCTTCAAGCAGTAGCCTTCCAACTAGTCACCGTCCTTATACGAGATTCTGTTCGGGGTCGGACTTGCCCATTCTAGGGGCGCGTCTTTGCCCAGCACAACCCCAGTTCAGGTCGAATTCAG
>Ga0307373_10015172_pt1 | contig 10508 bp, 11 predicted proteins | sample OX2MG_FD_202534 | JGI IMG/M metagenome (GOLD analysis project Ga0307373, IMG submission 202534) | Soil microbial communities from Risofladan, Vaasa, Finland - OX-2 | ecosystem: Environmental > Terrestrial > Soil > Coastal area > Acid sulfate soil | place: Finland: Risofladan, Vaasa | collected...
TCACAGGGCGCCGAGTCGCCGTACCTCGGCGCCGAACGCCGATGCCCAGAGAGCGAGCACGAGTGCAGCGACCACATAGCCGGCCGCCTCGATCGCGGTCCACGCCACCGACGTGCCGACGACGCGGTCGCCGGACTGTGCGGCGATGATGCTCGCCGCTGTGCGAGCGACATCCACCGCGGCGCAGAGCACAACGACAACGAGCGCACCGCGCACCACCGCGTACTCGTGGCGAAGCCCGGCGCGCAGCTGGGTGAGGCTGAGGCGATCCGGGGAGACACGCCCCGCCGGCGGCTCCGGCGCGCCGTGGCGGAGTCGGAGGACGGCAGCGCCGAAGCAGAGCGCCGCCACCCAGCCGGGCCACGCCGTCCGTGCGCTCGAGCCTGTCGCGAGCAACGTCTGCAGCGGGTTGAGCGCGACACGCGCCGCGAGCTGCGCGGCCAGCGTCTGGTGCACGCGCACGAACAGGGTGCCTGCCACGCCGCACACGGCCGCGGCGATCGCAACAACGACGCAGCGCAGCGCCACCGGTCCGCGATCGAGAAAGACAAGCTCGGTGAGGTGTGCGTCGCGCTGTGGCTGCACCGTGGCATTGTAAGTTCGCTGTCGATGTCTCGAACCAGAACTGCACCACAACGCGCGCTGCGCGTCGCCACCTACAACATCCTGCTGGGAGGTGAGCGGCGTCGCGAGATCGTGTCGGGTGTGCTGCGGCGTATCGACGCGGATGTGATTGCGCTCCAGGAGGTTCGCGAGCTCGACCCCATTCACGAGTTGGCTGAAGACCTCGGTATGAATGCACTGATCGGGGAGCCCAGCGATCCGGACTCCGTCATGCACACGGCGATCCTCACGCGCATGAAGGTGCGCACGTGGCGCAATCGCCCGCACCACGGACGGATGCTGCGCTCGCACCTGCATTGCGAGATCGAGACGGGCGGACGGCGTGTACCGGTGCTCGGCATCCACTGCGTTCACCTTGCGGCCCGTTTTGGTGAGCGCAACAAGGGCGAGGCACGACGCATCCGAGAGATCGGAGCGGTGCTCACCGATATCGAGCATGAGCCCCCGCTGCCGCACGTGCTCATCGGCGACTTCAATGCGCTGAGTCCTGGCGACGCCATCCTCGCCACAGCCTTTTTCCGGCGCATGAACGAGTTACGTCGCGCCGGTCTCCTCGTGTCCGGCGCGAACGGGACGCTCATCCCGCTCGTCACCGCCGGCGACGGGGACCCGCGCGAAATCGAGGATCGCTGGCGGCGGGCCGGAGTCGACCCGCGCCTCCTCGGGGGGATTCCGGTGTTACCCCGGGTGGTGTCGCCGCTCACCGCCGGCGTCCCCGTCTCCAGGGCGATGGATCGGTTCCTCGGACGCCTCATCGAGCGCTGGACCGTCGAGCGGCTGCTCAGCGAGGGCTATGTCGATTGCTACCGGCGAGTACACCCGCGTGCGCGCGGCCTCACGTGCGCGACATGGCAGCTCGCTGCGCGGGTTGACTACGTCTTCGCCACGCCGGACGTCGCGTCGGGCGTGGTCACAGCGGACGTCGTGGGCAGCCGCACCTGGCCGGACCCCGACGCGGCAGCCGCATCCGATCACTTCCCGGTGGTTGCCGACTTCAGCGTCTGACCGCTCGCGACCTCAGGAAACGGCGGCGCCGATGACCGTCGCGGTTGAGATCACCGCATAGATCAGGAGCAGAAACAGGAATGCGATCGTCAAGCCGACCGCGCCGCAGACGATGCCGGTGATCGCCATTCCTCTGCCGGAGCCGTACGCGTCGGCACGGCGTACCCCAAGGACCCCGAAGATGATGGCGAGCACCCCGAGCACGATGCTGAAGTAGTCGACGAAGGGGATCCAGCAGAGGGCGGCTGCGATGATCCCGCACACTCCCGCAGCGATGGCTATCCCGTTGGTCTCGCGGCCGTAGGGGATCGTCGGCGCCGGCCCGTATCCGTACGGCATCCCCTGTGGCGGGAAATCAGGCGGCAGCACCGGTTGGGGCGGAGTCGGAGCGGTTGGTCCCTCGCTCACAACGTCACCGCCCGGCGCACGTTGTCAGGCGCTGGTTGCCTGGGGCGCCGACGCAATGGCCGTGCCGTGCCAGGAAAAGAAGGTGCTGACAGTACCGACGGTGAGCCCGCCGGTGAAAGCAAGAGCGCCGTTCGACAGTTGCGTGCCCGCGACGTTCAGCGGCACGTCGGGCCTCGGTCATGCAACTGATCGAACGGCGCTATGGAGCGGAACGCCCTACGCGCTGGGTGGCGGAGGGGGCGGGTTGTAGCCACCACCCGGAGGATTGCCGTAGCCGCCGGGGGTGGAAGCGACCAACGGGGCGTCGCCAGGCCAGCGGCTGATGACCACGAGGTAGTAGATGACCACCGCGATGATCAGGCTGAAGATGAAGCTACCAACACCGCCGTACCCGATGATGGCGAAGATGCCACCGATGAGGTTCACGACCAGGCCGTAGATGACGAGGTCCTTGCCCGAGCGGTTGAGCTGGTACATGCGGAAGCCGCCAAAGGCATAGAGGATCGAGCCGACGAGTCCGATGAGCACACCGATCAGCGCCAGTCCGAAGATCCCCGACGTTGCTCCGCCGCAGTTCGTGCCGGAGACTTCCCGGCAGAAGGTGTTGGCATCGTTCACCGCGTTATTCAGCGCGAACACGACCGGCAACGCGATCAGGTCGATGATGATCCCGATGATCGCCAGGATCCCGATGACCAGGCCGAGCGTCTTTGCCGGGACGTTGAGCTTGATCGGCGGGTCTGCAGCAAACGGCGGATCGGTCAGTACGTTGGCCATGGGTTCTGGTGTTCCTCCCGAGATTGGTGGTGCTGTGGCTCACGGGTGATTCAACGGGGCGCCACGTCCCCCGAGCGCGGATCGGTGGATTATGGAGTAATTCGGGGTCCCTGGGCCAGAGTGTCGCGGACAATGCGACGACGATCAGGATGCAGGCGTCTGAACACGGCTGCGGTGCAGAGCCCTGCAGCGGCGAGCAGTCCCAAGAAGATCCCGAGGCCGAGGGAGCGTCCTGTCGCCGTCGCGACAATCAGTTGGATGAGAACGCTGCCCATCGCGAGCGCGGCGGCCCCGGCGTAGGCGGTGGTTTGGGGAACGTACGGAGTGATCACGTCGTCCACGAAACCGCGTCCGATGAGCAGCATCAGGATGCTCAGCGCGATGGCGAGATAGAAGAGATCGCCGAGCAGCGACGCGCGAAACGCGTTGAAGGTGACGTGGGACCCGGCGACCGTGTAGCCGTACCAGGGGAGAAAGGCGACAACGAGGCCGACTACAGCCGATGCTGCCGCGATGGCCTCGGCCCTGTTGATGTGGCTGGGCATCGTGATGTCCTCGACTCGAACCGTGATGAGACACCCGGTCGCAGACGCGATGACCGGGATGGGTGAGGTTGGTTCGAGTGGATCGTATGCGGGGTTGGCCGAGGTGTCAACGCCGCCGGCGCGTTCTCGTCCCGGTATCGGGGCCTTTTGCCGGCGATCCCGGCGCCTGAGTACCCCCGTCCGGAGCGAACACCGGCGGCTTGCCGGCGACCAGCAGATCACCGAGCGTCCCCCATCCGAATCGCTCGCGGCCACGCCGCACCAGCTCGACAAAGCAGGCCGCCGTCGCCTCCGCATCGGCCAGCGCGTGGTGCGGCTTGCGATGCACGACGCCGAGCTCGCGGCAGAGTCGCTCCAGTCCGATGGTGTCACGCAGGTCGAAGAGTTTGGCCGCGAGACGCGTGGTGTCGACGTTGTCGGCGTCGAGATTTGTTCCGATGGCGCGGCTGATCAAGCGCGTATCGAACGCGTCGGCGCTGTGCTCCACGAGCACCGCTCCCTGCGCGAATCGCTGGAACCGCTCCACCACCAGCGATACGGGCGGCGCGCCGTTCAGGGCTGCCGCGTCGATACCGTGAATGCGTCGGGCGTACGGGTTGATCCGATCGTTGCTGTGCACGAGCGTCTCGAAGCTCATGCGGTGCTCATGCATCGTGAAGGCCACCGCACCGAGCTCGACGAGGTGATGCGGTGACTGACCGGTGGTCTCGCAGTCGAGCGCCACGAAGTGGAGCGCATCGATCGGCGTCTCGGTACTGGGTCGGCCGGCTGCTGCCCAGGAATCGGCCGTGTCGTCGAGCGTGGCGAAAGGCTCGGCTCCCGCCGGACCGAGGCGTGCCATGAATTTGTCCCCCGTGGGGACCCTCCCTCGGCGGCGACCATATCGCCGGCGAGTTTCCATATCACCCCCATCGTAGAGCGCGGGACCGGGGGACCCGGTGCGCGAGCACCCCCAACCTATACTCGCTCGTGATGCGACTGGTTGCTTCCGGGCTGAGCTTTCGCACCGCTCCAGTGGCGGTACGAGAGGCCGCCGCCATCCCGGCGGCGCGTGCTGCAACCATCCTGCGCTACCTGGTGGGCCATGCCGGTCTGGTTGGCGCGGCGGTGCTGTCGACGTGCAACCGCACCGATTTCTACATGGTGTGCCCCGACGAGCTCAGCGCTGACGTCGCGCCCCGACTCGCCCGATATCTCGACCCGGGAGGAGCGCGGGGGGTCGCGAGCCACATGACCACGAGCGTCGACCGCGACGCCGCGCTGCACATGTTCCGGGTGGCGAGCGGCCTCGAGAGCATGATCGTCGGTGAGGCTCAGGTACTCGGGCAGTTCAAGGCAGCGCACCGCGTCGCCAGTGAAGCCGGGACCGTCGACGCACGACTCGACTACGTGATGCGGCGCGCGATCTCGACGGCGAAGCTTGTTCGTACCGACACGTGGCTCGGGCGCGGATCGGCGAGCCTGAGCGAGGTCGCTGTGGAGTGCGCGCGGACTGCGGTGCAGGACCTCGACGGCAAGGGCGTGCTGCTCGTCGGCGCCGGAAGGATGAGCAAGCTCGCGGCTGGGCGTCTGCGCGATGAGGGCGCGCGGATCATGACCACCTCCCGTGGCGATTCGAGCCGGCGCCTGGCGCGGAGCATCGGCGGTGAGCAGATCGCGCTCGACAGTCTCGCGCAGGTGGCGGACCGGGTCGACGTGATCATCGCGTCGACGGACAGCACTCGCGTCGTGCTCGACGCGCCGGCTATCGAGGCGCTGCAGCAACGGCGCGCGCATCGGCCACTCTGCATCGTGGACATGGCGGTGCCGCGCGACATCGACGCCGCGGCGGGCGCCATCACCGGAGTCACCCTCATCGACATCGATGAGCTCGGCCGCCGCGTGGAGGCGCGGCTCGACGAGCGCCGCGAGTCCATCCCCGCTGTCGAGCAGATCATCGATGCGGAGCTCGATCGCACCGTCATGGCGATCAGTCAGCGCGACACCTCCGCACCGGCGATTACCGAGCTGGTGGAGTGGGCCGAGGCGCTCCGGGCACGGGAGATCGAAAGAACCTTCGGCGCCGCAGACGACCTGGATGCGGAGACACGGGCGCGTCTCGAGGTGCTGACGCGCAGCATGGTGCGGAAGCTCCTGCACGGGCCGGTGACGCGGCTTCGCGAAGCGGCGGGGGATCCGGCAGCGACGCTGGCGATCCGCGAGGCGTTCCGGCTCGACCGGTGATGCCGCCCGCCGAGACGTCGCTCTTGCGGCTGGCGACGCGCGGGAGTGCGCTTGCGCGCGCCCAAGCTTCGATCGCCGGTGAAGCGCTCGTGGAGGCCGGCGGCGTCGAGATCGAGACCCTCGTCGTGCGGACCGAAGGCGACAGAAGGACCACCGCTCCGATCGAGCAGTTGGAAGGTCAGGGCTGGTTCACCGCCGAACTGGAACAGAGCCTCATCGACGGACGTGCGGATGTGGCGGTGCACAGCGCCAAGGACCTGCCTTCGGCTCTCGCCGCTGGCCTCGCGCTCGCGGCGTACCTGCCCCGCGCCGATCCCCGAGATGGCGTGGTGTCCACCGGCGGCCGCACGCTCGCTCAGCTTCCGGACGGCGCAACGATTGGGACCGGTAGCGCTCGTCGCGCCGGGCTGCTCGCCGCGCTGTACCCGCACCTCCGGCCGGTCGCGATTCGGGGCAACGTCGACACGCGTATCCGCAAGCTCGAAGCCGGCGAGTTCGACGGGCTGGTGCTGGCGTGCGCGGGGCTCGACCGGCTCGGCATCGGAGATCGATGCACCGAACGCCTCGACCCGGTCATCTTCGTGCCTTCGCCCGCGCAGGGCGCCATCGCGCTCGAGGTCGTGTCCGGCTCCGCTGCTGCCCAGCGCTGCGCGGCCGTCACGGATCCGGCGACGACGGCAGCGGTGATCGCCGAGCGCGCGGTGCTGGCAGGTCTCGGCGGCGGCTGCCTGCTCCCGCTCGGTGCCTGGGCGCGAATCGAGGACGGACGGCTGCACCTGGTGGCCACGCTGGTCCAGGACGGCGCCCTCCGCCGGACCGAGGCGACAGGCAGCGCGGAGGACCCGCTGACGCTGGGTGCTTTGGTGGCGGGGCGCCTGCGATGACCGCCTCGCTCCCACTGGCAGGGCGCCGGATTCTCGTCACGAGAACGCGCGAGCAGGCCGGCGGACTTGTCGATCGCCTGCACGGGCTCGGTGCAAGCGTGGTGGTCGTGCCCCTGATCGCGACCGAGCCTGTTGCGACGCCGGAGGAAATCCTCCGGACCGCGAATGAGATCCGCGCATCGGCGCCGCCGCGATGGGCGGCATTCACGAGCGCGACTGCGGTCCGCCTCGTCGTCAGGGCCGCCGGCGCCGAGGTGGTCGGCGGGATGCAGGTCGCAGCGGTGGGCCTCGCCACCGCTGACGCGCTCGGGGAGGCCGGCGTGACGCCGGACGTGATTGCCTCCGACCCCGATGCGGACGGCCTGGCGGCCTCGATGCTGACCCGGGGGATGGCAGGTGCAACCGTGTGGTTTCCCTCCGCGGACGCCGCGGCCGCGACGCTCCCGGCTGCTCTCACCGGCGGTGGCGCCACGGTGATCGTGCAGTGCATCTACCGGAGCGTCATGCCCGCCGCAGCGCCCGATCGGCTTCGCGCGGCACTCGGCATGGGGATCGACGCGATCACGCTGACGAGTGGCAGCACGGCGCGCAACCTGACTGCGGCACTCGGCGACACGCACCTGCCTCCCGGCATCCTCATCGCGTGCATCGGCGAGCAGACGGCCGCCGAAGCGCGGGCCGCCGGCCTCAGGGTCGGCGCCGTCGCGCCCACGGCTTCGGCGGAAGGGCTCGTTGCCGCAGTGAGGGGGTGCCTCGCCCCTCAGCCGCTACGCTGACGCGCGTCATGGGATTCCCGCTCGACCGACCCCGCCGGCTGCGCCGGACCCCGGCACTGCGCAACCTCGTTCGCGAGACGCAGCTCAGCGCGGGCCACCTCATTCATCCGGCGTTCGTACGCGAGGGCCTGCAGACACCGACGCCCATCGGCTCCATGCCCGGGCAGCAGCACGAGAGCATCGAGTCGCTCTGCGCGACGGTGGAGGAGACCATCGCGCTCGGCATCGGAGCCGTGCTCCTCTTCGGTCTGCCGACTGTCAAGGACGCGCAGGGCTCCGGAGCCTACGCCGAGGATGGCGTCGTGCAGCAATCGATTCGCGCGCTACGTCAACGGTTTGGCGATGCGTGCGTGATCATCGCGGACTGCTGTCTCTGTGAATACACGGATCACGGCCACTGCGGCTTCCTGCTCGAGGACGGCACGGTCGACAACGACGCGACCCTCGAGTTGTATGCGCGAACGGCTGTCGCGCAGGCGGCGGCAGGCGCGGACGTCATCGCGCCGAGCGGCATGATGGACGGCCAGGTGGCGGCGATACGCGACGCCCTCGACACGTCGGGATACACCGACACGGCGATCCTCGCCTACAGCGCGAAGTTCGCGACGGTGCTGTACGGACCGTTCCGCGAGGCAGCCGAGAGCACACCGCGCCAGGGCGACCGGCGCTCGTACCAGATGGACTCCGCGAATCAGCGAGAGGCGGTACGCGAGGCGATCCTCGATGTCGAGGAGGGCGCAGACATGGTCATGGTGAAACCTGCGCTCACGTACCTGGACGTTGTCGCCCGGGTCCGCGACGCGACCGACCTGCCCCTTGCGGCGTACTGCGTCAGCGGCGAATTTGCGATGCTGCACCACGCTGCGGCGGCGTGCGCGTTCGACGAGCGTGCGGCGGTGCTGGAGGCGCTGGGCGGCATCCGGCGCGCGGGTGCCGACATGATCATCACGTACCACGCTCGTGCCGCGGCGCGATGGCTTCAAGAAGGAAAGGAGTAGTCGGATGGCTGACCAGGGCGGCATGCAGAATCGCCTTCCGGTGGTGATCGGGTCGGGTGTGGTCGTGGTCATCGCGATCGTTGCGATCGCCTTTGGCGTGAACAACGCGAGCTCCCCGCTCCCCGCGGTGGTGAGCCCGACGCCCACGGCGGTGGTTCCGACACCGAGCGCAACACCGTCGCCGACTGCCGCCCCGACGATTCCATTCGCATCATGCTCGAGCGCGACCTTCGGACCGGTCCTCGCGCCGATCAATCCGCCGGCAAGCGTGCACACCTACGCCGCGGCGCCTGCGATGACGATCGACACGACCAAGCTCTACCAGGCGACGATCACCACGAGCAAGGGCGCCATCGTCCTCTGCCTGCAGCCGAATCTCGCGCCGAACACCGTCAACGTTTTTGTGACGCTCGCGCGCAACCACTTCTACGACGGCATCCCGTTCCACCGCGTCGTCGCGAGTTTCGTCGTCCAGGGGGGCGATCCGCAGTGCATCGGCGCCGTCCCGGCAGCACCCGCCACACCGTCACCGACATGCGGCGGTGGCGGTCCCGGATTCCAGTTCAACGACGAGCCCGTGCATCAGTCGTACGTCAAGGGCTGCGTCGCAATGGCCAACAGCGGCGTCAACACCAACGGCTCGCAGTTCTTCATCTGCTCGGCCGACGACTCGACGCAACTGCAGCCGCTGTACAACCTTTTCGGCCAGGTCGAGTCCGGGATGGATGTCGTCCTGAAGATTGCGCAGGGCGACATCATGAAGTCGATCACGGTGAAACAGCAGACCTAGCCGAGGCGCGACGGACGGGGCACGACACGAGGGCAAGACATGAGGGATCGCAACGCCCGCGCGCTGCGCGAGCGCGCCGAACGCGTGATGCCGGGGGGTGTTGACAGCCCTGTTCGCGCCTATCGCGCCGTCCCCGGCGTGCCACCGCACATCATCCGCGGGGCCGGTGCGCACGTCTTTGACGCGGACGGCAACGACTTCACCGACTATGTCCTCGCGTACGGGCCGCACATCCTTGGTCATCAGCCGCCCGAGGTGCTGGCCGCGGTCCGCGCGCAGCTCGAGCGCGGGATCGCGTACGGCCATACCGTCGAGCTCGAGGTTGAGCTCGCGGAGCGGATCATCGCCGCCGTCGCGTCGGTCGAGATGGTGCGCTTTGTCACCTCGGGCACCGAGGCGGCCATGTCGGCGGTGCGGCTCGCCCGCGGCGCGACCGGCCGGGACCGGATCGTGAAATTCGCCGGGGCGTATCACGGGCACGCCGACGCGCTGCTCGCCGAGGCGGGCTCCGGCGTCGCGACCCTCGGCATCCCCGGATCCCCCGGCGTGCCTGCGGCGGCTGTCGCCGGAACGACGGTGCTGCCGTACAACGACCTCGACGCGGTCACCCGACTGTTCGCGACCGACGGCGAGCAGATCGCCGCGGTGATCGTGGAACCGGTCGCAGGGAACATGGGATGCGTCCCGCCGGTTCCGGGGTTTCTGCACGGACTTCGCGAGCTGACATCCAAAAGCGGTGCTTTGCTCGTACTTGATGAGGTGATGACCGGATTCCGCGTGGCATACGGGGGCGCGCAAGCGCTCTACGGCATCCGCCCCGACCTGAGCCTCTTCGGCAAGGTGATCGGCGGCGGGCTGCCGGTCGGCGCGTACGGTGGCCGCCGCGATCTCATGGAGCAGATCGCCCCGGCCGGTCCCGTGTACCAGGCGGGCACCCTGTCCGGAAGTCCGCTTGCGATGGCGGCGGGGTGCGCGGTGCTCGACGTGCTCCACGAGCATCCGTCGCTGTACGCGGATCTGGAGCGTCTCGGCGACCGCCTTGCCACCGGGTTCCGCTCCGCCGCTGCGGACGCCGGGGTGGCGTGTGCGGTGGGCCGGGTCGGCAGCATGATCACGCCGTTCCTCGCGATCGAGGAGGCACGGTCGTTCGACGAGGTCAAACGGGCGGATCGGGAGCGTTTTGGCGACCTCCACGCCCGCTGGCTCGACGCCGGGGTCCTCTGGCCACCGTCCCAGTTCGAGACGGCGTTCCTGTCCACAGCGCACAGTGATGCCGACCTCGACCGCACAGTCGAGGTCTTCGCCGCGACGCTCAACCATCGAGAAAATTGATCTCAGGGGCTCAAGAAACCACGTGCTATATTGGAGGCTGACATGCTCAGTGGAATAGGCGGACATCTGCCGGAAATCATCATCGTCCTGGTGGTGATCCTGATCATCTGGGGACCGGGGAAGTTGCCGGACGTCGGCGCTGCGAT
>Ga0307373_10015173_pt1 | contig 10507 bp, 10 predicted proteins | sample OX2MG_FD_202534 | JGI IMG/M metagenome (GOLD analysis project Ga0307373, IMG submission 202534) | Soil microbial communities from Risofladan, Vaasa, Finland - OX-2 | ecosystem: Environmental > Terrestrial > Soil > Coastal area > Acid sulfate soil | place: Finland: Risofladan, Vaasa | collected...
CCAGGAGATGGCGCTCGATCACGGCTTGCTGGTGCCGTTGCCGCTCCTCTGGTCGCATGCGCCCGATTGGGACATCACCGTCGTGCCGCTCGAGGTCAACGTGGTGCAGCATCCGCTGCCGACGGGCACGCGCTGCTTCAAGCTCGGCCAGGCACTGCGCCGTGCCGTCGATTCTTATCCGCGCGATTTGCGCGTCGTCGTGGTCGGGACCGGCGGCATGTCGCACCAGCTCCACGGCAAACGCTTCGGCTACATGAACGAGGCCTTCGATCGCCGCTGGCTCGATCGCATCGAGAGCGACCCGCTCTCCCTCGCGGCGATGAGCCACAAGGAGCTCATGCGCGAAGCCGGCGCCGAGGCGGTCGAGCTCATCATGTGGCTGATCATGCGCGGCGCCTTATCGAACAACATTCGCCGCGTGCATCGCAGCTATTACGCGCCGATGACCACCGGCATGGGGCTGATCACGTTCGAGGATCCTGGCGAGAATCGTGGCGAGACTGTCGCCGCCGACCATCCCTCGGATGCGCGGTCGGCTGACACCTCGATGAATTCGCCTTAGACCGAATTCGTCACGCCGCGGCTTCGCGCAGGAACACCGGCAGGTCGGTCGCCGGCGGCTTGCGCGGCACCGCATGGAACATCTCGGCGATCCAACCGCGGTGATAGCTGCCGTGGTTGACGACGTGGAGCAGGATCGCGCCGCGCGTCATCGTGCCTTCGCCGCCGTCGATGAACTTGAAGCGCACGGGCTCATCCAAGCTCTTGGCGGTCTGCGCCGCGCTCCAGTCGATCCACCACTGGTTCATCGCCTGTTGCGCCGTCCAGAGCGCAGGCAGATCGGCGTGGATCACCATGTTGCGCGCCTTGAAGCCGTGATCGCGGCCTTCGATGTGCGCCTGCCACACGCGGTCTATCAGCAGATTGTGGTTGAGCGTGCCGATCATGGTCTTGAAGAGGGTCTGGCGCTCTTTCGCCGCCTCGCCAGGCGGCAGTGCCGCCACGGAATCATACGTGAGCCGGTCGGCCCAGGCGCGATAGCGCGCGAATAGCGTTGCCGTGGCGACGTCCATCGTGATCCTCCCCGGAGCCTCGCGGGCATTATAAGTGTTGCGAATAATCTACTCCGGGCTGGTCTTGCCGTCATTGCGAGACGCGAGCCGAAGGCGAAGCGGTGAAGGTTTCACCCTCACCCTTTCGATGCGGCCGACTCACGCGCAGTCGAACAGCGCCATGAAGCCGTAATCCATGTGCGGCTGCATGTGGCAGTGGAAGAGGCTGCGGCCGAGCTGATCGGCGGTGAAATCGACCGTCATCTCCTGGAAGGCGCCGAGCATGGCAACGTCCTTCATCACGCCCACCGTCGGCGAACCGGCGATGCTGGTGAGCTCGAACGTGTGGCGATGCAGATGGAGCGGATGGATGTCGTCGGTGGCGTTGTGGAAATGCAGGCGGTAGCGCCGGCCGCGCACGAGGCGGAATAGCGGCTGCATCTTGTCCATGTCGAATGGCACGCCGTTGATGGTGAACACGTCGAAGCCGTTCCGCGCCGCGTTGCGCGCGGCGATGGTCATGTCGATGGTCTCGTCGGGCGGCGGCACGACGGCGCCGGGCTTGGCGAAGCGGCGATAGTCCCAGCGGAACGGTGCCGGCTTTTGCCAGACCGGCTTGCCCTTGCCGCCGGTATATTCGACGACGATGCCCATGCCGCCCCGGCGATCGTCGTCGACGGTGTCGCCCATGACCCAGACGCCCGGCCGGTTCATCTCGACGATGGCCGAGACGCGCTCGGCGCCGCCGAGCCATAGCACCGGCACCGCCGCCGGACGCGGCACCGGATTGCCGTCGAGCGCGACGACGGTGAAGACGTGACCCGGCAGCGCCAGGCTGCGGATCGCGCTGGCGCTGGCGTTCAAGACGTGGAACAGCACGCGCTCGCCGGGCTTGACGCGGATCGGCTCGCCGTGGCCGAGCATGCGGCCGTTGATGGCGAAGAAATCGTAGGCGACGTTATAGGCCTGCGGCAGGCCGCGCTGGAGCGAGGCGATCTCCGAGGCTTTGGCGGCGTCGGCCAGTGCCGGAACGATGGCACGCGGCGCCAGAAAATCCAGCGCCATCTCGGTGCGGCTGAAGAACGGCGAGAATTCTTTCAGCGTGAGAAAGATCTCGCGGTCGTAGGCACCGGGCTCGTGCCGCGGCGCGATATAGACCGGGCCGACCTGGCCGTTGTAGAGGCCGAGCGAGAGATCGCGGCCGGCGCGCAGATGCGTGTGATAGAAGCGGAAGCCCGCCGGACCGGGCGTGAAGGCGATGCGGCGCATGCCGTGCGCCGGAATATAAGGCGTACCCTCTTCCGCGGCGCCGTCGACGTCGGTGGGCAGAAACTGGCCGTGCCAGTGGAGCTGCTCCGGCGTGTCGGTGTCATTGTGGATGTCGACAACGACGCGCTGGCCTTCGGTGAGGCGCAACAGCGGACCGGGGAACTGGCCGTTATAGAGTCTGGTCGAAACGGTCGTGTCGGGACCGAGCTCGACCAGGCCCGTGCCGATGCGAATGGTGTGATCCGCCTTGCCTTCGGGCGGCGGCGCCGATGATGCGGGCATCGGCATCGCCGAGGTCTGCGCGCGCGCGACGGCCGGGACTCTGGCAGCGAGCGCGGCGGCGCCACCGGCCTGAAGCAGACGGCGACGATTGAGGATCATCGGACGGCTCCCGTCCGTGAGAAGGTTCGTGCGTTTGATCCAGCCATGGCGACCAACCCCCTATGATTGCCGAGGCCAGATGATATTGCGAGTCAGTCGCATTTGCAATACGCCGGGAAGCCCGCAGCATGTGGCGCGTTGCCGCGTGCAGCGCGAGCCTCGTAGGTGGCCGCGGCGAGGGGCTTGTCTATCGCTCCCTGGATTCCGGCTTGCGCCGGAATGACGGGATATGCGTTCCGTCATTGCGGGCGGAGCGAAGCAATCCAGCGGATTTGGACTGCAACTGGATTGCTTCGGCGCGGCGCACCTCGCAATGACGGTCGGGGCGGCGCGCAGTCGCGCAGCGGAATCGGCGTGTGGCCCTCACGGGCCGGCACTTCGACTTTTGCCGGCCTACGGCCCCGCGGGGCTGGGCGTACCGGGCAGCGGCAGCAGCACGTGGGCGCGCCGCTTCAGCCGCTCGACCTTGGGCTTGGCGGCGTAGATCTGTTTCGTCGCCTCGACGACGACGACGCCGGCGAAGGTGCCGAACCACAGCTCGCCGAGGCGCTCCCACACGCCGGCCGAGCGCAGCAGGAAGCGGCTCACCGTCGGCGGCACGAACAGCGCGCCGGCGCTGCGCTCGGGCGTGAAGCCCTCGTCGCGCAGCAGCAGGCTGAGCTGGCCGGTGGTGTAGGGATTGCCATGGCCGAACGGCGTGTGATCGAAGCGCGCCCAGATGCCGCGGCGATTGGGCACGACGACGACGAGCCGGCCGCCGGCGGCGAGCACGCGCCAGATTTCGCGTAGCAGCGGCTGCACCTGCTCGCTGAACTCGAGGCCATGCACCAGCAACACGCGGTCCATCGAGAAATTCGGCAGCGGCAACTCGCCCTCCTCGGCAAGCGCGGCGCGGTTCGGACCCTGCCGCGGCCACGGCAGCACGCCCTGCGGCGCCGGCATCAACGCGATCACGCGCTCGGCCTCGCTCACGAACGGACGCAGATAAGGCGTCGCGAAACCGAGGCCGAGAACGCGCAGGCCGTTGACGCTGGGCCACAGCTTGCGCAAGCGGCGGCGGATCATCTGCCGCGCGACGACGCCCAGCCGGCGCTCGTAGAAATCGCGTAAATCAACGACATCAATGAACATGTTTCGAGTGTAGCACGGGCCGCAAATTACGTTAGTCTGCGGCCATGATCGTGAGCTGTCCGTTTGGCCTCATCCTGAGGAGCCCCACGCCCTCGATGCTTCGAGACGCTACGCTCCTCAGTATGAGGGCGTGGGGCGTCTCGAAGGAGGGCCATACGGAGGCTCTGGCGCGATGACGCTCGAAATCCAGCAGATCCCGGCGCTGCGGGACAACTACATCTACCTGCTGCGCGAGCCGAAGAGCGGCGCGGTCGGCGCGGTCGATCCGTCGGTTGCCGGACCGGTGCTCGATGCGCTCAAGGCGCGCGGCCTGAAGCTGACGCACGTCATCAACACACACCATCATCCCGACCACACCGGCGGCAACCTCGAACTGAAGGCGGCGACCGGCGCGATCGTGGTCGGACCCCTTGCCGACCGCGCGCGCATTCCCGGCATCGACGTCGCGGTTGGCGACGGCGACAGCTTCAAGTTCGGCGAGGAAGCGGCGACGGTCTTCGACGTGCCCGGCCACACGCGCGGCCACATCGCCTATTGGTTCAAGGACTCGCAGGCGCTGTTCTGCGGCGACACGCTGTTCCTGATGGGCTGCGGCCGGCTGTTCGAAGGCACGCCGCAGCAGATGTGGAACTCGCTCGGCAAGCTGAAAACTCTGCCGCCGGCGACGCGGGTCTATTGCGGCCACGAATACACCCAGGCGAACGCGCGCTTCGCGCTCACTGTCGAGCCGAAGAACGCCGCGCTCATCGCGCGCGCCAAGCAGGTCGACGCGCTGCGCGCCGAAGGCAAATCCACCGTGCCGGGCACGATGGCCGACGAACTCGCGACCAATCCATTCCTGCGCGCCGACCAGCCGGCGCTGCAGCAGGCGATGGGCGCGCCGGGCGATCCGGTCGCGACCTTCGCCGCGATACGGAAAGCGAAGGACAATTTCTGATGCCAACGTGTCATGGCCGGGCCCACGGGTCCGGGCATGACGACAACAAGATTGGGAAGGACAACAAAATGAAGCTGCGTTATTCGCCGACGTCGCCGTTCGTGCGCAAGGTGGTGGTGCTGGCGATCGAGACCGGGCTCGACGCCAAGATCGAGCGCCTGCCGACGACGGTTGCGCCGATCAAGCCCAACGACGAGCTCGCGCACCAGAATCCGCTGATGAAGCTGCCGACCATGACGACCGACGACGGCCAGGTGCTGTTCGATTCGCGCGTCATCTGCGAGTACCTCGACAGCCTGCACAGCGGACCGAAGATTTTTCCGCCGTCCGGCATGGCACGCTGGGTGGCACTGCGGCAGCAGTCGCTGGGCGACGGCATCCTCGACGCCGCGGTCCTCAACCGCTACGAGACCGCGGTGCGGCCGAAGGAATTGCAATGGCCGGATTGGAGCGCCGGCCAGATGCGCAAGATCCGCAACGGCCTCGCCGCGCTCGACGGCAAGGTTGGCGAAGGCGCGCTGGCGGGTCCGCTCACCATCGGCCAGATCACGGTCGGCTGCGCGTTGGGCTATCTCGATTTCCGCTATCCGAACGAGGGCTGGCGCGAGCGCTACGCGGGGCTCGCCAAGTGGTATGCCGACTTCGCCAAGCGCAAGTCGATGACCGCGACGGTGCCGCCGCCGGGATGACGACTCTGTTCGCTCGCGCGACCGCCGCCCGTCAACCTCGTCGCGCGAGCTAAGTTGGAACGACGACTGAATGCCTGACGCCGACGCCATCATCCGCGCGCTCGAGCTCAAGCGGCATTCCGAAGGCGGCTGGTTCCGCGAGACCTTCCGCGATGCGCATTCGACGGCGATCTACTATCTGCTCCAGGCCGGCGAGGCCTCGCACTGGCACCGCATCGCGCAGAGCGAGGCTTGGCATTTCCATGCTGGTGCGCCGCTCGAGCTGCGGCTGTCGCCGGATGGCCGGAGCGCCGAGCGCCGAGCGCCGGGTGCTGGGATCCGATTTCGCGCGCGGCGAACGGCCGCAACTCGTCGTGCCGCTGCGCTGCTGGCAGGCGGCGAAGAGCCTCGGCGGCTGGAGCCTGATGGGCTGCACGGTGGCGCCGCCGTTCGACTTCGCCAGCTTCGAGCTGGCGCCCAAGGGCTGGGAGCCGGGCGCGTAAGCAAAGCGCGATCGATTGCGCTCGGTCGCGTCATACCTCCTCACCCTTCCCTCTCCCCCAATTTGGGGGAGAGGGTTGCTTTGGGTTGGCGAGGCGAACGCCGAGCCTTACCCAAAGCTGGGTGAGGGGCTTGGCGTTGGCACACCAGAGGCGCGGCGGGCGCACGACCGCCCAAAAAACTGCCATCTATCGGATATGTCACCAAAATCCGGTTGCCACTGACGGGTGGCTGCCCGATAGTCGCCGTGGGCCGCAGCCCGCGTGCCAATGCGGGATGCGTTAGAAACGACAGTCAACCGGCGGCGCGCAGCAATCGCCACGAATTCCGCGACCGCCGAAAAATAATAAAACACGGCTAACAATCTGGGAGGGAAAGCCATGTCGAAACGCCAAGTCGATGCCCGTGCCATAGCCGCGCGCGGCCTCATTGCCGGACTTTTTTCAGTTTTCGCGTTGGCCCTGATCGCCGCGTCGAGCGCGCCGGCCTGGTCGGCGCAGAAAGACATCAAGTGGGGCACCGGCCCCGTCGGCTCGGCCGGATACAAGGCGCTGGTCGTGTTGACCAATGTCCTGAGCAAGGATTTGCCGCAGTACAACATCACGGTGCTGCCGACGCCGGGCGCCGTGACCACCGTCAAGGGCTTCGCCCTCGGCAATTATAACGGCGACTATGCGTCCGACGTGGCGTTGCGCGAGCTCAAGGCGAACACCGGCCGCTTCGAGGGCTTCCAGGCCAACGTCAAGTACCCGCCGATCCAGTCGTTCTGGTGCTACACGCTCGACGACGGCCTCGCCATCAAGGCGAGCGACCGCAGCACGATCAAGTCGTGGGCGGATCTCTCGGGCAAGGACGTCTACACCGGTCCACTGCCCTTCGACACCCGCAAGTATATCGAACAAGCGATGGCCGCGGTCGGCGTCCACCACATCTATAAGCAGGTCGATCTCGCCACCGCCGGCTCGCAGCTCAACTCCGGCTCGATCAGGGGCATGCTCATCTACGCCGCGGGCGGCCAGACGCCGCCGCCCTGGCTGTCGGAAGCCTCGCTTGCCGTCGATTGGTCGCCGCTCAACCCCAGCCCGGCCGAGCTCAAGACCCTGAAGGCGAAGGGCTTCGCCGTCGAGGAGGTCGATCCGACGCCGTTCCGCCTGAAGCAGCCCTACGTCAAAAAGGTGGTGCTGCTGCCGTTCTTCTGGGGCTTCGACCTCGGCAGCGTCGTATCGGCCGACGAGATGTACAAAATCCTGATGGTCATCGATAAGCACTCGGACGAGCTGTCGAAGCTCGACACCAGCTTCCGGCAAATCGGCGGCGGCCAGATGGCGGCGTTCGAGAAGCGAGCGCTGAGCTCGACGTGGAACCTGGCGCCGATCCATCCCGGCCTCGAGAAGTACATGAAGGCCAAGGGCGTGTGGAACAGCAAATGGGACGCCAACGTCGCCAAGATGTAGCGGCACGCGTGAGCGTTCGATCGGTCGACAACGAGGCGGGCGCCAACGCGCCCGCCTCACGCATACTCCCAGAGCGGATTGCGCTTAAATTGAGTCGCCACATCTGCACATCGTCATTCCCGCGCAAGCGGGAATCCAGGCCCTGGACCCCCGCTTGCGCGGGGGTGACGAACGCGGTGTATCAACCTAATCCGAACATGCTCTAGAGCCATGGGATCCGGCATGACCAAAGCCGCCGCGCCCCCGCCGCACCGGCCGCCTTTCGCGCTCGATTGCATCTATTACGCGGTGGCGATCGCCTTCGCCGTCTACATGTTCTGGTATTACTGGACCGGCTTGGGCGGACCGACGCTGCTCGCGCTGACCGCCATCCCCCTCACCTACATGCTGTTCACGCTGCACGCGCTGCGCAAGAACGAGCTCTATCCGCGCCTGCCGCCGCTCGCCAATTACCTGATCGCGGCGACCTATTGCGGGTTCTCGCTCTATTGCTCGTACTACATGAACACGAACTACGAAGCGATCGGCACGGTGCGCGCCGGCTTCTACGACACCGCCGACCTGATCGTCGGCGGCGGCATGACGCTGCTGGTGGTCGAATACTCGCGCAAGCGGCACATGCCGCTGTTCGTCCTCAACATCATTCTCGTGCTTTACGCCGTGTATGGATACCTGGTGCCCGGCATGTTCTACCATGCGGGCCTGCCCTGGGCGCGCATCGTCACCGCGAGCAGCGTGGAGATGGACACCGGAATCTTCTCGCGCCTGCCGCAGATCGCGCTCACGCTGATCGGCTCGTTCCTGCTGGTCCTGAGCCTGCTGCGCGGCTTCGGCTGCATCGATTCGCTGTTGCGCGCGACCAAGCGCGTCGCCATCCGCTCGGCGCACGCGATTCCGCAATCGGCGGTGATCGGCTCGATGATGGTCGGCACGGTGAGCGGCAGCGGCGCCGCCAATTCGATCACCGTCGGCAGCGCCACCATTCCGGCGATGATCGGCGCCGGATTGCCGCCGGCGACGGCGGCGGCGATCGAGAACGCGTCGTCGATGGGCGGACAACTGATGCCGCCGGTGATGGGCATCGCCGCCTTCCTGATGGCCGAGTTCCTTGGCGTGGACTATTTCGAAGTCGTCGCCCGTGGCTGGGTTCCGGCGCTCATCTATTACGGCTCGGTCGCGGTTTCGGTTTATTTGCTGGCGATCCGCTACCGCACCCACATGGTGATCGACCGCAGCGCCCAGGCGCTGGCCTGGCGCGACAAGGTCAACCTGGGCGCGTTCGTCTTCGTCGTCGGCGGACTGGTCACGCTGATGGCGGCGATCTTCCTGGCGCCGATGTTCGCCGCGCTCTACATGTTCTGCGCCGCCGGCACGGCCTTGCTCGCGATCCATCTCGTCGGGGTGGCGCGATCCGGCGACTGGTCGCTGCGCGAGGCGATCGCGCCGGTGCGGCGCTTCCTCGATTCCTACATCGAGATGATCTCCGACATCTCGCTGCTGCTGGCGACGCTCGCGATCCTGACCGGCGCGTTGGTGATCACCGGCGTACCGGTCAAGCTCGGCACGCTCCTGGTCGACGCCGCCGGCGTCAATATGGTCGTGATGGTGCTGATGGGATTCATCTTCGGCGTTGTCCTCGGCTGCGGCCTGCCGCCGGCGCCGGTCTATATCCTGGTCGCGATCGTGCTCGCGCCGCCCTTCATCCAGGCCGGCGTCAATCCGTGGGTGGTGCATTTCTTCGCCTTCTTCCTCGGCGTGTTCGGCGAGCTCACGCCGCCGACCTCGATCACCGCGGCGATAACATCGAAAATCGCCAACGCGTCGTTCTATACGACGCTGTTCCGCTCGGTGAAAATCTGCGTCTCGCTGTTCGCAATGATGGCGGCGATCTTCGTCCATCCCGAGCTCGTCGTGAAACCCGGCTGGGACCAGATCGGCGCGGCGCTGCTCGTCGGCACGGCGACACTCGGCATCACCTTCAGCCTGCAAGCCTCGTTTGCCGACAGCCGCGCGATCGACTACGCGGTGCGGATCGTGCTGGCGACCTTGGCGCTGGCGGTGCTGTTGATCGCGAACTATCCGATCGCCATCGGCTTTGCGGTGCCGGTGGTCGGCGCGATCGGCTACTGGCTGGTCGTGCGCCGGCCCAAGCTCGACGTCCATCCGTCCGCGGTGACCGAGATCGACACGGACCGCGTGGCAGCATCCATCGCGAGCGAGCTCGGCAACCTCACCTGAGCGGCCGCGCCGCAGCTTCCTCGCGGGTCAGTTCTCCAAAGGCCGCACGCAGCACTATCCCGTCGGCAGTATGGCAGCCGTGTAGCAATGGAAACCCGCGTGAATGCGGGGTGGTGCGCTACAGAAGCTCGGTGAACGCCTCGACGCTGAATCCGGCCTGCTTGATGATGGCGCGGATCGTCCCTGGTTTGAGGTCCCTGCCGGGATGAAACGGCACGGTTACCGTTCGCGACGGATTGCCGGGATGCGTGAGGACATGGTGGCTTCCCGCGATGCGATCGACGACGAACCCCGCTCGCTCCAGTGCCCGGATTACCTTTTTCGCGTTGACGACCGGCAGTCGTCCGCCGCTCATGCCGGCGCGACAACCGTGATACGGCGAACCTCGGGAGGCGTATCGTCGGGGATGGTCAGGTGGTGATCACGCCGAAAGCCGAGCACCACCCGGATCGCTTCCTCTGCGTTGGTGAGTGCTTCTTCTTTGGTCTCGCCTTCGGTCACCACCTCGGGGAGCGCGGGAACAAGCGCCGTGAAGCCGCCGCCTTCCTGCGGCTCAAGAACGACCGAGAAGCTGTACTGCGGTGCCATTGCTGAACCTCGCGCTCTCATACATCAAGTATAGCATAGTAGCATATGTGCCCTTCGCAGGAGGGTGTCCGACGCGAATGCGGGTGCGGATCGTGCTGGCGACCTTGGCGCTGGCGGTGCTGTTGATCGCGAACTATCCGATCGCCATCGGCTTTGCGGTACCGGTGGTCGGCGCGATCGGCTACTGGCTGGTCGTGCGCCGGCCCAAGCTCGACGTCCATCCGTCCGCGGTGACCGAGATCGACACGGACCGCGTGGCGGCATCCATCGCGAGCGAGCTCGGCAACC
>Ga0307373_10015174_pt1 | contig 10507 bp, 8 predicted proteins | sample OX2MG_FD_202534 | JGI IMG/M metagenome (GOLD analysis project Ga0307373, IMG submission 202534) | Soil microbial communities from Risofladan, Vaasa, Finland - OX-2 | ecosystem: Environmental > Terrestrial > Soil > Coastal area > Acid sulfate soil | place: Finland: Risofladan, Vaasa | collected...
AGGCGCTCACGTTGTCGGACCACGACGTGGCCGCCACGGCAGCGATCGCGTTCCTGCCTAAGCCGGCGCCGCCGCGCGTGCTCGACTCCACGATTCGTCTGGCCGCGACGCGCGCCAAGGAGCTGGCCTCGGCGCGCAAGGACGCCGAAGGCGCCCGCCAGGCCCTCGAAAACCGGAAGACCATCGAACGCGCTAAGGGGATTCTCATGCGGCGTACGGGCTCGTCCGAGCAGGAAGCATATCGTATCCTGCAGCGCACGAGTCAGGACCGGTCGGTGCCCATGGTGGAGATCGCCAAGGCGGTGCTGGCCAGCGAGCCCGGAGCGGACGAGCGCTAGGCTACGCGCCCGGCCAGACCACGGGCGTGGCGGTGACAGTCCTAGCTCCGGATCACCGCCGCGCGCGCACGCGGTTTGACGTAGCGCTCCATTCCCAGTCCCAGGAAGATCGTCGTCACCGCGAGACCCGCCGACACGAGGAAGGGGAGTTCCATCACGCGGTCGAACATCCAACCGGCGAGGATGGGAAAGACCACGCGCGCCATGCCGCCGAAGGTCTGCTGCACGCCCATGTACAGTCCGCGCTCGTGGTCCGGCGTCACGCGCGACAGCATGGCGGTGACGCATGGGAAGGTAAACGCGGTGCCTAGCGGCACGAGGGCCACGGCGATTGCGAGCGGGATGTACGGGATGAGCGTCGCAAGCCCCGCCGGCAGCAGACCCCCGAACAGCGACTCGACGGCGCTGGGGTTGGCCAGGCGGTGCGTGAACGGCATTATTGCCAACCCGAGCGCGAGCAGCACGGCGCCGAGCCGGGACAGACGCGGTTCGCCGAATCGGTCCACGACGCGACCCAGGATGAAGGCGCGGGTCACCACCGAGATGATCCCGATGTACATGAAGAAATAGCCGATCGTTCTCGCGGTCACGCCGAACCGCGCCGAAAGGAACAGCGCGAGAATGGCGGTGACGCCCTGAAAGGCGCCCATGCCCAGGGCGTAGATCCAGATCAGGCGCGACGCGGGTTCGCCCGAATGCGTGATGACACGCACCATGGCCTCGCGCGAACGCCCCTTGGCATGGGGGTGCGCGCGCGCTTCGGCCATGTCCCGTGATTCATGCAGGTAGCGGGTGGCGAAGAGGATGTTGGCCATGCAGAGCGCTGCCGCGGCGAGGCCCGGCCCGTGACGGCCGACGCTCAGACTGAGCGATCCGAGCACCGGCCCGATCGCAACGCCGGCGTTGGTGGCCGCGGAGAGCAGGCCCAGGCTCTTGGCGCGGTCCTCGGGTTTGGTGGCGTCCGCCACATACGCCTGGACGACGCTCACCGTCCCGCCACCTGCGCCCTGCACGATGCGCGAGAGGAACAGCATCCACAGCGAACTCGAGTAGGCGAAGATCACATACGCAATGGCCGAGGCCGTCAGCCCAACGAGCAGCGCCGGCCGCCGCCCGTGGCGGTCCGACACGCGCCCCCACAGTGGAGCGCTGATCAACTGTGCCACCGCGTACGACGACACCAGCAGCCCCACCATGAACCCGCCACCGCCGAGCGACTCGGCGTAGAACGGCAGAAGCGGCACGATCATCAACAGCCCGACCATGTCGATGAACGCCGTCACCATCAACACGGCGAGTTTGCCGAATGTTGTATCGCCACGGGGGCTGGAACGGCGGGCGAAAGAGTCGGGCACGGAGATCAGCAGGGTGAAAGGGACGTGGGCGTAATCAAGCGACGGCGCTCTGCGAGGACAAACCGCTCGGATATCCGCGCCCCCGCCGGAAGGTGCGAGGGATTACTCGTCCGCCTTGCCGAGCGCGGCTGGTGGGACGGCGCGGCCCACCACGCCGGCCAGGGCGATGATGGTCAGGACGTATGGAATCATCTCAATGAACTGGGTGGGGATGCGCGAAATTCCCTGCAGCCGGATCTGGAAGGTTTCGGCCGCTGCGAACAGCAGGCAGGCGAGCCCGATCCGCCGCGGGTCCCAGCGACCGAAGATGATCGCCGCCAGCGCGATGAAGCCGCGCCCGGCGGTCATCTGATCGCTGAACTGCTGCTGGTCAAGCGCCAGATACACCCCGCCCATCCCGGCGATCGCCCCGGACAGGGTCACGGCCAGCCACCGGACCCGCTCTACGGGCACGCCCACCGAGAGCGCAGCCCCCGGATGCTCGCCCACGGCCCGGATGCGCAATCCGAACGGCGTCCGGTACAGCACCCAGGCCACGATCGGAATGCTCGACGCGCCCAACCAGATGAGTGGGTTGTGGGTCAGGGCCAGGAATCCGGAGCCGGTTTCGGCCACCGAGAATCCGGGGACGCGTGGCGAATTGGACGAGCTGCCGAAGATGAACCGCAGGAAGAAACGCGTGAGGCCTACGGCGAGAAGGTTGATCGCCACGCCGACCACCACCTGGTCAGCCTTGTAACGTATGGAGCAGAGCGCGTAGAGGAGCGCGAATGCGGCACCGCCGGCCACGCCGGCGGCGACGCCGGCCCACGGCGTATGGCCGTAGTAGCTGCCGAGCGCCGCGCAGAACGCACCGGTGAGCATGTATCCCTCGAGTCCGAGGGCGATGAGTCCCGAGCGCTCCGAGAGGACCCCCCCCGCCGACGCGAACAGGTACGGCATGGCGATGCGGATGGTCTGCGTCAGGAACGCGAGCAGCATCATGCGGCCCGATCCTTCCGCACGCTGCGGAGCACACGCCGCACTTCAGGCACCGACGTCGCGACGGCGATGATCACCACGGCCTGCAACACCTCGACCATCTGCTTGGGCACGAGCGCGTTCACGGCCAGTCCACCTTGCGACAACGTAGCGAATAGCAGCGCCGCCACGACCACCCCCACCGGGTTATTGCGCCCGACGAGCGCCACGGCGATGCCGAGGAAACCGGCGCCGGTGGCGAAGCCATCTTCATAGTAATGCTTGTAGCCGAGCACGAAGTTGAGCCCGCCCACGCCCGCCACGGCGCCCGAGATCAGCATGGCCTGCCACCAGACCCTGGGCACGTTCACGCCGCCGTACTCGGCAGCCTGCGGCTGCAGGCCGGTGGCGCGCAGTTCATACCCGGCGCGGGAACGGAACAGATACCACCAGGCAACGGCCACCGCGGCCAGCGCCAGGAACAGCACGACGTTGGCGGCCGAGCCATGAAACATCGCCATCATGTCGGAGAGGCGCGGGAGCGCGCCGGTCCTGATATCCGAGGTGTGCAGCGTATCGAACACCTTGAAGTGCGCCACGACGAGGTAATTGAGCAGCGCGAGCACGATGAAGTTCAGCATGATGGTGGTGATCACTTCGTGCGCGCCCCAGCGAGCCTTGAGCACGCCCGCCGCACCGCCCACCGCGCCACCACCGATCGCCGCGGCAAGGATGAATACCGGCAGCGCCAGCACCGACGGGAGTCCGGCTGGGAGCCAGGTACCGATGATGGCCGCGAGGAATCCGCCGGCCGCGAGTTGGCTCTCAGCGCCGATGTTGAACAGGCCGGCGCGCAGCCCGATGGCCACGGAGAGCCCGGTGAAGGTGAGCGTGGTGGTCTTGTACAACACCTGGCCCAGCCCGTAGGCGTTGCCCCAGGTTCCCTCGAGGAGGAGGCGATAGACCGCGCCCGGCGACTGACCATAGGTGATGATCAGCACGTCGCCCACCAGTGCTGCGATGAGCAGGGCGACGATGGGGGGCAGCACCGCTTCCTCGAATTGCGCGCGTAGCCGCGAACGGCGCACGACGGCGGGCGGCGGGGCATCGGACGGGGGCGTGGTGGTGGGATCTGGCACTGTCACGCGGCCCGCCCCGACGCGCCGGTCATATAGCCGCCCAACATCTCGACGGTCGCGTCGGCGCGCGGCAGCACGGCGACAAAGCGGCCGCCATACATCACGGCGATGCGATCGGACAACGCGAGCACTTCAGCGAGGTCGGCGGAGACGAGTAGGACAGCCTTGCCGGCCGCACGCGCTTCGCGCAGCTGCGTGTGGATGAATTCGATGGCGCCCACATCGACCCCTCGTGTGGGCTGCGCGGCCAACAACACGCTGAAATCGCGGCCCATCTCGCGGGCGATGACGACTTTCTGCTGGTTGCCGCCGGAGAGTGCACGGGCGGGGGCGACGGGGTCGGCCGGCCGGATATCGAACGCGGCGATCTGATGGCTCGCGTTCTCGGCGACGCGGGCCTCGTCCAGCACCCCATGGCGCGAGAAGCGATGTTGCTGGCCGAGCACGAGATTGTCGGCAACCGAATAATCGAGGATCAGGCCACGCACCTGGCGGTCTTCGGGGATGTGGGAGAGGCCCGCGTCACCGCGCGCGCGCACCGTGTGGCGCGTGATATCGCGGCCATCGAGCAGGATCGCACCGGCCGCGGTGGAGCGGACCCCGGCGATGGCTTCGACCAACTCGGTCTGGCCGTTGCCCTCCACACCGGCCACGCCGAGGATCTCGCCCGGAGCGATGACGAAGCTCACCGCGTCCACAGCGTGTGCCTTGCGGGCGTCGGCCACCGTGAGGTCGCGTACCTCGAGCGCCGCGCGCCGGATCCCGGCCACGGTCGTGGCCGGGATCGGCCCGGTGCCTCCGACCAGGGCGACGTCGCGGCCGACCATCAGGCGGGCCAACTCGGATGGCGAGGTGTCGCGCGTGGCGATGCGGCCGACCGTGCGGCCGTGTCGCATGACGGTGACGGTGTTGGAAATTGCCATCACTTCGTCGAGCTTGTGAGTTATAAGTATAATTGTATCACCGGCGTCCCGCATCCGGCCGAGCACGCGCCATAGCTCTTCCACCTCGGGGGGCGAGAGGACGGCCGTGGGCTCGTCGAGGATCAGGATCCGCGCCCCCCGGTAGAGCGTTTTCAGGATTTCGACGCGTTGAGCCTCGCCCACCGACAGGTCGCTCACCTTGCGGTCGGGCGCCACGACCAGTCCGGTGCGCTGACACAACTCGGCCACGGTACGCTCGGCGGCGGCGCGGTCGAGCTGCCCGTGCGATGTCAGTTCCCGTCCCAGCACGATGTTCTCGGCCACGGTGAGCGTGGGCACGAGCATGAAGTGCTGGTGCACCATGCCCACGCCGGCGGCGATGGCCTGCGCGGTGGTCCACCCCGTGACGTCACGGCTGTTGACCTCCATGCGCCCAGCGCTCGGTGCGTACATGCCGCTGAGCACGCGCATGAGCGTGGACTTGCCGGCGCCGTTCTCGCCCACCAGGGCGTGGATTTCACCGGCTGCCACATCGAGCGACGCGTCGCGGTTGGCCCGGATCGGACCGAATGACTTGTCGATGCCCGTGAGGCGTACGGCCACTGTTCCGCCCACGGCGGTCTTGCCCGCGGCGGTCATGGGGTGATCGGCACCGTGATCTTGCCGGCGATGATGTCGGCCCGGATCTGTTGGAGGCGGGCGTGGACGCTGTCCGGGATGAGCGCCTTATTGTGCTCGTCGTACACGTAACGCACCCCGTTCTGGGCCAGACCGAACGAATAGATACCACCCTTGAACGTGCCGTCCTTCACGCGCTTGATGACGTCGAATACCGCGGCATCCACGCCCTTCACCATCGACGTGAGCACGTGGCCCGGTGCTTCGGAGTACTGATCGGCGTCCACGCCGATCGCCAGTTTGTCGGTCTGCCGCGCTGCCTCGAACACTCCCAAGCCCGTAGACCCCGATGCGTGGAAGATCACGTTCACGCCGCTCTGATACTGACTGAGCGCCAACTCCTTTCCTTTGCCGGGATTGCGGAACGCGTCGGGCGTCACGCCGGCGTACTGTGCGATGACCTGGCACTTGGGGCAGATATAATGCACGCCGGCTGCGTAACCAGCCTGGAACTTCTGGATGAGCGGCGAGTTCATGCCGCCGATGAACCCGACCTTCTTGGAATGGCCCACCATTGCCGCCAGCGCGCCGACGAGGAACGACCCTTCTTCCTCGCGGAACTTGAGCGCCGCCAGGTTGGGCGGCGGCGGGATGGGATTGCCCGCGCTGTCGGTGGCCACCGAGTAGTCGACGCCGGCGAAGTCGGTGTTCGGGTATTCCTTGGCGAGTTCGTTCAGGTCGTCGGTGAAGATGAACCCGATGCCGATGACGAGTCGCATGCCCTCGGCGGCGAGAATACGCAGCCCGGCTTCGCGGTCCGATCCGTCGCCGGGCTCGATGAACCGCACGTGTACGCCCAATTCCCTCTCGGCGCGCTCGCCGCCCTCATACGCAGCGTCGTTGAACGATTTATCTCCACGGCCGCCGACGTCGAACACGATGCCGATGTTCACCGCGTGGGGATCGATGGTGGGCGACACGGCGCCCGCGGGATGCACGAAGAGCAGCACCACGTGGGCGGCCAGCAGCACGCCCACGAGGAGGAGCAGCTTCCGCATGCCACAACAATCGTTCGGGCGTGCGGGGTACCGCAAGGCAGGTCTGCGCAATTGATTTGACCGCATGGTGGAGCGCATCAGAACGCGGTTCCTGGTGGTGGGCAGTGGCGTGGCCGGCCTGCACACCGCGTGGCGCGCGTCGCGGCACGGCGACGTGCTGCTACTCACCAAACGCTCGCTGTTCGATAGCGCGACGGCGTATGCACAGGGAGGCATCGCCGCAGCGCTCGGCGCCGGTGATACGCCGCACCTGCATCGGCGAGATACCCTGGCCGCCGGCGCGGCCCTCTGCGACGCCGTTGCCGTGCAGGTGCTCGTCGAAGAAGGCCCCGACCGGGTGCGCGAACTGCAGACAGCGGGCGCCGAATTTGATGTCGGGCCCGGTGGGCGCCTGATTCTGGGCCGTGAGGCGGCGCACTCGGCCTCTCGCATCGTGCATGCCCACGGCGACCAGACCGGCGCGGAGGTCGCGCGGACCCTCATCGAACGCGTGCGCGAGAGCCAGCGCATTCGCGTGCTCGAAAAGACCCGCGTCCTCGACCTCATCGTGTCGCGCGGCGCGGTGCTCGGCGTGCGGGCAAGCGTGAAGGGGCACCCCACCGAGATCATAGCCGATGCGACGGTGCTTGCCACGGGCGGGTGCGGACAGGTCTACCGATACACCACCAATCCCGTGGTCGCGACGGGTGACGGATTCGCCATCGCGCACCGGGCCGGCGCCACGCTGGCCGACATGGAGTTCGTACAGTTTCACCCGACGGCACTCGACACGCCGGAGAATCCGCTGCAACTCATCTCCGAGGCTGTGCGGGGCGAGGGCGCGGTTCTGGTGAATGACCGCGGCGAGCGATTCATGGCGAAGAAGCACCCGCAGGCGGACCTGGCGCCGCGTGACGTGGTGGCACGGGCGATCTTTCGCGAGCAGCACGCCGGCCACCGCGTCTTTCTCGATGCCCGCCCGCTCGGACGCACGTTCGCCAAGCGCTTTCCCGGCATCGCTGCCATCTGCAAGGCGCGGGGCATCGACCCTCGGCACGATCGCATTCCGGTGACGCCCGCGGCACACTACATGATGGGAGGCATCGCCACCGATTTGTTCGGTCGGTCAAGCTTGCGCCGACTGTACGCGTGCGGCGAGGTATCGCGCACGGGGGTGCATGGCGCGAACCGGCTGGCGTCGAATTCGCTGCTGGAAGGCTTGGTATTCGCCGAGCGCGTGGCGATGCGGCTGAAATCGGTGCCGGTGCTCAAGCCGCCGTCCCGCCATGCGCACTGGAGCGTGCCCGCGCTGCGTGACCGAGGCGCCGCGCAGGTGGCGGCGGATCTGGTGCGCATGATCATGTGGCAGTACGCCGGCATCGTGCGGAGCGCAGCCGGACTCAAGAGCGCGCTCGCCACACTGGCCGACCTCGAGCGACGACTTCCCGACGGGGCCACGGAGGAGGCGAACCTCATCCAGACGGCGAGCCTGATCGCCGAGGCAGCGCTCGCCCGGCGCGAGTCGCGCGGCGGGCACTACCGAAGCGACTTTCCGCGGGCAAAGGCGGCGTGGCGAGGGCGCCACATCGAATTCTGAGGGGCCCCTCGCGCCGTTCGCTCAACCCCAGGGGCGTCTACGCCGGAAACAGTCCATCGACCGACAAGTAGCGCTCGCCGGTGTCGTAGGCGAACGTGAGCACGCGACTTCCCTCCGGCAGTTCGGGCAGCTTCTTGGCCACCGCCGCCAGAGCCGCGCCGGACGACGGGCCGACGAGCAGCCCCTCGTCGCGGGCCGCTCGCCGCGCGTACTCGAACCCCTCCTCTTCGCTCACCGCGATCGTGCCGTCGAGGATCGACACGTTGAGAATGCCCGGGATGAACCCGGCCCCGATTCCCTGCAGCTTGTGCGACCCCGGCGCTCCGCCGGCGATGACTGCGGACTTCTCCGGCTCCACGGCGAACACCTTGAGGTCGGGAAACCGCGTCTTGAGGACCTCGGCTACGCCGGTGATATGGCCGCCCGTTCCAACGCCGGTGATCACGCAGTCGAGACCGTCGGGAAAGTCGGCGAGGATCTCATGCGCTGTCGTCCGGCGGTGTATCTCCACATTGGCCGGGTTCTCGAACTGTTGAGGCATCCACGCGTTCGGGGTCTGCGCTATCAGTTCCGTGGCACGCTCCACCGCACCGCGCATGCCGCGCTCGCGCGGCGTCAACTCGAAGGTAGCGCCGAGCGCGGCGAGAATTCGGCGCCGTTCGATGGACATCGACTCGGGCATCACGAGCACGAGACGGTAGCCCTTGACGGCCGCAGCAAGCGCCAGGCCGATGCCGGTGTTGCCCGATGTGGGCTCGATGATGACGGAATTTGCGGTGAGCACTCCGCGCCGCTCCGCGTCCTCGATCATCGCCACGCCGATGCGGTCCTTCACGCTCCCGCCTGGATTGGCGCGTTCGAGCTTCACCCAAACGTCGGCCCGCGGGCCGAAGAGCCGGTTGATGCGAAGATGGGGCGTATTGCCGATCGTTTGCAGAATATCTTGGGCTCTCATGTCTTCCTGGGGTCGGTGGAGACGGTGGCATGCTCGGTCACCGGCGAGCGGCGGTGCTCATGGGCGGACCCGCCACCCTCTGCCATGGGCAACGCAAAACGGCCTGGTGGAGTTCCCGTGGGCGTAAGGTATTGCGATGCAAGGCGCTCGATACCCGTGTCGACCGGGGAGCCCCCTCGGGGCGCCGAGCGCGATCAGCGGCGCCTGACCGCCCGCCGGCCGCAGCCCGTGGTGCCGGGGCCGCGCCCCGGTCGGGCCGGGAACACCTCGGCCGCACCATCGCTAATATCAAACAATGGCCACGTCTACCGATTCCACGCGCGATCCGGCCCCGGGGCAGCTGCACGGAGAAATCCGCGCGCTCGCGGCCAAGCGGCGCGCCGTCATTCTGGCCCACAACTATGAGCGCCCCGAGGTTCAGGATGTGGCCGACTACGTGGGTGATTCGCTGGGCCTCTCCCGCGAAGCAGCCACCACCGACGCCGACGTCATTGTCTTCTGCGGCGTGCACTTCATGGCCGAAACGGCGGCCATTCTGTCGCCGCGCAAGACCGTCCTCTTGCCCGACATGGCCGCCGGGTGCTCGCTCGCTGCCACGATCGATGCAGCCCAGGTGCGCGAGTGGAAGGCCGAGCATCCCGGGGCCGTCGTCGTGTCCTACGTGAACACGACCGCCGAGGTGAAGGCCGAGAGCGACTACTGCTGTACATCGGGCAACGCCGTGGACGTGGTGAACGCCATTCCGGTGGAGCGGTCGATCCTCTTTCTTCCGGACATGTTCCTGGGCGGCCATGTGCGGCGCGTGACGGGCCGCGACAACATCCACGTGTGGATGGGTGAGTGCCACGTGCACGCCGGCATCGGTCCCGCGCACATCGCGGCGCAGCGGGCCGCGCATCCAAAGGCGGAGTTTCTGGTGCACCCCGAGTGCGGATGCACGACGTCGGTGCTCGAAGCGATCTCGGCGGGCGATGTGGCCGTCGACGGGGTGGAGATCCTCTCAACCGAAGGGATGATTCGCCGGCCCGCACAGTCGGACGCCGACGAATTCGTGGTCGCCACCGAGGTAGGTATCCTGCACCGTCTTCGTCGCGAGAATCCGACCAAGACGTTCTACGCCGCGAACGACCTCGCCACGTGCGCCTATATGAAGGTTACGACTCTGCCCAAGGTGCTCCACGCGTTGAAACGGAACGAACACCACATCACCGTCCCACCGGACGTCGCGCGCCGCGCGCGCCGCGCCATCGAGCGCATGGTCTCGATCGGCGGCACGAAGGCCCTGGCTCCGGCGGGCGACCCCGGGGAATAGCCCCATGCCACAGCCCGAGCGGTACAACGTCCCGCGTATGATCACCCCACTGTCGGCGCCGGCGGTTCGCGAGATGGGTCATCTGCAATTTCCGCTCGATGGTGAACCGCTGGATGCGATTGTGCGCTCGGCACTCGAGGAGGACGGCGCCTTCAACGACGTCACCACGATCGCCACCGTGGTCATGGAACGGCGAGCCCGGGCGTCGTTGGTGGCGCGCCAGCGCGGGGTGATCGCAGGCGTCCCCTTGGCCGTCGAGGCGTTCCGGCTGCT
>Ga0307373_10015175_pt1 | contig 10507 bp, 17 predicted proteins | sample OX2MG_FD_202534 | JGI IMG/M metagenome (GOLD analysis project Ga0307373, IMG submission 202534) | Soil microbial communities from Risofladan, Vaasa, Finland - OX-2 | ecosystem: Environmental > Terrestrial > Soil > Coastal area > Acid sulfate soil | place: Finland: Risofladan, Vaasa | collected...
CGACAAAGAGATAGACACTGACGCGAGCACCGTAGTACTTGCGATAGATGTTGAGGATCGGAAGGATGACAAGGTCGGCGAAGATGAAAGCAATCACGCCGCCAAAGCTGATCCCCCCGCGCCAGAGCACCGCGGCCAGCGGAATGTTGCCAACCGAGCAGACGAAGCTGATCACTGCGATGAGTGGCCCAATGAGTGCCCCCCACACCTCGGTGACGCCTCCGTGCCCGGTGAGGAAAACTGCGGACCACACCGAATCGGGCACCCAGGCACCGAGCGCGCCCGCGATCACAAAGCCGAGGAGGAGGTCCGTCCATAGCCCGTAGACATTCATGAAGAAGTAGTGGCTGATGGACGTAAACGCACGTCCTGAGAAGAGGCGGCGAAAGAATGAGCCGCCGCTCACGGACATGTCCATCGCGCCGTGGCCTTCCATCTTGCCAAGCAGGCCGCGATCGGCTTGCTTGCGCGCCTGCTCGACGATGCTGCGCCGCAGGGTGAATCGAAAGATCACGGCGAGAATGACGATCATCACGAGGCCGCCGCCGAACTCGGCGGCGAGGAACTGCCAGCCAAGCAGAATGAGGAGGACCAGACCAAGCTCGAAGACCAGGTTGGTCGAGGCGAACTCGAAGATCACGGCATTGCCGAGCGTCGACCCTTTGCGGAACAAGGTACGAGCCACCGCCACCGCGGCATAGGAGCACGAGGAGGACGCTGCGCCGAACGCTGTGGCCAACGCAATGGACTTCGGTGTGTCGCGGCCGAGCAGGCGTGAGACCGACTGCTTGGAGACAAGGGTCTCAACCACCGCTGAGAGAAGGAAGCCGAGCGCGAGCGGCCACAGCACCTGCCAGAACATCGCGAACGACAGTCGCAGTGCTGCGCCGATGTGGTCGAGGATGAACGCGAGGACACTCACGCTCAGTTCTCGACGAAACGACCGATGGCCTGGCTCAGCTCGCGAAGTTTGGCTGCACCGCGTCCACTCTTCACCGCATCAGCGACGCAATGCTCAACATGATCGTCGAGGAGCAAGAGCGCAACTCGGTCGAGCGCAGCCTTGACCGACTTAACCTGGGTCAGGATGTCGATGCAGTAGCGCTCCTCATCCACCATCCGCTGGAGGCCGCGGGCCTGGCCTTCGATACGAAGGAGACGCTTCTGTAGGTCGTCCTTGTGCGCGATGTAGCCTGCCATTGCCATAGCATACCCCTAGCGGGTAGGGCTACGTAGGTCAGCGTGAGGAGCCGGTCGCGCCGGCCAGAGTTCCCACGGCAAGGCGTTTGCCGCTGATGAACGCCTCACCTCCGTGGGGCGACGAGGTCGTCGGTGTCTGCCTCAAGCTCTGCTTGGCACTACGAGCGACTACCTGCTCGAGGTGTGGAAGGCGGTCAATCTGAGTTCGACGGTTTACCCAGGCGCGACGGAAGGCCGATACGCGGGCCGCGAAACCGCGGGTTCGACTGGAATCTTCCGATCGGGCGCCCATGATCGTCGACCGCCCAGGCGCCTCGGATCGCCTCGGATGGCAGGGCATCACCGGGCGCGAATTCCCCTTCGATGACCAGCATCCAGCCGTTCGGCGCTCTCGCCTTTCCCGAAAACAGATCCGAAGGCATCTCACTGCCGTCGGGGTTACTCACCGGTGGCATCACTCATCCACGACTCGTCCTCGCGTTCCGCTTGCTCCTGCGGTCAAAGCGTCGGATCCTCACACTGGAGGCCATTGCGCTTGCGCATACCAGCGCAGCAGTGGGGCCATCAGCGGCAGCCACTGGTTAGTAACGAGCAGGGCACCCATCGCGACCAACACAACGGCGGACGCGGATCGTGCGATAGCGATGCCGCGACGGGCACGGCTCAGCAGTCGATGGACTTGAGTGATCGAGAGACTGAGCAGCAGCAGTGGGATGCCGAGGCCCAAGCTGTAGATGATCAACAACCCTACGCCGTCAGCCAGGCTTCGGCTAGCCGCGGCGAGCGTGAGGATCGCACCGAGAATTGGTCCAAGACATGGGGTGTAGGTGATTGCAAACGCCGCGCCCAACGGCGGAGCGCTCCAGAGGCTGCCGCCTCGAATATGGCCCGTCACACTGGCGGTTCGATTAAGAAAGGGAACGTAGTCGGAGGCGAGGATGACCAGACCCATCAGCGCGATAAAGACCCCCGCGAACTGATACAGCAGCACACGATTACCCAGGAGGAAATCTCCCACTGCCGATGCAGTCGCCCCGAGGGCGGCGAACACCACCGTGAATCCGAGGATGAACAGCGCCGCAGCGGTGACCACGCGCCGGCGCCCTGCTACACCTTGGTCAGCCGATACGCCGGTTAGATACCCGAGATAACCCGGAAGGAGAGGAAGGCAACACGGGGACGTCACCGACAGCGCCCCAGCGCCGGCGGCGATCCCAGCGTTGACGAGATTCACAGCACGGGAAGATGACCGCCGCCGATCAGGAGTGCTGCTTGCAGCGCACAGGGCAGCATCAGCGCCACCACCAACGTGGCCAGCGCGGAGACCAGAATGGGGCGACGCCCGGGCTCAGATTTCGAATCGGGGCCGGCTTCCTGCGCACCGGACCCATCGCCGGCGAGCGTTCTGAGCGCGTCAGCCACAGCGCCAGCTCCGACCCTCCGCGCCGCGGCTCGATCGGCAGAGATCTCCGCGTGCTCACTGTGATGACTGCGAAGCCAACGAACCCACGGCGCATCGAACGCGGTCAATGAAAGCGCGGCGAGGATGCTGCGTCGCAACGGATCGCGGCGCCGCGCATGTGCCTGCTCGTGAGCGATCACGGCGGCTAGGGACGAAGGCTGGAGCAGGTCGACCAGCGAGTCGGTGACGTACACGCGCGGCCGCAGCGCTCCCGCGCAGAAGGCCGTGGGCGCGACCGATGTGAGGCACACCACGCCCTGCTGTTCCAACTCGGGTCGACTCCTCGTCGGAAGTTCACGGAGTGAACGGCTCAGCAGGAGCGCGGTCCACCCAGTGCGGACCATCGCGACCAGAGCGAGAGCCAGCACGACCACCGCGGCGAAGACAACCTCCATGGGATGCGTCGCGGTTGCGGCCAGACAGGCGAAACCATTGCCGCAGGGCGCACCGGGAGATAGCAGGCAGGTCAAGACGATCACACCGACGACCCCGACGAGAATGGCCCGCTTCACTCCTTGCCTAAGCGACGTAGCCGGCGTCGCTCCTCCGGACCCAGTCCCTCCAGCCTCCGCGTGAAGGCGACTAGGGCGACCTCACCGAAGCGGTCGATGAGACCGTCCACGCGTTCTGTGCCCACGGTCGCCACAAACTCCTGTGGGGTCATCGAGCATCGATATCGGTAGGCCTTGCCGGACCCCGGTTCGACCTCCAGCAAGCCCTTGGCCGCGAGCCGGACCATCGTGGTCATCACCGTCGTATATGCCAAATCCTCGAGAGCACCATGCAGTTGGCGGACAGTAAACAAGTCGCCGGTATGACGCCGCCACACCAGGCGCATAATCCGGCCTTCCAAGGGGCCAAGCAGCCCCAGCGCCGTGGTGAGGTCCGAAGCCATAGCCGTCTCCGAGGTGCTGGGCGGGTACGAAACTATGGCCCGATAGTACCAAGCCGTGTGGGGCCAGTCGCTGTGAGGGCGGACGGCGAGGCTCGGAGCATCCGGGCCTTCGCAGCTCGCGGTCCAAGCTCCCCCCACTGGAACTTGCGTGGTGTCGATCGACGCCTAGGTATGCGCGATGGTAGTGATCGCCCGCACCACATCAGGAATTGCTAGGGGTGCCGGATAGGTGCCGCGCAAGTAGCCGACTGGATCAATGATGTCGAGCACCGTATCGTGCTCGATGTCCGTGGGGGTCGGAATGACGTCGATGTGCCATGCGGCCCAGACGAGTTTCAGCGATACTGCGTCGGGACCGAGCAACCAGTGCCAGCCGGGTAACCACCCAGGCGTCTCGTTGGACAGAAAGGTCGCGACATCTCCATTGGTACGACCAGGCGCGACGCTGACGATGAGCAGTACCGGGTGAATGGAGCTCGGCAGTTGCTTTTCGACAGCTCCGATGTCCTTGCCCATGAGCGGACACTGTTGCCTGCACTGCGGATCCAGAAAGGTGAGGAGGACCACGCGTCCCTTCTCACTGCTGAGAGTGACAGATTCGCCGTTCTGATCCAGGAGCGTGAATGGTGGTGCGTGCTGACGGAAGAGCGCAATTCCCGGCGTGACCGGCGGTGGGCTCGTGAATGAAGCCGGTGTCCCGCTGCCACCTCGAAGCAGCAGTGAGAGAAAACCGCCGGCCATAATGCTGGCGAGCGCGCAGGCGACGAGCAGGGCGGTCCTCGGACTCAGGCCGCCACGACCTCTCATGAACGATCTCCGTAGTGGGTCGGTATCGCGGAGATGCTACTCGCCTCCGCGTCATTGCTGACGGTAGGCGTTAGTGTTGGCCTGCGTCGCACAGGGCAAGGAACGCCGACGCTCCGCGTAGTAAAGAGGACATGCACCGCCCGTTGCCTAACCGAACTGGGTTCGGACATCCCGACAGTCGAAGGCGCGCAGCCACTCCGATCCACGCTTGTTCTAGCCCTTCTTGCCAACGATCAGGCCCTCAATCACCGATTGAAGGCCCGTCAGGGTGCCGAGAAACCGACCGCGGGTGCGCCCATCAGTGTCGACGACGACGATGGTTGGCGGAGCTATCACAAGCCACGGATTCGCAGTGACCGTCGCTGGATCGAAGATGCTCGGATAGGGAACCTTGTACTCGGCTACATAAGCGAGTGCCGCTGCACGGTTGTCCAGGATATCAACTCCGACGAAATCCACACCAAGCGGAGCGAAGTGGGCTGCCAGAAGGTCTAGTTCTGGTTGCTCCTTGTGACACGGGCCGCACCAAGACCCCCACCAGTCGATGACCACAATATGTCCGCGCCAGTTGTGGATGTCAGTTGGCTTGCCATCGAGACTAGGGCCGGACAGCGGTGGTGCCAGCGCTGCTGCGGTGGGTCCCGAACTGACGTGCGCCGAGCCGAGGTCCGATTGCAGGCCACAACTCGCTGCCACAAACGTTGCCAGACCCACGAGGACGATGCGAGCGAATGATGTCTGGCGGCCGACGGACGTATCGACTGCTCGCATCGACGTGGACTCGGGGATTGGGGTGGTTGCTACCATCTACTCATGCCCGATAGTAGATCTTCGGATCGCGCCTCCGCCGCGCATCTCGCAGCGACAGACGGGCAGCAGGGGCCAGTCGCGTTGCCAGCTCGAAGTCACCACCGTCCTCGCGCCGCCGGGTCCCTATGAGCCGGTCGCGCCGGGGTCCGGCATCGCGCCCGGCGGGAAGACGTCAGGCTCCGATGAAGGGGTCGAGCTCCCCACCGAAGACGCCGCTCGTCGTCAGCGCTCCGTTGACACAGAGCGGGCCTGATCCCGACGTCAACGCTCTCCCCCAAGGGCTGACCGCTACATTTGGCTTCGACTCTGGCGATGCACCCGGACCGTACTCCGCTAGCGTCCGATTCTCTGGACAGCGCCTCGGCGTGATTGGCCCGCGGCACCGAGAAGATGGGTTTCTTCATGAGGAAACCATCGACCCTGTGATCCCGCACAACGGAGTCGTTTCGGTATCCGCGCGCGTCTATGGCATCAATGCCGGAGAGTGGTCGGTACAGGCGGAGCTACTGAATCCGCCACTCGAGACCGCTAAAGTCCGGCTCTATTCGAGGTCGAGCCGGCCTCGCGGTCAACTGCTACAGCCCGTCCGCTGGTCCTGGCGAAGTTGGCGGCTCGTCCAGGCGTCTCCACATCCGCTGAAGTCCCGCTGGTCTCGCGTCGTCCTGGTCGAACCGATACCCGCGGTCATCCCGGGGAGTTGGTCGGGTCTCGTCGCGCTTGGAGTCGTGATTGGGTTCCTCTTTCAAGCGCTGCTGCTTCCTCGCAAGGGGCTTGCCTTCGGCACCGTCCTGCCGGTCTCCTTGCTCGCGGTAGCCGCCGGCGTCGCCGGGGGCAAGCTCTGGTTCATCGCTCTCAACTGGCGGACATGGCGGACGTCGCTCGGGGATGGCTTCTGCATTCAAGGAGCGCTGGCAGGAGCAGTCGCGGTCGGGGTCGCAGCGGTGGCGCTCATCCACGTTCCCATCGGTCTGCTCCTCGACACCACGGCGCCGGGGCTATTCGTTGGCATCGCGGTCGGGAGGCTCGGCTGCTTCTTCACCGGATGTTGCGCTGGCCGGCCGAGTTCATCGCGGTTCGCCGTGTGGTCGTCCGACCGCCGCGTGTGCGCTCGCCGCCTCCCCACACAGCCGCTCGAATCTCTAGCGGCGCTATGCATTGGACTCGCCGGGCTGTTTCTGCTTCTTCGCTACCGGCTGGCGGTGCCGGGTGCCATTTTCGTCGCATCCATGGCCGCGTACACGTTGTGTCGCCAATTTATCCTTCGGCTTCGCGGCGAGAAGCGTCGGTCGACGCGCGCGAGCGCGGGAATCGCAGTGGCGGCGACTCTGGTCCTGTGCGGAGCCATCCTATGGTTGTCGCTCGGCGCTCACTGACCGATTGCGTGGATGATCTCGCCGAGGCGAGCGCAAATCGTATGGGTCGGGACTCACGGAGCATTGGGCTCGGCTCCTTGCCCGATATGGTTGGCGTAGAAGCGCTTGACCTCACTGAGGCTGAACGTTTTCATTGGGTCGTACCAGTCCCAGGAGACCATGGCGAAGGGCACGCTCATCGTCGGCCAGGGAAGAATCAATACCCTCGGGTAAGCGAGCCCGCTCGCGTTGGGCAACGAGCTGTACCAGGTGCGGAGCTGCTGGAACTGTGCGCTACAACCCTGAGGACAGTTGTACAGAGCGACGACGTAGCCGTGCTCAAGATTGTGCACCCAGTACTCGGGCTGAATCACCTTGTCGTATGCGCCGGCCGCATGGGCGCATTTGGATAGCCCAGGTTGTAGTGACATCCGCTGGTTGGGGGATTGTGGTTGTAGGCCACCACGGTCGGCGGATTGACGTGCGTGTGCGGCATCTCGTCGATCGCCTGTCCGGCTGGCGGCAGGCTGTTGACGGATGCGGGTTGTGGTGCGAAGTACGGCTGCTGGCCGCTCGTCGGGCAGCTGGCGTTCCCGACAAACTGAATGGTGGGAAGGCCGGAGCTATTCTTTCCCCCGAATGGATTGACCACCACGATGATCACGAGCACGATCACAACGAGCCCAATGCCGACCAGCCACAACCGTGCGGGTGACTGCCACGCCGGCCTCCTGGTGAGCTCGGTGTACGACTTGGACCGTTTCCCCTGGTTGCGCTGCTTCTTGCTCAGGGGTCTCTCGCCGCGCCGTTCAGTTGGCTCCCGTTTGCTGGATCTCGCCAAGTCACTAGGCCAACCGGTGCAGGCTTGGCATCTCGGCGTTGGCTTCGGCGCCCGACGCTTCTGAGCGAGACTCCAAGCCGCCGACAGAGTTAAGCCCGAACCAGGGTGAGTCATGCGCCTCGCTCAATGCGGGCCTGACGGGTGCTGCACGGGTAAGACCTGCGGCCTCACGATTGAGGCTGCGGATCCCCTCTCGGCCGGTGGGCCGGTGATCTCTGCCCATGACCCACATCACGGCGCCCATCAACAGCGGACAGGCGAACATACAACATGCGACGAGGAGCAACTGGATCACCGTCGGCCGGACCTCCTGTCGAATCGCTGCCTTCTCATCGGCGCGCTGAGGGTACTACGATGGGCCGGTAGTAGGTCAAGGTTCAACCAAAAAGAGCACTCCTCCTCGGTGGTCTCTTGCCAGTTCCATGAGGCGCCGCCGCTTCTCGGGGTCCACAGTGAAGCCAGGGACCAGTGTCACAATCGGGGCGTCTGCCTGGATGGTGGATTCACGCACTGCGCTCCTCATTCACGATCCGATGGGCGAGCGGGTCAGGGTGGACCTCGGTGCGCCGTCTTACGCGCGGCGATACGTTCAACAATGCCGAGCTTGAAGCGCTGGTGCTGCTCGATATCAAAGCCTTCCGCACGTACCAGGTTGTAAGGGCGGCGGAGGAAATGCTCCCCGCCCTGCCGCACGCTGACGATCTCGAGGAGCCGTTGGATGGCGCGGATGGGCCACAGCGCTCCAGCAACATGGTCTGCAAGCAGGAGACGTCCACTTGGGCGCAGCACTCGCTTCATCTCGGCAACCGCAAGCCGGTCGTCCGGAATCGCGCAGAGCGAGAACGTGCAGACAACGGTGTCGAACGACGCGTCGGGAAAAGGCAGTGCGTGGGCGTCAGCTTCGTGGAGCTGGACGGCATCACCGCGCTGACCCGCCTAGCGGCGGGCGATCCCGAGCATTGCTGGGCTCAGGTCGATCCCAGTGAGTCGGACCTGCTCCGGATAGAAGGGCAGGTTCAGTCCGGTGCCGATGCCCACCTCGAGCGTTTCCCCCGCAGCCCGTGAGCAGACCCAGGCGCGACTGTCCTTGAACAGTACGCGGTCGAAAAAGCGCATCTCGCGGTCGTAGGATCCCGAGTGCTTGTCCCAGTACCGACGCCAGCGGTCGCGATTGTCTTTCGTCTGGCTGGGTGGCCCTCCTGCGGTGCTCACAGATTCGATCGGTGATGAATTGGGCGGTGTCATACAGAGCCGATCAACGCCCTCGTCTCTCGCTCGGCAACACTATCGCGTAGCCGATCGGAAGGCTTGCGCGGACGTCGGCCGGCCTTGGGCCGTCCGGCATCAGGACCACTCCGAGAATGAGCGCTCTTGGGCACCCGAGCGTACAACGTTGTTTCTAGGACGCTTGGCGCGAATCACGCGTCACGTGTGCCACGTGTCGCCCTAACTACTGCGTCGTCGGAGCCACATCGCAACGGCACCGACGACGAGTCCGTGGGCAACGGATCCGTGGGCAGCGTTGCGACCCGCGCCCCTGTGTGGAGGTGTCGCGGAAGAGATTCCGGCCGGAGGGTGACGTGCAAGTGCTTATTCGTGAGCGACTGTCGCGGTTGGCCCAACTTCTCCCGGATTCGAGCCTTGGAGAACACTGCAGCCGGGCGCCGCCTACTGCGAGCCGCGAGCCTTGCCCTGACTCGCAGTACCCTCGGTTGACGTGACGCTCCTATTAGCCATCGCGGCCTTTCTCGGCGGCGTCATTCTGGTTGTGGTCGCCACGGAGCGACTGCTGGAGGGGCTCGTCGGCATCGCCCGGGCCGCCCGGGCTGCGCCGTTCGTCGCCGCTGCCCTGCTGTCGGGACTAGAAGCGGAGAACGTGGCGGTCGGCCTCGCTGCCGGCAGTCGGGGCGACGCCGACGTCGCACTCGGCACCGCCTTTGGTGGCGCCATCTTCCTGCTCTGCGCCGCGCTCGGCCTCGGCGCGGTGATCGCCCCGCTGCATGTGCGCCTGCCACGCCGGGTCGTCCTTCTCCTCCCCGCAACGGCCGTTGCCGCCGGAATGCCGATCGTCTTCGAGCGGACGCCGCGGTGGGCCGGGGCTGTTCTCCTGCTTCTCTTTGCCGCGGCGATGGCATCCTTGATCGCCGCCTCGCGAAACCATGAGTTTCTCTCGGCGGTGGAAGGGGAATCGGCCGACGAAAGAGACCGTGACGTCGTGCTCCTGGTGGTGATCACGGTCGTGGGCATCGCGCTCATCAGCGTCGGCGGCGAACTGGTCGCCTATGGTGCCGCGACCGTTATCCGAGTCGCCGGAGTGTCCGCCGGTCTCATCGGCATGGTGGTTACTCCGGCGGCGATCGAAGCCGAGGAGGTCATCCGCCAGGTGATCCCGACCAAGCGTGGGAGGCCGGACGTCGCCGCCGGCAACGCCGTCGGAACGGTCATTTACTTCCTGCTCTTCAACCTCGGACTTATTGCGTTGCTGACACCGGTCACCGTTCCCGGGTATGTCCGCACTCTCGACTGGCCGATCCTCCTGCTGAGCTCCATGCTGGCCGCGGCCTTCCTCCTCAGAGGCAAGGTTGGTCGCGTCGAAGGCGCAGTCCTCGTTCTAGTGGGAACGGGCTTCGCCATCCTCCAAGGATTGCGCTGAGCCGCGTCGCGCGGAGCCGTGAAGAGGATGTGCGCTCGGAATTGGGCGTGGGAAGCCTATGGATGTCGACGGCGATTCCAATGGATTCCAATTGGCACGCGCTAGTCGTCATTCCAACCATTTCCCGACGACAGCACTCTAAGTCAAACTCAGCCCGAATCGGGAAATAAGGACTAGTCTGGGGGACCAGGGGTCGCAGGTTCGAGTCCTGTCTCCCCGACGGACGCGCAATTGAGTTCACGGCGAGTGGTTGCGCGGCGCGTCGGGCTGCGGTGGGCGAACGGGGTGTAGTGGTCTAACCAGGAATGATGACTTTTCCTGCAAAAGGCATCATTCCCCACGGGTGAGGCCGGATGCTGCTGCTCATAGCAAGAGATAGTGGCAGTCAAACGCCTACATAGCGCTTAGAGCGCCGGGATAAACCGGCGTGGAGAAGGAGATGAAAGAGCTCTACATCGAAGGGGTAGCTACCCACGATGACCCCGAG
>Ga0307373_10015179_pt1 | contig 10506 bp, 12 predicted proteins | sample OX2MG_FD_202534 | JGI IMG/M metagenome (GOLD analysis project Ga0307373, IMG submission 202534) | Soil microbial communities from Risofladan, Vaasa, Finland - OX-2 | ecosystem: Environmental > Terrestrial > Soil > Coastal area > Acid sulfate soil | place: Finland: Risofladan, Vaasa | collected...
GATGCGTCGAGCCGGCTGGAGCGGCGTCCAGGCGAAAAGGATCCCGATCTCGTGCGGCGTTTCGTGGGAGCGGCGAGAGCCGCGGCGGCGCAGTTGCGGACCGATCCACAATGAGTGCCGCGGTGCGCGGTCGCTTCGACGGGTACGGCGGCGCCTACGTACCGGAGACCGTAGTGCCCGCGCTCGAGGAGCTCGAGGCCGAGATCGCGAGCGCATTCGCCGACCCGGCGTTCATCTCGGATCTCGATGGCCGGCTCGCCGAATTCGCCGGCCGCCCGACGCCCGTGACCCACGCGCGCCGTCTCAGCGATGCCCACTCCGGTGCCCAGATCTGGCTCAAACGCGAGGACCTGCTCCACACCGGCGCGCACAAGCTGAACAACGCCCTCGGCCAGGTCCTGCTCGCGGATCGCATGGGGAAGCGGCGGATCATCGCCGAGACGGGAGCGGGACAGCACGGGGTTGCGACGGCGACAGCTTGTGCCGCGCTCGGACTAGAGTGCGTTGTCTACATGGGGCGCGAGGACATGCGCCGGCAGGCCCTCAATGTCTACAAGATGGGTCTGCTCGGGGCCGAGGTCGTCCCCGTGGACAGCGGTTCGGCGACGCTCAAGGACGCGACCAACGAGGCCATCCGCGACTGGGTGACACATGTTGGCGGCACCCACTACGTGATCGGCAGCGCCGTCGGCCCGCATCCGTACCCCTCACTGGTGCGACGGCTGCAGCGGGTCATCGGCGACGAGGCGCGCCGGCAGGTGCTCTCCCGCCTGGGGCGGCTGCCGTCGGTGGTGGTGGCGTGCGTCGGCGGGGGCAGCAACGCCATCGGCATGTTCGCGGCCTTCCTCGACGATGACGTTCGCCTGGTCGGCGTCGAGGCGGCAGGCCGCGGACTCGACAGCGGCCGGCACGCGGCGCCGCTCTCGCGAGGACGCCCCGGCGTCCTCCACGGGTCGCTGAGCTACCTGATGCAGGACGCCGGGGGCCAGGTGCTCACCACGCATTCGATCAGCGCCGGCCTCGACTATCCGGGCGTGGGTCCGGAGCACAGCGCGCTCCGTGACAGCGGACGCGTCGAGTATCGCGCCGCCACGGACTCCGAGGCCCTCGCCGCGTTCCATCAACTCTGCCTGCTGGAGGGGATCATCCCCGCGCTCGAGTCGTCCCACGCGCTGCACGTCGCCGCGGCGCTCGCGCTCGATCAACCTGCGGACGACGTGGTGCTCGTCTGTCTCAGCGGCCGCGGTGACAAGGACATCGACACCGTGCGCGAGTACGACGAGGCATGACCGCGGCGGCGCCGGTCACGCGATTCAACGCGGCGTTCGCTGCGCGGGGCGAGGATGCGCTTCCCGGGCTCATCCCATATTTCACGGCCGGCTACCCGGCGTTCGACAGCCTCGGCGAGCTGCTGCAGTGCGCTCAGCGCACCGGCTGCATCGCGGCCGAGGTCGGCATTCCATTCAGCGATCCACTCGCGGACGGGCCGACCATCCAGCGCACCGGTCAGGTGGCGCTGCGCCGTGGGATGACCCTCGGAGCAGCGCTCGCCCAGGTGCGTGAAGCGCGCGCCAGGGGCGTGACCATCCCACTTGCGGTGATGACATACGTCAACCCGGTGCTCAGCTTCGGCGTCGAGGACTTCGCTCGCGAGGCGTCGGTCGCGGGCGTCGACGGCGTCATCCTCCCAGACCTTCCGCTCGACGAGGCCGCGGGGATGCGGGGGGCGATGCACACCGCCGGCGTCGCGATGATCCCGCTTGTCGCCCCCACGACCACGCCGGAACGCCTGGCGCGCGTGTGCGCGACGGCCGCGGGGTTTGTCTACTGCGTCGGCGTCACCGGCGTCACCGGCGCTCGAAGCACCATCGGCGACGATGCGATGGCGGTGCTCGACTCGGTCCGCCGGTTGACCTCGCTGCCGCGCGCGCTCGGCTTCGGTCTCTCGACGCACGCGCATCTGACGGCCCTGCGCGGGCATACGGAGGCTGCGGTCGTCGGGTCGGCGCTGCTCGACAGCATCGGCCTCGATCCGGAGCACGCGGCGGCGGGCGCCGAGCGATTCCTGAACTCCATGATCGGCGACGAGGCGGCGCGGCCGGGGTGACACAGGAGCGCGTGTCGCCCGCGGTGCGGGTGGACGGCCAGGTCACCGTCCCCGGCGACAAATCGATCAGCCACCGAGCCCTGATCCTCGGGGCGCTCGCAAGGGGCCGGACCTACATCGGCAACGCCTCGCCGGCGGCCGACGTGCTCTCCACGGCAGCCTGCCTCCGCGCCTGCGGCGTGTGGGTGCGCGACTTTCCGCCGGCGCGCTACGCACTCGACGGCGCGGGCGCGGGCGTGAGCCTGAACAGCCCTGACGGCGACCTCGACTGCGGGAACTCCGGCACGACCATGCGTCTGCTCGCGGGGGTCCTTGCCGGCAGCGCATGCGCCGCGACGCTCGACGGTGACACCTCGCTTCGCAGGCGCCCGATGATGCGGGTCGTCAACCCGCTTCGTGCCATGGGCGCGGATATCGACGCGTCGCCGGACGGGACTGCGCCACTCCGCGTCCGGGGCAGGCGGGTGCTCGAAGGGGTGACCTGGCGGTCACCGGTGCCGAGCGCGCAGGTCAAGTCGGCGATCCTGCTCGCGGGGCTCTCGGGGAACCGGCCAACGACCGTGATCGAACCGGTGCCCACTCGGGACCACACCGAGCGGTTGCTCACCATGTGCGGAGCCGACGTGTTCTCGAGCGGGCTCGAGGTGACGGTCCACCCGGGACAGCTCGCGCCCTTCGGGCTGCGAGTTCCCGGGGACCTGAGCTCGGCCGCCTTCTTCCTCGCGCTCGCGGCGTCGCGCCCCGGCTGGCGAGTCCGCTGCCCCGGCGTGGGGGTGAACCCCGGACGGACCGGCATCCTCTCGGTGTTGGAGGCGATGGGTGCGGTGGTGAGCTTGGATGACCGCGATCCGGCCGGGGGGGTCGAGCCGGTCGCCGACGTCGAGGTCCGAGGGATGCGATTGCACGGGGTGACGATCTCGGGCGCGCTCACCGTGCGATCCATCGACGAGCTCCCGATCATCGCCGTGCTCGCGAGTCAGGCGGAGGGGATCACCGAGATCCGTGATGCCGGCGAGCTGCGCAACAAGGAGACGGATCGCATCGCCATGCTCGAAACGGGCCTCCGGCTTCTCGGCGTTCCCTGTGAAAGCACCCCCGACACCCTGACCGTCGAGGGTCCGGTGCGGCTTCGCTCCGCTCGGCTCGATGCCGCGGGCGACCACCGGTTCGCCATGGCCTGGGCGATCGCGGGGGCATTGGTTCCGTCCGGAGGGGGCGACACGGTGATCGATGGCGCCGGCGCGGCAGTCGTGTCCTATCCCGGCTTCTTCACCGATCTCGCGACGCTGCTCGGCTCCTGAGGCTCAGCGGTCGAAGGCGAGGAGCAGGTGCGGGCCGTCGCGCGCCTCCACGACCTTGAGCCAGCGGACCGCGATGGTGACCGGGAGGACGTCTGGCCCTTCGACGTACGCCTGGGCTCCCGCGGCATGATCGATGAGACGCCGGACCACGTCGATGCGGTCGGCGGGGTCATCGACGACTGCGGCGGTGCCACCACCCTGGATCCATCGCGACGCGTTCCCGGGCGAGCACGTGAACGCGACCCGCGGGTCCGCCGCGAGCTCGCGATGCAGACGCGAACCTCCCCTGGTCGCGATCAGCAGCCGGATTCCCGCCTCGGTGCGCTCGGGCGCGAAGAAGACGCCGGCGACGTGCGGACCGGCCTCCCCGGTCGTGGCAAGCGCTGTGGTGTCGTAGGCACGGAGCGCCCAGAGCGCGCGCTCCAGCGCGACGTCGCCGTCCTGGGACACGGGCGGGCTCATCGGAGGAGGCGGCTCAGGCGTCGATCGGCGAGCACGCGTCCCCCCGTCTGGCATCGCGGGCAGTACTGAAACGAACGGGACGTCAGCGACACCTCACGGACAGGCTCGCCGCAGACCGGGCAGGGGAGCCCGGTGCGGCCGTGGACGCGCATCGACTGGCGCTTCCCGTCCTTGAGCGACGCCAGGTCCGAGCCCACGGCCAGGGCGACTGCCGCGCTCAGCACGTCGCGGACCGCCGCCGCGAGCCGTTCGAGCTCGTCGCCGCCGAGGGCATCCGCGTGCCGGAAGGGCGAGAGCTGAGCTGCGTGGAGAATCTCGTCGGAGTAGGCGTTGCCGATGCCGGCAATCACCGACTGGTCTGCCAGGACGCTCTTGAGCGTTCCTCGCTGATCGCCCAGGATGCCGCCCAGACCGGCTGCGGACAGCGCCGGATCGAGGGCATCGATGCCGAGACGAGCGACCCCCGGAACGTCGTCGGGATCCCGGACGACCGACACCGCGAGGCGCTTGTCCGTGCCGTGCTCGGTGATCTCGAGGCTCCCGCCGTCCCGAAGGGTCACGATCACGGCGAGCGGCCCTCGCAGCGACGGCCGGGCGTTTGTCGGCTTGTCGCGAAGCCTGATCCAGCCACCGCGTGCCAGGTGCACGACCAGATGGAGCGGCGGGAGCACGAGGTCGATGAACTTCCCTCGGCGGACACATCCATCGAACGCCAGACCCTCGGTCGCCGTCACCGGTGGGTCGAACGTCTTGAGCACGGCCACCGAGCGCACCGTGATCCGCTGCACGACCCGGGTCCGCAGACGTGTGTCGAACGACCGGCACAACGCTTCGACCTCGGGCAACTCAGGCATCGCGGGTGAAAGAATGCGCCGGGTGCCGAGAAGCGTGGCTGGTCCGCGTGCCGTCGGGCCGCGGCGAAGCCGTGCGCACGGGACGGAGGACGTTCTCTGTGTGCCCCGTTCGACCATCTTTCCGGACGGCGCCTGGCACGGCCTGATCGCGCGCGGGCTGGAGCGAGTCCTGCGGACGGTTCATGCGACGTCCGAGTACCGGCCGCGCCACGAGATCGAGGACGACCCATCGCTGCAGCAGATCATCCCCTACTGCGTCGTGCACCACGCGCACGACGACACGTATCTGCTGACCCGCCGCCTTCGCCGATCGAGCGAGAAGCGCCTCCACCATCTGTACTCGCTGGGCATCGGCGGGCACGTGAACCCCGGCGATGGTGAGCGCGAAGATCCCGTGGTCGGGGGCTTGCGCCGCGAGTGGGCGGAGGAGATTCGCTGCGCCGCCCCGGCACGCGCCAGTCTCGTGGCGCTGCTCAACGATGATTCAAGCCCGGTGTCGCGCGTCCACCTCGGCCTCGTGTTTCTCGTGGAGCCCTCCGAGGGCAGGGTCGAGGTCCGCGAGGTCGAGAAACTGGAAGGGGAGTCGCTCTCCCTCGAGGCGATGCGGCGTCATTACCTGAGCATGGAGTCCTGGTCGCAGCTCGTGTTCGACGACCTCGTCGCCGGGGCGCGGACGCGGGTCGAGAAGAGCCCGCTGGTCGTGGATCTCGATCCCGAGCCATGACCGCGGCGGCGCCGGGGCCACCTCAATTCTTTGGCGCGCCCAGGGATCTCTCCGACTGGTTCGCGGCATACCCCTCGGCGCAGGAACTGTGGGTCGGATTTTGGAAAAAGGGGTTCGAGCGCCCGGGCATCTCCCATGCCAACGCAGTTGACGAGGCACTGTGCAACGGCTGGATCGACAGCGTCATCCGGCGGGTCGATGGCGAGAGCTACATGCTCCGTTTCACCCCGCGTCGCGCGAAGAGCAACTGGACGGACGCCAACCTACGCCGGGTGGACGAGCTCCGCAGAGCGGGGCGCATGCGCCCGGGCGGCGAGCGCGCGGTCGCGGCGGCACGCCAGGTCGCGAAACGCCCGAAGGGGTGACGCTCCGTATACTCGGCCCTCAATGGCAACCACAGTTCGGGTCCCTGGACCGCTTCGCAGGCTCACCGGTGGCAACGCCGAGGTGAGCGTCGACGGAGACACCGTGGGTGCGGTGCTCGTCAACCTCGATGCAACCTATCCTGGCTTCCACGATCGCCTGTACGACGACTCCGGTAGCCTGCGGCAGTTCATCAACATCTACGTCAATGATTCCGATATCCGCTTCGCCCAAGGCCTCGACACCCCCATCGCAGAGCGCGACGAGGTATCGATCGTCCCCGCCGTTGCCGGAGGTGGCGGTCGCCCCTGACCGTCCGCTGGATCTCCTGCCGCGTTCTGCGGTGATCGCGGTGGCGATGTCGGGTGGTGTGGACTCCAGCGTCGCCGCCGCGCGCGTCGCGGCCACGAGCCTGCGCGCCTTCGGCATCACCCTGGCGATGTGGCCGGGGAGCCGGGAGGCCGTCCGGGACCGCGGTTGCTGCTCCATCGACGCCGTCGATGACGCCCGCCGCGTCGCGACGGCGCTTGATCTGCCCCACTACGTCTGGAATCTCGAGCGTGACTTCGAGAGCGCCGTGGTGCGCAGCTTCGAGGACGGCTACGCGAATGGCACCACCCCGAATCCCTGCATCACCTGCAACCAGCGCATCAAGTTCGGCGTGCTCCTCGAGCGGGCTCGCGCCGCCGGCGCGACCCACCTCGCGACCGGCCATTACGCCCGCGTCGGTCGGAGGGGCTCGCTGCTGACGCTGCACCGGGCTCACGACGCACGACGCGATCAGGCCTACGTCCTCCATCGGCTCGATCAGCGCCAGCTGCAAAGCGCGGTGTTCGCGCTCGGTGGGGACGAGTCCAAAGCCGGCGTCAGGGCCGAGGCCACCGCGCTCGGGCTCGGAACGGCCGGCAAGCCCGATTCGCAGGATCTGTGTTTCGTCAACTCGGACCTGCGGTCAGAACTGCGCCTGCGGCTCGACGGTCGCTTCGCCCCGGGCGCGATCACCGACGCCGACGGTGCGGTTCTGGGGAAGCACGAGGGTCTGCCGTTCTTCACCGTGGGGCAGCGAGCGGGCCTCGGGATCCCGCCCGCGCGTCCCGACGCGGCGCCACGTTACGTCATCGAGCTCCTGCCCGAGGCGAACGCGGTCGTGGTGGGCCCTCGCGACGCACTGCGTCGGAGCAGCGTCGAGGCCTCCTCGTTCTCGTGGGTGGCGGGGTGCGCACCCCCGGCGGGAACGGGGTGCGAGGCACAGCTGCGAGCCCACGGGCACCCGCACCCGGCCCGCATCGAGCGGTGCGACCACGAGGTCGTCAGCGTCAGGTTCGACACCCCGGTCGACCAGGCAGCGCCGGGGCAATCACTGGTCCTCTACCGCGGCGACGAGGTCCTCGGAGGCGGAATCATCCGCCGGGCCGCCTGAGGCCCGGGGGCGGTGCCTCCGACCCCCGAGCAGGTCGTGATCGGCATCCTCGCGGTGCTGGTCGGCTGCCTGGCGGTGACGGCGTCGGCATACGTCGCGCGCCGGACGGGCAACTGGCTCTACTACCTCTGCACGCTTGGAAGCTTCGCGTTCGTCATCGGCGTCGTCGCGCAACGGGTGTTCCCGAGCCCGGCCGCAGTCGCGCGGCTGGGTGCCGCCGCAGCCTCGACATCGGTGCCCGGGCCCTGGGACGCGGGGGTCACACTGCCGTTGATCGCGATCCGGGTGACACCGGTTGCGATCGTCGGTCTGCTCATCGCTGCGGTCGGCCTGAGCCTGGTGCTCCTCTTCGAGCGAGTCCCCGGCAGGGCGCGTACGGCCGTGCCAACGCGGGCGTCGCGGCTTGAAGACAACGATTCGGTCTGAGCCCGGGCTGACTACAATGCCGCCCGCGCCCCTATGACCCCTAACGCAGCCGCGTTCTACGCAGTCGCCGTGCTCATCGTGCTCGCCGCCGGGGCCGCAGTTGGGCTTCCTTCACTGCGCCGTGCCGGGTACGCGGGTGGAGCGGTCGTGGTCCTCCTCGCCGTTCTCGAACTGGTCTCCGGGGCGTACGCGCTCGCGGTCGTGCAGCTCGTGGTGCCGGCGGTGGCCGCAGCCGTCGTCGCCCTCGTGCTCCACCGCGACGACTCCCGCGGGCTGGTCGCCGTGCGGCCGGCTCCCGAGCGCTTCTGGATCGCCGCGCCGATTGGCATCGGCGTGGCGGCGGTGCTCGTGATCACCCTCGCGGCTGCGGGGTCCGGCTGGTCCCCCGGGTTCACGGGCTACGCAAAGCTCGCCCCCCCGGCGGCGCTGATCACCGTATTCCATTACCGCGCGCCCTACGCTCTGGCGATCAGCGTCGTCCTCGTGGTGGTCGCCGCCCTCGTCGGGCTGGTGCTCGGACGGCGGAGCGCCGACGAGCAATCGCTCGATCAGGCGCTCGAGCAGCGCCGTCAGCGCGAGGATCTGGCCCGCAGGCGCCGCGAGGACCGCGAGCAGGGGCGCCGGCGCCCGGCGAGGAACGGCTCATGACCGTGGGTCCGGGGCAGTTCGCGGTGCTGAGCGCGGCGGTATTCGCCATCGGGATCTATGGCGTTCTCGCGCGCCGCCATCCGCTCGGGGTTGCGATGGCCGTCGGGCTCCTCTTCGCGGGTCCGGTGATCGCGCTCGTCGGATTCACGCACGCGATCCAGGCCGGACCTCCCGGGTTCGGCGACGCGCTCGCAGCGTTCGCCATCGTTGTCGCGAGCTGCGTCGGCGGCATCGGCTTCGCGTTGATCCTCCTCCTCTGGCGCCGGACCGGGCGGGCGGACATCGACGCGCTCGGCGACCTCGAGGCATAACGGGCATGGGCATCTACAACGCGGCCTGGGCGATTCCCTTCCTGCCCCTGCTCGGTGCCCTTGGTTCGCTTGGCGTGGAGACGCAGCGGCGCGCGGCGCAGTTGTGCGTCGCGTTCAGCGGCCTGTCCTTCGTGGTCGCCGCCCTCGTGCTCGGCGTCCGGCTGACGCACGCAACGGGCGCGCCCTTCGACTCGCTGCTCACATTCTTCGCGATGACGCCGCCCGAGGGTGCGACCTTCGCGACGCAGTTCCAGGCGCAGGTGGGCGTCCACGTCGACGCCCTCTCGGCGAGCTTCGCGGCGGCGATCGCGTTCGCCACCTTCGTCATCCAGGCATACGCGGTCAACGCCATGCGGGGCGAGCCCGGCTACCGGCGCTTCTTCTGCGCCTCGTCGGTGCTCGCGTTCTGCACGACCGGCTTCGTGCTCAGTCCGAACCTCTTCGACTCGTTGATCATGTGGGTCGGGGCGTCGGCCAGTCTGTACGTCCTGTTCACGTTGTCCTGGCAGCGCGCCGAGCCGGCGCGGCGCGCCATGCGTGCGATGGTCGTCGTCACCGCGGGCGATGTTGCGCTCACCCTCGGCGTGGTCTTCACGTGGATCAAGTTCGGTGTCTTCTCGTCGCTGCTGGCGCCACCCTCAGGACAGACACTCGCGGATCCGTTCTCGTTCGATGTCATCTCGCAGGGAGTGACCGCGACGCTGCACAAGGCCGTCGCCGGCGCGGGGCCGCGCGCCATCCTCGTGATGGGCATCGTGTTCATCGTCGCCGCGACGGTCCGCAGCGTGCAGTTCCCCTTCACCCTCTGGCTCACCGACGCCGCGTCGTCCGCGGTCCCGGTGCTCGCGCTCGCATCCGCCACGGTTGCCCCGCTCGGCATCTTCCTCGTCGCCCGCATATACCCTGTGGTCGCACACGCCCCGCGGGTGCTTCCCGTTCTCGCCCTGGTGGGAGGCGTGAGCGCCGCACTCACCGCCGCGACCGGGATCGCACAGAGGAGCATCACGCGAATCGCCGCGTGCGCCGTGGCAGCGGAGCTGGGTCTCGGTCTGGTCGCGCTGGGCATGGGCGGGTACGGCGCCGGCGTGTTCATCGCGTTCACCGCGGTCTTCACGTCGACACTCCTGCTGCTGGCGGTCGGGAACCTCGTCCGCGTCTACCGGACCGACGACATCACCGAGATGGGTGGCGCATGGGCGAAGTTGCGCACGACCAGCGTGGCGCTCGGTATCTGGGCGGTGCTCGCCGGCGGAATCGGCCTGAGCGCGTACTACGCGCTGTCGTCCGCGCTCAGCGGTGCAGATCCGGCAGGGGGAACGTTCAGCGGGAGTGAGCGCGTGGTGGTGGTCATCGTCACGATGGTCGCCGCCGCTCTCGTGGCATTGCTCGCCGGTCGCCTCCTGCTCGGCGTGACCACGGGAGCCGTCACCCGCCGGCGTGGCTTTCAGCACGATCGAGTCGCCGAGGTCGAGCACGGGCTGCGCCGCCCGCTCTGGCTGGCGGTCGCCGGCGCCGTGTTCGCAGTGGTGGTCGGATTGCCGGGTCTCGAGCCGTTCGATCTCGGCAGCGGGCGGGTCGCCGCCCCGACCTTCATGCGATTCGTCTTCTACGGGAGCCACCATCAGTCGCTCGGCCTCGACGGAATCGCGGTGCTCATCGCGCTGCTGGTGCTGGCGTGCGGGTTCGGCGCCGCCTACCTGTGGTTCAACCCGGCCCGCAGGGTCGTGGTCATCGCGAGGGGCTCATGGCCGCTGCGCGTTGCAGCGGCGGGTTTCTACGTCGAGCGCCTCACGGAGCTGGCGGCGCAGCCGGTGCTCGCGATCGCCGGCCGTGTCTCCAGCTTCGACGACCAGGTGACCGCGCCGATCTCGGCGTCGGTCGGGGAGAGTG
>Ga0307373_10015180_pt1 | contig 10506 bp, 8 predicted proteins | sample OX2MG_FD_202534 | JGI IMG/M metagenome (GOLD analysis project Ga0307373, IMG submission 202534) | Soil microbial communities from Risofladan, Vaasa, Finland - OX-2 | ecosystem: Environmental > Terrestrial > Soil > Coastal area > Acid sulfate soil | place: Finland: Risofladan, Vaasa | collected...
GCGCCAGCGCTGTGACCTCGGCCGCGGTCTCGAACCGCGGTCCCTCGACAGTGACGTGGACCGCCCGGTTGAAAGCCCGGGTCGCCTTGTCAGCGGCGAACTGACGCGCCCGCTGCCAGAGCGCCTCCCGGATCTCGGGGCAGAAGGGATCCCGCATCACCAGGATTACCCCCGGTTCCAGCTGGCCACTGTACTGGTGGGTGAAGTCGATGAAGTCGTGAGGAACGACCAGGTCGCGGGGGTGGAAGTGCTGGGTGATGCTGGCGGCTCCAGACTCCGCCAGGATCCGGGTGACCCCGGCCTTCTGCAGAACCCAGAACAGTGCCACCGCCTGCTGGGCTCGCTGCTCGCGGGACCGCCCCACCAAGCCTCCCGCCAGGTTGGCGTGGGGTCGGGAGAACAGCACCGATCGCCGGCCGCCTCCCTGCCCGGGTACCTCCAAGTGGCTGACCGGCGGGCTCTCCCCAAAAGGGGTCGAGAACACCTGGCTCCGGGCCAGCAGGCTGACCGCCTCCTCCTGTTCTGGGGAGCCCTGGGTGCCAGTTCCGGACCCGCCCAGGAGGGCGTACTCGGCACGCGGAATCGGACGTGGACGACTTTCCCGAGCCATTGGCCCGAGTATATGGGTGCCCGTCAGCCCCGCCCGCTACCGGTTTCGGGCGAGCGGCGGGGTGCCCTCCGGACGACCTCGTGGCCGACGATGGCCGCCATCAGCACCAGCGCGCCCAACAGTTGCAGGAAGTTGAGCCGTTCTCCCACCAACAACACGGCGAAGACCAGCGCGAAGGCCGGCTCGGCGGCCAGGATCAGCCCTGCGCTGCTGGCCGACATCTTCTGCTGGGCCCAGGTCTGGGCCACCACGGCCAGGCCGCTGCTCAAAACCCCAGTGATCAGCAGCGCCATGGCAACTGGACCCGAGATCTGCGGGTAGGGCAGGCCAGCGCTGGCGCCTAATGGCAGAAAGACCGCGGCGCAGATGAGCATCTGCACGGTTCCCAGCTGCCCGGCCGCACCGCGGGTGTGGCTCAGCATCACGATCTGTCCGGCGAAGGCGAGCGCCGACAGCGCCACCAGTAGGTCCCCCACCGAGAACCCGGTTCCGGCCCCGGTGAGCATCGCGGTGCCGGCCAGCGCGGCCAGGACGCTGATCACCGTCCTGCGCCGGAGCCGGGAGTGGAAGAAGAGCCGGTCCAGGATCGGGGTGAAGACCACGAACAGCCCGGTCAGCAGGCCCGCAATTCCGGGGCCGATGGTCAGCATGCCCTCGGTTTGGAAGAGGTAGCCGAGCGCCAGCACCGCGCCTACCGGCAGACCGACTCGCCAGTCGACCCGGCTGGGCCAGCGGCGCAAGAGCAGCAGGACGGTGAGGACGGCAATCCCAAAGCGCAGGCCAAGGTAGGGCAGGACTGGGTACTCGACGATGACGTCTTTGACCACCACGAAGGTCCAGCCGAACCCAGCCGTAACCAGCAGCAGGGTCAAGGTGGGCAGCCAGCGCCGGAGCGGCGCGGCCCGATCAGAAGCTCGCTGAACCAAGCCGCCCCTACCTCCTCTTGAGCCGGCCCCGATGGCCCGCCATCGGGTCGGTCAGGATACCTGGCGGCCCAGCCTGAATTCCGCCACCACCGGGAAGTGATCGCTGGCCCGGCGAGCCAATTCCGCCAGTTCACCAATGCGTCCGACCACCTCGCAGCGAACCAGGCACTTGGCCAGCTCTGCGCTGGCGAATAAGTAGTCGATCCGCACCGCCGGTTGGTAGGTGGGACAGGTGAAGCTGTCGGCCCGCGGATGCAGGGCGCGCAGGCAGTCGCGGTAGCCCGACTGGGTCATGCTCCGAACCGCTGCCCGGGGCAGCAGCGCACCCAGCACGGCATCGGTCGCCTCTCCCCTCGGGAGGACTTCCAAGAGGGGGTGCACCAGCCAGGGGAGCCGCGGAAGTCCGCTCCTCACCGCCTCCGGTAACTCCTCAACTAGGGCCCTGGTGGCCTCAGACTCCTGCCACCAGCGCAGGCGGTTGAGACCGGGTGGAATGGGGCCCATCGCCCCCGCCCCCTGGAGGACGCCGGTCCTCCTCCACTGATTGATCTGAGCAAAGAAGTCGGTGGCCCGGACCCGATCCCCGGGGGCTACCGCATTGAAGTCGCCGAGGACCAGGTGGGGTAGCTCGGGATGGCGGTCGGCGTGCTTGCGGACCGCCGCCAGCTCGCGGACCCGCTCCGGCTCGGCCCGTCCGCGCCGGTGAAATGCCGCGGTTAGGTGGACGGTGTGGAGGCAGAGCTGGGACAGCTGGCTGCCCGAAGGCGCTTCCACCCACACCTCCAGCGAATTGCGCAGGAAGATCGCGGGATCCCGGTGGTTCGTCCAGTGTGTGACCGGCAGCCGCGAGAGCACTGTCTGATGCCTCGGAGTGACCGCCGTCCCGAAGATCACCTGATAGCCCAGCCGCTCCCCGGCCCGCTTCACCGCCGCCCGGTCCTCGGTCTCCTGCAGGGCGACGACGTCGGCGTCGAGCGCCTCCAGCATCTGGCTGATCTCGGACCAGCGCCCGCCGCCACCGAGGAGGATGTTGTAGGTGGCCACCCGCACCGCCGGCGCGCTTTTCAACTCGGGCACAGGGTCCCGCCCGATAGGCGTCGAACCCATCAGCTTGATTCTAGACTTACCCCGCGAACTCGCCGGGCCCCAGAATCAGCTGCGCTATGCCCGCCTACATCTGCCAGACCTGCGGGGTTCAGCAGCCTCCCAGTCCGGAGCCGCCCAGCAGCTGTGGCATCTGCGCCGACGAGCGCCAGCACGTGGGGCCGTCGGGACAGCGCTGGACCACCCTGGCCGAGATGCGGGGAAGCTACCGCAATCGGCTAGTCCAGCTCGAGCCGGACCTCTTCCAGCTGGGCACTCAACCGTCCTTCGGGATCGGCCAGCAGGCGCTGCTGGTGCGCGGGCCCCAGGGCAACCTGTTATGGGACTGCCTTAGCTATCTGGATGCGGACACCATTGCTGAGGTCGCCGCCCTCGGCAAGCTGGCCGCCATCGCTATCAGCCATCCCCATTTCTACGCCAGCTGCGTTGAGTGGAGCGAAGCGTTCGGCGGCGTTCCCGTCTACCTAAGCAGCCGGGACCGCGAGTACCTGGTCCGGCCCAGCCCGGCGATCGTCCACTTCGAGGGCGACGAGATGGAGCCGTTAGAGGGGTTGCGTCTGCTCCGCCTGGGCGGGCATTTCCACGGCTCAACTGTCCTGCTCTGGCCAGCCGGGGCCGACCAGCGAGGGGCGCTGCTGAGCGGGGACACCATTGCCGTCGCCGCCGACCGCCGCTGGGCTGCCTTCGGATACAGCTATCCCAATCGAATCCCCCTGCCGGCGGCCGCGATCCGGGCCATCGCCGAGCGGGTGGAACAGCTTTCCTTCGACCGGCTCTACGGCGCCTGGCCCGGGCACGTCATCATCACCGACGCCCGGGCCGCGGTGCTTCGCTCCGCCGACCGCTACCTTCGGATGCTGGACGGGAGCTGGCCTCGTGGCTAAGCCAGGCTGGCGACCCAGCTCCCTGATGGATCGGATCGGCGGCGCCGGCCTGGTCCAGCCAAAAGCGCGGCTGCTGGCCAGCCTGAAGAGCCACCGGATTGAGGCCACCGTGGCCGCCTCCAGCCTGGGGCTGGGGCTGGCGGTTAGCGTCAGTTCGTTTTTGCTCCAGACCCGCTTCGTGAGTTACTACCACTCCGGACATCGGCTCTCCGGCTGGGAGAACTTCCTTCGGCTGGGTGCCCCCTGGCAGGCTCTCATCCCGGTGGCGGCGGCCGGATTTCTGGCTCTGGTCGGCGCCGGCAGGCTGAGTTCAGCTGAGCCAGAGCCCCCGCTCAGCCTGGGGGGCCGCGAGACTGCCAGCGCCGGCCAGCTGCGGTCGGCGATGCGGGCGGAGAGGCGCGCCATCGGGATCGCCTTCCTGGTGATGACCGGGCTGGTCGGAGTGGTGGCGATCCGGGTGGTGGTCTACGGCCTAGTGGCCCTCTCCGGCAGCGGCGTGGCCCGGTCCACTCTGGAGGGGGTCGCCATCGAGCTGGGAGTATGGCTGGCGGCGTGGCTGGCGGTCTGGAACTGGAATCGACGCTATCGGGCCCGATTGGAGGGATGGGGAGTATTCGATGGCTGAACGACTTGACTTCCTGACTCGTCGCAATTGCCACCTCTGCGAGCTGGCCCGGCCCACGGTGACCGAGTTGGCCGAGGCACTGGGACTGGCTCTCGCCGAGTTCGACGTGGACGAGGACCCCCTGCTCCAGGCGGAGTTCACCGACCGCATCCCGGTGCTGCGCTACCGGGGTCGGCTGGTGGCTGAGGGCCGTCTCGATCGCCGCCAGATCTGGAACTCGCTGGAAGCGGAGGTCGGCGCCCGGACCGCCGCCCCTGACGATTCGGTAACAGAGGCTGATCGGGCTCGAATTCAAGGCTAGACTGCGGCCCATGCCCGAGCTCGGTATTGAGGCTGCGGCGACGGCCCCTGAGCTCACCGTGGTGCTCCCCACCCGTAACGAGGCCGGCAACATCGCCCCCCTGCTCTCCAGACTCCGGGCCGCCGTGGCAGGGGTCGATTTCGAGCTGGTCTTCGTCGACGATAGTGACGACAAAACCCCCGAGCTGCTCAAGGCCGAGGCTGCCGGCGACCACCGGCTTCGGGTCCTGCACCGGGCCTCGGACCAACGTTCGGGCGGCCTCAGCACCGCCGTGGTGCTGGGTATCCACGAGGCCCGCGGCCGCCTGGTCTGTGTCATGGACAGCGACCTCCAACACCCCCCTGAGACCATCCCCAGCATGCTGGCCGCCGAGCGGGCCGGGGCCGAGCTGGTGGTGGCCAGCCGCTACCAGCGGGGCGGCAGCCGGGAGGGGCTGGCGGGGGGGGTGCGCCACCTGGTGTCGCGCGGAGCCAGCCTGCTGGTCCGCACCCTCTTCGTCGAGGCCAGGGCCAGCAGTGATCCGCTGGCGGGGTTCTTCCTCTGCCGTACCTCGCTGCTCCGAGGGCTGGAGTTCCGCCCGGTCGGCTTCAAGATTCTGCTCGAACTGCTGGTCTGCTCCCCCCAACTGACCGTCGCCGACGTGCCTCTCCGGTTCCAGGCCAGGACTTCGGGCCAGAGCAAGGCCAGCACCGCCCAGGGGCTGCTCTTCTTGCGCCACGTCTGGTCGCTGATCAAGGACGTCCCCGGCAGCGCCCGGATGTGGAAGTTCGCAGCCGTGGGGATCAGCGGGCTGGCACTGTTCCTGCTGCTGCTAGAGCTGGGCGGCGTGGTGCTGGGCTGGCCCGCGCTGGCAGCCTGGGCTGTCGCCTTCGTGGTGTCGGTGCTCTGGAACTTCAGCTGCAATCTGGGACTCACCTTCGCCGACCTGCGCCGGGAGCGCTATCCTCTGATGCGCCGCTACATCTCCTCGACCCTCACCGCCGGCGGGGCCCAGCTGGTGGTCTTCCTGGGCCTGGTGGGCACCGACCTGCCCCTGGTCCTGGATGGGCTGCTGGCGGCAGTTCTGGGGATGGCGGTCAACGCCGCCCTCAACTGGCAGCTCGCCCGCCGCCACCGTCGCCCCTCGATCCAGCCGCTCGGGGTCGATCGCTTCTTGGCCCAGCTCGGCCAGCTGGTGGGGGCCCAGTTCGCGGTCATCCTCGACGCCGAGGGAGGGGAGCTGAGCCGGAGCGGACCGACTTCGGGTCCGATCAGCGACCAACTGCTCTCCCTGGCCCAGAGAGCCCGCCAGGACGCCCTCCCCGTGCTCTGGGCGGAACCCTCCTCCAGCCGACCCCAGGCCCGGACCAATGTGAGCCTGACCTCGGTAATCGTGCTGCCGCTGGGACTGCCGGGGTTCGCGGGCTTCACCGTGGCGCTGGAGCGACACGCCCGCTCCGGGTTCAGCTCCTCCGACCTGGAGGCGGCCATGCACGTGCTGGAGCGGCTCCGGCCCCGGCTGGGGCTGGGAGAACCGGCTCCCACCACCGGGCTGGCCGCCAGCCCAGCCCAGCCCGGCCCGGTCCGCCCCTTGGGCTAGTAGTAGTCGTGGGAGGAGGGAGCGGGGAACAGGGACTCAGCTGGCTCCGGATCGCCGGCCAGCCCGGAGTTGGCCGGCAGCGGCACCAATCTCTCCACTAGCAGGCTCATCACCCCGTCCGCCATCTGGATCACCCCCTCGGCGCAGACCACCGGCTGCTGGTGAGCCCAGGCCCGGTTGGCACGGTACACCTGAGGGTGGAAGACCAAGTCCAGATGGGCTGTCTCGTCCACCACCGTGAAGAACCGCATCCCGTGGGCCGAGGACGGCGCCTGTCGGGTTATCACCAGCCCGGCCGCCCGCACCCGGCTTCCTCTGGCTGCCTGCCTCACCTCGGCCAGTGGCATCGCCCCCAACTCGGCCAGCTGGGGCCTGAGGAAGGCGACCAGATGCTCACCGGTGGTGAGCCCCATGATCCGGTAATCGGCCGCGGCTCGCTCCATCGGCGTCAGCGCGGCCAATGGCGGAGGGACGGCGGGCAGGTCGAGCAACTGCTCCTGTCGGGGCCGATCCGGCTCGGGACTGGAAGGGACGGCCGGATCCGGGACCGGCGTGGTAGCTGCCAGCCTGCTCTTGGTCGGTTGGAATCGGCGGTTCCCCACCAGCGACTCCTCCACCGCCTTGAGCCGCCAGAGCAGCTTGCGGCGGGACTCACCGAAGCTGTCCAGGGCGCCCACCATCACCAGGGAGTCGAGGGCGGGCCGGGGAAGCTCGGTGCGGCGCCAGAAGTCCTCCGGAGATTGGTAGAGGCCCGACCGCCGCTCCCGGTCCAACCGCTCCCGGAGGGTCTCCCCCAACTCCCGAATGTAGTTGAAGCCGAGCCGGACCGCCAGCTTGCGGTCCTCTCGCACCGGGGCTTCCAACTCCTCCAAGTGGCAGCGGCCGCGGCTCAGGTTGACGTCCACTGAGAGCACCCGCACCCCACGCCGCTTAGCGTCCTCAACCAGCACCGAGGGGTGATAGAAGCCCATCGGCTGGTGGTTGAGCAGCCCAACCAGATAGGCGGCGGGGTGGTAGAGCCGGAGCCAGGCGGTCTCGTAGGCGGTCCGGGCGAAGGCAGCCGCATGGCTGCGGCAGAAGCCGAACTCGGCGAAGCCCCGGACCGCCTCGAAGAGTTCGCTGGCCACCTCCTCTTCCACCTGCCGCCGGGAGCAGCCGTCCCGGAACGCCTGCTCCAACGAGCTCATCTCCACCCGGGAGCGATGGCGGTTCATGGCCCGCCGGAAACGATCGGCCTCCCCAGCCGTGAACCCGGCCAGCTGCATGGCGATCTCCAGGATCTGCTCCTGGTAGAGGATCACCCCCAAGGTGTCGCGCAGGATCGGCTCCAGCAGAGGGTGGAGGTAAGTCACCGGCTCCCGGCCCTGGCGGCGACGCAGGTAGGGATGCACCGCCTTGCCCTGGATCGGTCCCGGCCGGATCAGCGCCACCTCGACCACCAGGTCGTTGAACTCCCGGGGATTGCTGCGGGGCAGGGTCTGTTGCTGGGCTCTCGACTCGATCTGGAAGACCCCGATGGTGTCGGCCCGGGCGCACATCTCGTAGACCGCGGGATCGGCCAGGTCCAGCGCTTCCAGGTCGGGCCGATGGCCGGTGACATCCTCCAGCTCCGAGAGCGTCTCCTCCACCACCGATAGGGTGCGCAGGCCGAGCAGGTCGATCTTGATCAGCCCCAGATCCTCGATGTCGTCCTTGTCAAATTGGACCACCACCCGGCCCGGCATCCTGGCCCGCTCCAAAGGGACGATGTCCCAGAGCGGCTCCCCGGTCACCAGCATCCCACCCACGTGGATGGAAAGATGACGCGGCACCCCCACCACCGCCTCCACCATGCAGGCGAACTGCCGCCAGGGCCTGGAGACGAGGACCTGGGCCGCCGACTCGCCGGCCAGCTCCAGCACCTGGGCCACCAGCGCCTCCTCTCCTCTCCCGTACCAACGATCTACCGAGCGGCTGAGCTTCTCCACCACCGCATCGGGCAGCGCGAAGGCGTGGCCCACCTGACGGATGGCCATGCGGGCCTGGAAGGTGATCACGGTGCAGACCATCCCGGTCCGGTCCTGGCCGTAGGTGTCGTAGACGTGTCGGATGAGAGGCTCACGGTGGGCACTGGAGACATCGATGTCGATGTCCGGGGTCCCCTTCATCTCCTCGTGCAGAAACCGTTCGAAGAGCAGGTGGTGGGCGATGGGATCGACCCTGGTTATGTCCAGCAGGTAGGCCACCAGGCTGTCCGCGGCGGATCCGCGGCCCTGAGCCGGTATCCGCTCCCGCTTGGCGAAGTCCATCAGCTCCCAGACGATCAGGAAGAACTCCGCCAGCTTGCACTTGGCGATGACCCCCAGCTCATGGACCAGGCGTGCCTCCAGCTCCGGGGTAGGGATCGGATATTTGCCCGGCAGGCCTCGGCGGCAAAGCTGCTCTAAATACTGATCGGGGCTGAGTTGCTGGGGCGCAGTGAAGCCGGGGAAGCGGCTGTGGCGGAAATCCAGCTTGAGCTCGGACCGGGCTGCCAGCTCAGCGCTGGCGCGGAAGGCCTCGGGATAGGGCAGCAGTTCCCATAGCTGCTCCTCATCCCGCATCCAGTACTGATGGTTGGGCAGCAGCAGCCCTTGTCCCGCCGCCGCCTCCAGGGTGCAGTTGTGGCGGATGGCGGTGAGCACGTCCAGCAGGGCCGCTTCAGAAGCAGTGGCGTAGCGGGGCGCGGCCGACACCAGGAGTCCTGCCCCAGTTCGCTCGGCGCAGGCCGCGGTCTCAGCCGCCAGCCAGCTGTCCCCGGGAAGGAGATGATGTTGCAGGGTCAGGTGCACCTGGCCTGGTGGAAAGGCTTCGCAGAGGGCGACCACCAGCCGGTCCGCCGCCACCCGGTCCCCACGGAGCAAGGCCAGACTGACCGGACTATGCGGCCCTCCGCACAGCACCGTGCAGTCGCTGATGTCCTCCGGCTCTACCCGGCTCTCGCCGTCCCTCCCGGGAATGGGAGGGGATTGGTCCTTGCGGCGGCGTTCCAGCGCAGGCGGCAGAACAGCGTCCCGCTCGCTCCGGGTGCTCCCCGTGGCGTCAGCCAGGGCGGACTCAAGCCCGGCTAGCCGGAATCGGTGCGCTCCCTTGGCTCCGGCCAGCTGAGCCCGGCTCACCGCCCGACAGAGCTGCTGGTAGGAGGGGCGATCCGTGGCCAGCAGCACCAGTCTGCCCCCCTCCTCCAGGTCCAGCTCCGCCCCCACCAGGGCAGCCATCCCTGAACGTTCGGCGGCCTGGACCAGTCGCACCGCCCCGTACAGGCCACCCCGGTCGACCAGGCCCAAGGCCGGCATCCCCAGCTCGGCGGCCCTGGCCACCATCGCCTCGGGGGCACTGGCGCCCTCTAAGAATGAGAAGTAGGAGCGCGCCCAAAGCTCGGAGAAGGTCGCCTGTAACACTGCCCCATTTTACGAACAACCGTTCGACCGCGTGGCATCATCCGGGCCGGGATCCAGTCCCCAGTTCGGCGCCGGCGTTTGGTTCTCGGCTGGGCCAGCCGATTCGAGGCGTTCTTTGAGAGACCTTGAAGGGGGGTTGTAGACCAGTCTCAGCTCGGTCTGCTGGCCTCAACGCCGCGCTCGAGTCGCGTTCGGGCGGCAGGGCCCTAGAGAATCCTGGCGGCCAGCCTGGCGCCAGGAGATGAAGATGGATCGGACTCTGGCGGCGGTTCTAGCGCCGGAGCGGACGGCTGGGGTCGGCGGCGCCCATCGCGGCTAGTTCGAGGTCCACCCTTGCGGCTCTGGAGTCAGCACCTTGTAGGGGGAAGCGCATGACGGAGAGTTCATCCCTCCGGCGAGCTCCTTCATGGCCAGGGTGAGGACGGCCAGCCTCCCGGGCTCCATCTGATCCAGCAACCGCTCCAGCACGGCTACCAGGCCGCAGCGATAGTCGCGGGCCATTTGCACGCCAGCGCCGGTGGCAACCAGGTGCACCAGACGCCGATCCAGGCTATCCCGGTAGCGCACGGTGGCGCCGACTTCGGTGAGACGGTCTGCGATCGAAGTGGCTGCGGCACTACTGATGCCCAGTGACCGAGCAAGAGCTCTCATGGTCAGTCCCTCATCCTCAAGACAGCCGAGCGCTCTGAGCTGCTGCCGGGTCAAGCCATCGGCCGCCGAGCCTGGCGCCGCCGGCGCCAGGCTGCCGGCCTGGCGGACCAGATCGATCCAAAGGCTCAATACGTGGCTGGTGACGCCATCGGTGACTCCACCCGCCTCCGCCATCCCGGCACCTAACTCACCAGCGTCCACGGTCGGGCCTTCCGGCACCAGGGCGACCGGAGCCAAGGGGGCGGCGGGAATCCCGGGGTTCAGCACTTAGGCTGCTTCGGTGACCTCATGTGGCTACCTCCTTGAAGGTGGAGCGGGACCCGCCGGTCGGGCGGTGGCCGGGGAACCGGAGCTTGTTCGGACCTGATCCCCCTAGCTAGAATGAGGCCCGAGCTCGGTGGCGTCGG
>Ga0307373_10015181_pt1 | contig 10506 bp, 11 predicted proteins | sample OX2MG_FD_202534 | JGI IMG/M metagenome (GOLD analysis project Ga0307373, IMG submission 202534) | Soil microbial communities from Risofladan, Vaasa, Finland - OX-2 | ecosystem: Environmental > Terrestrial > Soil > Coastal area > Acid sulfate soil | place: Finland: Risofladan, Vaasa | collected...
CGAGAAGCCCCGGTCGGCGAAGCGCTCGTGGAGCTTCTCCAGTTCGGCGTACTGGGGCGTCAGGCCGCACTTGGAGGCCACGTTGACGACCAGAGTGGCCTTACCCTTGAACTGGCCCAGGTCGAACGGACCGCCGCCCAGGGCCTCTATCTGCTGCTCATATACGGACATAACTCCATCCTACGGCGCGGCATCGTCGGCAGCCTGGGCCAGTTCGGCCAGCAGCCCGTAGTGGTCGCTGGCCTGGACGCCGGTGAGGGCCCGGTTGGCTACCACCTCGGCCCGGCGGATCCAGGCCCGGGGCCCGGGCCGCCAGCCCAGGAAGATGTAATCGATGCGCCGGTCCGGTTCCCGGGCCGGGACGGCCAGGGGATTGCGGTTGTCCCAGGTCCAGCCCGAACCCCCGCCCCCGGCCAGGCCCCAGGCATCCTGGAAGTAGGCGCTGTCTCCCCCCAGGGCGGCCAGCCCACACAGGTAGCGGATCTCGTTGGACTCCGGGTCGGCGTTCATGTCCCCGGCCAGGATGGGCGGCACCCCCGTCGGATCGGCCCGGGCCCGGACGAAGTCCATGAGGGCGCGCACCTGGGCCTCCCGGATGGCGCCGTCGTCCATGCGCCAGGACAGATGGGTGCAGAACACGTCCAGGGACTCGGTCCGCACGTGGAGGGCCAGACGCTCGATGTCCCCGGACAGCGAAGAACTGGGTAAGTCGGCCACCGCCGTGTCCAGGATGGGCCAGCGGGACAGGACGGCGTTGCCGAAGCGGCGGTCCCGCCAGGGGACCCCGGCGTAGGCAACGTGATACTTGGTAGCGGTCCGGGAGGCGAGGTACTCGGCCTGATTGCGCCCATCAGCGTTTTCCACCACCTCCTGGAGGGCGACGACGTCGGGGTCGAGGAGATCGAGCCAGGCCACGATCTCATCCCGCCGGTCCCGCCAGGGGCCTGACAGGTTCCAGATGTTGAGGGTGAGAACCCGGGCCAAGGGCGTGTCGATGCCGTGGAAGCTACGCCGCTCTAGCATCCGCCGCCGTGAAAGGGATCATCCTGGCCGGCGGCACCGGCAGCCGCCTGCACCCGGTGACCCTCATCACCAACAAGCACCTGCTGCCCATCTACGACCGGCCCATGGTCACCTACGCCATCGAGGCGCTGGTCCAGGCCGGGGTGGGCGAGATCATGCTGGTCACCGGCGGCACCCACGCCGGGGAGTTCCTGCGCCTGCTCGGAAACGGTCACGACTGGGGGATCGACCGGCTCTCGTACTCCTATCAGGCCATGGCAGGAGGGATAGCCGAGGCGCTGGGCCTGGCCGAGCGCTTCGCCGGGGACGACTCGGTCTGCGTATTCCTGGCCGACAACATCGTGGAGCGAGGCATAGCCGCATCGGTGCGCGCCTTCGAAGCCTCACCTGAAGGCGCCCGCATCATCCTGAGCCCGGTGAGCGAGCCCGAGCACCTGCGCCACCTCGGAGTGCCCGAGCTGAGCGACGGGCGGGTGATCCGCATCGTGGAGAAACCCGAGGATCCGCCCTCCAGCTATGCCGTGACCGGCATCTACTTCTACGACACCAGCGTCTTCGAGATCATCAAGACCCTGGTGCCATCGGCCCGGGGCGAGTTGGAGATCACCGACGTCAACAACGCCTATGTGGAGGCCGGCCGCATGGCCTACGACGTCCTGGAGGGTTACTGGGGCGACGCCGGGGAGTCCATCGACGCCTATTACGCCGTAAACGACTTCGTCCGCCGCCACGGCGCCAACCGGGCCGACTGACGCCCCGGGAGATTGGGCCGGGCCGGCACTGGGAACGGTGTTGGTAAGGGAGGCGTCACCGCCTCGGCCCTGTCAGGAGAGTTGTCATGGGTATAGGTGTGAGCATCTTCTTGTTGGCTGTGGGAGCCGTCCTGGCCTTTGGTGTACACGTCTACAACAGCGGCTTCGACATCAACACCGTCGGAGTCATCCTGATGGTCATCGGGGCCATCGGGCTACTGGTGGCGCTGGCCGTCATGGGCGTCGGCGGTGGATGGGGCGGCGGCGTCTATCGCCGGCGTACCACTTACGTGAGCGACGCCGTTCCGGTGGCGCCCGTGGTCCGCACGCCGGTGGTCCCCGCCGCCCGCCGCCGGGTGGTCCGCGAGACCTACGTCGACGACGTCGTCTGAGCCGAGTGCGGCAGTGTCGTCTGAGCCGAGTGCGGCGGTGTCGTCTGAGCCGAGCCCGGGGAAGATGACAGGCGGGGCGCTAGCGCCCCGAAGCGCCGGGAGGACATCACGGCCGACCACAGGCCGGCCCCGTAAGCGGCGTCGTCGGCCAGGGCCAGACCCAGCCACCGCAGGCGACTGACCCCGGCCGGCCGGCCGCGGCGGGAGTCGACCGCCGCCACCAACAGAACCACCAGTCCCACCCGCCGTCCGCGCCGGGTGACCGACGCGGCCGCCAGGACGGGCCACCACTCCCGGCGCAGGACGGCCAGGATGCGCCGGGCGGCCCAGAGCTGCCCTCGGCCGCCCAGGCGCACGGCCTCGGTGACGGGATGTTCCAGCCCGGACAAGCGGGGGACCAGGAGGGCGGTGGTAGCGGCGCCCACACCCACCCCGGCCATCACCCCGGCGGGGGCGCCGGTGGCGACCAGGCCCCAAGCCAAGGCCGTCCAAGCCGACACTCGGAGCGGAGCCACCGCCCCGGGGTGCCGGCGGTCCAGAGGGACGGCCGAGCCTCCGTAGCGGAAGCGCTGGACCAGCCATGACCCCAAGTCGGGCCGGGCCTGGTGGGTGACGACCGCCCCGGGCATGTAGCGGATAGACCAGCCCGCCTCGGCCAGGCGCCAGACCAGATCTACGTCCTCGCCCACGGTCAGGGACTCATCGAATCCGCCGGCGGCCTCCAACGCGGTGCGCCGCACCAGCAGGGCGGCGGCGGGGACGAAGGGGACCGGGCTAAACGGGCGCACCGGGGCCGGGGCCGGGCCCCGATCCAGGGGGCTGTGAGCTGACTCGTAGGCGGCCAGCCAGCCCGGGGCCCGGCCCCGGGCGGACTGGACCCGGGGTGCGGCCAGGGCCACCGAAGGATCCTGGAAGAGGGGAGTGAGGGCCTCCAGCCAGCCGGTCCCGTCCGGACAGCGGCAGTCGTCATCCAGGAAGGCGATCAGTTCGCTCCCCGCCGCCAGCCAGCCCCGGTTGCGGGCGGCGGCAGGCCCCAGTGAGTGCTCGTGGCGCAGCAGTCGGGCCCCGAAGCGGATGGACACGGCTGCCACCGCCGCCGGGTCGGCGGACCCGTCATCAACCACGATCACCTCGTCCGGTACCGGCCAGCCTGAACCAGGGTTCCGGGGCCCTCCGAATCCCTGGCCCAGGGCGGTGTTGAGGAGGCGAACCAGAGCCTGGGGCCGGTCCCGGGTGGGTACCACCAGGCTGAGCGTTGGCTGTGGCTCAGGCCCGGTGACCGCAGGAGGCCTGGGATGGGCCATGCCGGCACCCACCAGGCGGCGGGCCAGCCGCCCGGCCGCCGGCGCGGCACCCACCGGTGCCCCGGTAGCCCAGGCCTCCACCGTCCGGGCCCCAGCCGGGCTGAGCCGGAGGATGCGCACCGGATAGCCGCCGATCAGGACCCGGCCATCGTCAGCCCGGCGAAGCCCGCCGTCGAGGGTCAGTCCCCAGCCGGGCGGAAAGTCGCTCACCCGCCGATGAGGGCGGCCAGGGCGGATGGCACCGTGGAGGGGCCCCCGAGCTCGACGGCCCGGCCCCCGGCGGCCCGGGCCAGGGCGGTGGCCTCCCGGGCGTCACCGGCCGGAGCCAGGACCAACAGCCTCTCGAGGGCCCGGGCGGCGCCCACCGGGTCGGCCCCGGCCGTGGGCCGGCCGTCGGAAAGGAGCAGGACCACACGGTCCTTGGCCGTCGAACGGTCGAGCTGGGACCGGGCCACCGTCAGGGCCAGGTCCAGGTTGGTGGTGCCATGGCCCCTCAGACACAGAAGGTCGTCCACCACCGCTTCCACCGGGCGGACCTCGTCCTGGGCCTTGACCACCACGGCCTCATCGCTGAATGCCACCACGCTGTAGTCGTCCGGTGCCCTCCACGCCACGGCGGCGGCGGCTAGAGCGGCGCTGGCCAGGCGCTGCCCGCCCATGGAGCCGCTGCGATCAATCAGTAGACAGATGGCGGTGGCGGGCCGGGCCCAGCGCCGGGCCCGCATGGACTCCAGGTCCAGGGGTCGGTCGGCCACCCGGGCGCCGATGATCTCCTCCAGGCTGGAGTCGATGTCCAGATCCCCGCCCTCGGCCCAGCGGGCCGCCTGCATCCGACCCACTCCGGCGGCGCGGGGAGGACCGGCCCGGCCGACGCGGACCAGCACCCGTCCGGCCAGCTGGCGGGCCAGCTCGCGCAGTCGGGCATCCGTGGCTCCGGCCAACTCGGCCAGCAATCCCAGGGCGGCGTCGGGATCCTCGGACAGCGCCTCGTCAAAGGCGTCCCCGTCCAACTCCCCTGGGTTGGGGGACAGCTGGGCGAAACGGGCCTGGCGGGCCAGTTCCCGCCGGGAGGTGGTCCTGCGCCGTTCCTCGCTGACGCTGTCGCGGGCATCGGCGCCTTCGTGGATCCGGTGCGGCCCCGCCGACGGCCTCAGGCCGGCGGGGCCTTGGCTTTTCCCCCGCCTGACCCCTCGGCGCCCCCCTCGGCCTCTTCCTCGGCTTCACCGTCCTCGGGGGCCTGCTCGGACCAGCCTCCGTCCCGGGCCCGGCCGAAGACCTGCTCCCAGAGGTCGGTGACGATCTGTTCGGCCGTGCGGCCCGATCCCTCGTGGATCCGGATGCGGCCGGACAGAGCGGCCATAGCGGCGTCCAGTCCCACCTGGGGATCGGTCGGGCGCCGACCCCGCAGTTCGGCCAGGGCGGCGGCCACCATCACCGTGTCGAGGGCACCCCGCACGGAGGACCCCACCCGGATGTCGGGGTGACGCCGGGTGAGGCGGACCAGATCGACCACCTTGGCCATCCATTCCGGGGGGGCGCTGACCGGCTCGACCCCGCGCCTGACGATCTCCACCTCCTCCTCGGCTTCCTGGTAGCCCATGAGGATCCGACAGGTCCGGTCGTAGATGGCCGAGGAGATGCGGGCGGTGCCCACGGCATCGAAGGGGTTCATGGCGGCCACCAGCCGGAAGCCCTTGGCCGCGGAGATGCGGCCCAGCCGAGGAACGTTCAGCTCGGCCTCGGACATGACCGTGATCAAGACGTTGAGGGTCTCTTCCGGTACCCGGTTTATCTCTTCGACGTAGAGGAGTGAGCCCTCCCTCATGGCCAGGGCCAGCGGGCCCTCCACGAAGATGTCGGGGGAGTAGCCCTCGGCCATGACCCGGCTGGGGTCGTGGTGTCCCACCAGGCGGGCCGGGGTCAGCTCGGCGTTGCCCTCCACCAACTCGAAATCCAGCCCCGCCCCTTCGGCCAGGGCCCGCAGGAGCGTGGACTTGCCTGTCCCCGGGGGGCCCTCCAACAGCACGTGGCGGCCGGCGGCCAGGGCGGCCACCAGCACCTCCGTCTCCCGCCGTCGCCCGACCACCAGCCGGCCGAGGGTGGAGGGGAGGGTGGGGTCGGTGAAGGTCATTTTCCCCGTCATCCTGCCAGTCCCGGGGCCGGCCCATGCCGGTCGGGGGCGTTCGGGCTACTCGGGTGAGTCGAGATAGGCCTCGGTCAGCCAGCCCAGCATCAGGTCATCCAGATCCTCGGGGCCCCGAAGGTTGAAGACGTGGTAGTAGCGGCCGCTGTAGGCCACGACCTTCCGGGTAATGAGCCGGTGGGACTCGGACCGGCGTAGTGAGAACGAGAGCGTCTCCCAGCGGGTCATCGGCCGAAGCTGGGCGAAGCTGCGGGCCCGCTTCAGGAAGATCCCCACCGAAACCGGTTCGACGTGCACGGCTCCGACCGTGTCCATGTGGGCCATCACGGCCTCGAAGATGGGTCGCTCCCAGGCCGGCCCGGTGGAGAAGTACTCCTCCAGGCTCAGGGCGGGCGCGCACTCATGGCCCTGGTTGACCCGGGCGAACTGCCGATCGCATCTGGGACAGCGCCAGGCCGGCACGGGGGCCAAGGTAGTCACCCCGGCGCTTCGGCGGTCGGCCCATCCGCCCGGTACCGGGCACCAGCTGTTTGGATCCGGGCCGGGCCTATGGTGCTGAACCTGGAAGATCTCGGTAGTCAGCCTTTCGGCACGGTCCTGGCCGATCCGCCCTGGCGCTTCCTCAACCGGACGGGCAAGGTCGCTCCGGAGCACCGCCGACTATCCCGCTACGACACCATGGGCTGGAAGGAGATCGCCTCGCTCCCGGTGTCCGATCTCATGGCCGCCCAGTCGCACTGCTACCTATGGGTGCCGAATGCTCTGGTGGCCGAGGGGCTGTCGGTGATGGAGGCATGGGGGTTCACCTACAAGGCCATGGTGGTCTGGGCCAAGCGACGTCGGGACGGCGGTCCGGACGGGCGGGGAGTCGGCTTCTACTTCCGCAACGTGACCGAGCCCATCCTCTTCGGCGTGCGGGGCAGCCTGCGCACCGGCCCCGCCGGCCGCCGGCAGGTGAACATGATCGAGTCACGTAAACGGGAGCACTCCCGCAAGCCCGACGAGCAGTATGAGCTCATCGAGTCCTGTTCACCGGGGCCCTATCTGGAGCTCTTCGCCCGTTATGCCCGCCTCGGCTGGACGGCGTGGGGTAACGAGGCGGATGAGGATGTCGTGCCCCGGGGCCGGCGCTGACCCCGATACATGCGAACTCCAAGCACACCCGATTTACATTACGAATGTGTTGTTGAACGAACGCGATTTCGCCACAATAAGACAAAACGCAAGATCTGAGGGCCGGTCTTCATGTTGCATCTTCGGGCCGGGACCACTCACGGTGGCCGGCCCCCTGGAGCGTGGCGGGCGGCTACTGGGCCGCCGACATGCCGGCGTCGGCAGGCAGGACGGCTCCGGTCAACGCCGAGCTGGCCGGGCTGAGGAGCCAGCGCACCACGGCGGCCACTTCGTCGGGGTTGAGGAGGCGGCCCATCGGGTGGTGGACGCTGAACTCGTCCTGGTGGGCGAGGCCGTAGATGTCTGCACTGGCCTGGAGCATGGCGGTGGCCGTGGAGCCGGGGGCGACCACGTTGGCGGTGACGCCGGTGGGGCCGAGCTCGGCAGCCATGGAGCGGACCAGGCCGATAACACCGTGTTTAGAGGCGGAGTAGGCGGCCAATAGCGGCATGCCGGTCAGCCCGGCCACCGAGGACAGGGCCACAAATCGTCCCGTCCTCGGCTCGGGTCGCTCTAGCATGGCCGGCACGGCGGCCCGGGCCAGTTTCCACACCCCGGCCAGGTTGACGTCGATGAGCATGTCCCAGGTGGCGTCGGGCGTCTCCCATCCCGATCGTCCCCCGGCTATCAGACCGGCGGCGGCCACCGCCGCGTCCAGCCCTCCGAAGCTCGAGCGGGCCAGCTCCACCGCCTCGTTCAGGTCGGCCTGGCTGCGCACGTCGCCCACTACGGCCAGTGCGTCGCAGTCGGTGGCCACCTGGTCCAGCTCGTCGTGGGCGGCCAGGGGATAGGGCAGTCCCGGCTCGTCGCGACATGCGTCGACCAGGACCAGCTTCCACCCGTCCGCGGCCAGGCCCCTTGCTACCGCGGCCCCGATCCCGCGGGCGGCTCCGGTCACCACCGCGGCGCGAGTAGTCGTCATCGGGCCAGCCCCTCAGGGGTCGTCTGTGCAGCGGTTATTGCCCACTCTCCGACCCGCCGAGCCAGGTCGGCCGCCAGGGCCGCAAGCCATCGGTGCCCCAACTCGGCGCTGGCCCCGGTCGGATCCCCGAGGACGCCGTCGGCCGAGACCCCGCTCACGCCGTCCCGGAGGAGACGAGGCATGAGCTCCGCCAATGGCGCAACCACCCGACCGGGAGCGACCTGGGTGACGCGGACCGACTCGGGACTGAGGGCGAGCATGATCGAAGTCTCTACCAGTCCGGCATGGTGGTCCCCGGAGAGCCTGGCGGTCAGCTCCGGGGTGGCGCCACCGAGAACGGTGGGGCTAGGGGACCAGGACATCACCTTTCGCCCTTCAGCGGCCAGGCGGACGAAGGCCCGCTGCAGCGGGGCGGCATTGCCTCCGTGGCCCGATACCAGGACGGTGCCCTTGAAGCGGTCGGCCGAGCGGACCAGCTCCACTAGCACGGACTCGAGCGCTGGAGCTCCCAGGGACAGGGTTCCGGGGAAGTCCTGGTGCTCACCACTGGCGCCGTAGGGCAGAGGGGGAGCCAGGACGGCGTCAGAACGGCCGGCCACCAACCGGGTGGCCAGCTCGGTGGCGACGGTGGTGTCGGTATCGACCGGCAGATGGGGCCCGTGCTGCTCCGTGGCTCCCAAGGGCACGACCAGCAGCAACCCATCGGCAACCTCGGTCCAGGTCGACCGGCCCAGGTGACGATTGACCGTACGACCGCCGCCCGGCGTCATCTCTGAAGGGCCAGCGCAGACCGGGACACATTCCCACTGTGCCATCTCGGGCCCGTATCCTGGTCGGACCATGGCCGGAGACTGGATTGAGACGGTGGCCGAGGCGCAGCGAAGGGCGCAGAAGCGCCTGCCCCCTTCGGTCTACTCCGCCCTCTTGGCCGGAGCCGAGCGCGGCGTCACCTACAACGACAACATGGCTGCCTTTGACGAGCTCGGCTTTGCACCCCACGTGGCCGGCCAGCCGAGTGGGCGGGAGCTCTCGACCAGCGTCATGGGGGTGCCGATATCCCTTCCGGTGGTGATTTCCCCCACCGGAGTCCAGGCGGTCCACCCTGGCGCCGAGGTAGCCGTGGCTCGGGCGGCGGCAGCGCGGGGCACAGCGATGGGGCTCAGCTGCTTCGCCAGCAAGCCGGTCGAGGAGGTGGTGGCGGCCAACCCCAAGACCTTCTTCCAGACGTACTGGTGTGGAACCCGAGACCGGATCGTCCAGAGGCTCGAGCGGGCCCGGGCCACGGGATGCGTGGGACTGATCGTCACCCTCGACTGGTCCTTCGTCCACGCCCGGGACTGGGGTAGCCCGTTCATCCCCAGCAAGATCGACCGGGAAGCAGTGCGTCGGTACGCGCCGGAGGTTGTCCGGCGCCCCCGCTGGCTGGCGCAGTGGGCGCGGGCGGGAGGGCCGCCGGGACTGACGGCGCCCAACATGGTGGTGGCCGGGGAGACGCCGCCCGGGTTCTTCGACGCCTACGGGGAGTGGGCGCAGACGCCGCCGCCGTCGTGGGATGACCTGCGTTGGCTCTGTCAGGAGTGGGGAGGCCCGGTCATGATCAAAGGCATCATGAGGGTCGATGACGCCCGGCGGGCCGTGGACATCGGCGCCACCGCGATATCCGTGTCCAACCACGGTGGCAACAACCTCGACACGACCCCAGCTTCGATCCGGGCGCTGCCGGCAGTGGCGGAGGCCGTGGGCCGGGACGTCGAGGTGTTGTTGGACGGGGGTGTCCGGCGCGGCGGGGACGTCGTCAAGGCTCTGGCCCTCGGGGCCCGCGCCGTGATGATCGGCCGGGCCTACCTGTGGGGGCTGGCGGCCAACGGGCAGGCCGGGGTGGAGAACGTTCTCGACATCTTCAGCAACGGCATCGATTCCGCTCTGCGGGGCCTCGGCCGGAAGTCGGTCGATGAACTCGGGCCCGAGGACGTCATCATTCCGCCCGGTTTTCTCCGGCGGCTCGGGGACTAGCGCCGCCGGCCTGGACTGAGCCGGACCGGCTTGGAGTGCCCGGGGCCGGGAGAGGGCACGGCCCCGGCCGCCATCGCCGAGAGAGCCTCGGCCCCGTGTCCGAAGACACATTCGGGGTCCGGGCCGTCCAGGGGCAGCCCGGTGAAGAACTTGGCCGCCATGCAACCGCCCTGGCAGGCGTCGTAGGAGCCGCAGGAGGCACAGGCCCCGGCGCTGGTGGGCTGACGCAACCCGGCGAAGAGCTCCGAGGCTTTCCACACCGCCTCGAACCCGCCCGGATCCCTGACACTGCCGGCCCGGAACTCGGGGTGGAGAACGAAGGGGCAGGCGTAGACGTCTCCCACCGGATCGATGAGGCACACCACCCGGCCGGCCCCGCAGAGGTTGAGGCCGGGCAGCGACTCGCCCAGGGCCGAGAGGTGGAAGAAGGAGTCACCCGTCAGTACGTCGGGGCGCTCCAGCAGCCATTGGTAGAGGTGGCGCTGTTGGTCCTGGGTGGGATGCAGCTCGGCCCAGGTGTCCACGCCCCGCCCCGACGGCCGCAGCCGGGTCAGGCGCAACTCGGCGCCGTAGCCCTCGGCCAGTTCGGCTAGGGCATCGAGCTCGGGGATGTTGTGGCGGGTCATGACCACGCTGATCTTGAACGGACCGAAGCCGGCCCCGGCCAGGTTGTCCATGGCTCGCCTGGCTACGGCGAAGGAACCCTCTCCCCGCACCCGGTCGTTGGTCCCCGCCGTCGCCCCGTCGATGCTGATCTGAACATCCACGTAGTCGGTGTGGGCCA
>Ga0307373_10015184_pt1 | contig 10504 bp, 8 predicted proteins | sample OX2MG_FD_202534 | JGI IMG/M metagenome (GOLD analysis project Ga0307373, IMG submission 202534) | Soil microbial communities from Risofladan, Vaasa, Finland - OX-2 | ecosystem: Environmental > Terrestrial > Soil > Coastal area > Acid sulfate soil | place: Finland: Risofladan, Vaasa | collected...
GCCTCGGCTTCGGCCCGGGTCTTGCCTTTCACGGCCTCGGTCAGCAGCGAGGCCGAGGCGGTTGAGATGGCGCAGCCGCTGCCTTGAAACCGGACCTGGCGCACGCGCTCGCCCTCCAGTTCGACCATCACCGTCACCCGGTCGCCGCACATGCGGTTGAAGCCCTCGGCCTGGTGATTGGCCTCCGGCAGCGGGCCGAAGTTGCGCGGCCGCTTGCTGTGGTCGATGATGAGCTCCTGGTACAGATCGCCGAGCTGGGACATTAGCCGAAAATCTCCTTCACCTGCCGCAGACCGTGCACCAATAAATCGATATCGGCGCGGGTATTATAGAGGCCCAGGGAGGCGCGGGTGGTAGCGGGAATTTCAAACCGGTCCATCACCGGCTGGGCGCAGTGATGGCCGGCGCGGACAGCGACACCGGCTTCATCCAACACCGTGCCGACATCGTGCGGGTGCACGCCCGGCATCACGAACGAGAGCACGCCCGCCTTGGCGCGCGCGGTGCCAATCAGGCGGAGGCCGTCGATGGTTTGCAGTTGGCGGGTGGCGTAGGCAAGCAGGTCCTGCTCGTGGGCGGCGATGCGATCCCGGCCCAGGGCCTCGACGTAGTCGAGGGCGGCGCCGAGTGCGACGGCATCGGCGATGTTGGGCGTGCCCGCCTCGAACTTGTACGGAAGCTGGTTGTAGGTGGTTTTCTCGAACGTCACCGAACTGATCATGTCGCCGCCGCCCTGCCACGGTGGCAGCTTCTCCAGCCACGCCGCTTTGCCGTAGAGTGCGCCAATACCGGTGGGTCCGTAAACCTTGTGTCCGGAGAAGGCGTAGAAGTCGCAATCCAGGGCGCGCACGTCGACCGGGGTATGGGGCACAGACTGCGCGCCGTCAATCAACACAGCGGCACCGGCAGCATGGGCCAAGGCGGTCATTTCGGCGACCGGGTTCACGGTGCCGAGGGCGTTGGAGATGTGGGCAAAGGCGGCGATGCGGGTGCGGGGCCCGAGCGCCTGCGCAAACGCCTCCGGATCGACCTCGCCGCGCTCATTGATGGGAGCGACGCGCAAGCGCGCGCCGGTGGCCTCGCAGGCGAGCTGCCAGGGGACGATGTTGGAGTGGTGTTCGAGGGCGGTGACCAGAACCTCGTCGCCGGCGCGCAACTGGCCACGGCTGAAGCACTGGGCGACCAGATTGATGCCCTCGGTGGCGCCGCGGACAAACACGATCTCGCGCTCGCTTTCGGCGTTGAGGAAGCGGCGCACCGTCTCCCGTGAGGCTTCGTAGGCGTCGGTGGCGCGCTGGCCCAGCTTATGGACGGAGCGGTGGATGTTGGCGCAATCGCGGGTGTAGAAGCCGGTGAGGGCATCGAGCACGGCCTGCGGCTTTTGCGTGGTGGCGGCGTTGTCGAGGTAGGCAAAGCCGCGCCCCGCCTGGCGCAGCAGCGGGAAATCGGCGCGGATGCGCTCGACATCGTAAACGGCGGTGACATCGGGAGAGGCAGCCATTTTCTTTATACCGCCCATCGCGTCCACAACAGGGCTTCCAGTTTTTCGCGCAACCCGGGCGTCCGCACCCGGCCCAGCACATCGGCGGCAAAGGCATAGACCAGCAGCTTGCGGCTCTGCTCCAGGCCCAAGCCGCGGGAGCGCAGATAAAACAGCGCTTCCTGATCCAACTGGCCAACGGTGGCGCCGTGGGTGCAGCGCACGTCGTCGGCATAGATTTCAAGCTGGGGTTGAGAGCTGAGCGTGGCCGCCGAATCCGACAACAGCAGGTTTTTGTTGCTCTGGATGGCATCGGTGTGCTGAGCGTCGGGGCGCACGATGATGCGGCCGTTGAACACGCCCACGGACTTGCCGTCCAGCACGCCTTTGTAGTACTCCCGGCTGGTGCCCAGCGGCCGGGCGTGGTCGAGCACGGTGCTGTTGTCGACGTGTTGGGTGCCGGTGAGCGTATAGAGTCCGTTGAGCGTGCACTCGGCGCCCTCGCCGTCGAGGATGGAATGCACATTGTTGCGCACCAGTCCACCGCCGAGCGCGATGTTGTGGGCCACCAAGCGGCTGTCACGTCCCTGGCGGGTGCGCAGCTTGGAGACGTGGACGGAGCGTCCGCTCTCCTGCTCGATGCGGGTGTACTCGAGCTGGGCGTTGTCACCCAGCTCAATGGAGACGACTGAGTTGGTGAGATAGCGCTCGCTCTCCAGGCCGGCGAATGTCTCGATCACACAAGCCTGGCTCCCCGCGCCCAACAACATCAGCGAGCGCGGCTGGGCGATGCCCTGGGCTTCACCTTGGGCAACGGCGGCGCCGGAGGTGCCGAGCGTGAGGTAGAGCACCGCGATGGGCTGTTGCAGCACCTTGCCGGCGGGAACCTCGATCAAGGCGCCGTCGGCGAGAAAGGCGGTATTAAGCTGCACGAACGCCTGGTCGACCTCGTCGGCGTGGTTGAAGTGCGCCGACAAGTCGGTGGTGGCGAAGCGCTCGGCCAAAGAGCCGATGCGGCATCCGGCGGCCTCTGGCCCCAGCGCCGAAAGTCCCGCCGCATAAACGCCATTGACAAACACCAAGCGGGTCGCCCCCGCACTCCAATCGACGCCGGGCAGCTCCAGCGCGCGCAGTTGCGGCACCAGCCTGGCCGGCGGCGGCGGCGGTTGCGGCTCGTACACCGCCTCGGCGACGGCGGCCATGTTGGTCTGCCGCCAGCCCTCCTGCTTATGGTGGGGAAAGCCCAGCTCCGTGAACCGGCCAAAGGCCTGCCGGCGCAACGCGTGCAACCACGCCGGGCGCGGTTCCTGGCCCGCAAACCGGGCCAGATAGTTGGTGTAGACCCCAGTGGTCGCGTCTTTGAGACCGAGCATGGCCATGGCTATGCTCCTGCCACCAGATCGGGCTCACCCAGCCACTGGTACCCCTTGTCCTCGAGCTCGAGTGCCAGCTCCTTGCCGCCGGACTTGACGATCTGGCCGGCGGAGAGCACGTGCACGTAATCGGGCACGATGTAGGTCAACAGGCGCTGATAGTGGGTCACGAGCAACACCGCGCGGTCAGGGGCGCGCAGCGCATTCACGCCCGCCGCCACCGTCTTGAGCGCGTCGATGTCGAGGCCGGAGTCGGTCTCGTCGAGAATGGCGAGCTTGGGCTCCAGCACCGCCATCTGGAAGATCTCGTTGCGCTTCTTTTCGCCGCCCGAGAAGCCCTCGTTCACGGCGCGTTTCATCAGCGCCTCATCCATGTGCAGCAGCTGCATCTTCTTCTGCACCAGCGCCAGGAAATCCACCGCGTCCAACTCCTCCTGCCCCTGGTATTTGCGCACCGCGTTGAGCGCCGTGCGCAGGAAGTAGTTGTTGCTGACGCCCGGGATCTCGACCGGATACTGGAAGGCGAGGAACACGCCCGCGCGCGCCCGGTCCTCGGGCGAGAGCGCGAGCAGATCCTGGCCTTGGTAGGTCACCGTGCCGCCGGTCACCTCATAGGTATCCCGCCCGGCCAGCACCTGCGCCAGCGTGCTCTTGCCCGAGCCGTTCGGCCCCATGATGGCGTGCACTTCCCCTGCCTTGAGGCTGAGATCGAGACCACGCAGGATCTCGCGCCCTTTCACTTTCGCATGCAAGTTCTTGATTTCAAGCATCTGTTATCCAGCCGATTCATCCTTGTCTGTTGGGCCGCTCCCGCTGGTCGCGGTCGCGGCTTGTGGCGTCCCAGATGCGGGCATCCAATAATTACCCGCCTCGCTACCCGACGCTGCCCTCGAGGCTCACGCCCAGCAGCTTCTGCGCTTCCACGGCGAACTCCATGGGAAGCTCCTTGAAGACTTCCTTGCAAAAACCATTCACGATCATCGAGACCGCATCCTCATTCGAGATGCCGCGCTGGCGGCAGTAGAAGAGCTGATCCTCGCCGATGCGCGAGGTCGAAGCCTCGTGCTCGACTTGGGCGGTGTTGTTCTTGACCTCAAGCACCGGAAACGTGTGCGCTCCGCACTTATCGCCGATGAGCAGCGAATCGCACTGCGAGTAGTTGCGCGCGCCTTCGGCGCCGGCGAGCATCCGCACCGCGCCCCGGTAGGTGTTCTGGCTCACGCCGGCAGAGATGCCTTTGCTCACGATGGTGCTGCGCGTGCGCTTGCCCAAGTGCAGCATCTTGGTCCCGGTGTCAGCCTGCTGATGGTTCTTGGTCAGCGCCACCGAGTAGAACTCACCCACCGAGTCATCCCCCTGCAGAATGCAACTCGGATACTTCCAGGTGATGGCCGAGCCGGTCTCGACCTGCGTCCAGGAGATCTTCGAGCGCTTGCCCAGGCACTTGCCCCGTTTGGTGACGAAGTTGAACACGCCACCCACCCCGTCCTTATCGCCCGGGAACCAGTTCTGCACGGTCGAGTACTTGATCTTGGCATCGTCGAGCGCCACCAGCTCGACCACGGCGGCGTGCAGCTGGTTCTTGTTGCGCTTGGGCGCTGAACAACCTTCCAGATAACTCACCGAGGCGCCCTCCTCGGCGATGATCAGGGTGCGCTCGAACTGTCCGCTCTCATTGGAGTTGATGCGGAAGTAGCTGGACAGCTCCATCGGGCAGCGCACGCCCTTGGGGATGAAACAGAACGACCCATCGCTGAACACGGCCGAGTTCAGGGTGGCGAAGTAGTTATCGGTGTAGGGCACCACCGACCCGAGGTACTTCCGCACCAGCTCGGGGTGGTGCTGCACCGCCTCGGAGAAGGAACAGAAGATGACGCCATCCTCGGCCAATTTCGCCTGGAACGTGGTCGCCACCGACACGCTATCGAAGATCGCATCCACCGCCACGCTGGGGACCACGCCAGCGAGGATGCCCCGCTCTTTTAAGGGCACGCCCAGCTTTTCGTAGATCTCGAGCAACTCGGGATCGACCTCGTCCATGCTCTTGGGGCCATCGGAGCTGGTCTTGGGCGCCGAGTAGTAGATGATGTCCTGGTAATCGATGGGCGGGTAGTGGACGTTTTGCCACGTCGGCTCGGTCATTTTGAGCCACTGCCGGTAAGCCCGGAGCCTCCAGTCGAGCATGAACTCGGGTTCATTTTTCTTGGCCGAGATCATGCGGACGATCTCCTCGTTCAACCCCCGCGGCACCACGTCTTCGGCGATGGCGCTGACGAAGCCGTATTCGTACTCCTTGTTGGCAAAGGCTTCTAAATCTTGGGCTTGTGTGCTCATGGCAGGTCCTCGATGCGTCCCCGACAGGGTGCCGGGGCTAGATTAAGGCTGGCAAATCTATACCAAAAAGTCAAGATTACTTTTGCCCAGACCTGCGGGCCGCGGGCGCAGCGGCGGGGCGGGGCGTCAGGGCCCCACCACCGCGTGCATAAGCGAGCGGCGTCAGCCTGCCCGCCTTCAATCACGCCCGCGGCGCACGAGCGGGGCGTAGGGGTCCGCGACGCGCCAGCGGCGAAGCGGGCGGCGTCAGCCGGGCGCCCGCGCCAATCAGGAACGCGCGCTCTCTTTGGAGTGCCGCTCGACAAGTTTTTTGGTCAGGACCACCATGCCGATGGTCTGCACCCATTCGCTGACCACGTTGCCCACCACCTGCCCCCATTTGGTGTTGACCCCGGAGTGGATGAAGAGCGCGATCCATCCCACCAGCGTGATCGCCAGAAAGATGGTGAGGGAATGATCGCGCACGAAGTCGAGCCAGCGATGGAAGGAGTTGTCACGGGGCGGGCGGCGGCTCTCGGCCGAGCCCTTCTCGTACAAGTATTTGGTGGCCAGCACCATCACCACCACGCCCGACCAGTCGGCGATGGCGTTGCCAAAAAAAGAGCCGAGATGGGTATCGGGATTGGAAAGGCAGTAGAGGATGATCCACAGCACCAGCACCGCGCCGGCGGTGAGGCTGAGCGAATGGTAGCGCCAGAAGTTGTGGCGCTGTTTCCGGGCGTGGTGTTGAAATTGTGGTGTTTTCGACATGAGGGCCCAGCGCTATCGGATCTTGTCCATGGTAAGGCTGTACGCACCCCCGCCATGCACCGCCTCAGTGATAGAGCAGCGCCGACTGGCGGTGGAGTTCGAAGGCCTTCAAACTGTCCTGCCAATCCTGAGCGATGCGGCGCGGATCCTCGCCGGAGCGGATCTGATCGACCACAGTTTGATTGCCTGCCAGCCGGTGCATGGCGGCGCTGTCCCAATTCTCGGGATACAGATGCGCCAGCGCGCTGGCCACCTCGATGCCGAGTTCGGGTGAGTCGAGCTGGTCGCGATTGGTCACGATCAGGTATGCGCCGTGGCAAAGCTGATGGGCGTAGCGGCTGCTGTCCGGGGTAAAGCTCATCGGCATGAAGCGGACGCCGGGCAGACGGCGGGCGTTCAGATAGGCGGCGAACTGGGTCTCGTTGATCCAGGGCGCGCCCACGACCTCAAAGGGCGTATCGGTGCCTCGGCCCACGCTGATATTGGTGCCTTCGATCATGCCGATGCCGGGGTAGAGCACGGCTTCAGTGAGGTTGCGCATGTTGGGTGATGGATTGACCCAGGGCAAGCCGGTCTCGTCGAAGTAATCGCCGCGGGACCAGCCACGCATCGGCACCACGGTTAAATCGGCGCCGATCGCTTTGTTGAACAGGCGCGCCAGTTCACCCACCGTCATGCCATTGCGCACCGGCATGCCGGGAAAGTAGCCGGTGAAGCTGACGTTGGCTTGGTCGAGAAGCGGGCCCTCCACGTTGATGCCGTCCAGCGGGGCGGGCCGGTCGAGCACGATCACCGGAAGGTGGTGGGCGGCGGCGGCTTGGAGGGTGTAGGCCAGGGTGGTCTCGAAGGTGTAGTAGCGCACGCCCAAATCTTGAATGTCGTAGACGAGGACGTTGACCCGCTTCAACCCAGCGTCGGGCAGCAGGCGGCCGTCCTGTCCCGAACCGTAGGCGCTGTAAACGGGGATGCCGGTTTTGGCGTCGCGAGTATTCCTGACGGAAGCGTCCAGCACGCCCGACCAACCGTGCTCGGGGCTGAAGCCGGCGGTCACGTCAATGCCGGCGGCGCGCATGTCATCGAGGTTGCGGTTCCCTTCCCGGTCGATGCCGGTGGGGTTGGTGATGAGGCCCACGCGTTTGCCGCGCAGCAGGTCGAAGTTGCGTGCCTTCAGCACATCCAGCCCGGTCTCGACCTCGCCGTTGCGGTAGAGGGTGCGGTGCTCGCCGGCGGAGGCGTCGTTGTAGCCGGTGATGCGTTCCAGGCCGGCCTCGAGCCGTCCCCAGGTCGCGGGATCGTTGAGGGCCAGGATGTCGGCGGTCACGGTGGCCACCTCCGAGCGCAGCGCCAGGATGGACCGCAGCGGCGGTTTCTGCCGGGGGTGGACAGCGTTCGACAAAATGATGATGTAGGTGTTGGAGGAGGGATCGATCCACAGCGAGGTGCCGGTGAAGCCGGTGTGGCCGTAGGAGCCGATGGGGAGGAAGTCGCCGCGGTTGCTGGAGAAGGGGGAGTCGATGTCCCAGCCGAGGCCGCGCACCTCGGGGATGTTGAAGGGCGTCTGCGGCGTGGTCATCTTCTCGACCGCCAAGGGCGAGAGCACGCGGACATTGTTGGCGCCGAGGCCGCCGTTGAGCATCATCTGGGCGAACTTGGCGAGATCGCCGGCGGTGCTGAACATGCCGGCATCGCCGGCGACCCCGTCCATGGCGGAGGCGGTGGGATCGTTGACGACGCCGCGCTCGTAGTGCCCGCGGTCATCGCGCTCGGTGGGTGCGATTTTATTGCGCCAACTGGCGGGCGGCAAAAAGCGGGTGTGATCCATGCCCAGCGGCTTCCAGAGATGTTGCAGCGCATATTGATCGATGCGCTGACCGGTCAGCACGCGCACCAGCTCGGCCAACACGACGTAGTTGATATCGCTGTACTCGAAGTGGGATCCGGGCGGATAGGCGGGCTGCACCGCGAACGCGCGCTCGATGCCTTGGCGGTATCCCGACCACGCCGGGCGCTGCGGGATATCGGGCGGGAGCCCGGAGTAGTGGGTGAGCAGTTCGCGGATGGTGATCTGATCTTTGCCGTTCTGGGCGAAGCCGGGCAGGTACTTGGCGACGGGATCGTTGAGGCGGATGCGGCCCTGCTCCAACAACTGCATCACCGCCGGGGCGGTGGCCACCACTTTTGTCAGTGAAGCACAGTCAAAGATGGTGTCGGTGGTCATTTTTTCCCGCCGCGGCAGCAGCGCCCGCTCACCGAAGGCTTTGCGGTACACAACATGGCCATCGTGGCCGATGAGGACCACGGCGCCGGGCATCTCGCCACGCTCGATGGAGCGCTCGACGACGGCGTCAAGGCGCGACCAATTGAGCTTGGGGGCAGCGGGGGGCGGGGCAGCGCGCAGAGCCGGAGCCAGCAGGCAAAGGCAGAAAAACGCGCGCCCAGGAAGAGCGCCGGAGAAAGGGAAACGGGTCCAGGACAACAGAGTTGCTCGCTAATGTGTTATAGACGGAAGGAGCCGGAAGTGTCAAACCCAAAGCGCAAACGCTCGCTACCCGAGTTGGAACAGCTGGCCACGGAGCGCGTCAACCCGCGTACCGCCGGCTTGGACCGCCTGCGCACGCCAGCGCTGGTGAGGGCGCTGCAGCGCGAGGATGCCACCGTCGCCCGCACCGTGCGCGGCTGCGCCCCGGCGATCGCTGCCGCCATCGATCAGATGGCGGCGCGTTTTCAGCAGGGCGGCCGCATCATCTACGTCGGCGCCGGCACCAGCGGCCGCCTGGGGGTGCTGGACGCGGCCGAGTGTCCGCCCACGTTTGGGGTGGCGCGCGGGCGCGTGGTGGGCGTCATCGCTGGCGGGGCGCGGGCGCTGCAGCGTTCGGTCGAAGGCGCTGAAGACGATGCCGGCGCCGCTGGCCGCGACCTGGACCGGCTGCGCCTCGCGCCCTCCGATACGGTCGTCGGCATCGCCGCCAGTGGACGCACGCCCTATACCGTGGCGGCGCTCCGCTATGCCCGCCGGCATGGCTGCCTCACCATCGCCATCGCCTGCTCACCCGGCTCGCCGCTGGCCGGCGAGGCCGGGAGCGCCGGCATTGTCATTGAGGCGGTCACCGGCGCCGAGGCGCTTACCGGCTCGACTCGAATGAAAGCGGGCACGGCACAAAAGATGATTCTCAACCAGCTTTCAACCGGGGTCATGGTGCGCGCCGGCCGGGTCCGCGGCAACCTCATGACGGGCATGCAGCCCACGAACGGCAAACTCCGGGCCCGCGCCCAGCGCATTTTGGCGGCGGCCCTGGGCGGGGACGTAACGCCGGCGCGTGCGCGCCGGCTTTTAGCCCAGAGCGGCGGGGATTTGCAGCGCGCCCTGCGGGTGGCGGCAGCGAACTCCACGAGGGAACAATGAGCCCATCTCCACCCCAGGCCCTAATCGCGGCCAGCTTGATCGCGCCCCAGGGGGTCATCGCTCCCGCCGTGCTGGTGATGCAGGACGGCCGCATCACCGCCGTGGGCACGCCCGCCACCACCGCCCTCGCCCCCGGTACGCGGGTAGGCGACCTGGGGGAGGCCGTGCTGGCGCCGGGCTTCATCGATCTGCACGTCCACGGGGGAGCGGGCATCGATCTCATGGCGGCCGATAGCACCGGGGTCGCGGCCTTCACCCGGCATCTCGCCGCGCATGGCGTGACCAGCTTCCTGGCCACGACCGTGACCGCCCCCTGGGAGGCCACGCTGCGGGCGGTCGAGCGGCTGGCTGCGGTCTCGCTGGGGTTGCATTTGGAGGGGCCCTTCCTGAGCGCGGAGCGCCGCGGCGTGCACCCGGAATCGGACCTACTGCCGCCCACGCCGGCGCGGTTGACCCAATTGTGGGAGGCCGCGCAAGGCCGCATCCGCCTAATCACCATCGCCCCTGAGTTGGAAGGCGCCCTCGACTTCATCGCCGCTGCCAGCGCACGCGGCATCCGCATCAGCTTGGGCCACAGCGCCGCCAGCCGGGCGCAGGCGCAGGCCGGCATCCGCGCCGGGGCGCGGCACGTCACCCACACCTTCAACGCCATGAACCCGCTGCACCACCGCGACCCGGGGCTGCTGGGCGAAGCGCTGATGAACCCAGCCTTGAGCGCCGAGATCATCGCCGATGGCATCCACGTCGACCCCTTGCTGGTGCAGATGTTTTTTCGCCTTAAGGGCCCGGAACGCGCCATTCTGGTCAGTGACGCCCTCAGCGCCGCCGGCTGCGGTGATGGACGCTACCAGTTGGGCGCGATGGCGGTCGAGGTCAAGGCCGGCCATTGTATTCACGAGGGCCGCTTGGCCGGCAGCGTGCTGACGTTGGACCAAGCGGTGCGCAACGCCATGACCCTGGGCGGCAGCTCGCTCCCAGCCGCCGTGGCCATGGCCACGCGCAACCCCGCTGCGTTGCTCGGGCTCACCCACAAGGGCCGGCTGGAGGTGGGCGCGGACGCCGATATCGTCGTGCTATCGCCGGCAGGCGAGGTCCAGGCCACCTACATCGCCGGCATGCAGGTACACTAAACCAAAGCTTCCTGTGGAAGTTGGCGCGGAAGCT
>Ga0307373_10015185_pt1 | contig 10504 bp, 12 predicted proteins | sample OX2MG_FD_202534 | JGI IMG/M metagenome (GOLD analysis project Ga0307373, IMG submission 202534) | Soil microbial communities from Risofladan, Vaasa, Finland - OX-2 | ecosystem: Environmental > Terrestrial > Soil > Coastal area > Acid sulfate soil | place: Finland: Risofladan, Vaasa | collected...
TGAGCAGCACGCCGTCGCGCGCCAAAAACACGTTGTCGCCGGTACACTCGGCCACTTCACCCTTGGTGTTGAGCATCAGGGCCTCGATGCAGCCGGCCTGCAATCCCTCGATCTTGGCGAGGATGTTGTTCAAGTAGTTGAGCGACTTGATCCGCGGGCTGAGCGAGGCCGGATGGTTGCGCACCGTGCTGACCGTGACGATTTCAAGGCCCTTCTCGTACAGCTCGCGGGGATAGAGCGAAATGCGATCGGTGATGATGATCACTTGGGGGTCGCTGGTGCGATTGGGGTCGAGCCCCAACGTGCCGGCGCCTCGCGTGACGACGAGCCGGATGTAGCCGTCGGCGATTTGGTTCGCACGCAGCGTGTCGTAGACCGCCTGGTGCATGACCTCCCGGGTGATGGGAATCGTGAGCCAGATCGCCTTGGCCGATTCCCAAAGCCGCCGCAGGTGCTCGTCGAGGCGGAACACTTTACCACCGTAGGAGCGGATGCCCTCGAACACTCCGTCGCCGTAGAGCAGCCCGTGATCGTAGACGCTGATCTTCGCGTCTTCCTTGTCGTAGAGCTTTCCGTTGATGTAAATCTTGAGGGTCGTCATTAGTCAATTGTCATTCGTCATTGGTTGTATTCCACTTGGCCAGGAATACCGCTCACGCGCGTTCGACACGCCCTTCAACCAGCCGCACGACGCGGTCGGCCTGCTCGGCAATGGCCAAATCGTGGGTTACCATGACTATAGTGAGCTTCCGCTCGCGGTTCAAGGATCGCAGCAGTTGCATGATATCCCGCCCGGTTGCCCGGTCGAGGTTGCCCGTCGGTTCGTCGGCCAACAACACTTCAGGGCCGGCCACTAGCGCGCGGGCAATGGCGGCCCGCTGCATTTCTCCACCCGACAACTCGCGCGGACGGTGCTTGAGCCGGTGTCCGAGGCCCACGGTTTCCAAAAGCCGAGCGGCCTCAGCCGTGTACTGGCGTCGCCGGCGATAGTAACCCCAGGCGTTGGAGGCGATCATGGCTGGAGCTAAGACATTTTCCAGGGCCGAAAGTTCGGGCAACAGGTGATAAAACTGGAAAATCATGCCGAATCGCCGGTTGCGAAGGGCATCGCGCTTGCCGCACGGCAGATTGTCGATCCGCCGACCGTCGAAATGGACCTCGCCCGCGTCGGGGGCGTCGAGCGTGCCCAACAGGTGCAAGAGCGTGCTCTTGCCCGACCCGCTTTGGCCGATGATCGCCAAGAACTCGCCCCGTCGCACTTCAAGCTCGACGCCGCGGAGCACCGGAATATCGACCCGCCCCTTGCGGTAACTCTTGGCGAGCGCGAGCGAGCGGAGCTGCACGGTGCTCGTGGCCGGCGGATCGTCGCTGGCCGACACGGAATTGCCCGCCGGCACCGTGTTTGCGGAGCGTACGGCGACCGCGCCGTCGCGAGACGTGGAAACAGTCTGAGCCACGCCGCGGCGGCGTACACTTTGCGCCGCCGAGGCGATGGAACGGTGGTTACTCATAGCGGAGGGCCTCCACAGGGTGCAATCGCGCGGCGCGACGCGCCGGCAAAACGCTGGCCAAAACGGCGATCGCCAACGCGCCACAGACGATCCAAGCGACCGTCAACGGGTCGATGATCGTGGGAATCTTGTAGAAATAGTAGATCGAAGGATCGAACACCTCGTGCCCGGTGATCTTGCTCAGCACCTTGGCGACTTCGTTGATGTAGACGACGAACAGCAAGCCCAGCACCATGCCGACCCCCGAGCCCACGATGCCCAGCGACAGGCCGTAAGCCAGGAAGATGCCCATGATCCCTCGGCCGGAGGCGCCCAGGGCCTTGAGGATGCCGATGTCGCGGGTCTTTTCCACGACGATCATGAAGAAAATCGCCAGGATGCCGAAGCCGGCCACGGCGATGATCAAGAACAACAGGATGTTCAGGATCGCGGTCTCCATCTGCACCGCGGCCAAAAGCGCACCCTGCTTGTCGCGCCATGTCGAAACGTTGAACAGTTCCATCGGGAGCGCCTTGCGGAGCTTGTCCCTGACCAGGTCGCCCTTGCTCTCGTCCTTGAGCTTGATCTGGATACTGTTGACGAACGTCACACCGGTCTGGGGGTCGATCATGCCCCGCAACTCTTGCAGCTTCCGGATCGGCACGAACACGAAACTACCGTCGTATTCGCTCATCTTGCTCTCGTAGAAATCGACGATCGTGAACCGATCGGTCACGACCCCCGGCGGGACGCTCGCGTTCGGGAAGGCGAGTTGCACGTCGTCGCCGGGCAATACCAGGAAGCGCTCGTCCCCGCCGGAATCGTGAAAGCTCGACAGGGCGATCCCAAGCACCAAGCCGGTGTGGGTCTCGCGCATCGGATCGAATACCTCGTCCGCGTCTTTGGCGCGGTTCGCGAATGGATCGGAAGGGGGCTTGGCGGATTTGTCTTGATCAGCGACTTCGGCGCCATGGTCGCTGGGGCCGTGCTCATTTTCGACCTCTTCTACCATGGTCTCGCCGGCTTCAGTATCGTCCACCTTTTCGTCGGGCGGCGCAGTGAATTCGGGGGGCACGGTGAAATCGGGCGGCGGCACGCGGTCGAGGTCACCGCTGATCGCTTCCCGGTCGCGCTCAAGCTTCACGTGCCAGCGGCGATATTTCCATCCGGCGAGCTCCATCACGCTACGTTCCTTCGCTTCGCGACCGGCCTGATGATCGCGCGTGTCGTAACCCCCTTCACGGAGCTCGAACGACATGCGGCGGCGGTTTTCGGGGTGCTGCAAGTACTTGCCGAAGTCGCTGGCCTCGCTCTGCGTGGCGGGGTCGATCCCGATCAAGGTGACCGGCCGCGTGACGTACTTGCCGCCATACTTGAAGCTCAGCATGGCCGGCACATGCACGGTGGGGGTCATCCCCACGATGTCGTCGCCGGCCACGCGGCGGATTTCGTCCATGTAGTATTCGGGGTTTTCGAAGCCTTCGAGACTGTGCGCCTCGACCACCAGGTCGGCGAGGATGCCGTGCAGCCGGTTGCGCATTTCGAAGGCGAAGCCCGACATCACGCTGTTGACGACGATCATGGTCGCCACGCCCAAGGTGACGCTCACGACCGAGGCCAGCGCGATGTACCGCGTGCTTAGGTACCGCCAGCAGAGGAGAAGTTTGTACATGGTCCCATCCGTGGGAAGTGGAGAAAAGGAAAAAGGAGTTAGGTATTTTGGAGTTTCACCTCGTTCCCACGCTCCGCCGACCCGAACGCATCCTCGGCCGCTCCGCGGCCACGTGCCAGCGCAAAAAACGTGGAGAACCGGATATGCCCTCCCACACTCCAACGTGCAAGCGAGCAACTATTGACTCCTGGCTTCTGAATTCTTGCGTTTCATTGCCCCTCCGGTCTCAACAGTGGAAACAAGATCACATCGCGGATCGTTTGCGTATTCGTCAGCAGCATCACCAACCGGTCGATTCCGACTCCCAGCCCGCCGGCCGGCGGCATTCCGTGCCGCAAGGCGCGGATGAAATCATGATCAGTCTTTGCCATCGAGTCTTCTTCCTTCTGACCGGCCAGTTGCGTGCGGAAGAGCTGTTCCTGCAAGTCGGGGTCATTCAGTTCGGTGTAGGCGTTCGCCACCTCCATCCCCTCGACGAACAATTCGAACCGCTCGGCCACGGCCGGGTTGTCGCGCTTTCGCTTGGTCAAGGGGCAAATGCTGGCCGGGTAATCGAGCACGAACATCGGGCCATCGAGCTTTTCCTCGACGCGCTCTTCGAAGACGAAGCTCTTGACCACGTCGGGGTGTTTGCCCGCCGTCTCGAAGCCCATTTCGTCGGCCATTTGCCTGATTTGCGTCTCGTCGTCGGGCGCGGTGCCGGTGTGTTCGTGAAACAACTCGTCGTAGGTCTTGCGCGCGAAAGGCGGTGTGAAGTCGAGCGTGGCGTCGCCCCAAGCGAGCTTGAGCTCCTGGCCGGTTGCCCGGATTGCGCCGACGATCAGCTTTTCGATCAGGTCCATCATGCTGCGGTAGTCGCCGTAGGCCTGGTAGACCTCGAGCATCGTGAACTCGGGGTTGTGCCTTGGGTCGATCCCCTCATTGCGGTAGACGCGGCCCAGTTCATAGACCCGTTCGACGCCCCCCACCAAGAGCCGCTTGAGGTGCAGCTCCAGCGCGATCCGCAGGAAGAGCGGGATATCGAGCGCGTTGTGGTGCGTCTTGAAGGGCCGCGCCGCGGCGCCGCCAGCGATCGAGTGCAGCGTGGGACCCTCGATCTCGACGAACCCCTCGCCGGCCAGCGTATGGCGGATCGACTGCACGATTTTCGTGCGGTTCAGGAAACGCGGCAAGACGCCGTCGGTATAGATCAGATCAAGGTAGCGCAACCGCTGGCGGAGCTCGGGATCGGTCAGCCCCTTGTGCTTATCGGGATGGGGCTCGACGGACTTGGTGAGAAAATGGAGCCTCTCGGCGAAGATCGTCAACTCGCCCGTGTTGGTCCGCTTCAACTCACCGTCGACGCCGATCACGTCGCCCAGGTCGAAGCACTGGGCCATGTTCCAGTTTTCGTCGCCGACCTGCTTTCGGCCCATGAAGATCTGGATATCGCCAGACCAATCACGGATGTTGGCGAAAATCAGCTTCCCCGTCGGGCGTTGCAGTACGATTCGGCCCGCCGCCCGCACCTTAGGTCCGTGCTGCTCCGGGCCGCGGCGCTGCGGTCCTTCAGCCAGCGGTTCGATTGTGATCTCGTCTTCGCGGGCGCGGATCTCGGCGATCGGCCGGTGGTCGTCGAAGCGTTGCCCCCAGGGGTCGATTCCCAGTTGGACCAGTTGGCGCAGTTTCCCTCGGCGCGCGGCCTCATGCATGCCTGGCGAATCGCCATCGGGCGTGGTGGGCGGTGGAGTTTCGGACATCGATGCTGGCACTGGACCATCTAACCTCAAGAGTCGCAACATTTTAGTGGGATTCGGCGGGGGGTCAATGTCAGGCGTTTTAGTGTGCCGCTTGACAAATCCACGAAGTTTATGTACAGATGTGCGCTGACAGCACCGAGTCTGGACCGCTACGATAACCCAACTTAGGTTTTCAGCAAATACCGAAAGGGCAGCCATGTCTACTGCGACTAACGGACGATACCGGCAGGTGAAGATCGCATTGGCCAAGGGACGGTTCGATTACGGCCCGTACCTGGGCGCGGGCGCACCGTCGCCCCACTTCGTTTCCGAACTCGGCGTCCTGTTCGCTGGCGATTGCTTGGACGTGCTCCCTTCAATCAGGGACGAATCAGTCGATTCCGTGTTCGCCGACCCGCCCTTCAATCTTGGAAAGCAATACGGTCGCAGGACGAACGACCAGCGTTCCGACTATCTCGAGTGGTGTCAATCCTGGCTCGACCAGTGTGTGCGCGTGCTCAAGCCCGGCGGAAGCCTCTTCGTCTACAATCTCCCCAAATGGAACGTGATGCTGGGGGCCTACCTGACCAATGCCGGCCTCGACTTCCGCCACTGGATTGCGATCGAGATCAGCGCGTGTATGCCAATCCCAGGCCGTTTGCATCCCAGTCACTACAGCCTGATTTACTATTCGAAAGGGAAACCGAAGACGTTTCGGCGGCTTCGGACGCCGATTCAGACCTGCCGGCACTGTGGTGAGGAAGTCAAGGACTACGGTGGCCACCGCGACGCGATGAATCCGAACGGCGTCACGCTCAAGGACGTTTGGACCGACATCCCGCCCGTGCGGCACTGGAAGTTCAAGTCGAAAAACCGCCGGGCAAATGCCTTGTCAACCAAGACCTTGGACCGGGTTGTCGAGATGTCGACGGTGCCCGGCGATCTGGTGCTCGACCCGTTCGGCGGCAGCGGGACGACGTTCGCCGTTTGTGAAGCGAAGTCACGGCATTGGATCGGGATTGAACTTGATTTCGCCCCGGAAATCGTCGAGCGGTTTGAATCCGATGAAATTCGCTCGCACCGTAACGACGACTATGTCGAAATCTAGCCGCGTGCGCGGCCGTCCGTTCCCTTGGGAATCCGTGGTACTTTCATACTCGTCGCGTCGTGCTCGATTACGAGGATTTCGAGCAATCCAAACTCGCAAGGAACTGATTTCCAGAGGTCCGTGTAAGGCGCCAATTCTGCGAAGTTCCCGATCCGGTCCGTCAGGTACTGGTACAACGGTCGAGACGGGACGACCAAGATGCCAGCCGTGAGCTTGGCTTTCAGCAAGCCCAGAGCCATCTTGTTCAACGCGCGGTGGCTGGACGAAATATTGCCGGTCTCCCACTCAAACGCGATTGGCCCTTGCTTGCTGTAGAAGACGGCATCAAGCTTGCCCGGCTGATGTACCGCCGTCAAGTCGAGCCGGTCCTCCGGTTTCCAACCATAACGTGTAAGTTCCGCGATCAATTCGCGCTTGATCGGCGTCACGCCGTTGCCCTTGCCACGTTTCTTTCCGCTTTCCGGGAAGATCGAAAACCTCCACCCGCTGCCGATCGGCCAATCAATGGCCTTGATCGCCTGGTGCAAGTGCTTGCGAATCCGTTTCCATTCACGGGAATCTGGAAATGCCCCCCGGGAAATCAATGTTTCGATGTGGACGATCTTCACGCGTCGTTGCCCGCCTGCAATGTTCTCAGCAGCTTGTGCGGGTCGATACCCAAGGCGTCCGCGACCTGAAGGAACTCGACGACGTCTAGCCGCCGTTCGCCGCGTTCGTATTTCGAGACGAACGACTGTGGACGTTCCAAGCGAGCCGCGACGTCTTGCTGTGTCAGCCCTTTACTCTTCCGCGCATGCACCAATAGGCCGCGGAACCGCTCATATCGCAAGGTAAACACTGACTCCGTCACGAATGCTACTCTAAACCGAATTTGGAATAACCCAAATGTGGTTTGGGGCCGGTAGCGCCCGCCCAACCTTCGCGACGGTGGCGGAGCCCCCTACGGATTCGGCCGGATCTCGAGCAGCACGCTATGGGAATTCGTGCCCGGCAGCGGCCAGGTGTCAAGCTTGCGCAGACGCAGGCCCTTGAACAAGTTGCGTTGACGGGCCTCGTGGCGCTCCTCGACCCAACTCGGTCCCTTGATCGCCTGCAGCCGATCGAACGCGCCCCAGTCTACCTCTCCCGCGCGGCCCTTATTGCTCATACCGCTTCGAGATGAAGGCCCCCGTGTGCGCATCAATGATGTAATGTGGACCACCACCCGTGAGCCTGGGATCTTTTAGTTCGTAATCGACGTGCCAGCCATCGTCTTCCAATACCAACTGAATCCGGTAGGCGGACAAGTCGCGGTAGACACGTCCGGCATCCGCTTGCGCGATGGCCAATACTTGGTCGCATCCCAGGCCCACCACACTGTTTCCCATGGTCTAATCTCCAGAGGGCCGTCTCGGTCAGGGCGGGTAGCCAGGCCCTCCGGTCAGCCCGCCACGGCGCGATGCAGGTCCCGTTGCATGAATGCCGTCATCGGCGCGTATGAGGAATGGTACACCCAAGAGCCAAGCCAATTGCACGTCGGCCGAGCTCGGCCCCGGCTCCCACCCCTCGGCACTCGGGTTCGGGTGGGTATGGAACGTAGCGACCATCACGGCACCGGGCACCATTGGCGGCGCACTCAAATCCAAGCTGGCTTGCGCGCCCGCGGAAGCACGGCGCACTACCAGATTGCCGGTCGTATTGTCCTTGTAGATCCAGCCACCCTCTTCGTGCCGCCGAAGCGGATCCCCAGGAAGTGAATCATTCCATGCCTGTTCAAGGGCCTGTTGCACCACTGGTTCGTTCAGGAGGTCCGCGGACGTTGGTGCTTGCATCCGCCCTTCGCCTGACCGTAGCTTCTGAAAAGGCCCCACTATGGTTCAGCCTACGCGAAAGCGCATCGGAATTCAACCGCGCGCCGCCGCGACGATGGGCGGTTTGGCGGTTACGGCTCCGGCCGGATCTCCAGCAGCACGCTTTGGGAATTCGTGCCCGGCAGCGGCCAGGTGTCAAGCTTGCGCAGACGCAGGCCCTTGAACAAGTTGCGTTGACGGGCCTCGCGGCGTTCCTCGACCCAACTTGGTCCCTTGATCGCCAGAAGCCGATCGAACGCGCCCCAGTGTGGCTGGAACCAGGTCAGCAACTTCGCCAGTGGGGCCACGGCGCGGGCAATCAATGTGTCGAAGGGCTGGTAGCCCAGCAGATCTTCGGCCCGGCAATGGTGGGCCGCGATCGGCAGTCCAAGGTCACGAATGATCTGTTCGACGACACGTGCTTTTTTCGCCACCGACTCGGAAAGCGTCACCGTCAAATCGGGGCGAACGATCGCCAGCACGACGCCCGGCACACCACCCCCGGTGCCGACGTCGAGCACTCGATCGTCGGGAGCCAGCTGCCTCGCGACGACGAGCGAGTCGACCACGTCGCGGGCGACGAACTTTTCGAAATCGGTATGGCGCGTCAGGTTCAGCTTGCTGTTCCAGTCCCACAAGAGCCTGCAATACCTGTCGAGCGAAGCGGTTTGTTCGGCGGACAACTCGATCGAGTGCCGTGCGAGCGCGAGGTCGAGCGAATCGGCGGCGGTCTCGTTGGCTGGAGTGTCGGTCGACATTGGAATGGGGCAGGGCAAGGAATGCGATCCGCGAGTCTTGCCAATGTACTCCGGCTGGCTCCCCGGGAACAGGTGCGGCTCCACCGGTGTCGACTCCCTGGTGGAATTCGCGAGAATTCCGATTGGTTGCCTGCTGATTATCTTCCTGAGGGTCATCACCTTCGAGATTCCCATCGTGATGCTGGCCGGTCTGTACCTGCTGATCGAAATCGGGACGAGCTTCTTCGAGGGCTTCACCATGAGCACCGCCATGTTGCACCTGTCTGGAGCGCTATCGGGCTTCGTCTGGGGCACGTTTCTCGTGAAGTCGGGGCGAGTCGATTGTGAGGGCTGGGATCTCTACACCGTACTCGCCGGACGAGAAGGGGAGAAACCAAAAAAGAAGAAGAAACGCAAACCGAAAACGCCAGCGCAAGAGCATGCCGCCAGGCTCGGACGCGAGGCCAAAGGGGCCGCCGCACTGGAAGAGATCCGCAATCTCCTGGGCCAAGGTAACGGCCGGGGCGCGCACGCGCTGGCGACAAAGATGTCGCTGGTGCTCGGCGATTGGAAACCGCCTGAGGGAGACTCGCTCAAGTTGATCACGGCCCTCGACAAGGAACAGGCCTGGCCGGAGGCGATCGAGACGATGGTCGATTTTCTGCGCCGGTTTCCCGAAAAGTCGAACCGAGTGAGGTTGAAGCTGGCGCAGATCCTGCTGCGCGAACAAAAACGCCCGGGTCAGGCGTTGAAGGTCCTGGCGCGGCTTCCGACGGCGGGCTTGCCCGCGCAACTCGAATCGATTCGCAAACAGCTTACCGAACAAGCGCTACGAATGCGGGACCTGGGGACGTTGGAATTGGCCGCGGAAGACTGGTAGACTCGCCGCGACGACTCATCCATCTTTTTTTGGTTTCATCATCGCTTGCAGCTCATCCCATTGCTTGCCGCTCACGGCGTCGAGGTAATTGAATTGGCCCGCGCCCTTGAGCCATTCGCCACCGTCGATCGCCACGCAGGCGCCGGTGATGTAGGCGGCGTAATCCGAAAGCAGGTACGCCGCCAGATTGGTCAACTCCCGGTGTTCACCGACGCGGCCGAGGGGAATTCGTTTCGCCGGATCGGCAAACGCCGACAAGGCCGGCGGCATCAGCCTTGACCAGGCGCCGTCGGTCGGGAAGGGGCCCGGCGCGATGGCGTTGGAACGGATGCCGTACTTGCCCCATTCCGAGGCCAGCGATCGTGTCAGTGCCAGCACGCCCGCCTTGGCGACCGCCGAAGGAACGACGTAGCCCGACCCGGTCCAGGCGTAGGTGGCGACGATGTTCAATACGACGCCTGTGGCTCCCTCGGCGATCCAGCGTTTGCCGCAAGCCAGCGTGCAATGGGTTGTGCCACCCAGCACGATATCGACCACGGCGCGGAAGGCGTTGTAGCTGAGCCGTTCGGTCGGGCAAATGAAATTGCCCGCCGCGTTGTTCACCAGGCCGTGGATCGCGCCAAACCGATCGGCCGCCGCCGCCAGAAACGCTTCGACCTGCTCGGTCTGACGAACGTCGCACCGCTGGGCCAACACGGCCCCTCCCGTCGCCTGTTCCAATTCGGCAGCGGTCCGCGTGAGCACGTCGGCCCGCCGGCCGCAGATGGCCACGTTGGCGCCGAGTGAGAGCAGTGTTTCGGCCATCGAGCGACCCAGTCCCGTGCCTCCACCCGTGACGACGAAGGTCCGGTCCTTGAACGTGCCCGCAGGCAGCATCGGGGCCGTGGGAGCAGGAGGGGGCATAGCAAGAGCGTCCTCGTCGGGTGACGTCGTCATCCCGTAATCATCGTCGAGCACTGTGCTCGAAAGTGGAGACGAAGAGGCTCGAACTCTCAACCCCCGGCTTGCAAAGCCGGTGCTCTCCCAATTGAGCTACGTCCCCGTGAAAGTTGGCGCACCAAGACTCGAAC
>Ga0307373_10015186_pt1 | contig 10504 bp, 9 predicted proteins | sample OX2MG_FD_202534 | JGI IMG/M metagenome (GOLD analysis project Ga0307373, IMG submission 202534) | Soil microbial communities from Risofladan, Vaasa, Finland - OX-2 | ecosystem: Environmental > Terrestrial > Soil > Coastal area > Acid sulfate soil | place: Finland: Risofladan, Vaasa | collected...
TCGGGGCGCAGGAGACACTCGGCGACGATCGCGGCCGCGTCGTCGCCGAGTCGCCGCAGGCCGCGCTCCTTCCAGCCGGCGACGAGCCGCCGCACCGCGTCGTCGTAGGCGACGGCCGAGCGCGCCGACGCGAACGCGAGCCGCCGTCCCGCGCACTCCCGGCAGCGGCGCACGGGCCAGGCCGTCGGCGCGCCGCAGCGCGCGCACAGCGGCGGCTCGAGCACGGGCAACCTGTCGCGGCAGCGCGTGCAGAGCTGCGCCCCCGCCGCCCCGCAGACGAGACAACGCTGCGGCAGAAGCAGGTCGAGCACGCCACGACGCTAGCGACGCGAGTGTGACGTGAACTTCGCGGGTTCTACGCGCCGGAGAGCGCTTCTGCGTTGGCACGCATCGCGTCGAGCTCGGCGAACGCCTCGCGCCACGTGTCGGTCGAGCGCAGATCGAGTCCGAAGGGCGCGACGAGGTCGGCGGGCGAGGCTGACCCGCCCGCGGCGAGCAGGTCGAGGTACTTCGGCGCGAACGCCTCAGGATCCTCGCGGTAGCGACGGTAGAGCAGCAAGGCGACGAGTTGCGCGAACGAGTAGGCGTAGGTGTAGAAGCGAACGTGGATGAAGTGCGGGACGTAGGACCACCCGTACGCGTACCCCTCCGGGAGCGTCAGGGAGTCGCCGTAGTACTTCACGTTCTCCTCCAGCCAAAGCTCGTTCAGCCGCTCGACGCCGAGCGACAGCCCCTCCATGCGCACCGCGTACGCGCGCTGCTCGAAGCGGGCGAGCACGGTCTGGCGGTAGATCGCGGCGAACGAATTCTCGAGCCGGTCCGCGGCGAGCGAGGCGCGCGTCCCCGGGTCGGACTCGTTCCCGAGCAGATAGTCGTCCGCGAGCGCCTGCGCGAAAGTCGAGGGCACCTCGGCCATCGGGATGCCGCAGCGGTGCGACCGCCAGCTCTGCTTCTCGAGCGCGAGCACGTTGTGGGTCGCGTGGCCGAACTCGTGCGCGAGCGTGCTGACGTCGCGCACGCGCTCCATGAAGTTCATGAGCACGTACGGGAGGATGTCCTTCGACACGGCGCTGCAGTACGCGCCGGCAGCCTTGCCCGGGCGCGGGCCGACGTCGACGTGCCCTGCGTCGAGGCACCCTTTGAAGATCTCCGAGAGCCGCGGCGAGAAGCGCCCGAACGCCGTCTCGACCACCTCGACCGCCTCCGGCCACGAGAACGCGCGCGCCTCGCCGATCGGTGCGTACTGGTCGGCCAGCTCGAGCCGGTCGAGACCGAGCAGGCGCGCCTTGGCTCCGAACCACCTTCGGCCGATCCCGTGGGCCTCCTCGGTGGCCGTCATCATCGCCTCGACGATCTCGTCGTCGAGCTCGTTGCCCATGTTCGTGGGTTGCATCGGGTTCTCGAAGCCGCGCAGGCGATCCACCGCGAGACGGTCGCCGACGAGCGCGTCGTAGCAGGCGGCGAGCACGTCGGCGCGCGGCTTGAGCCCGTCGAACAGCGCGTCGACCGCGGCGAGCCGGACGGTGCGGTCGGCCCGATAGAGATACGAGAGCAACTCGCTGATGGTGTGCGGGCGCTCGCCCTCGCCGTCATCGAACGGAATCTCCAGGGTCGAGACCTGGCGATCGTGCAGCGCCTGCCACGACGACACGATGGACCGTCGCGCGTTCAGCGCCTGCTCTTCCGCCTCCGTGAGGACATACGGCTTCTCTTCACGCTCGACCCGTAGCTTGTGCGCATACGGGGCGAGCTCGGGAGACGCGAGCAGGCCTTCGGCGACGTCGTCGTCGAGGGCGATCCACTCGAGACCGAGGAAGACGAGGTCGTTCTCGATCTCGGCGGAGCGGTCGCGTCCGACCGTCGTCAGGTCGTTCGCCTCGACGTCGGTCGCGTCCATGCTCAGGCGCAGGAACGTGTAGACCTGCAGCCTCGAGAGGTCCTGACCGAGGTCGTCCGCCTCGTCGCAGAGGGCGCGGAAAGCGGGGGCGTCGAGCGAGGCGATCCGGCCGCGATAGCGCGAGGCGAACTCGGCCGCACGCTCGACGAGCGCCGACCAACCCGCGCGCGCCTGCCCGGCGTCGGCGCACAGGTCGGAGAGATCCCAGCGCACGTCCTCGGTGCGCGGCTCGGTCGTCGACATCGCGTGGACTCTAGTCGACGCTGTACACGCTGCGAAGCGGGAGCCCGGCCCGCGCCCGAAGGCGGTTGTCGGCTTCGAGCAGCTGGCCGGGGTCGCCGATGTCGTACCAGCCGCCGGCGAAGCGATACGCGTACACCGGCGCGCGCGGATAGAGCCACGCCACGAGGTTCCCGGGCTGGTCCCGCGGGTTGCCCTCGTCGAGATACGTGCGCACGAGCCGCGCGTGGTCGCGCGAGTAGAGATAGGTGGCGGTCGCAGCGAGCGTGCTCCGCGGGTGCTCCGGTTTCTCGACGAACGAGGCGATCCGGTCCTCCGCGTCGACGTCGACGATCCCGTACTTCGTCGCCAGCTCGGGCCTGCCGACGTCGTGAACCGCGACCGCGCTTCCCTCCCCTTTGCCCCGCCAGAACGCGATGAAGTCCGCGAGCTCGTCGTCGAACAGGTTGTCGCCTGCGATCACGAGGAGATCGTCGTCGAGCCCAGCTTCGCGCCGAACGAACTCGATGTTGCCGATCGCGCCGAGGCGGGTCTCGTTCGTCATGGTGCCGTCGTCGTGCACGTGCACGTCGTTGCCGGAGGCCCAGCGCTCGAAGTCGGCGGCGAAGCGCCCGTTCGTCGTGAGATGCACCTCCTCGATTCCCGCGTCGCGGATCTTCTCGAGGATCCAGTCGACCATCGGGCGGCCGCCCACGGGCAGCAGTTGCTTCGGGATCGAGTCCGTCAAGGGGCGGAGCCGGGTCGCGTACCCGGCGGCGAGGATGACCGCCTTCACGCGGCGGATCCGGCGCGGGAGAGGGACTCGACGTACGGCGGGCGGTGCACCCCGTCCTCGGTGACGATCGCGGCGATCAGCGTGGCGGGCGTCACGTCGAAGGCGGGGTTGCGCGCCGGGAAGCGCAACGAGATCTCGGTCGGGTCGCGTTCCTCGATGGGGATGCTCTCTCCGGTCGCCGTCGCGAGGTCGACCGTCGACGTCGGTGCGACGACATAGAGCGGGATTCCGTGGTGGGCGGCGAGCACGGCGAGCGAGTATGTCCCGATCTTGTTCGCGGTGTCGCCGTTGGCGGCGATGCGGTCCGCACCGGTGACGACCAGGTCGACCTCTCCGCGCGCCATCAGCGACCCCGCGGCGGAGTCCGCGATCACGGCGTGCGGGATGCCGGCCGTCTCGAGCTCCCACGCGGTGAGCCGCGCGCCCTGGAGCAACGGCCGCGTCTCGTCGACGAGCACGCTCGCGAGCGAGCCGCGTTCCCACGCCGTGTGGAGGGCGCCGACGGCGGAGCCGTAGCCGCCGGTCGCAAGCCCGCCGGCGTTGCAGTGCGTCAAGGCGCGTGTCCCCGGCGCGAAGAGCCCGGCCGCGTGCGCGGACATGCGCCGGCAGCGGTCGACCTCCTCGCGGTGGATGGCACGGGCGCGCCCGGGCGTCGGGTCGGCGCGCATCCGGTCGAGCGCCCAGAAGAGGTTGACCGCGGTCGGCCGCGAGGCCGCGAGCTCGCGCTCGGCGGCCGCGAGGTCGTCGCCACGGAGCGCGGCGAGCGCCATGCCGTACGCCGCGGCGACGCCGATCGCCGGCGCCCCGCGGACGGCGAGGGTACGAATCGCTTCGGCGACCTCCGCCGCGGTGAAGCAGACGAGGTCGACCTCCTCGTCCGGCAAGCGGCGCTGGTCGAGCAGAACGACGCGCGGCCCGTCTTCCTCGAGGCGGGCGATCCGGTCGGGCTCGAGCTCTTTCACGCGGCGATCCCCGGCGTCTGCCACGTCGGGCAGCCCAGGTGTCCGCAAGATGCCACGTCCCGCGACCGGGTCGCGGGACGTGGCACATCGAGCGGTGTCGCGGTTCGGCTCAGGTTCCCTCGTCCCACGAGGCGAGGTACGTGGCCTGCTCGTCCGTGAGGACGTCGATCTCGATGTCCATCGTCGCGAGCTTGAGGCGCGCGATCTCCTTGTCGATCGCGGCCGGCACCGGGTACACCTTCCGCTCGAGCTCGCCCGCGTGCGCGACGGCGTACTCGAGGCCGAGCGCCTGATTCGCGAACGACATGTCCATCACGAGCGCCGGATGTCCCTCGGCGGCCGAGAGGTTGACGAGCCGCCCGTCCGCGATGAGATAGATGCGGCGGCCGTCGTCCATCGTGAACTCCTCGACGAACTCGCGCGCCATCCGGGTCTCGCTCGCGAGCGCCCGCAGCGCCGGGATCTCGATCTCGACGTTGAAGTGGCCCGTGTTCGAGAGGATCGCCCCGTCCTTCATCAGCGGGTAGTGCTGCGCAGCGATGACGTTCTTGTCGCCCGTCGCGGTGCAGAAGATGTCGCCGATCTTCGCGGCTTCCTCCATTGTCAGCACCTCGAAGCCGTCCATGACCGCCTCGAGCGCCTTCATCGGGTCGACCTCCGTGATGATCACGTGCGCGCCGAGCCCCCGTGCCCGCGAGGCCACGCCGCGCCCGACCCAGCCGTACCCGCCGATGACGAACTTCTTCCCCGCAAGCAGGACGTTCGTCGCGCGGATGATCCCGTCGATCGTCGACTGGCCCGTGCCGTAGCGGTTGTCGAACATGTGCTTCGTCAGCGCCTCGTTGACGGCGATGATCGGGAAGCCGAGCTTGCCTTCCGCCTCGAGCGCCTTGAGCCGGATGACGCCGGTCGTCGTCTCCTCCGTGCCGGCGATGATGTCGCCGAGCTGCTCGCGCCGAGCCGAATGGAGCACGCTGATCACGTCGGCGCCGTCGTCCATCGTGAAATGCGGCTTGTGGTCGACCGCGGCCTCGATGTGCGCGTAGTACGTGTCGTGATCCTCGCCCTTGATCGCAAAGCACGAGATGTCGTACTCGTCGACGAGCGCCGCGGCGACGTCGTCCTGCGTGGAGAGCGGATTCGACGCGCACAGCACCACGTCGGCGCCGCCGGCCTTGAGCGTGCGCATGAGATTCGCGGTCTCCGTCGTGACGTGGAGACACGCGGCGATGCGGTAACCGGCGAGCGGCTGCTCGCGCTCGAAGCGCTCGCGGATCGCGGCGAGCACCGGCATCTGCCGGTCGGCCCACTCGATCCGGCGCTTGCCCTCTGCCGAGAGGGCGAGATCCTTGACGTCGTAGCGTTTCGTCGTTGCCATTCCCTTCCTTCCCTAGGCGGCGAGTAGCCGCTCGTGCTTACGCTGCTCCCACTCCACCCACGCGAGGTCGTCGGCGCCGGCAAGCCAGCCGTCGACGGCCTTCCGAAGCTCGGGCTCACGCCGGAGCCGCGCGGCGAAGACGAGATCCGAGATTGCGAGACCGAACCGCCGCCGCAGCTCGTTGAGCGCCCGGAGCTGGTTCAGCTCCCGGAGATCGTAGGCCCGGTAGCCGGTGGCGGTGCGGGTGGGGACGACGAGGCCGAGACGCTCGAGGTAGCGCAGCATCCGCGGCGACCAGGCCGTCCGGGCCGCGGCCTCCCCCACTTTCAGTCCGTCCACAGGAGCCACCTTAACACGAGCGTGTCAATGTTCGCCGAACGTCACACTTCCGACCCCGGTGCCAGGCCCGGGCCGGGCACCGGGGTCGGCTCGGGCCGGAGTCGAGCCGGCGAGCGGCCGCGAGGGCCGTTGCAGAGTCGTGACCCCTGCGTGACGGTGCCTGGCCCCTGCCTGGCACCGTCAGGGTTCGCTCGTGCCCTCGCGCCCGTACGCGTCCTCGAGCCGCACCACGTCGTCGAGGTGCGGGGTCGAGACCTCGAGGATCAGCGTGTCCTCGAGCGCGGTGACGCGGTGCACGGTGCCCGGCCGGTAGCGGAAGCAGGCCCCCGCCCCGATCACCTCGGTATTGAGGACCCCCTGGCCGGCGGCGCCGAGCTCGAGCGATGCGCGGCCCTCCTGGACGTACCAGCTCTCATCCTTCTCGTTGTGGAACTGGAGGCTGAGCGAATGCCCCGCGCGAACGAAGAGGAGCTTGCCGACGTACAGCTCGGTGTCCGCCCAGATGAGCTCCCAGCCCCACGGCTTCTCGACCCGGCGCGGCTCGACGGCCCAGCGGTCGAGCCCCTCGAAGTTCGGAGAGTCGACGTCCGTCATGCGGTCCTCCGACGCGGCCGCCACTCGGGATGCTCGCCCATGAACTCCTCGGCGCGGCGCAGGTCCTTCGGCGTGTTCACGGTGAGCCAGACGCCCTCGTGCCGGTATGCACGCAGCCGGCCCGCAGCCGCAAGCGCGGGAAACGTGCTCTGCTCGTGATCGCCTCGCTCGGGCAAGAGCTCGAGCGCGTCCTCCCCGAGCACATACACCCCGGAGTTGACCCAGTGCGGCAGCTTCGGCGCTTCCGTGAAGCCCGTGACCGTGCCGTCATCGTCGAGGTCGACGACGCCGAACGGCGAGTGCACCTGCGCAACGACGATCGTCGCCGCCGCGCCGCCGCGCTCGTGGTCGGCGACGAGCGCGCCGAAATCGACGTCGAGCAGCTCATCGCCGTTCAGAGCGAGCACGTTCCCTCGCTCGCGCCGGCGTGAGGCCGCGAGGCGCAGACCGCCGCCACGCCCGAGCGGCTCGGGCTCGCCCACGGGCTCGATCTCGGCGCCGAGGCCGGCGAGGGCGTTCACGAACACGTCCTCCTGGCCCGCGCGGCAGGCGACGATCACGCGCGTCACGCCCGCGTCGACGAGCCGCGCGACGGTGTACTCCGCGAGCGGGAAGCCGGCGACCGGGACGAGCGGCTTCGGATTGCCCTGCGCCGCCTCGCCGAGCCGCTCCGCCTTGCCACCGGCGAGGAGCAGCGCCTCCATCAGCGCGGGAGCTCCACCGGCGCGGGTGCCGCGTCGGGCGTGGCGGGGGACGCGTGCTTCGGGCGGCCGATCCCCTCGTAGACGAACCCGGCTTCGTGCGCCGCGACGGGGTCGAGAAGGTTCCGGCCGTCGATGAGCACCGGGCGCGCCATCGCGTCGCGCACCTCGGCCGTCAGGATCGAGCGCAGCTCCGGCCACTCCGTCACGACGACTGCCGCGTCGGCGCCGCGGACGGCGTCGAGCACCGTGTCGCAGAGCTCGATCCCACGCAGGTCGTCGGGGCACGCGACCGGGTCCCAGGCGCGCACCTCCGCGCCCTCGGAGAGCAGCCGGTACGCGATCACACGGCTCGGCGCCTCACGCATGTCGTCCGTATCCGGCTTGAACGCGAGCCCGAGCAGAGCGACCCTCTTGCCGCGAAGCGGACCGAGATGCTTCTCGAGCTTCTGCACCACGCGCCGCTTCTGCAGCTCGTTCACCTCCCACACCGCGTGCAGGAGCATGAACTGGTAGCCGGAGTTGCCGGCGAGCTGCTTCAGGGACGTCACGTCCTTCGGGAAGCACGAGCCGCCGAAACCGATGCCGGCGCGCAGGAAGTGCGGACCGAGCCGATGGTCGAGGCCGACGCCCCGCGCGACCTCGACGACGTCGGCGCCGACCAGCTCGCACACGTTCGCGATCTCGTTGATAAAGCTGATGCGGGTCGAGAGGAACGCGTTCGCCGCGAGCTTCACGAGCTCGGCCGACGGCACGTCGCAGCGCACGATCTCCGTCTCGATGCCGTCGAACAGCGCGACGACGCGATCGGCGTCGCCGTCCTCGAACGCGCCGACGACGACTCGGTCGGGCGCCATGAAGTCGGCGACGGCACTGCCCTCGGCGAGGAACTCCGGATTCGAGACGTACCCGACCCCGGTGAGGCCGCGCGCATCGAGCCGGTTGCGGACGTGTGCGCCGGTACCGACGGGCACGGTGCTCTTCATCACGACCACCGGACGGCCGGGAATGTCCTCGGGCAGCTCGTCGATCACAGACCAGACGGCCGCGAGATCGGCGTCGCCCGACTCGGTCGGCGGCGTCCCGACGGCGACAAAGAGGAACTCCGACCCCTCGACGGCCTCGGCGATGTCGAGCGTGAAGCGGAGCCGGTCCTTGTTCCGCTCGAGCACGAGCTCGAGCCCCGGCTCGTAGATGGGCACCTCGCCCGCCTGCAGGCGCTCGATCCGCTCCGGAACGACGTCGCGGATCACGACCTCGTGCCCGAGGTCGGCGAAGCACGCGCCGGTCACGAGGCCGACGTAGCCGGCACCGAACATTCCGATCTTCGCCACGGGGGAAGCCTACTTCCCGAGCGGCTCGAGGCCCTTGGCGATCGCGAGCATCGTCTCGTTCGACAGCTCGTCGCGGAGGGTGTTGACGACCCAGTAGGTCGCGCCGCCCCGGCGGAGCACGATCATGTGGATATTGCCGCCGGTCGTGTAGAGGTCGAACGTCCGCCCGCCGAGCGTGACCTGCTGGGTGGGGCGCCGCAAGACCGGAGCCGACGTCCAGTCGGTCTCCATGACCTGCCAGTAGACGTTGCCCGCGCCGGTGACGAAGGTGAGGCAGAGCGCGCTGTGTCCCGGCGCGTCCTTGTAGGCGCGCACCCCCTCGAGGGAGCTGAGCTGTGAGCTCGACTCGATCACGTGCGGCACCATCGGCGTGAACGCGAGCTTCGCGCGGACCTGCTGGATCGAGCTGAGCGTGTAGCCCGGGTCGACCCGCACCGACGGCTTCTCGTGCACCGGCGTCTGGGCGATGTGCGCCGTCGGGTCGATCAGCTGGCCGCTGAAGCTCGAGCCGACGACGGCGACGACGAGCGGATTCCCCGCCTGCTGTGAGAACGGGGCGATCTCCGCCGGTAGCGGCGCGATCTTCGTATTCGATCCGAATGCGGCCGCCACCTCGACCGCAGCCTGCTTCGCATTCGGCTGCACCGAGTCGTAGTAGACGAAGCTCGGGCCGTAGTTCTGGCTCGGAGCGTCCGCGACGATCGTCGCGGGCAGCTGCACGGTGTGGTACCCGAGCACCGCGAGCTTGTACGACGTGTCGCGCGCGAGGCCCGGCGCTGTCGTCCCGTTGAGGACGAGTGCGGTGATCTCGGCAGGCTTCAGCGCAGGCTGCTTCGGAACCTTCGCCTTCCGGCCGAGCGCGGCGGCGTTCGCGCGCTGCGGCAGCGTCACGTCCGGGTGCTCGAAGCTCTGCACCGCAGTCTGGATGTCGGACGGCTGCGCGCAGATCTGCGCATTCAGGTAGCCGCAGTCCTGGAGGTTCGGGATCGAGACGCGGAAGAGGTGTCCGCCGCCGAGGTGGTACGCGAGCCCGGCGTACGCCTGGATCTCCGAGATGCTCGGCGCGCCGCCGGAGCCTCCTCGCCCGATCTCGACGTTGTTCTTCAGGGCTCCGATGATTCCCGGGATGTCGAAGACCGAGAGCGTCGTCGCGAGCCGGTCCTTCAGCGCCTCGAGGAAGAGCTGCTGCCGCGCGAGGCGATAGACGTCCGAGTCCGTGTGACGGAACCGCACGAAGTCGAGCGCCTGCTCGCCGTCGAGCTTCTGGTACCCCGGCTCGAGGTCGATCTTCGCGTAGCCTCCCGGTCCGCCGACGGTGTTGATGTAGCGATGGTCGATGTCCATGTAGACGCCGTGCAGCTTGTTCACGAGCAGCTTGAAGCCGTGGAAGTTGATCGTGATCACGTAGTTGACGGAGACGCCTGTCAGCTTCTCCACCGTGTCGAGCGTGCCGCGGGCGTTGAAGTTCTTGCAGCTCGTCCACGCCGAGTTGATGCGATCGGTGCGAAGCGCGGTCGTCGGGTCGCAGTAGATCGGCACCTGGAGGTCGCGCGGGAAGGAGAGCAGGGACAGCGTGTCCGTCCGCGGGTCCGCGCGGACGAGCATGATCGTGTCGGAGCGAGAGTCGGCCGCCCCGTAGCCCCCCGCGCCGGCACGTGCGTCGTAGCCGATGAGCAGGGCGACCGCAGGCTCCGACGCCGTCGGCGCCTTGAGATCCTTCTGTGAGGCGACGACGCCCGGCGTATGCGCCGCGATCGAGTTCAACGTCTCGTGCCCGTAGAGGTAGGCGCCGCCGGCGAGCCCGGAGACGACGATCACGAGCGCGAGCAGGATCCAGCCGAACGCGCGGGCGATCTTGCTGCGCGTCGAGCGCCGAGGAGGTGGCGGCTGGCGGTATCGCCGTGCCGGCGGGACCTCCTTCGGCGGCAGCACCGCACGACCGTTGCCGTTGACGGTCGCAGCGCGACCCATTCCTCTCTTCAGCGTCGTCCGCATGCGGAAATGATCGGCGCCCGCGGGGGCGACGGAGGCCCACGATAGCGGAGCGTCGGGCCTCTCCTCGGATGCTGCGGCGGGGGCTCCCGGAGCCCGGCCGCGGTCAGGCCCGCACCGTCAGGCGGTGACGCCGCCGGCGCCGAGCCGGCCGGCGAGGATGCCTACCAGCGAGCTCACGACGGTCGCCGGGAGCGGCGCTCGCACCGAGAGCGTGTGAAGCACGGATGTGATGCGGCCTCGCCCGATCGCAACGACGTCCGCGACGAGCTGCACCGTACGGGTGGAATGG
>Ga0307373_10015189_pt1 | contig 10502 bp, 9 predicted proteins | sample OX2MG_FD_202534 | JGI IMG/M metagenome (GOLD analysis project Ga0307373, IMG submission 202534) | Soil microbial communities from Risofladan, Vaasa, Finland - OX-2 | ecosystem: Environmental > Terrestrial > Soil > Coastal area > Acid sulfate soil | place: Finland: Risofladan, Vaasa | collected...
TCATCGTCGGGACTCCTCCCTTGTGGTTCTGAAAACTCGGCCTTTTCAGCATTATACCGGCCGCGCGACAAAAAGACTCCTCTGAACGATGAGTCGCGGAATTCGTGCGAATTCCGACCGTCGAGAGAGTCAATTGGAACCCTCACGAGTTCCGCTACGAGGTCGATGGCCGCTTGGAAACCGCCCCACGGTCGTTTGCCCTTGCCCGACAAGACCTTGCGCGCCTACGACGAAGCTCGCCTATTTCGGCGCCTGGGGCAGGCGACAGTTTTTCCACCCGACTTTTCCGCTTGGCGAAAAAAAGTTTTCGCCGCCGCGAGTACCCGCCAGAGCGATGTTTCACGGGGATTTCCCGCCGATGCTGGCCGTGACTTCCAGAACGCGCGAGGGCGACACCGCAATTCTCTTTGACAGCCGTGCTAGCAAGCGTACAATCGGCGACTCGGGTGACATCAAGAATCCAAGACGGCATGGCTGTCGCAGCACACGCCGCTTTCTCCAGTCGGTTCTCGCTATTGCGGGTCAACTTTACGTGTACGCGCCACGACGGCGCCATGCGTGACCGGAGAAGGTGTGCGCTTTGGGATGAACAGGACGTGACCAAGGACGATATGGAGATCGTGTCGGCCCTGCAACTATCGCTGGCCGACAAGGTCGGACAAGAACGATTCGAGTTGTGGTTCGGGTCCAACACCCGCTTGGAGTTGGCCGACGACACTTTGACGGTGCGTGTCCCGAGCCAGTTCTTTCAAGACTGGATGCGGAACAACTTCCGCGAACAGATCGAGGCCGCCTGCCGCGAAACGATCGGCCAGGCCCCCGCCGTGCGGTTCCTGGTCGATGGGTCGCTTGCCCGACCGGTTCCTTCCGCGGCACCAGCCGGCGGAACTGGGGCCGCCGGTCGTACTGAAAGCGGTACGCAACTGAAACTTGTTACGGCGGCGGAACCCTCCCGGGGCGCTGCCGACGCTTTGCCCGCGAGATCCTCGCGCCGATTCGCCGACCTGGCGTCGTTCGTCGTCGGGCCGACCAACCGCCTGGCTCACGCGGCCGCCGAATCGGTCGCCTGGCAGCCGGGAAACACGACGCCGCTGGTGATTCATGGTCCGACCAGCGTCGGCAAGACGCACCTCCTGGAGGGCATCTTTACCGCCGCCAGGCGGGCCCATGCGAGGATACAGGCCGTTTACCTCTCGGCCGAGCAGTTCACTACTTTGTTTCTGGGCGCGTTGCACGGCAGTGGGCTGCCCAGCTTTCGCCGCATGTACCGCGGGCTTGATCTGTTGGTCATCGACGACATCCAGTTCCTGGCCGGCAAGAAGGCCACCTTGATCGAACTCTGGCACACGATCGACAGCGTGCTGCGGGAGGGCCGGCAACTGGTCTTTGGCGCCGATCGCCCGCCCGCCGAATTGACCGAATTGGGGCCGGAGCTGACCACGCGTCTTCAAGGCGGGCTGGTGTGCGCCATCCAGCCGCAGGAGTACGAAACACGCCTGGGTATCGTGCGACACTTCGGCGCGCGGCTCGGCGTGGCCTTGCCCGACGACGTCGCGGCGTACGTCGCGGCGAACTTGCGTTCGCACGCCCGTGAACTGGCGGGAGCCGTCAACTTGTTGGACGCCTCCAGCCGCGCGGCGTGCCAGCCGGTTTCGCTGGCGATGGCCAAAGAGACCCTGGCCGGCATGGTCGGGCACGGCACGCGAACCATCAGGCTGACCGACATCGAGAAGGCCGTTTGTGACGTGTTCGGCCTGGAGCCGAAGAGTTTGCAGTCGGGCCGCAGGGGAAAGGAAGTTAGCCATCCCCGCATGCTGGCGATGTGGCTGGCGCGGAAACACACTCGGGCCGCACTGGCTGAGATCGGACACTACTTCGGCCGCCGCAGTCACAGTACCGTCATCTCGGCGCACAAGAAAATCGACGTCTGGATGGTCGACCGAGCGTCGTTGGGCGTCGCCGACCGGGCGTGGAACGTCGAGGAGGCGATCCGCCGCGTGGAGGAGAGTCTCATGGCGGGGTAGCGGCATGACACTTGCTTTCGCAACTTAGGCTGCGAGAATGGAAAATCGAGGTCTAGTGTTGGACAGAGTCCACCCCGGGCTGCGACGGAGACGTTATGGGTTCAACACTCGGCGGCAGCGATCCGTTGCACGACCTTCCAGACGAAATGGAAAAACGCGAGGAGGCGCGGATCCGAAAACTGGGACGGGAAAAGTTCCCTGACGACCCGAAGCGGCGAAATAAGGAAGACAACCGTGCGAAGGAGATTTCGCGCCGTAAGTCCAGACGCGCCCATCAATGATCGAGGACAAGTCGTGAAAATCACGATCAAAGCGCCACCATCGGCGATCGCCGAATACCATTCGCTGCTTATGAAAGAGTGGACCCAAGGCACTCTCGAAAAAGTGTTGCGCCTCCTGTGCGACGAGATCTCCGACAATGGTGAATTGGGCAAACTGTCGTTCTGCGACGTGCTTTGTCCCGACGGCGCTGCGAGGACGCTCCGCGGAGTACACCAAGAGGTCGTCGAACAGATCGCGGCGTTTACCGGGTTTTTTCGCGTGAATGGGACGATTCCGGCTGTCCCTTCACCGAAATCATGGGCGGTCGAACGAAGAAACAAGCTCATGGCGCGCGCGGAAACCACTTGGACCTATCTTGTCCTGCACACCTTCGTCGATTTGCGAGGCGAAGTCGGTTTCTTTCATGACACCCAGAGCTTGCTGTTCCTGACAGCCGTGCATTATCTCCTGCCCGCGCTCAAGGAACATGGTCACATGACGGAACACGATTGCGCGGTCAACGCCTTGTTCATGCACATCCACACGGCTTGGTCGATGGGAGACCAACAGGAACACGCACATTACCTGCGAAGCGCTCTACTGGATTACTTGGGAGACAAGCCGGGCGCCGCGGAGTCGCTACGTCTTTCAGTGGCACTCACGCCTTTTGACGACGAATCATACCTCACCCAGGTCCAACAATACGCCTTTGCCTTGCTGGACTCCGGTCGAGTCCGTCAATCGCTCGAGTTCCTGCTTGCCACGTACAGAAACGCTCCCGAGCCTTACCTCGATGAGTTGAAAGAAATCGCGATGTGCATCCACGGGCGCGGCGTTGTGAAGGCCACTTGAATGCATAGAGCCTATCCCATGACCGCCTTGTGGTGCAGGCGTCTCGGCTGCCTGGCGGTTTTGGGAATGGCGCTTACTCGTGGGCCGGCAATTCGCGCGCCGCGTCGCGATCGACCAGCCACAATACGGCCGTCCGGTCGGGCCGCACGAGTTGGGCCGGCAGTCGCTTTGGCTCATACGGACCCTGGAGCACCTGGCCCAGGACGATTGCTTTCTCCTCGCCGCTGACGACGAATACGACCAGCCGCGCATGGTTCAGCACCCTTGGCGTGAGCGTGATGCGGTGCGTGCCGAGTTTTTCAACCCACGGCGCCGCCACAAGTCGGTCGGTTTCCGTCAGGCTTGACCCGCCCGGAAACAGCGAAGCCGTGTGTCCATCTGGCCCTAGGCCCAAGAGCGCCAGGTCGAACTGGGGCGTCTCGCCCGGCGACAACTGGAACACGGTTCGCAGTGTCCTTTCGTAGGCCGCGGCCGCTTGCTCCGCGTCGGCAAGTTCAGCCGGCACGCGGTGGATGTTCTCAGGCGGAATGGGCACGTGCGACAGGAGCGACTCACGGGCCATGCGATAGTTGCTTTCCGGGTGGTCGGGCGGAACGTGCCGCTCGTCGCCCCAGAAGACTTGAAGTTTGTCCCACGCGATGCGCCGGCGGAAAGCGTCGCCGGCCAACATCGCGTAAAGATCCTTGGGCGTCGAGCCGCCCGAAAGCGCAACGTGGCAACACCCCCACTCGCGGGTGCTCGCGTCGGCCACGCGCACGAATTCCTCGGCCGCGGCGCGGCTCAATTCGTGACGGTCGGCCAACACCCGCACTTCGGGAGACCCATTTACCATGACCGGGTTTCCAACGCGTGGATTTTCCGCAACCGCCGTTCGTGCCGTTCCTCGCCGGTAAACCGCGCGCCGAGAAACGATTTCACCAGTTCGAACGCCAGTTCTTCGCCGATCACGCGGGAACCGAGCACCAGCACGTTCATATCATCGTGCTCGACGCCCTGGTGGGCCGAATAGGTGTCGTGGCACAGCCCGGCTCGGACACCCGGTAGCTTGTTGGCGGCGACCGATGCCCCCACGCCGCTTCCGCAAATCAACACGCCCCGTTCGGCACGCCCCTCGCGCACGGCCGACCCTACCGCGGCGGCGAAATCGGGATAGTCGCAGGGCGTCGTGTCGTGCGTGCCGAGGTCCAACGGCTCGTGCCCCAAGCCGACGAGCTGGGGAATGAGTGTTTCTTTGAGCCCAAAACCAGCGTGGTCGCAGCCGATGGCGATTCGCATGAGTCACCTTTCGTCCAAAATACGGTTGGCCCCCAATTTGCTGCACATCGGGTGCCGATTCGTGGCGAACCGGCGGCGGGCAAAGCGTCCCGCGTCACCTGGACAGCCGCGGCTCAATTTGGTTAATTCTTGGCCAGCTTCACCGGCAAATGGCTCCCCATTGTAGCCGAGCACGCCGCAATAAAACAACGCTGGAAGGATCGCTTGCGAAATCGGCCGGAAGCCGTCAGAATCCGTTGTTCCCCACAGGTTATCATAGCGAGTGGCCGCCGGCGAACGTGATCCAAGCGCAGCGCGACTGCTTCGGGACGCACACCTACGAGCGGATCGATGAGAAGGGAACGTTTCATACCGAGTGGCGAGAGGATTGATGTCCCATGACCACCGAACATCCCCAATCTGCCGCCGCCTCCACCGCCGACAACAACTTCCGCCCTCCGCGGCCCTGCGCGATGGTCATCTTCGGCGCCAGCGGCGATTTGACGAAGCGGAAACTGATGCCGGCGCTGTACAACATCGCGGCCAGTAAGCTGCTGCCCGACAAGTTCGCCGTGGTCGGGTTCGCCTTCGACGATCTCTCGACCGAGCAATTCCGCAAGAACCTGACCGAAGGGGTCAAGGAGCTGGGCGGTGACGGCATCGACCCGGCCCGCTGGGACGAGCTGTTCGCCAAGCGCGCGTTCTACTTGCGAGGCAACTTCGAGGACCCGCGGTCTTACGCCCAACTGGGTGAGCTGCTCGCGAGGGTCGACCAGGATTGCGGAACGGATGGGAGTTACCTGTTCTACCTTGCCACGCCGCCCGCCTTTTTCGCCAAGATCGTCGACCAGCTTGCGGCCGCCGGCCTGACGAAGGAGGACGTCGAAGCGGGCCCGTCGGCCAAGCCCGCCAGCGCCTCGCGCCGCTGGCGGCGGGTGATCATCGAAAAGCCGTTCGGCCACGATCTCGATTCGGCCCGCGCGCTGAACCGCGAAATCGGCAAAGCCCTACGCGAAGAGCAGATCTACCGCATCGACCACTACCTGGGCAAGGAAACGGTGCAGAACATCCTGGTGTTCCGCTTCGCCAACGGCCTGTTCGAGCCGACCTGGAACCGCCAGTACATCGACCACGTGCAGATCACCGTGGCCGAGACGGTGGGCGTCGAGCACCGGGGCGGTTACTACGACAAAGCCGGGGCCCTGCGCGACATGGTACCCAGCCACATCTTTCAACTGCTGGCCCTGGTCGCGATGGAGTCGCCGATTTCGTTCGAGGGCGAGGCGATTCGCGATGAAAAGGTGAAACTGCTGCGTTCGATTCATCCCTTGGACGAGGAGCACGTCCTCACACAGGCCGTCCGCGGCCAGTACGGCGCCGGCGCGGTCGCCGGCAAGCCGGTGGCCGCCTACCGTGACTCGCCCCCCGTCGATCCGCAGTCGAACACCGAGACTTTCGTGGCCCTCAAGCTGGCCATCGACAACTGGCGCTGGGCCGGCGTGCCGTTTTACATCCGCACCGGCAAGTGTCTGCCGAAACGAGTGACCGAGGTGGCGATCCAATTCAAGCACGCCCCGTTCATCCTCTTCCGCGAGACACCGGTCGAGCAGCTCAAGGCGAACGTTCTGACGCTGTACATCCAGCCCGACGAGGGCATTTCGCTGCGGTTCGAGGCCAAGGTCCCCGGCGTGGGCATCCAGACCCGCTCGGTGAACATGAACTTCAAGTACGACGAAAACTTCGGGGCCACGCCGATCACCGGCTACGAGACCTTGCTCTACGGCTGCATGCAGGGCGATGCCACGCTGTTCCTGCGGGCCGACTTCGTCGAGGCGGGCTGGGCCGTCTTGCAGCCGGTCCTCGACGTCTGGGGCACGCTCCCGGCGCGCAAGTTTCCCAACTACGCCGCCGGTTCCTGGGGCCCCAAGGGGGCGGACGATCTGCTCTTGCTCGACGGCGCGCAGTGGCGCAACGGTTAGCGCCAGGCTGTTCTGTGGAACAAGCAACTTGTCCCGCGCTCAACCCGGCCGCCTGAAGAAGTCCCGCCCTTTTTAGCCTTGGAACACGAGTTCTCTCGGCATCGAGGACCGGGCAGGCTCCTTGAGGTCTTCTTCGATGCCCGGCAGCTCGACCGCGGTCGGCTTGCGACCGACGGCGATCACCGACAAGTGTGGCCATAGCGGCAGCCGTTCCATAAGCTTGGCTATCGGGAGCAGCCAGTCGTACAGCTTCATCTGACCGGCCGAAAGGGTGGTGCGGCCCAGGATCTTGCCCGAAACGTACCAGCCGAGCGTGCCAAGCCGGTTGAAGCCCCTGCTCTCGACCACCTCAAAGCCGGCCTGCCGCATCTTGGTCATCATCTCCTCGCGCGTGTATCGGCGGAAGTGTCCAAGCGCCTTGTCCACCGGCGTGTACAGCCGCGGCTCGGCGGGCACGAGCAGCACTGCGTGCCCGCCCGGTCGCAGCAGATGAAAGAAGTTCCGCAGCGTCGCGGCGTCATCTTCGATGTGCTCCAAGACGTTGATGCACAAGATGGTATCGAGTTGCGCCTTGCGCAAGGCCGAGCACTGTTCGATATGGCTGACGTCCAACTCATGCACCGACAGGTTGGACAAGTGCCCGTAACGTTGGGTCAGCCTCTCCGCATAAAATGGGTCGATATCCACGCAAGCCAGCCGCTTTCGGTCGAGTACGAACTCGGTCAGATTGCCGATACCCGAGCCGGCCTCCAGCACGTGCTGGCCGACGTAGGGGGCCAGCCGGCGGAACAGCCAGCGGTTGAAGCCGCGGGCCCGCCGCACGCTCTGTAGAATCAGGAACCCCTCGTGGGTCGAGAACCGGCAGGAAAAGAACCGATATTTGAACAACGCCCACAGCGCGGCGAACATGTCCTTCAGACCGATTTTCTTCCCTTCGGCGTACGTCCGCCCCTGGTAGGAGATCGGCACCTCGTACAGCCGCAGATCCCATTTGGCCAGCTTGGTGGTCAATTCCGGCTCCAAAGCGAACCCGTTGGCCGTCAGCGGAATCGCACGAAGAATGTCCGCCCGGATGAGTTTGTAGCCCGTCTCCATGTCGGTCAAGTTGATGTCGTTGAGGACGTTGCACACCAGGGTCAACAGTTGATTGCCCAACGTGTGCCAGTAGTAGAGCACCCGCCGGTAACCGCCCGCGAGGAACCGGGAGCCGAAAACGGCGTCCGCAACGCCCTCGAGCATCGGCCGCAGCAGGGCGGGATAGTCCGCCGGATTGTACTCGAGGTCGGCGTCCTGAATGAGGGCCAGGTCGCCCGTCATCGCTTTGATGGCCGTCCGCACTGCGCCCCCTTTGCCCTGGTTCTTCTCGTGAAAGACGTGCTTGATGCGCGGCTCGTCCTGGGCCAACTGTGCGATCAATTCCCGGCTGCCGTCGGTCGAGCCGTCGTCCACGATCACCAACTCGATGGCGATGTCCACGGGGGCGTTAAGCACACGGTGGACGATGGTACGGAGGGTGCGGATTTCGTTGTAAACCGGCATCAGCACGCTGAGCTTGCGGAACGCGGGGCGATTCGGGCCGCACTTGTTTCGAAAGTCCATAATGAAAGCCCCGTGGTGCGTGTCATGCAAATGACGAAGGTAGCCGCTCGTGGTGCCGGTCTGCAGAGGGAGGTGTAGCCAAGGCGGGCAAGCAATTCGAGCATAGCTCAAGATTGGGCCGCAGGCCGGAGCCGGGAGGTTATCTGTCGGCCGTTTTGAACCGGCTTCTGACCTATACTCTTCATGAAGCCGGCTGCCTGGCGGGCGGTACCTGTGCTCCAACCTTGCCCCGAGGATCCTCTCCGATGGCCAACCCTCCCATCCTCTTGATGGGCCGCGACCGTCTCACGGCCCTGGGGCTGGCGGCCGTCGTGGTGCTGGCGGGCGGCGTGCGGATGGTGCCGCGCGTGTGCGGAGCGTTTCACGACGACGCCGTCTACGTCTCGACAGCCCGCGCCCTCGCCACCGGAAACGGTTACCGGCTGACCGGCGTGCCCGGAGCCCCCTTACAGACCAAGTACCCGATCCTCTATCCGGCCACCCTTGCCACGATCTGTTACCTCTGGCCGAACTTCCCCGACAACCTGCTGGCCATGCAGATCTTCACCTTGCTCTGTGGGGCGGGGGTGGTCGCGTTCGGTTACCTGTACCTAGTCCGATTCGGCTATTGTGAGCGGGGCGCGGCGGCGGCAGGTGCTGTGGTCTGCGCGACAAACCCCTTCTTTCTCTACTTCTGCGTTCAGTCGATGGCGGAAATGCCCTACGCCCTCCTGGCGGTCGCGGCGCTGTGGGCCCTCGACGGCCAGCTCGCCAGTCCGGCCGCGTCGCGGCGAGCCCAGTTTGGCCTTGGGGTGCTGCTGGCCCTGCCGTTCTTGTGCCGGACCATCGGCGCTGTTTTCATCGTCGCCGGCATCGTGGTGCTGTGGCGGACGAGGCGGCCGGTACGATGGTGCCTCGCCGGGGCCACGGCGACGGCCCTGCCGTGGGTCTGTTGGTGCCTGCAAGGGCGGGGCGACTGGGACCGCAACCCCATCGAGGGATACTACACCGATTATTTGGGATGCTGGTCGAGCACAGGCGTACAGATGGTGGGTCGGGTGTTCTGTCAGAACGCCCCTTCGATCGTGTTCGGCGGCGGCGATCTCACCTGCGAAGGTTTGTTCGCAGCCGTCGAATCGTTTCTGACCCCAGGGCTGCGAGAGTTGCTTCTGATGGCGGTAAGTGTGATCCCCTGGTTGATGCTGATTCCCCCGCTTCGGCAGGGTCGGCCGCTGCCCTGGGCGCTGGCCGTTTACTTGCTGGTCTTGCTGTTCTGGTCGTGGCCCCCGCAGCGGTTTCTGGTGCCGATCCTTCCATTCCTGACGGTGTATCTGTTGATGGGGTTGGCCCAGTTGCCGAAGCGACTGCCTCGTGGGTTGGGGCGGTGGTCGGTCGCGGCGGCAGGTCTCGGCCTGCTAGTGGTGGCGAACCTGGGCCTGCTCACCTGTTACGCCCGGATAACCTCCCGGAGCGGTTATCCGCTCATGAAGTTGCCGAATTCCTGGGCGCCCTACGAGTCGCCTATCTCCTGGGCGCCCTACGAGCGCACCATGGCCTGGTTACGCCAACACTCCGGGCGAGACGACGTCGTGGCAAGCGGATTGGATTCCATGGTGTCCCTGTACACCGACCGCACGGCGTTCCGCCCCTACGTTTACAACCCGGGCCACCTCTACTACGCTGAGGGTCGCCCGCACCTGATGACGGTGGAGGAGCTTGTCGCGATCTTAAAACATTTCCGGCCGCGGTACCTGGTGCAGATGCCGATGCGCGGCTTCGCGGAGGAAAAGCTGTTCGTGGAGGTGCTCGACAAACTCCGACGGCGACACCCCAGTTGGCTGACGGTCGTGTATGAGGATGCCGACTCACGGTTCGTGATATTCGAGTTGGACCCCGATAAGCAGCCGGTCGGCTAACAGTGGCGGCAGGAACTAGATTCGGCTAAAATTGAACAGGAGCGAACGTCCAAACCTCCAAAGAGTTCATCGAAGTGATTCCGCGTTTCAACGATGCTGGCTACCTTCCACCCGGAGTGCATTTGGCGTCCCTCGACGAAATTGCCGCGCGCTTCGGCCAGGAATCGGAGATTCGCCAGGCCCAGATGGATTCTGTTCGATGGCTTGTCGCTATGGCGAAGAAAGCCGGAGTCCAGCGTCTAATCATCAACGGGAGTTTTGTTACGGATGTGTTTGAACCCAACGACGTGGATTGCGCGTTGCTGATGTCAGACGAGTTTCCACGCGACGCGGATGCCGCCGCTGACTTAAGCGATGGACTTCCGTTCGTCGATTTGCACATGACGGAGGCGAAGGAATTTGCCATTCTGGTTGAGCAGCTTTACGCGTCGGATCGTGATTCAGTCCCCAAGGGCGTCATTGAAATTGTCCTATGAGCATTCGAAGTAAGCGGCAGTTGGAAAACACGCGCGCCAAGCTCAAGCTTCTGGAAGACCGTCTGCGGGATCTCGACGGTGAACCAGTGGCGAACGTGCGAACGCGCGAATTAACCAAACAATCGCTCAAAAAACTCGCAAATCAGTTGAAAGAAGAAATCG
>Ga0307373_10015190_pt1 | contig 10501 bp, 7 predicted proteins | sample OX2MG_FD_202534 | JGI IMG/M metagenome (GOLD analysis project Ga0307373, IMG submission 202534) | Soil microbial communities from Risofladan, Vaasa, Finland - OX-2 | ecosystem: Environmental > Terrestrial > Soil > Coastal area > Acid sulfate soil | place: Finland: Risofladan, Vaasa | collected...
GTGATGTCGGCGCGCCGACAGAAGTTAACACATCACTTTAAGTTTTAATGCGCCCAGTCCCCTATATTTATTACCCACCTGCCGTCCTCGACCGCGGCTCGACTACGATTTCGGCCAAGTCAGCCAAGCTTGTAAACACGTCCTCGTTAAGCCGGAGCAGGAGTAATAGGCGGTTACTTCGAACTGCCGCGTCATCTGTCATCACGAGCACCTTATCGAAAAACGAATCCACCTGAGGCCGGATCGTCCCCATCACCTGAAAGGCCTCTTCGTAATTACCTTCTTCGCTCAATGACTCGATACGTTGCCACAGGCTCCGGTAAGCCTCATAAAGCTCTCGCTCAGGCGCTTCCGTGAACAATGCAGGATCGGGCCGCCCGCTCACGATCTCCCACTCGTTTGCCGATTTGCGGATATTCCGCGTCCTTTTGGCCGCGGCGGCGAGCGCCTGAAAATCCTCTGTGTCGCGCACACGCTCCAGCGCTCTCGCCCGCGAAAGTGCATTGGAGGGTACTAAGTCCTGAAGGATTTTTGTGCGCTTGAGCACCGCCCGCACGGTGTCGTAACGGAGCCCAGCAGCTTCCCGAACATAGAACTCCATCCGTTCACGCAAGAAACCATCTATCTTGTGCCCTAGCTCTCCGCTTTCTGAGGAAACGACAGCGTGTGCACCGGTAGCAGCCTGTTGATGGTGCAAAGATCGGTTCGTGAGTATTGTAAGGTCAAGTCCGGCCAGAACCTCTACTGCAAGCCTGATAATCCCGTTCCCTGCCCGCCGCAAGCCAAACGGATCGCTCGAACCCGTCGGTTCCAGTCCAACCCTGAATCCGGACACGACGCTATCGAGCTTATCCGCAAGAGACACAACTGCGCCTGCAACCGAGCGCGGGCAGGAGTCTTCAATCCCAACGGGGCGGTAATGATCGTAAATCGCGTCCGCTACTTCAGAAGGCTCGCCCTGAGACTTGGCGTAGAGGCCGCCCATAATGCCCTGAAGCTCGGTGAATTCCTGCACCATTTTAGTCGTGAGGTCGCACTTGCACAGATCGACGGCTCGCAGAACGTACCGTTGCTCCTGTGCGTTCATGCTTCCTGACATCTCAAGTTCAGCACAAACTTTTTCCGCCAGCGACCTCATTCGGCGAATCTTGTCGGCATATGTCCCAAGCTTCGCCTGATAAGTGACGCGAGCCAGCATTGGAATTCTGTCAACCAGGGGCACGCGCTGGTCGGCGTTCCAGAAAAACTCTGCGTCCGCGAAACGGGCGGCAAGCACGCGCTCGTGACCCTGGCGGATCAGGCCTTGGGGGTCGCCCGGAACGTTCAGGACGGTCACAAACTGCGGTTGAAGGTTCCCTCCCTTATCCTCAACCGCGAAATACTTCTGGTGATCGCGCATCACCGTAATGAGAACTTCGCGTGGCAGTTTTAGGTAGCGCTCGTCGAAGCTACCCATGAGCGGCTCCGGCCATTCGGTTGAGTTCACTACCCAAGATTCGAGCGCCTCATCAGCTACCCGAACCACGCCCTTTGCCTTGAGCAATTCGTCCGTGGCCGCAGCAAATCGCCGCCTTTGGGCTTGGTCCACTTCAACACAGTGTTCCCTGAGTTTGTTCAAGTAATACTTGAAGTCATGAACCGGGATCGCCTTTCCACCTTTCAGCCGGTGGCCATAAGTCGAGCGCCCAGACTGCACACCTGCGAACGAAAACTGCACGACTTGCGCGGCGTCTCCTTCCCCGAGCAACGCCAGGATCCAGCGAATCGGGCGAATAAACCGCGGCCCGCTTTTTGCGATCCAGTACATGTTCTTGGGAAAAGCGATGCCCGCTATCGCGCCGGGGAGCATCTCGGCGAGAACGGCGAGCGCAGGTCTGCCAGGCTCGACCTTGCGGACAGCCAGGTATTCTCCTTTAGGAGTTGTCAGTCGCGACAAATCTTCAAGTGTTACATTATTTTTTGCGGCGAAGCTTTCGGCGGCTCGCGTGGGTTTCCCTTCCTTGTCGTAGGCGATCTTTACGGACGGACCCATCAATTCCTCGACGCGTCCCGGCTGTTTGGCGTAAAGCTTAGGGACGTGAGCCACCAGGCGGCGCGGCGTGGAATAGGTTTTCACTTCTCCGCTGCTGGCCTTGAGAAATCCGAGTGCGGCGCTAAGGTGTGCGCCCAAATCGCGCTCGGCTCCTTCGAGAAACCGCGCCGGAATTTCTTCGCAGCCGATCTCCAACAACAGCGAGGTGGTTTCCCCGCTGCCGGGCCCAAGATCGAGAACTTTGTCGCTCCGCGTGCTCACGCGTTCGCAACCTCCAAGGTTTGTGCTTTGCGGTCCACATCGATGGCGGCAACTTGGCAGGCGATCTTTCGGATACGGGTGATCAGCGCCACGCGCTCCGTAACGCTGATTGCTCCGCGCGCGTCGAGGATATTAAACAGGTGCGAACACTTCAAGCAATACTCGAAGACTTTTTTGAGTGGAAAGCGTTTCTGATCCTCCTCGAGTGTCATATCCGGGCGAAGGTTCGTATCCTGGTTTGTGCCGACGTGTCCGGGAACATCATGGCCCGGCCACCGGTACGTATCGAGCAGCCGCCTTGCCTCTTTCTCATTCAGGTCGAACATCTGGCGGCAAACTTCCGGGTCTGCCGCCTCGAAGTCATAAACAGAAAGTTCAAGTTCTTCTTGAAGTCTTAAATCCCGGTATTTGCGCGTCTGGTTCCACATCACGTCGAAAACGTTGTTCACGTTCTGCAGGAAAGCCGCGATGCGCTCCAAGCCGTAGGTGATTTCCACGCTGATCGGCTCCAGATCAATGCCGCCGCACTGCTGAAAATACGTAAACTGGGTAATTTCCAAGCCGTCGAGCATCACCTGCCAGCCGACGCCCCACGCGCCCAGCGTAGGCGACTCCCAGTTGTCCTCTTCGAAACGAACGTCATGGTCGCATAGATCAATGCCAAGGCTCGCGAGGCTGTTGAGGTAGAGGTCCTGGATGTCAGCAGGTGGCGGCTTGAGGATCACCTGCATTTGCGTATGCTTGATGAGGCGGTTGGGATTCTCGCCGTAGCGCCCGTCGGCCGGGCGGCGGGACGGCTGTACATAGGCCACGCGCCAGGGGGTGGGGCCTAGTACGCGAAAGAACGTCTCCGGGCACATGGTGCCGGCTCCGACTTCCAAATCGTAAGGCAAGGTCAGAGCGCAGTCCTGCGCGGCCCAATACTCGCTTAGCCGCATGATGAGGTCTTGGAAGCTGAGCCCTGAGCCGGCCGGACGCTCTGGATTTTGGACGTGTTGCATAAGAAGCCTTAAGTACTGATGTTCGCAATTACGGTGACGTATAAATCAAGTCGCCGATCCTGCCCCCAGCCCTCGCCCCCCTTTGGGGGAGAGGGTGGCCCGCGGTGCGGTACAGGTGAGGGGTCGCTTCTACTACGTCACCGTAATTACGAAAAGGAGCCCTTAGGGTTAGGAGCGCAACGTATGGAAGTTCAACCCTCAGCGGCGAGCAATTCCAACGTAATCAACTTCCCTTCCGCAGAGGCTGCGACCCAGGTTTCAAGCAGCCGCCGCGCTTCCCGCGTTGCAGCAGATTCAGGCTCGGCAACGGTGATCCATTCGGCGAGCGGCGTACGCCGCGCCTTCTCAAGCAGCGCAAGAGCTTCCGCTGAGGCGGCGCCTGCGGTCCCGCGCGAGCGGCAGCTAGCGCAAAAGACGCCGGTCGGGTCATGCGCGTAATAGCCCTTTTCTGCGGCAAGCTCGCGTCCGCAGCCCGCGCATTGGGCGAGCGCGGGGAGGAATCCTCCAAGCCGCAAAAGCCAGTAGTTGAAGTAAAGCAGGGGCCGCTCGATCTCTCCGCTGCGCTTCATGGCGCGCAGAACCGCCAGCCAAAGCCGGAACGCCCGCTCGTTCACTTCCCGCTCCGGCAAAAAGCGCTCCGCTGTCTCCGCCAAATACTGCGCCGCAATCTGAATCCTGTAGTCTCCCTGCATGGTGAAAAAAGATTCCAGCAGTTCTGCCGAATTGAGGCGCAGAAGGTCCCGGTGCTCGCGTTCATAAAGCCAGAGCCGAACGTAGGTGAGGGGCTCCAGTATCCCCCCATACCGGCTCTTCGGGCGTTGGGCTCCGGTGGCCGCCGCCCGCACCCGGCCAAGCTGGCGGCCGAAAAGTGAAACGATCTTGTCGGCCTCCCCCAGGCGGTACGTTCTGAGGACTATGGCCTCCGTCTCTCTGAGTGGCATGAAGCGCTTTGTCGGCGCGCCGACAACTCTTCAAGTTAGCACAATAAAGCGGCTTACAAAAAGCAAAAACCACGCCAACAGCTCCCTAACACAGCGAATACAGCGAGTCATTCGCCCAGCCTCAGGATGTGGAAAACTCGCCCGCAACCGCCAAAGGGATCAAACGGCTTTCCGCCACAGCGCCTAGCCCCCAGCCGCTGAGATGCTACGGCAGAAGCTGTTGAAAACTCCGCCTTCACTGTGGATATGTATTATGTTAACCAACAAACCTCCACTACAAAAGTTATCAGACGTGGCTGTGGAAGCTTTTCTGCCGAGGCGCCCCCGGCTTGGTTTTGTTTGCCAGCGCGCCCTTCCGCGTTATAAAGTGGGCAACAGTCAAACCAAGGAGGAAGGATAAGTTGACCTCGAAGCGGGTGGACGTAGTAGGACTGGGCCTGAACGCCACAGATACCGTGATGGTGGTGCGGGCCTTCCCTACCCTAGGCGGAAAAGAGCGGGTTATTTCCGTTTCACGCCAAGCTGGCGGCCAGATCGCGACGGCCCTCGTCACGTGCCAACGGCTGGGCCTGAAAACCCGCTATCTCGGAAAGGTTGGGGATGATGATGCAGGTCGATTCCAACTAGACAGCCTCACAAGGGAAGGCGTGGACGTTCGGAACGTTCAGGTGGTTTGCGGCGCTTCGACCCAATTTGGGCACATCATCGTGGATCAGGCGACCGGCGAGCGCACCGTCTTTTGGGACCGGGATTCGCATCTCGCCATGAGACCAGACGAGGTAACGCCCGAGAGCATCGCTGGCGCCCGCCTTCTGCACCTCGACGGCTGCGATGTCGATGCGTGTTTCGCGGCCGCTCAGCACGCGCGCCGGACGGGCATTCCGGTGGTGGCGGACATGGACACCGTCTACAAGCAGGTTGAAAGGCTTTTCCCGTCAATTGACTATCTGCTCGCCTCGGCTCACTTTCTTCCTGCTGCAACCGGGGAGAACGACCCGTTCCGGGTGCTCGAGCTCATGGCTCGGGAATACAAGGTGAAAACGCCCGGCATGACGCTGGGGCGGGACGGCGCACTCGTCTTCACCGAAGGCCGCTTTATATATTCACCAGGATTTGTGGCGGAAACGGTGGATACCACAGGCGCCGGAGACGTATTCCACGGGGCGTTTATTTACGGCCTCCTGGCGCGTTGGCCCATGGAGGAAATTTTGGAATTCTCAAACGCCATGGCCGCCCTGAACTGTATGGCGCTCGGAGCCCGGGGCGGCATTCGCAGCGAGGCCGAGGCTGCGGCGCTGATCCGCACGGGTACCCGGCACGTTAACAGGGAGTATCAGAAAACCGCAGCCGGAACGGCATGAATCCCTGACAACCTTGCAAAAAGAGGGCATGAATGAGCAAGCGATATGGCAAATGGGAAGTGATCAAAAGCATTGGCCAAGGTGGTCAGGGGCATGTTTTCCTGGTCAGGGACATGAACGCAGGACCAGACGATAGGCATGTCCTGAAGCGGTTGATCAACACCGGGGATCAGGCAAGGAAGGAGAGGTTTAAGCGAGAGGTAGATGTCACTCAACAACTCAGGCACCCTAACATTCTCAAGATAGTTGACGAAAATCTGGGAGCGCAGGAACCGTATTACGTCGCTGAATACTGCGAGAAAGGCTCAATTGACAAATTTAAAGGCAAGGAGGCCTTCAGCGACAATATCAGTACCTGTCTGAAGGTTCTTTTTCCTGTCGTCGATGCTTTACGGTCTGCCCACCAAGCCGGAGTCATCCATAGGGATGTGAAGCCAGCGAACATTCTGCTCCGGGGGGACGGAACGCCCGTGATTGGAGACTTTGGGATTTGCTTCGTAGAAAGCGGACAATTGGTTACGTTGTCGGACGAGGCAATGGGCTCAAAGAACTTTATTGCACCGGAAATGGAGTCCGGAGTACATGGCAGCCCTACGGACCGAACGGACGTTTATAGCCTGGGAAAGGTCCTTTATTGGATGCTGTCGGGTGGGCGCGTTTTCGCGCGCGAGGACCACCGCAGAAATTCCCTTACCTCCATCTTGGACGATCAAAGGTTCGAACATGTGCACATGCTACTGGATCGCATGATTGTGGAGGAACCAACCAAGCGTGTTAGCAGTACCGATCTCAAGGAGGAACTACTTATGGTCGAGTCATTGGTTTCTGGAAATTATGCACCGCTTAAGGCTAGCATTGGAATCAAGTGCCGTTTCTGCGGCAAAGGAATCTACAAGAAATACGCAACGAGCCTTGATCTTACAAACCCCAGGCTGCAGATGCACCCGCCGGACATGAGCAATCCACTCAGTAAACTCGGATGGGGGCCTCAAGGCATGACAAGCGACGTGCGCGTGCTGCGGTGCTCCCATTGTGGTCATATCGAAACCTTTCAGTTCGACGTTATCGAAGACCCCGACTGGTGGGGGAAATAGGGGCCTACGACAGAGTTGTAACCACGATCGGTGGTTTCCTGACCCTGAACGCTGAATACCGCTGGCTTGTACCGTGCTAACATTCGCAAGCCGGTTTACGATCTTTCGGAGAGACCATATGGCATACGCTCTAGTCACAGGAGCTTCGGGCGGCATCGGGGAATGTTTCGCTCGCGCTCTGGCGGCGCGCGGCACGTGAATCGCGAATACACCCAGGCGGCCAGAGCGAAATGAAAGCCAACCCATAGGGCCTTCGATTCAGCGCCCCTGAATAACAGCTCATCGGTTTCAGGCGACCGTCACGTGTAGTTGCTGTTGTCCGGTTGCTCCAGCCGGAAAGATGCTGCGCGGATCGTAGCCTTCGACCCGGCCGGCTCCATCGATGGCGCGCAAATTAATCGTGTACTTGCCTGGCTTGGGATTAACCCAGAGGAATTTCCAGAAAGACCAAACGATAGGCGAGGGGTTGCTGAAGAGGTTTGTGGGCTGCCAGTTCTTGCCGCCATCCAAGCTGATCTCAACCGACTTGATGCCGTCCAGGTTGCCAATGGCGTAACCGGCGAATTCGATATTGCGCCCCGAAAGCCGCGCGCCGTCTTGCAGGTCCGTAAAGCGGGCCTGGGACCAGCGTTCGGCGTCATCGGACCACCCCTGGCGTTCCCAATAGCCGGTGTAATGGTGATTGATGAATTCGATGCGCTGCACCCACTTCGGCTGCTTCATGCCGAATTTACCGGGAATAAAAAGGCGCGCCGGATAGCCGTGCTGAGGCGGTAGAGGATCGCCGTTCATCTGGTAAGCCAGAAAATTGGTCTCATTCCAAATGCGCTCAATGGGATGACCCGAAGAAAAACCGTCCGCAGCGTAAATGGCGACGTGGGTGGCAGTCCCCGCTGGCTGGACGCGCTCGAGCAAAGGCTTCAGAAGTGTCCCCGTCCATTTGGCGTTGCCGATGGCGTCGCCGCCAATCGAATTCGAGATGCACTCGAGCGTCATCTCCTTTTCGACCGAAGGCAGAGCAAGCAGTTGATCATAGTTCAGTTCCAAGGGATGGGCGACGAGGCCGTCGATCTTCAGGCTCCAAGAAGCGGATTGCACCGTAGGCGTGCCACCCTTGGTGGTTACGTAAAACTCGTCGTTCGGAGTGATCGCGGCGAGCGCAGCCGTAGGACCGTAGTGTTCATACTGCTTGACGGAGAGGTCCCGTGACGGGTCTGCCAGCATGTTCATATACTTGCTGGTGTAAATGTACCCGGCCAGGCTAACTCCCCCGGCGATGCCTCCGATGATAAATTTGCGTCGCTCCATGGCTATATCCTCGCGATATTTAGCAGGCAGCTACGCTTTAATCATTGGCCCGGAACGCGGGCCGCGTCAATTCGCGTTCCCACCATAGCGCAGGGGGGAAGAGCCGGTACGTGAAACCTCAAGGCAGCGCGGTTCGTCAGGCTGTTTTCTAACCCTCATATAGGGTACGCTCTTTCTTCGATGCCGGATTGCAACCCATTCCTGAGTGCAGCGCGCCGCCTGTACGCCCATCTGTGCCGAACACACCTTCGGGGGGGCGGCGTGCTGGAAGGTCCGGACAGTGGCGTCAGGTTCAATCTGCGGGCGTGGAGATTCTTGAAGAGCGCACTCAATTTCCTTCCCTGGCACGATGACTATGTATTCATGCAGACAGCGGGCTACTGGATACTGGCAAATTGGGCGATTTATCAGGCAACAGGAGAAGAGCCTCACCGCGCCGTTGCGATCGAGGCCAGCGAGGGTGTTCTCCGTTTGCAGACAGCCGAGGGCTACTGGCGCTATCCTTTGCCGGAGCGCCGCCGCTTGATTGCGACCGTCGAGGGCGACTGGGCGGCCATCGGCCTGCTCGCAAGTTTCACGAGAACCGGGCGGGCGGATTTCCTCGACGCCGCGGTTCGCTGGTACGACTTTCTCGTCGCCCGTATCGGCTTTCAACCACACCGGCGCGGCAAGGCGATCAATTATTTCGACCAGCCGCGGGGCAAAATTCCGAACAATTCAGTTGAGGCGGCATGGTTCTTCCTGCGCCTGTGGAAGGCAACCGGGGAGGACCGGTACCGCGAGCACGTAGATGGACTGCTTGAGTTCTTGGCAGACGTGCAGCTTCCCTCGGGCGAATTGCCCTACATCGTCGAAAGCCCCTTCGAGCGCGGGCGCGAGCATTATTTGTGCTTCCAGTACAACGCGTTCCAGTTCATGAAGCTTGCCTGGTGTGCGCGGCTGGACCCGCAGTCACGCGCCCTGGACTTGCTGCCCGGGCTTGCCCGGTTTTTGCAGGCAGGTGTGACCGGGCGCGGGGCTAGCGCGGCAGATTGCACTCACCGGCTTCCCGAAGTGGATTATTACACGGCAGCGCTGGCAACCGCCCTGCACGAAGCAGCGAAGGCCGGTTTTCGCGAAGCTCAGGCGCTGAGCGAGCGGTGCTACGCGCGGGTTCTTTCGCGGCAGCGGCAGGATGGCAGCTTCGGCTACTCTCAGGGAGATTACGGCTTGCTGAGCGACCGCCGGTCTTACCCGCGCGCGCAAGCGATGACGCTGTTTCATTTGCTGCTGCCGTGCGCTGGTAACGGATTCGAGTCCGGCGCGGCTGCGGGCGCCTGAACGCTTAACGCCCGGCGCGGCAAAGTCTTCAGCGGCCCTGATCCGGTCGCGAGTGAATTGTGTTCCAGGGCCAATCAGGATCATAGGCGCTTGCGCCTCGGGCAAACCACCATGTGCGGAATCTGCGGCATTTTCAACTTTTTGAGTGGTGCGCCAGTTGACGCGGACCGGCTGAACCTGGGCGCAAAAGCGCTCGTTCATCGTGGCCCCGATGACCAGGGTCTTTACGTGGATCAAGAACTCGGCCTCGGCAACAGGCGGTTGAGCATCATCGATCTTGCGGGCGGGCATCAGCCGCTGGCAAACGAAGACGAATCGCTGTGGATCACTCTGAACGGCGAAATCTACAACTACCGCGAGTTGAGGGTTCCACTTGAGGGCCGCGGGCATCGCTTTCGCACCGCAACGGATACGGAGGTGATCCTGCACCTGTACGAAGAGCGCGGCGTTGATTGCCTCGGCGAGTTGCGCGGCATGTTCGCCTTCGCCCTGTGGGACCGCAACCGGCGCCGGTTGTTCCTGGCCCGCGACCGGCTAGGTGTTAAGCCCGTCTTCTACCGGATTTCCTCCCGAGGTCTGACGTTTGCCTCTGAGCTGCGTTCGCTTCGCGCCCTGGCTCCCGAGGCGTGGGAGACCGACCCGCAGGCCATCTACGATTTTTTCGCCTTGCGTTACGTGCCCGCGCCTCGCACGCTCTATCGCGATGTTCACAAACTCCTGCCGGGCCACTACCTGCTTGCGGACTCGCGAGGCGTTGAAACCCGTTGTTATTGGGACGTGCCTTCCGGCGAGGACGCTGCGCTTTCAGAAGAGGAGTTGGCAGGCCAGACGCTGGACTGCATGCGCGAAGCGGTCCGGCTGCGGCTGATCGCCGACGTGCCGCTCGGCGCATTCTTGAGCGGCGGCACCGATTCGAGCGCGGTCGTGAGCCTGATGGCGGAACTTGGCGCGCGGCCCTTGCGGACGTTTTCGGTAGGATTCGACGAACGGGGCGCGAGCGAGCTGCCTTATGCGCGCCTAGTGGCACAGAAATACGAAACCGAGCACCAGGAGATCATTGTCCGCGCCGGTGACGTGGCGGAGGATTTGCCGAAACTCATTTCCCTCCGCGATGAGCCAGTCGCGGAACCCACCGACGTGGCGCTTTACCGCCTCGCGCTGCTCGCCGCCCGCAGCGTCAAGG
>Ga0307373_10015192_pt1 | contig 10500 bp, 12 predicted proteins | sample OX2MG_FD_202534 | JGI IMG/M metagenome (GOLD analysis project Ga0307373, IMG submission 202534) | Soil microbial communities from Risofladan, Vaasa, Finland - OX-2 | ecosystem: Environmental > Terrestrial > Soil > Coastal area > Acid sulfate soil | place: Finland: Risofladan, Vaasa | collected...
AGCCGGCATAGCTCGCCGCCGCGGCGAGATTGTCGTAGCCGAAACCTTGCGCGGTCCGGTCGAGCCAGCATTGGATCGCGGCGCTAAGGCTCGCCTGGCGCTGCGCCGGCGTCGGCGCCGCCGCGGCGAGGCCGAGCGCGATGCGGACCGCGTGTTTATCGTCCTCGCGCCACGCGCCGCCGGCATTGGTCGCAACAAAGCTCACCTTGCCGTCGGGCGCGAGTTGCAGCCCGTCGATCCGCGCGCCGGCGGATTTGAGTTTCGCGAGGATGCTAGACATGAAACGCCCAAACCTCGCCACGCAGGCACGAGGATCGCGGAAGGAAGAAATTTCGCGCGCGCGGCGCGCGGTGGATTCCCGTGTCTGCGTGGCTCATCTTCATCATTCCCCGATCGCCTCGTAATTGACGGTTCCGCCGACATCGGTGCCGGACGAATTCCAGACATGGAACGTGCATCCGGTCGCCGAGACCGCCGCGACCGTCACGCTGAGCGCCGCATTGCCGATGCAATTGCCGACGACTTGCGGCGCGATATGGAATTGCTCGGGAAAGACGATGGCGGTTCCGCCCGGCGCGACCACGAGCGAATTGCCGGTCTCGACCGTGGGCGCGGTGTCGATCGTCGGCACGAAATCGGCGATATAGGCGAGCGCGCCCGGCACCGGCGCATAGCTGAGCTTGCCGCGCAGATAACGCATCGACACATAGCCGACGCTCGGCCAGCTTGCGAAAATCGCCGGATCGCTTTGGCCGGTGAGCCAGGTGTCGATCGCATAAGACAGCGACGGCACGCCCGATTGGCCCGGCCCCAGCCCGTATTGCGCGGCGAGAAACACGCGCAGCTCGGCATCGAACCCGGTATCGACCGGATCGGCGATGTAGCTGCAAGCGCTTACCGGATCGGGCACGAAGAGGTTGAACACGTCCCAGCCGGTGGTGTTGGCGCCGGGCGGCGACGCGGTTGCCGTCAGGAGCCCACTCGCGGGCTCCGTCCAAGAATTGCCGAGAGCGATCGGCGTCGCGTTTTGCAGCCGCTCGGCGCCGCTGGCATTGGCGACATAGGCATTCCAGCCGGTGGCATTGCCGGCCGCCGCGGGCGATGCGATGGTCAGCAGATTTCCGGCCGAGACCGCGAGCGAAGCTTCGCTCGACGCCGTGGTCTCGCCGCCGGGGCCGACCAGGGTGATCTTGGCGTAGAGCGTCGCGGCGGACAGCGCGCCGCCGCCGATCTGGCTCAGCACCGGCGCCGCGGGCGCGGCAATCTGCGCATAGGCATCGACGCCCTGCGCGCCGCGCGGCGTCAGCACGCCGGTGTAATGGCGATGGAAGCCGCCAAGAAGATCGAAGAGCGACGCGTTGACGGCCGTCACAGCCGCAACCACACGCCGGGGATGCTGGAATTCACGACGTAGCTCGGCGTCGGGAAATTCGCGGGAAGCGCACCGTAGGTCTGCGATGCCTCGAACATCGTCTCGATGTCGGTCGAGGGCGCGGTCGACCCCATGCCGAGCAGCATTTGCCAGGCGTCGCACGACAGGCACCACTGGATCGTCGGACCGGCGTTGAAGAGCGCGGCAAGGCAATAGACCCCGGGATCGAGCGCGAAATTCAAGCCCGTGATCTCCTGGGCGCCGGCCGAAGTCGTCGACACCGTGCCGGCATCGAGAACGAGGCCCGCGGGAACGGCGCCGGCGGCGGTTTTGTAGATGCCGAGATGCGCGCTGCCGGACGCGCCCGCCGTGACGCTGATGCCGATCTTCGTGAAAATCTGCTTCTGCAGGCAGACGAACGGCATCGCGTAAAGCAGATTGGCGCTGACCGCCGCACTCGACGCGTTCGCTTGGCCCGCCCAGTAGTAGCGCCCGCTCAAATACCCGCCGAACAGCGCCGGCAGCGCTTGCGGCACGCCGCCGGGCGTCGCGCCGTCGCCGATCAGCAGCGCGGCGCGGGTCGTGTCGTAGGCCGGCTCGCCGGCCGCCGGGGTCGCCGCCGCGACATTGGCCTGCGTGTCGCGGCGAAGCTGGAATTGATCGGACATGGGTTTCCTTTACGTCACTCTCTGCTCTCGGCTTTATCGAGCCTCTCTCATCGTCATCGCCAGGCTTGTCCCGGCGATCCACGTCTCGAACCGTGGATGCCCGGAACAAGTCCGGGCATGACGAAAGAAGACGCGACTGAGGCCGACAGCGTTACGAAAAGCTTCCGAGATCTGTCGCGGTGGCGACGGCGCTCGTGGAGCTGCCGGCGTCGAGGCTCAGCAGCGGCGCATCGAGGTAGTTGCCGAGATCGTAAAACACCGCGCTGTTCCAGCCCGGCGCCGCATCGGCGGCGGAAATCACCGGCAGCGTGTTGGTGACGACCAGATCGAGCGCGGCGATGTCGGGCGAGAGCTGATCGCCGATGTCGCGCGCGCGGATGCCGAACGTCCAGCTCCCGGGCGGCACCTCGGCATTGGTCATCTCGGTGCCGGCCGCGGCTTCGGTCAAAAGGTTGAACAGCGACCAGTCGCTGGTGCTCCGGGGCGCGTAGCCGATATCGTAGCCCTTGAGCGCGACATCGCTCACCGCCTCCCAGGCGAAGGCGACGACCGCGCCCGATTGCTGCGCGGTAAAGCCGGTCACGTCGGGCGGCGCCGGCGGCCCGGCGATGACATGCGCGTAAGGCGCGACATCGGCGAGCTGCTGCGCGCCGCCGCTCCAGAGATTGAACGACGCCAGCTTCAGATAGATGGTCGAGCCGATCTGGCTTTTGTCGTAAGGCAGCTTGACGATCGCATCGTCGAGCCGCGCGAAGGCGGCGCCGCTGACATGGCCGACGCTCGCCGTGCCATAAAGCCCGCGCCGCAGATAGGTGCCGAGCGCATAAGCATAGCTGCCGGTCAGGGCCGCGGTCTCATAGGCGATCAGCTCGTAGCCGCCTGCGGTGCCGGCGACATAGCACAGCGTATGGCCGAGATCGGCATCGCTTTGCGTGCCCGACAGCAGGCTGCCGCGCGAGGGCGACAGATCGACCGCAAGCGTATCGGCGATATCGGGATCGACGCCCGCCGGCAACGACGCCGTCAGCATGCCCATCCGCGCCGGGCCGTTGGTGCGCGCCGCGCGCTTGTAGGTACTGTCGTCGCTCGAGACATAGATGTCGCAGCCACCCCATTGCGCGCCGCCCGCGGTCGCCAGCCAGATCTCGAGCGCGCCGGAGGCGATTTGCGCCGGCGGCTCGAACACGATCGGCGCCAGCGCGTTGCCGGGATCGGCATTGTAATCCGCGGCATAGCCCGCGCCGGTCGCGAAGGAATAGGCCGCCGCCGAGCCGGTGCCGGCGAGGTAATCCTCGGCCGCGAGCAGCAAGCTGCCGTCGTCGTTCTCGGTGATCTCGGCGATCCGCACCCATTGTCGCGCGAGGCCGAGCCGCGCATCGCTCAAGGTCACGATGTCCATCGGATCGAGCAGGATGTAGCGCTGGTCGAGCGTGAAGCGATAGGTGTTGCGCAATGCCCGGCGCTGCAGCAGCAGTTGCGCCGATTGGCGCGCCGCGTTGACATCGGCAAAGAGATGCGCCTGCCGCCCCTGGTCGCCGCGCAGGCCGTAGAGATCGATCATCGCCTGATCCGACGCCTCGACGATGCCGGTGTTGTACTGATTGCCGCGATCGAGATATTCGATCTTCACGTCGTTGAGCGCATCCGCCGCGCGCAGCCGCGTCACCAGCACCGGATCGCTGCTCGAGGACGCCGCGCCGGTCGCGGTGTTCGGCAGGAAATCGTCGTCGCCGAGATCGTAAAGCGGCGCCGTCGGCGGCGTGTAGCTGTAGCCGTTCGCCGCCAGCGCGGCGTCGCCATATGGCACTAGCGTCAGCAAGCCGCTCGACCACACGAAGGCGCTGTTGGTATAGGTCGCGATGTCGTCGAGCAGCGACGAAGCCTGGGCTTGCTCGGTATAGCCGGGCGAAATCCACAAGCCGGCGGCGAGCGCGTAACCCTGATAAACCGCGAGGCTGCCGAGGCGCGCCGACGGAAAGCCGGCGCCGTAATGGGGATTGGTGAGGAGGTCGGCGATCACCTGGCTCGGATCGGCATCCGGCCTGCCCGGCGCGGTCGCGGCGAGAAATCCCTCGACCTCGAAATTATGATTGGGCAATTGCGCGTTGCTGTCGAGCTGATAGCCCGCGCCTGCCGCGTAAGCGGTGCCGCTGTAGCCAAGCGCCTCGGTCGGATGGAGCGAGCTCAGATAGCTCCACGGCGCTTGCGCATAGCCACCGTCGAAAAGACCAAGGCCGAGCGCCGCGAGCGAGGTCTCGGTCTTCGACGCCCAGACCGCGCCGATGCCGGCGATCGGCCCTTCGCAGATGCCGAGCGCAACCGCGGCCGAATAGGTATAGGTCGTGGTGCCGCCGCTGCTGCCGCCTTTGCCGCCGCCGCCGCCAGCGACGCCGCCCTTGCCGCCACCGCCGCCGCTCGGGCTCGAATTATGCGGCGTCGCGACGAAATCGCCGTACCAGATGAGGTTGGGCGCGATCCGCGTCGTGCCATAGACGATCGGGATGACCTTGCCATAGGCCGAGGTTTGCACCTGCAGCCCGGACAGCGCCGGCTGCTGCTTGGCCTGGGCCTTGGAGGAGGTGCCGAAGATGGAGGCCATAAGATAGTGCTCCGATCCGTCCTTCGAGACGCGCCGCTCCGCAGCGCTCCTCAGGACGAGGAAATTATCTTGCCCTCACCCTGAGGAGCCGTCCGGAAGGACGGCGTCTCGAAGGGCAAGGACATCCACCGTTTCAATCTCAAAAACTTCAGCCGCTCCGCAGCGCTCCTCAGGACGAGGAAATTATCTTGCCCTCACCCTGAGGAGCCGTCCGGAATGACGGCGTCTCGAAGGGCAAGGACATCCATCGTTTCAATCGCAAGAACTTCACCGGCCGCGGCCGCGATCCGCCGCGCTCGCCGATCTGCGACAGCCAGCGCGCCTTCGCCGCATCCTCGAGCACGCAGCCCTTGCCGGCATAAGCGTGGATGACCAGCGGCCAGTCGATCACGATCGCGCCATGCGAGAAGCAGCGCCCGAAGCGCCACAGCGCAAGGTCGCCGGGCAACGGCGCCGATGCGTCACCCCCACCCTTCCCTCCCCCCTCGAGGGGGAGGGTTAGGGAGGGGGGCGACAGCTCAACCGCATGATCCAACACGAATCCCAGATAGCGCTCGGCGTCGCGATGCAGATGCCAGTCGGGCGGATAGAACGGGATCGCGACCGGCGGGATGATTCCGGCGCGCGCATAGACCTCGGCGAGCAAGGTCGCGCAATCGACGCCGGCGCCTCTGACGCGGCCCATATGGTGATAGGGCGTGCGCAGCCACGCGCGCGCCTCGGCAACGACCGCAGCTCTTTCGCGTTCGATGTTGGGCATGGTCTTGCTTTCGATGCACGGAAGCGAAAAAGCCGCCTCGAGGCGCCCTTGCTCAGCGATTATCAAGCCTCACTACTTTTCGCCGACCTAGGGCCTTAGTCCGCGCGCCCGGCTCGGCGGGTCCTTGGCGGTTGCCGATGTCCCGCTCCGACGCACGCACGAAAGACACGACGCACCGCACGACCAGCGCCGCGCGTGGCCAAACGAAGACGCCGTCTTCGGCGCAGCACAGAGTTTCGATCTCGTTCATTATTTGCTCTCACACCGCCGTGTCGGGCGCCGGGACATAGGGATAGCCCTTGAAGCGTGCGGTGTTGGCGAATTTGGCGCAGCCATTGGCCCCGAGCGTCTTGTCGCAGCCCGGGTAGATCGCGAAGGCGTCGCCCGACGCCGCCGCGTTCGGGAACGGGGCCAGCAGCGCGATGCTGCCGGGCGAGCCCGCGATCCAGGATTTGACCGAGCGCGTCAAGCCGGCATTGGCGCCGCTCGAGAACGCGATCTTGCCCTGATCGAAATAGCCGGTTACCTGGCTGAGGCTGGCGGCGACGACGCTCGCGCTCGATCCCGCCGCCGCGCTGCCGGCGATGCTAAAGCTCGCAAGGTTCACGCCGCAGCTCGCATCGCCGAGGGAATTGACGCAGCCCGGTTGCCACAGATTGCGCGGCAATTGCAGATTGAGCAGCTCCAGATGGCTGTTGATCGTGAAAGTCGCGACCGCGCGGCCGAGATCGATCTCGGCGACCCGGCCGACGAACATGATCACCGTGCCGGTCGAGGTATCGCCATAGCTCGCCATGAAGGCGCGCTCCAATTGCAGCTCGGCGCCGTCGAACGCGCCTTGCACGCAGGCGGCGAGGAAGGGCTGGCCGTTCACCATGTCGGCCGCTTGCGGCATCACGTCGAACACCAGCGTGTCGACCGCGACGCCGATTTTCCAATGGCATTTCGCCTTGTTGTCCTTGCGATCGATCCGCGGGCCGTTGCTGGTAAAGAGATTGCCGCCCGAGACGATGTCGCGGTCGCCGCCGCAATAGCGCAACAGCCCGCCGCCGTTCAGCGTGAAAGTGTAGAGATCGGCGGCATAGAACTGGCGGCTCGCGAGCAGGGCTTGCAGCGCGGTTGAGGCGGGTTTCATCGGAAGAGGCTCGCTGCAAAAATCATCGTCACCCCCGCGCCCTTCGACAGGCTCAGGAGCCGGGGTCCATTCATCCACCGCGCGGTCGCGAAGTGGACCCCGGCTCGCGCTTCGCTTGGCCGGGTGACGTTCATTTCAATGAAATGAACGCCACCTTCTTCGCCGCATAGAGCGCCGCCATGAATTTCTCGAAATCCATCTGGTCGGCGGCGAATCGGCAGGGAAAGTAGAAGCTGAAATCGGCCGCGATCGCGACGCCGGCGCCGGGCGCGGTCGTGAAAGCCAGCGTGCCGGGCGACGCCGCGCCCCAAGCGTTGACCGAATAGCTGCCGCCGCTCTGCACGACGCCGTTGAGATAGACATGGCTCACGACATTGGGCGCGAGGATCGGCTCGGCAAAACCGCCAAAGCTGCGCAGCAGCGCGAAGCTGGTCGTCGCGCCGTCGCCGGTCGCGAGCGCCTGCGCCGTCGCCATATTGTCGTCGGCGTCGGTATAGAGAAAGGAATCGTAGGCGCCTTGGCGCAGGTTGAAGAACCCGGCGAGCAGCGCGAATTCGGCGTAAGCCGCGCCCGAGAAACTGCCCTGGCGCAGGAAATCGAAGCTCAAGCTCCATTGATGGCGCGGATAGGACCAATCGGCGATGCGCGTTTCCTTGCCGCTGATCGCCTCCTGGCTGCGCGTCTTCCAGATCTCGCGCCGCGTGACCGACCAGCCGAGGCCGGCAAGCGTCGGGAAAACGGAATTGCTCATCGCATTGCTCCGCGCAGCGCCGCGTTGCCGTTGCGCAGCTCGCGCGTCAGGCCTTGCGCGATCGCGCCGGCGTTGTTCATCAGGAACTGCGCGCCCGATTGGGTGTCGATCGCCTGGATGGTGATCGCGTAGCTATCGCCACCGCCGCCCGTGCCCGCCGCGCCACCCGAGAAGAAATCGCGCATCGGCTGCGCGACGCCGGCGGGCAGAATCGATTCCTGCTTGTGCACCATCGCCAGCATGTCGGACGGCACGCTCCACGCGCCGCCCTCGGCCGAGAACAATCCGGCACCCAACCCCGTGCCAAACCCCATCACCGTGCCAAAGGTCGCTGCCGCAACGCCGGGTGCCGCGGCCAAGCCCGGCAACCCCAACTCGGCCATGTCGGCGAACGCGGCTGCTGCGGCTTCGGCGGCCGAAATCTCGATCATCGCCATCCCATGCGCGACCGCGGCGATGGCGCTCGCCACAGCCGCCGCCGTGTCGGAGGCGGTTCGCGCGGTATTGCCGGCCGCGGTCGCGCCGGTCTTGGCGGTCTCGAGCCCGAGCCAACGCGCCAGCACTTGCGCGATGGTCGTCAGCAATCCGGAATGCCACGTCGTATCCGACGCTGTGCGCGCGGCGTTGCCGGCCGCGGTCGCCTGAGTGAGGCCGGTCTCTTTCGCGATCCAGATCGCGAGCTCTTTCTGCGCCAGATCGACCAGGTCGGTCAGCGCGGTTTGGCTCAGCTTGCGGACGGCTTTCTGCCAAGTCTCGGTGCCGAGGATCATGCCGGCGATCGAGGCGGTGAAGGCGCCGTCGAGATTGGCGAAGGATTTGACCCACTCGGCGGTCGCGTTCTTGCCGTCTTGTCCGGTCTTCTTGCCGGTCTTGCCGAGCGCGCCGATGCTGCTGTTGGCAGCCGCGCTCGATTGCTTGAGACCCGCAAAGCTCGCTTGCGCGGCGGCGCAGGCGCTCTGCATCGACCCCGCGAACGACGACGTATCGGCGGTCACCTGCACCTGGATCTGATCGTCGGCCATCAACTCTTCCTTTCCGCGCGCAAGACGCCGCCCGGCGCCAGCGCCATCAGCGCCGCGAAATCCTGTTGCTCGCTCGCTTTGCCATGAAGGCCGAGCGCCGCCGCCAGCAACAGATGCAGCGGCGGATGCGCGCGCCAATAAGCGAGCAGCTCTTGCACCTGGAGCAGCGTCATCGCATCGATCTGCGGCCAGGTGTAGCCGCAGTCGGTGGCTAGGAGGCCGTAAAGCTCGCCCCAGCCGACGCTAGTCCTTCCCCCAAAGAGGGCTCTTCCCCCGGCGCGGCGCCTCCTTCGACCAGCCCCGACAGCCGCGCGATCGCATCGACCGCGGCCACCAGCTCGGCGGGCCGCATCTCGATGCCGAGCAGCGCGTCGCGATCCAGCGCCGGATGATCGCGGGTAAGCGCCGCGGCAAGGATGTCGATCGCGGCATCGATCGCGTCTTCTTGCGCCAGGCCCGCGGCGCGCGCGAAAGCCGGCAAGACGCTGCGCAACTGCCCGAGCGTCAGTGGGCGCAGTATGTAACTGCGCCCACCCAAGGTAATGGTGGTCATGAGGTGAGGCTTTCCTGGTTGGTGGAAAAGATCGTAGGATCGGGCAATGAGCAATGAACTCCTGCTCGTCGGCAGCGTGCCGCTCGATACGGTCGAAGAGGTGATGACGCGCTTCGGCGGGCCGCTCGGTCCTTACCTGCCGGCGATGCCGGATGGCGAGGTCGGCGAGCGCCGGTCCTGGGTCAATCGGCTCTGCTATCAGATCTTCAACGGCCATGCCGATCTCGAGACGCTGAAGCGGCCCAAGCCGGAGGGTGGGCTCGAGCAGCTCTTGCCGCGGAATCGCGACGATGCCTGGCAGTTCCGCGTGCGCCCCGGTGTCGAGCGCGTGCGCTTTGGCAACCCCGGCACGCGGCTTGGCTATGCGCGCGACGCGGTCGCGTCGTATTTCGTGTTCAAGACCTTGCGCGAGAAGGGCATCCTGCCGGCCGATCTGCGCTTCCAGATCGCGATCCCGATGGTCAACAGCGTGGTGCGGCCGCTTTATTTCCCCGACCCCAAGGATCTCGACCGCGTGCGGCCGGGCTTCGAGGAAGCGCTCGCCGCCGAGCTCGACGCGATCTGCGCGCGCATCCCGCATCGCGATCTCGCGATTCAATGGGATTGCGCGTGGGAGATTCAGGCGGTCTCGGGCGCCGCGCCGACGCCGCAAGAAGCCGCGATCGAAACGCACACCGCGCCGATCGCGCGGCTATCGCGACATGTTCCCGAGAGCGCCGCGCTCGGCTTTCATTTCTGCTTCGGCACGTTCGGCGGCTGGCCGGCCTTCGCGCCCGCGACGCTCGGTCCCACCGTCGATCTCGCCAATGCCTCGGTCGCCGCAGCGGGCCGGCGCGTCGATTGGATTCACATCCCGGTGCTGAACACCACGAGCGAGGATTTCTACGCGCCGCTCTCGCGGCTCGATGCGAAGGATGCCGAGGTCTATCTCGGCGCGATCCATTCGATGCCGACGCTGAAGGCGCGGCTCGATATCGCGCGCCGGTTCCTGCCGCGCTTCGGCCTCGCCGCCTATTGCGGCTTCGGCCGCACGCCGCCGGGCGAGCTACCGCAAATCCTTGCCGATCACCGCGAAGCGGTGAAGGTCGCGGGACTCGGCTGACCGCGGCAGATCGAGAGCGGCGACAACCCTTGTCTTTCAGGTGACTTGGAGGCGGATACAACCCTCCTGCGGAGATAAGCTCCCCTATTCTCCGCATTTTTGCAGAGAATAGGCTTGCTCTTGCGGCGAATAGGGGCGATATTCTCCGCATGAGGCGCGGAGAATGACGACCTACATTCATCAACTGAAGAATTGGCCCCGCTTTCGTTGGAAAGACGAGGAGCTTGCTCGACCGCTTGCGGAAACCCGCCATCGGCAGGGACGCTTGCTGGGCAGGATGGAGGCATTGAACCCCCAAATTCGCGCCAAAGCTTCGCTCGATACCCTCACTGCGGAAGTCATGAAATCGAGCGAAATCGAGGGCGAAAAACTGGACCAAGCGCAGGTCCGGTCGTCGATCGCCCGCCGTCTCAAAATCGATGTCGGCGCAGGCGTTCATGTCGAACGTCGCGTCGAGGGTATCGTCGAACTGATTCTCGACGCGACCCTGAACTACGACAAGCCTCTCACCAAGCAGCGGCTATTCGGCTGGCATGCG
>Ga0307373_10015194_pt1 | contig 10500 bp, 9 predicted proteins | sample OX2MG_FD_202534 | JGI IMG/M metagenome (GOLD analysis project Ga0307373, IMG submission 202534) | Soil microbial communities from Risofladan, Vaasa, Finland - OX-2 | ecosystem: Environmental > Terrestrial > Soil > Coastal area > Acid sulfate soil | place: Finland: Risofladan, Vaasa | collected...
CCACGGCCGCCCGCCCGTGCTCCGCGCCACCCGCGCTCCAGCCCCTTCAGTGGGCTTCGTTTTTCAGCGCGGCGGCTTGAGCCCCGCGCGCATGCTCCGCCTGCTCCGCATACCCGACGCCGACTCCTCTGCAAATCGCTCTGCGGGCAGGCTTCGAACCCGCCCAGCTTGCTGGATCCGACGAACTCGACTTGTCGGGGCGCGATTTATCGCGCCCGAGAATGTCGGCCCTGAGTGGCGCGTCCCGTATGCGAAACTGTCCGAGTCGGGAGGTGGAAGCGTGGAACAACCTGCTATCAGCTTTGCGCTCCGACTCGCGCACCTCGAGGACGCCCCGGCCTGCGCGGCCATCCTGGGATTGCTCCCGGACTGGTTCGGCATTCCGTCGTCCAACGACCGCTACGCCGAGGAGATTCCCCGACTGACCACCGAGGTCGCCGTCGGTGGCGGTCAGGTGCTCGGCTTCCTCACGTTGAAGCGTCATTTCGCGGAGAGCGGGGAGATCTACGTCCTGGGAGTCCGCCCGGAGCTCCACAGACATGGCATCGGTACCGCGCTGGTGAGGTGGGCGGAGGACACGCTCCGCGCGGAAGGACGCCGGTTCCTCCTGGTCAAGACGCTCGGCCCGTCGCACCCCAGCCCACACTACGCGGCCACTCGCGCGTTCTACCGGGCGCGGGGGTTCGCGCCGCTCGAGGAGTTGCCCGATCTCTGGCCGGGGAACCCCTGCCTGATCCTGGTGAAGACGCTCTGACCGTCACCCGGCGGTCCCGGGCTCAGGTGCGACGCCCGTCGAGCCGGATGGTCCAGGGCTCGACAGTGTCGACGCGCAGGTGTGTCTCCCACCAGGGATCGCGCGCCAGCGTGGCGCGGACGGCGTCCTCCGACTCGGCCTCGACGACCAGCACCACCCGGTGCTCGTCCGCCAGCGGCCCGCCCAGCACGACGAAGCCCATCTCGACGAGCCCGTCCATGAAGGCCGCGTGCGCCTCCCAGCCGGACTGGCCCTCCATCGGCCGCGTGGGGTCCCACTGCGGGCCGGAGCGTTTCTCCAGCACGAGGTACGTCTTCATGGCCGCAGTCTAGCATGCCGCCTGCGTCCGATTGGCCCGCGCTGAGCGCCGGTGTCCCGCGATCGCTCCCGACTTGATACCATGGGCGGCGCCGGACGGGGCTCGGTCTCGTCCGTGAGGGCAGGGAGGATTGAGATGGCCGAGAAGGCGGGCTGGACTGGCCGCTTCTACGAGGATTTCGAGGTCGGCGACGTCTACCAGCACCCGCTCGGGCGCACGGTGACGACGACCGACAACATCTGGTTCACACTGCTGACTCAGAACACCGCGCCGATCCACTTCGACCACCACTACGCGGCGCAGACCGAGTTCGGCAAGCCGCTGGTCGATTCGACCTTCACACTGGCGCTGGTGAGCGGACAGAGCGTGACCGACATCTCGCAGAACGTGATGGCCAACCTCGGCTGGGACGAGGTCCGGCTGCCCGCGCCGGTCTTCGAGGGCGACACCATCTACTCGCAGTCGGAGGTGCTCGCCAAGCGGGAGTCGCGCTCCCGCCCGAACGTGGGCATCGTCACCGTCAAGACCACGGGCTACAACCAGGACGGGGTGGCCGTCATCACCTTCACCCGGACGGTCATGGTCTACAAGCGCGGCCACGCACCGAAGATCGCACGCCTGGCGCCGCCAGCGCAGCAGTCGTGACGGCGCGCTGAGCCGGGAGACGGACGGAGGGACTCGATGACCGACAACGCGCGGACGGTGACGCCGCTGGAGGGCGTGCGCGTGCTCGACCTGGGCCGGCACCTGGCCGGCCCCACCGCCGCGATGTTCCTGGGCGACCTGGGCGCCGACGTGATCAAGATCGAGAACCCCGACCACGGCGACGAGGGGCGCGTTTCCGGCCCGCCCTTCTTCGACGGCGAGAGCGCGTTCTTCCTGGCCGCCAACCGCAACAAGCGTTCGGTGGCGCTGAACCTCAAGGTGCCTGAGGGCCAGGAGGTTTTCCGCCGGCTGGCGGCCACGGCCGACGTGGTGATCGAGAACTACCGGCCCGGAGTGATGGACGCGCTCAACGTCGGCTACAAGCGCGTCTCGGCGACCAACCCCCGCATCATCTACTGCTCCATCTCCGGCTTCGGCGTCGACGGTCCCTTTGCCGACCGGCCTGGACTCGACCAGATCATCCAGGGCTTCTCCGGGCTGATGAGCGTGACCGGCTTCGAGGGCCAGGTGCCGGTGCGGGTGGGCATCCCGATCGCGGACCTCCTGACGGGTCTCTTCGGCGCCTACGGCGTACTCGCCGCGCTCCAGGCTCGCGAGCGCACCGGCCGCGGCCAGGAGGTCAGCACGTCGCTGCTCGAGGGCATGGTCGGCATGCTGGCCTTTCAGGCGACGCGCTATCTCAACGGAGCGGGTGTGCCGCCGCCGGCCGGCAACCACCACCCGATCAACGCACCGTACGGCGTCTTCCGCGCCAGGGACGGCTACATCACGGTCGGCGGGACCGGGGACAAGCGCTGGCGCAAGCTGTGTGAGGTGCTGGGGACCGAGGAGTGGCTCGTCGACCCGCGCTTCTCGACCAACGGCGCGCGGCACGCCAACCGGCTGCTGCTGGAGGACCTGATCAGTGAGCGGCTCCAGGCGCACACCGCCGACGAGTGGGAGATCATCCTGAATCAGGCCGGCATCCCGTGCGGTCCGATCTACAACGTGGGCCAGGCGCTCGACCACCCGCAGGTGCGGCATCGCGAGATGGTCGTGGAGCGGCCGCACCCCACAATGGGGACGGTGCGGCTGCTCGGGCTGCCGGTCAAGCTCAGCGAGACGCCGGGCCAGGTGCGGCTCGTCCCGCCGCTGCTCGGCGAGCACACCGACGAGGTGCTGCGCGAGATCGGGATCGACGACGCGGCGATCGCACGGCTGCGTGAGGCGGGCGTTGTCCGCTCGGCCACCGCCGACGCGCCCGCCGACTAGCTGATGGCGGGTCACGGACCCGCCCCCGGCGAACCAGCCCGACCGACGTGTAGGGGCGGGTTTCAAACCCGCCCTCCCCGGCTGACCGCCGCCCGAGGAGAGGGGAAGCGATGGAGTTCGAGACCGGCACGCCCGACGTCCTGTTCGAGCAGCGCGGCGCCGTGGCCTGGCTCACGTTCAACCGGCCGCGATCCCGCAATGCCATGACCTTCGAGATGTACGACACGATCGTACGCTTCTGCGACGCCGTCGAGGCGACGCCGGACGTGCGCGTGGTCGTGCTCACCGGAGCGGGCGACAAAGCCTTCGTCGCCGGGACCGACATCAGCCAGTTCCGCACCTTCACCGACCCCCAGCACGCGCTCGACTACGAGCAGCGCATCGACGGCGTCATCGGCCGGCTCGAGTCCCTGGCGCGGCCCACCATCGCCGCGGTGCGCGGCTACGCCGTCGGCGGCGGCGCCAGCCTGGCCCTCGCCTGCGACCTGCGCATCTGCACGCCCGACTCGCGCTTCGGGGTGCCGACGGCCCGCACGCTCGGCAACTGCCTCTCGATGAACAACTACTCCCGGCTGGTCGACCTGATCGGCCCGGCCCGGACCAAGGAGATGATGTTCACCGCGCGCCTCTTCACGGCGGAGGAGGCCGGCGCTATGGGGCTGGTCAACGAGATCGTCGAGCCCGAGCGCCTCCAGGAGCGCGTGACCGAGGTCGCCGAACTGATCGCCGGCCACGCGCCGCTGACGATCCAGGTGACCAAGGAGGCCGTGCGCCGGGTTCTTCAGCACCGCCGTCCGCCGCGCGCCGAGGAGCTGATCCTGAAGTGCTACATGAGCGAGGACTTCAGGGAGGGGGTCAACGCCTTCCTCGAGAAGCGCAAGCCCAACTGGCAGGGCCGGTAGACGGTTCGGTTTCATCCCGGATCACGACGTGCGTCCAGGCCGCCTCGGCGGGCTTCGTCGTTGAGCGACGCGGTTCAGCGCCGCGCGGCTGTGGCGCCGCACGAACTCGGCCCGGCAGGAACGCTCTCAGATGGCGGCCGCTACCCCCAGTCCGCGGGGTCGAGCGGCGCCCCGTAGTAGGGGGCGTGGCGAAAGGTCAGGCTCAGGTACTGCAGCAGGTCGTCGAACTCCTCCGCCACCAGCGCGCCGACCTCGCGCAGCGCCGCCATCTTGGCGCTCGGGCGGCCGGCGGCGCCCTCGATGATGGCGGCCGCGTGCCCGAAGGCGGTTCCCTCCGGGAGCGTCTCGGTGAAGCGCCCCGCCACCACCGCGATGAGCGGCTTGGTATAGCGGCGCCCCCGGACCACCTCGGCCACGTCTTCTTCGAAGCGCGTCCCCGGCTCGCCGAACAGGACGACGCCCTCCGTTCGCTCGTCCCGCTGGAAGAGCGGGAGCAGCCGCGCCGGCGGCATCCCGATCAACGCGTCGCCGCCGACACTCACTGCCGTGCTCACGCCGAGGCCCACCTTGCGCAGCATCAGCCCGATCTCGGCCGTCATCCCGCCGCTGCGTGAAACCACGCCGATCCGTCCCGGAGCAAACGCGCGCTCGGGGCTGTCGCCACCGATCGCCCCGAGCTTGATCCGGAGGTCGGGATTGATAATCCCGACCGAGTTCGGGCCGACGACCCGCGCCGCGCTGTCGTCCGCCCAGCGCAGCAGGCGTATCGCGTCCTGCTGAGGCACGCCCTCGGTCGCGATCAGGAGGAGCCGGATACCGTGTGCCAGCGCCTCCAGGGAGGCATCGAGCACCGCGCCGGGCGGCACCGAGATCAGCGTCGCGTTCGCGTTGGTTTCGTCCACCGCGTCCTGGACCGTGTCGTAGATTGGTACGCCGGCCACGCGGTCGCTGCCGCCGCGCCCCGGGGTGACCCCGGCGACGACCGGCGTGCCGTAGGCCGCCATGTGCTCGGTCACCATGCGCGCCTCACGTCCGGTGATCCCCTGGATCAGGACGCGGGTGGTCTCGTCGACCAGAACGCTCACCCTGACTCTCCTCCATACCGCTCGTGCATCGCCGCGACCATCACCCGCGCGGCGTCACCGAGGGTGCTCTCCTCCCCGAGATAGCGCGCACCGGCTGCCTCGAAGACCGCGCGGCCCTCGGCGTCGTGCAGCCCGACCTCGCGCGCGACCACCGGGAAGTCGCGTGCCGAGATGCCGGACGCGTCCAGCGCCTGGATCACGCCGCGGGCCACCACGTCGACCTGGGTGTTATTGGTGATGTTGTGGGCCACGAAGAGCCCGTGCACGCCCGGCTTGCCGAGCACCAACCGTGCCAGGCCGGCGACCTTCGACTGGGTGGGGTTGCCGCCGACCTCGGCGTAGTTCGCCGGCTGCCCTCCCGCGCGCACCACGGCGTCGAAGAGGACGAGGCTGGCGCCACCGCCGCCGCAGAGGAAGCCGATGTCGCCTCCCGACAGCTCGAGGTAGCGTGCCGAGCCACGGTAGGGCTCCGCCGCGTTGAGCGCGTTGACCGCCTCCTCGCGGGCCGTCAGCGGCCGCCACACTTTCTCGCTCGCCACCAGCACCTTGCCGGCCAGCTCCGGGTGTCGGAACAGCGCGGCGTCGTCGACCGCCAGCACCGCGCCGACCGCGACGAGCTCGCCGGTGGTGGTCACGGCCAGCGGGTTGACCTCCAGGAGATAGGCGTCAAGCCCGCTGAAGGCTCGCGCCAGCAGCGCAGTCAATTCCCCGAGGCGCGGGAGCACGCGCCCGCCGACGCCCGCCGCCTTCCAGAGCTCGCGGGCGCGGTACTCCGGGAGTCCCTGCAGCGGGTCGAAGGTCGTCGAGGCCAGCGCCTCGGGGGTGCGGTGGGCGATCTCCTCGACCTCGACCCCACCGCGCGCGCTCACCAGCAGCCGCGGGCGGCGCGCCTCGCGATCGAGCGCGACGGACAGGTAGAGCTCGCGGGCGATCGGCACCGGTTCCTCGACCAGAACGTGGCGCACCGGATAGTCGCCGACGTAGCTGCGCAGCAGCGCCGCGGCCTCGGCACGCGCCTCCGCGGAACTGCCGGCCAGCCGCACGGCGCCGGCCTTGCCGCGCCGGCCCACCGGGACGAGGGCCTTCACCACCGCGCGGCCGCCGAAGCCGACCGCCACGTTGGCCGCGGCGCGCGACGTGGCTACCGCGCGTCCGCGCGGTACGGGCACCCCCCAGTGCGCCAGCAGTTCCTTGGCGTGATGCTCGAGTACCCGCCCCATCCCGCTACCTCTCGAGCGCTCGTCGTACCCGGCGGCACAGCGCGCCGATGTCGACCGAGTCGGGAACGGTGGTGTCGATCGCGAGGACGTCTCCGGCAAGCGCGAGCGCCTCGGGCCGCGTCTCCAGACGCCGGCGAAACCGCGGATCGGCAACGTGGTCGGCGTCGAGGTGGATCGGGTGCCGCGCCGTGCGGTCCCGGTAGCGCGCGAACAACGTCTGACCGTCGGCGTGGCACAGGAACTGGACGACCCTGACGTCGCCCCGCGCGACCGGATCGCGAAGCATCTGGGTCAGGTCCGATTCGATCCCCGGCGCGAAGTTGCCCTCACAGACGAGAGAGACACCCGCGTCGAGCAGGTGCACAGCCAGTCGCGCCAGCAGGACGAAGCTCGTCGCCCCCAGGCGTTGGGACCACTCGGCGCCGGCGACGTCGAGGCTGTCGGCCAGCGTCTCTTTGATGTCGTCCTTGGTCAAGAGCGGCTGGCCGAGCTTGGCCGCGACGGCCCGGGCGAGCGTGGTCTTGCCGGCTCCCGGCGATCCGGTGACGAGGACCAGCGCGCTGGGCTCCCGCCGTCCCGGCTCCCGCGACCTGGTGAGGTCCGCGTTCGGACCGGAATCGTCGTCCGCCACGCCTTCGACCTCGCGCTCAGACTGCCGCGTGCCGGATCGACAGTGGCCGGATGAGCTCGGTCACCGATATACCCTCGGCGAGCCGGTCCACCGCCGCCTCCAGTTGGTCCGCCGTCGTGACGCCGATGACGGGGTCGGCCAGGTCGTGGAACTTCGCCGCCACCTCGCCGTCGGACAGCGGGTTGGCCGGCATCCCCTTGGGCTGCCCGACCGTCTCATCCAGCGTGGTGCCATCGGTCAGCCTGACCCGCACGCGCGACGCCCAGGTCCGGGGGTAACCCTCCGTGAAGTCGTCCGAGGCGCGCGCCGTCGTCCGGGCGAGTAGGTCGCGGATGTCCGGCGCGGTCAGCCGGTCGGGATCGAACTGCTCCAGCCCGGCCCGGCCGTCGAGCAGGCCCATGCCGACCGCGTACTGGATGCTGAACTTGGCCTCGTAGGGCGTGTGGGGGGCGGGCTTGTCGGTGATGTCGAGCGCCACCCGGTAGGTGTCGATCTCCACCACGGCGACCTGCCGGCCGTCGATTCGCTCCCGCAGCACCAGCGCTGCGTCGACGGCGGTGTGGGTGTGGCCACAGCAGGCGTGGCACTTGAAGCCGTTCTCGACGACCTTGAAGTGGGTACCGAGTCGATCGGTGATGCGGGAGGCATCGGCGGAGGTGGACGTCGCCGCGAAAAAGCCGCGTGGGCCTTCGAGGATGCTCGAGGCGCCGGTGAACCCCGCCCCCGCCAGGTCGGCCGAGAGGATGCCGTCGTGAGCCGCCATGCCGGCGTGCAGGTGCTTGGACATGGCCCCATCGGCCAGAAACTCCCACAGTCCGCCGGCCTGGGTGCCGGCACTGCCGAGGGCGTGCGCGACCTGCGCGGCCGGGAGGCCAAGGACCGTACACGCCGCCGCCGCCGCGCCAAACACGCCGCAGGTCGCCGTCGGGTGCCAGTAGCGGTAGTGCGACGGGTTGACGGCCTCGGCGACGCGGATGCCCACGTCGTAGCCCAGCACCAGCGCGAGCAGGAGCGTCCGGCCGTCGCCGTCCTCACGCTCGGCCATCGCCAGGGCCGCCGGGATGATCGGCGCCGCCGGGTGAAAGGTCGAGGCCTGGTGGAGGTCGTCGAGCTCGATGACGTGGGAAGCCGCCCCGTTGGCGAGTGCCGCGCCGAGCGCCGACAGCGTCGCGCCGCCCGTCAGCACGGTCGCCTCCCCGCCGGGCATCGACCGCGTCGCGACCTCCCGCGTGATGCGGGCCGGCTCGGTTGTGCCGCCACGCAGCGCTGAGCCGAGCCAGTCCAGCACCGAGCGCCTGGCCATCGACACGGCGTCGTCGGGCAGGTCGGCGAACCGCGTCCCCGCCACGAACTCGGCCAACTGTCCTGAAAGGGTCATCGTCCGCGCTCCGATCGCAGTCTCGTCAGCCTCGGGTTCGACCCTTGTCAACGCCCCGTATCGCCACGGGTGTGGCCGCGTCCCGACAAGTCGCCTCGTCACGCCCATTGTCTACTATCGCAGATCTTGCCTGTCGCCGGGCAGACACGCTACGAGAGCAGCGCGCGACCGCGCCGGCTGCGGTGGGCGAACCAGGCCGTCCAGCCCGCGGTCACCAGCAGGCCGAGCAGGCAGAGCGTCAGGCCGAGCCAGACCGCGATTGGGCGGTAGACGATCTCCACCATGTGGTTCCCGGCGGGGACGGCCACGCCCTCGATCACGCCCCCGACCTTCACCAGCGTCGCGGGGTGCCCGTCGACTTTCGCCTGCCACCCTGGGTACCAGGGGTTGCCCACGACCAGGAAGGCGTTTTCGCTGGCGTTCACGGTCACCGCCAGCTCACCGGACGGGTTCACCGCCACGGACGACGTGCCGGCTCTCGCATCGGGCACCACCGCACCGCTGATGCCGAGCGTGGCGAAGTGGGCAACGTCGAGGCCGCTGATTGTCCGGCCGAGGTCTGCCGACACCAGGAAGGCGCGGGGGAGCACGGCCCTGTTCCGGTAGACGAAAGTGCCGTCGACCCGGTCCACTTGAACCAGGTCCGTGTCGTAGAGCTGGTGGCGCGACAGTACCACCCCCACGTTGAGCAGCCCCAGCAGGTAGGCGTCCGGCTGGGCCTGCTGGCTCGTCGGCCAGCCCTTGTCGTAGACCTCGAATGGCGGGATCGCCAGCGCGTAGCCATCGAATTTGTAGCCGCCGGCCAGGCGCATGAAGTCGGCGTAGCTCGCAATCTGCAGTGGATCCTGCCCGTCGGCAAGGTCCAGTCCGAGCTGGGAGGTAATCGCCTGCCGGACGTTCCGCTGCACGCCGTAGACCTGCTGCCCGCCGGCGAACTTGACCGCGGCCTGCTCGATGGCGAGCGGTTCGTGGCCGGGTCCGCTTGGATTGATATTCAGCAGCGGCTGGTCGAGTTGCCACAGATTGGCCGCCAGCAGCGCGATCATGGCGACCTGGAGGACGCGCAACGCCGGGCGCCCGGACAGCAGCACCTCGAAGCCGAGCCCCGCCATGATCGTCAGCGCGACCTCGGCGAGGAACCAGACGCGGGCGGGGGCGCGGAAGTAGCCGAACCCGGGCAGGCGGGCCGCCAGCAACGGCAGCACCGGAGTGCGGGCGCCGACGGCGATGATGAGGCACGCCAGCACGGCGGCGAACAGGCCCAGCGCCAGCCAGCGCCGGCGGAAGAAGCTGAGCGGCGCCAGTAGCAGCACGCCGATGCCGGGGGCGAAGGTCAGCTCCTGCGACGGACCGCCGTGGGGGGACGTCGGCGTCGGGACCATGGTCAGGTACTGGAACACCCAGGTGAACGGCAGGCGATCCTGGATGCCGAGTCCGCTCTGGCGCAGTGAGACACCCGTGAACTGGAGCGCCGGCACGATGAGCGCCGCGCCGATCAGCGCGCCGATCACGCCGGTCGCGGCGGCGATGCCGACCACCCGCAGCGCGGCGAGCAGCCGATCCCGTCGAGTCCGCTCCCGTGCGGCCGCCCAGACGATCCCGCCCAGGGTCAGACCGCCGATCATCAGCACATGGTAGAAGGCAACCTGCGGATGGCCGGCGAGGATGGCCAGCCCGAAGGCGAACCCGGCCGGGGCGGTCCAGATCGCGTTCTCCCGAATGGCGAGGACCAGCCCGAGCGCGACCCAGGGCAGCCAGGCCGCCGCCATGATCATGGTCAGATGCCCGGCACCGTAGTGCCCGACGAAGCGCGGGCTCCACATGAAGGCCACGGCGGTCAGCAGCGCCGCGCCCGGCCCCAGTCCCACCCCCCGCCGCGCCAGCGCATACGCGCCGAACCCCGCGAGGACCATGTGGGCCATCATGACGAGCAGGAAGAAGTCGCGCAGCGTGAGGAGGTGGACCAGCTCCATCGGCGGATAGAAGATCGCCGCCAGCGGGTCGCCCGCGAACGGGCGGCCGCTCATCGTGTGGGGGTTCCACAGCGGGATGCTGTGCGTCAGGGCGACCGCCTGCTTGAGGTAGGCGGCGTTGCCCCAGGAGGTGACCCACAGGTCGGACTCAGGGCCGCTACCGGGGAGGGAGTCCTTGCTGGCCAGCGCCGGCCAGTTCAGCACGACGGTGCAGACGAGCAGCAGCGCGAGCGCCAGCCCGTCGATCCATCTGGCGCGTGCCGCGAACCTTCCGGCCGCCCGCACCGTCTCCTCGGTTGGTCGCTCAGCGAGCACCACTGG
>Ga0307373_10015196_pt1 | contig 10498 bp, 8 predicted proteins | sample OX2MG_FD_202534 | JGI IMG/M metagenome (GOLD analysis project Ga0307373, IMG submission 202534) | Soil microbial communities from Risofladan, Vaasa, Finland - OX-2 | ecosystem: Environmental > Terrestrial > Soil > Coastal area > Acid sulfate soil | place: Finland: Risofladan, Vaasa | collected...
CCATGGCGTTACCCATCGGACAAAGGGGCATGGCCGCCATGGGGCAGCTCGAGCCCAGGCAGCACCAGGGCAGGCCGCCGGCTGTCCAGTTGGCCAAAGGCAGCAGCAGCAAGAGCACTAAGAGAATGGAACGCGCGCCCCGCACTGCCTAAGTGTGACGCACCACCGGGTTGAAAGGTGCAGTTTCCATCGCGCCTAGCGGCGCTTGGCGACGGTGAAGGCCGGGGAGGCGGCGAGCTGAGCCGATTGCCGCTCGGGGTTGAGCAGGGGGGTGTCCAGGTCGGCGTCCACTCCTTGCCAGAAAGAGCGGAAGGCGGAGTAGTCGGCCGGCGCCACTTGCTGCGAGGTTTGCGCCAGGCGCGACTGCACCTGCAGCCAGCCGCCGGCGCAGGAGGTGGAGATGGTGAGCTGGCCGAAGGGGCCGTCGCGGCGCAGCGGGGGCTGCGCGCCAAGCTGGGCGCAGGCGCCGCTATCGCCCACTTGCAGGGCCCAGGACTCATCCAGTTGCCAGCGCAGTGGGAGTTGGAGGGCTTGGCGGCGTTCGGCCTGGGCGGCGAGCAGGCGGGCGTAATGGCGGCGCGACCAGGCCACGCGCAGGGCGGGGCGCAGCTCACGCGCCGGAACGCGGGCGGAAAACTGCAGCCGCACGGTGGAGCGGGAGGGTTCGACGCCGGCGATCGCCACCGAATCCACCTGCGCCTGGGGGAAGAAGGAGCGCAGCCAAAGGGCGAGCTCTTGGCGGCGGCGAGCAGGGTCGGTATAGCGCTGGCGGAGCAGGGGAGCATCGGCGCCGCGCACCTGGATGTCGCCCTCGGCCTGGAGCCAGCCGGCGCCGGCATCGGTGAAGCGCAGGCTGCGGCGGGTGAGGTTGGCGCTGGCGGCGGCCATGGGCACGTGCACCAGTTGACGCTGGCCGGCGCGGACGATCAACGCCAGGCTGTTTTGGTCGGAGGAGGGGAGCTCGGTGGAGAGGAAGGCCGGGGCGGTGGTGTCAATCCATTGCTGGGTGGCGGGGATGTAGACCAGGGCGTGGTCGAAGGCGGAGATGGTGGCGGCCACCTGGCCGTTGGAAGCAAGAGGCGCGATTTGGCCCATGGCGGCGGTGCGCACCAGCGCCAAATCGGCCTCCACCCCGGCGGCGCGCAGCCAAGCGGTGAGCAGCAGCGCGCCGTCTTTGCAGTCCCCTAGGCCCGAGGCGTAAACATCGCCGACCGGAGCCGGGACATAGGCATGGATTCCAGACTCGTCGCCGCGGTAGTCGAGATGGGCCGACAGGTGGCTCCAGACGCGGGCCACGGTGGCGCGAATCTCCGCCGGAGGGCGGGCGCCCAGCCCGGGCGCGGCGCCGGCGAGGCGGGGCAGCGCCACCTGCAGCAGGCGCTGCTGCAGGCCGCCGCTGAGGCGGGCGCGGCGGGCCAGCAGGTTGTTGTACCAGTCGGCCATGGCCGCCCAGGAGGAGAAGCCCGAGACCTGGACGAAGGGCGAGAGGTCGGTGATGGAGGGGCCGTCCTGGCTGGAGAAGAAGGCGGATTGGAGGCGGGCTTGCCAGCTCCAGGTGCGGTCGCCGTTGCGGCTGCGTCCGAGCTGCGGCGGCGGCACGCCCACTTGGCTGGTGGCGATGTCGCGGACCTGGGCGGCGGGCGCGGCCAGCACGTAGCGCACCCGTAGGGTGGAGTAGCTGTCGCGGAAAGCGAAGAGGTTGCCGAGGAAGTGGCCGCCCAGCAACGTCCAATCGTGGCGGGTGTCGGGCAATAGAACGTAGAGCAGGTTGAGGCGATCGCCGGCGCGCAACGGCGGCAGCGACAACTGCCGGGGCTGGTTGCCGGTGCCGCCGGGGCGGAGGTCACCGCGATCCGCACCCACTAGGACGCGGCCATGGCGCAGCACTTGGGCGCGGATGAGCTGGAAGCGGGTGCGGGAGCGGTCGTACCAGACGTCATCGGGCACGAAGTCGGCGGCGGCGGCGGCGGTGCGCATCTGGAAGACGCGCTGCACCACCTTTCCGGACAAGCCGTTGGGCATGACCTGTTCAAAGTCGAGATGGTAGAGCTCGACCGCCCCCTCGTCGGCGAAGGCCGTGGACTGGTCGGCGAGGGCGCCAGGCGATTTTACATACGCGGCGGCGGCGCGCAGCAGGGTGCCGGCATCGCCGGCGGCCGCAGGGCCGGCGGGGCGTAGGGTGGGCGCGGGCCCCAGCGCGCCTGCGGCGCGCGTCCCGCGAGGGGTGGGCGCGGGCCGCGCCTGGGGCGGGTGGGCGCCGGTGGCGCCAACGCCCGCCGCCAGCAGGCAGAGGCCCAGCAGATCAATCGAGAGGGTGCGGCGAAGTGGCAATCGGCGCGGGCTCCTGAAGATGTCTCAGTCTGCCGCGACCGCGCGCGCCCGCACATCGGCGATACGCCTTAGCCATGCCTGCCGCGCCACTACGACCGTGAGGGGCACTACCACCAGGAAGAAATCCACGCCGTAGACCTGCAGCCAGCGCTGGCGGGCGGCGCCGGGCACCAACGGTTGCAGCACCGCCGCCGCCACCGCCAGCCCATAGAGGGCTGAGCGCCAACCGGAGAGGCGACCGCGCGCCTGCTCGGAGGCCAGCCAGAGCGCGGGCCAGAGCAGGGTCTCGAGGATCAGGCGGTGGACATGCGGTTCGAACACCACCACGCCGCAAAACAGCAGCGCCACCACGCCGTCTTCCACACCCTGAGCGCGCCACAGCCACCAGAACATGGCGACCAACAAAAGGGCGACGGCGATCCACCACAGGCGCTCGACGCTGGCGGGGGAAAGGTGCGCCCAGGCGACTTGGACGTAATGGACATCGGCGAGGCGGGAGTAGTTCAGCACGCCAAGGTAGCGGGCCATGACATCGTGCAGCGACTGGCCGGGGTACCAGAGTTCGCCCGAGGCGGCGCTGGTGGCGGCGATGGAGCGCTCCTGGGCCAGCCACTGGCCGAGCAGTTGCCACTGCGCCGCCCAGCCGCGCCACAGCACCGGCAGCAGGGTCCAACCGACTCCGCTGGCGACCGCGGCGCAGAGCATACGGAGGCGCTTGCGGACCAGTAGACAGGGGAAGAAGAACAGCGGCCAGATCTTGAGGGCCGCGGCCAGGCCCAGCCAGAAGCCGCCCCAGCCGGGATCGTCGGACAAAAAGGCGAGCACCACCAGGGCGACGATATAGAACTGGGCATTGCCGTAGCGCAGCTCTTGAATGAAGTAGGCGGCCACGAGCAGCAGAGCGGGCCAGAAGTCGAGGATGCTGGCCAGGCCCCAGCGGCGGCGCAGGCGCATGGCCAGCGCGCCGCCGAGGGCGAGCTTGCCGGCGGCCCAGAGGGCGGCGCCGAGCGCCAGCGGCAACAGCGACAGCGGGCGGAAGAGATCCAAGAAGATGGGGGGATAGCGGTAGACGCCGCCTGCCCAGCCGGTGCCGCTGGCGGGGCCGTACATGGCGGCGCCGGCGAGGAAGTAGTGGCGGGCGTTCTCAAAGTAGACGCGGTAGTCAATCGCCTTGTCGGGGCGGAGCAGGGCGAGCGCGGCGGCGGCGGCGGCGAGCAGGGCGAAGACGGCCGCCTCCCAGCGGGTGGCGGCGGCGGCGTGGCCGTAGTCGGCCGGCGCCGGCTTAGCCGGCGAGGTAGAGGGCGGGGTCGCGGGCGGTGGCATAGAGGCAATAGGTGGCGGCGAGCACGGTGAGGCGGTGCAGGTCTTCGGTGTTGGCGCCCAGTTCCTCGTCGCCGGCGCTGGGGGCGAAGAAGGCGGCGATGGACTCGCCCACGCCCGGCAGGCTGAGCGGGACCTCCAAAGGAATGAAGCCAAACTCGCCGCGCTCGTCGTAGGTGACAATCATCAAGGTCAACTCGCGGTCGTCGGCGGGGGTGGGGGGCTCGAGGTGGGTGAGGTAGATCTCCTTGGCCCACTGTGGGGCGCTGCGGGCCACCGGGCGCACCGGCTGTGACCAGTCGGCGAGTTGCAAACAAAGCGCGGGGGCGGGGGAGCGGAATTGGGTGGTGTTGAGGCGCAGGTAGCGGGGGTCGGCGAAGGCCTCGGCCAGCGCCGGCGGCAGGGCGGCGGAGACCGCGCCCCAGCGGCGGAAGCAGGCCCAGGTGTGCAGCATGTGCAAGAAGAGGTTCTGCTCGCGCTCCTCGGGATGCTCGTCGGCGTAGCGGCGAAACAGCGGCAGGTCGAGGTAGCTCAACAGGTTGATGACGGGCAGGCCGGCGGCTTCGATCCAGGCGATGGTCTCGTCGAGGTTGCGGTCGAGGTCGAGGTCGTCGGCGCGCAGCAGGTCGTAGACGGTCTGGGAGGGAATGGGAGGGCGCTGGCGGGCGAGCGCGGCCGCGGCGACCGGCGCCGCCGCGACCCGTGCTGCCACGGCGAGGGCGGGGACCAGGCTGGCGGCAGGTTGCCAACCAGCGGCGGGCTCGAAGTCCTCGACCAGTTCCATGGCCAGGTTGGCGTCGAGGCAGCGGCTGTGCAGCTCCAGCCAGAAGGCGCGGCCGCGCTCTTCCGCCTCCATCTCCTCGCCGGCAAAATCGGCGCGCAGGACGAGGCCCTCGGCCATTGCGGCGACACTCAGTTCGGCTTGGAAGTCGCCGGCCAGGGCCGTCGCCAGTTGTAGAAAGTCGTCGCTCTGCTCGGCCAGGGGGGAGTGGAAGACCCAGTGAAACGGCGCGCTCATGCCACGGATAGCATAGCGCGGCCAGCGGGCGGGCAGGCGCGATAGACTGGCAGCATGGGGTCGCCGCTGCGCCGCTACTTCGACGGGCTGCTGCTGTTGTTGCTGGCGACCGGGTTCTTCACCCTCGCCAGCACCGGGCGGCTGGCCTGGCCGGTCGTGGCGGCGGCCGGATGCGCCTACGCGGCGCGCCTTTACGGATTTCTGCGGCGGCGCAGCCTGACCTTGCCGAACTCGGTTTGGCTGGCGGGGCTGCTGCTCTACCTGCCGCTCTACGCCGCCGACGCGCTGCTGTGGTCGAAGAGCCTGCTACAGGCCACGCTGCATCTGGTGGTGCTGGCGGGGGCGGCGAAGCTGCTGGCGCCGGATTCAAGTCGCGACGCGCTGTTTCTGGGGCTGCTGGCCTTTCTCGAGGTCTTGACCGCGGCGCTGCTGACGGTGTCGGGGCTGTTCTTCGTACTCTTCCTGGTGTTTTTGGTGTTGCTGGTGGCGACACTGGTGGCGCACGAGATGGCGCGGGCGGAGGCCCACGGCGCGGCGGAAGGGGCGGGCTCGCCGCTGCGGCCGCTGTTCCGGTTTTCGCTGCTGCTGAGCCTGGCGGTGGCGCTGAGCAGCGTGCTGATCTTCTTCCTGCTGCCGCGGACGGGGATGGGGGTGTGGGCGGCGCGGCCATCGTCGCGGGGGCTGTCGGGCTTCAGCGACGAGGTGCAACTGGGGGCGATCGCGAGCCTGCAGCGCAGCGACGTGCCGGTGATGCACATTCGCCTGGTAAGCAGCGATCCGCCGCTGACGCCGGCGGAGTTCCAGCAGATCCCCTGGCGGGGGCGGGGGCTGACGCGCTTCGACGGACAGCGCTGGACCAGCGGTTCGAGTCCCGGGCTCTATGGCACGCAAAACGGGCGGCTGGACGTGAGCCGGTTTGCGGCGGCCTCGCCGGCGGAGATGGTGCGCTACCAGGTGACGCTGGAGCCGATGAGCAGCCCGGTGCTGTTTTTTCCGGCGCAACTACTGCGCGCCTCGACCCGGTTCCCGGTGCTGGCCTGGGACCGGGCAACCGGGACGCTGGCCGGCCTGGGCGGGGACTTTGCCGGGACCTCGTATGCGGGCGTCTCCGATTTGGCCCACCCCAGCCCGGACGCGCTGCGCGCCGAGCCGCGGGCGCGGGTGCGCTTCCGCTTTGGCTTCCAGGATGATCTGCAGTTGCCGGACAATTTGGACCCGCGCATCCCGGCGCTGGCGCGCTCCATCGTGGCCTCCGCCGCGGGCGACGACTGGGACCGGATGCAGGCGCTGACGCAATATCTGCAAACCCACTACCAGTACACGCTGGACAACTTGCCGCAGGGCGCCGACCCGCTGGCGGCGTTTCTGTTTGACCAGCAGGCGGGCGATTGCGAGTATTTCGCCTCGGCGCTGGCGGTGATGGCGCGCACGCTGGGCATCCCGACGCGGGTGGTGAACGGGTTCTTGGTGGACTCCTACAACCCGCTGTCGGGCGAGTATATGGTGCGGGGGCGGGATGCGCACACCTGGGTGGAGGCGTATTTTCCGGGGCAGCGGCGGGGACTGAGGCGGGGGCTGGGGCGGGGACGGGGCTTCCAGCCGGGAACCTGGATGAGCTTCGACGCCACGCCCAGCGGCAGCACGGCGGCGGCGGGAAGCTGGCCGGGGGGCATGGTGCTGGATGCGCTCTCCACCATGTGGCAAGAGTGGATTGTGAACTACGACTGGATGCGGCAGGCGCGGCTGGCGGGGCGGCTGCAAGCCAGCCTGGCGGCGAGCGCGACGCGGGCGTGGAACCGTGGCGGCGGCGCGGCGAGCGCGGCGTGGCAGCAGTTCCGCGCCGACGGGGGGGTGGGCGGCCCCGGACGGCTGGAGTGGGGAGCGGGGGCGCTCTTGCTGGCCACGCTGGGGCTGGTGTGGACCGGGCGGCGGCGGGGCTGGTGGCTGGGGGAGGCCGCAGGCGGGGCGGGGAGCGGCGAGGCGGCGGCGGCGCGGCGGGCGCGCCGGGCCTATCGGCGCTTCCAGCGGGCGCTGGAGCGCGCCGGCTTCGCGCGCCGGCCGGCGCAAACCAGCGAGGAGCTGCTGGGCGAGGTGGCGGCGGCGCGGCCGGAGTCGCCCCTGCTGGCGGCATCCACCGCCTTTGTGGCAGCTTACCAGGCGGTGCGCTACGGCACCGCGCCGCCCGCCGCCGCCGACCAGCTCGGCCGGCTCTTGACCCAGGTGCGGCGCTGCCGCTGAGGGGACGAAACCCAATGCTGCGCTGCTGCGTCGTCATGCCGACTTACCGCGAGGCGCACCACATGCCCACGCTGCTGCCGGCCATTTTCGCGCAGCAAGCGCACCTCCCCCGGCACGAGCTGTGGGTGGTGATGGTCAACGACGACCCGCCGGGGGAGTCGGCCGAGGTCTTGGACGCCCTGCAGAAGGAGTTTGCGCGGCTGCGGGTGGTGCGCGGGCGCAAGCGCGGGCTGGGGGTGGCCTACCAGCGCGGCTTCGCCTACGCGCTGGAGACGCTGGCGCCCCAATTATTGGTGCAGATGGACGGGGATTGGCAGCACGATCCGGCGGCGCTGCCGGCGCTGGTGCGCGCCTGCGCACCCGGGGTGGCGGCGGTGGTGGGCTCGCGCTTCGCCCCCGGGGGTGCGACGCCGGCCTTTTCGTGGCGGCGGCGCGCCACCAGTCACGTGGGCAATTGGCTGATTCACCACCTGACCGGGCTGCCGCACCTGCACGACTACACCTCCGGGTTTCGGTGCCTCGACGCGGCGGCGCTGGCGCGCTGCCTGGAGGGCTGCCGGGCGGACAAGCTGGCGACGCGCGGCTACGCCTTCCAATCGTCGCTGATCACCGAGCTGCTGCTCACCGGGGCGCCCGTGGTGGAGGTGCCCATCCAGTTCGGGCAGCGGCGGTATGGGGATTCGAAGCTGGGCGGGCGCGACTATCTCGAGTTTGCGCTGAACCTGCGGCGGCTGCGGGCGCGCTGCCAGCGGCGGCCGGCCCGCTCGCTGGCGCGGGGCACCGGTGGCTAAGCGGCTGCTGCTTAGTTGTTGGCGCAGAAGGGGACTTTGGCGATGGCGCGGGCGGTGGCGACGAAGGGATCGTCGGCGCTGGCAAACAGCGCGGCACTTTCGTTGGGCAGGGGATTGTAAAGGTCGGGCGAGCCGGCGATGGAGGGCGGGGGGGGCGGCGGGGCCAGCGCCTGGGCATCCATATTGGGCTTGGGCTCACTCTCGTTGACGGCGCGCTGGAAGGCTTGGTCGCGGCTGCGGCTCCAGCGCGCCCACAGGTCGGGTGGGGCGGCGGCCTGCCAAGCGACGCCGCCATCGGGTTTGAGCGTGAGCGCGCGGGACTTTTTGAGGACGAACTGCTGCTGCTCGGCCAGGACGGTGGCGTGGCCGGAGAGTAGTTCGACCGTGGCGGGGGCGTTGGCGGGGGCGGAGACGCGCAGGCTGGCCGAGCCGTCGGGGGTGGAGATCTCGCCGCCGGGAATCAGCGCATGGAAATCGCGGCTGTCGGCGCGCTGCAGGGTAAAGTATCCGGTGCCGCGGCGCAGGGCGACGGTGGTGGCGCGGATGCCGCTGGTGAGCAGCAGCAGCTTGGAGAAGGTGAGCTCGGAATCGGGGGCCAGCCGCAGCGCCGAGCCGCACTCCAACTGCACCTCCGCCTCGCCGGCGGCTTTGGTGCGGATGCGCTCGGACTCGACCACCGGAGCATTCAGCAGCGCGCTGGTCCAGCGCCCAGCGTCGGGCGTTCCTGGGGCGGCGGCCGCCGGCTGGATGACCTCGACTTGATGGGCGAGAAAGCTGATGCGCACGATGCGGACGTGGGAATCGGCCAGCGCCACCAAAGCTGCAACCAGCAGGAGCGCGGCGACCAATCTGCCGGCCATGGGAATCTCCGTTGCTACCAGTGTGGTCCCAATTCGGGCCATGTCAAGCTGCGCATGGCTTCGCCACAGGCTAGAGTTAGCAGGTGATCCAGAGCAAGCCCGAGTGGGTGCCCGAGGCCATGCCCGCGCTCGATGGACTGCGCGGCGCGGCGATTTTGCTGGTGCTGGTGGAGCACTGCGCCCCGCGGCTGGCGGGGCTGGGGCTGGGCAGGGTGGCGAGCTGGGGCTGGATCGGGGTGGATCTCTTTTTTGTCCTTTCTGGCTTTTTGATCACCGGGATTGTGCTCGACGGGCGGCGGCGGGAGCGGTTTTTCGGCAACTTTTATGCGCGGCGGGGACTACGCATCCTGCCGGTATTGGCGCTGGTGGTGGCCGCCTGCGTGGTGATCTTTGGGTCCACGGCGGTGTGGACAGGGCGGCAGCCGTATTGGCTGTATTTCGCGCTGTTCCTGCAGAACCTGGTGCCGGGGCTGAACGGAGCGCTGTATCCGGCCTGGAGCCTGGCGATCGAGGAGCAGTATTACCTGGTGTGGGCGCCGCTGGCGCGGCGACTACCGGCGGCGGCCCTGGCGGGGGCGCTGGGCCTTGTGCTGGCGGTCGAGCCCTGGGTGCGATCGCACCACCGATGGTTTGTCCCGGTGCACACGCTCTACCACCTGGATGGCCTGGCGGTCGGCTCGCTGATCGCGCTGGGGCTGCGCGCCACGCGCTGGCCACGCCGCGTCTGGGAACGGCTGGCCTGGGGCGGGCTGGGCACGGGGCTGGTGGGCGCGGCCGGCGCCGTGCGCTGGTACGGGCCGGCGGTGAGCTCGGCGGTGGCGCTGGGCTTTGGCGGACTGCTCTTGCTCGCAGTGCTGGGCGAGACGGGCGCGGGCGCCGTCGCTCGCGGGCTAAGGCTGCGGCCGCTGCGGGGGCTGGGAAGGATCAGCTACGGCCTCTATATGGTCCACATGCCGGTGTTCATGCTGCTGGGCGGGCTCGACGCGCATATGGATGCGATCCACGCCGGGGCGGTGGGCGACCTGGCGATCGTGGCGACGCGCTGGGCCGCCGCCATGGCGGTGGCGACGGCGCTGTGGTTCGGCTTCGAGCGGCCCATGCTGTCGCTCAAGCGGAAGTTTGCCTGAGGCGCTGCGCGCGTTGTCGTGGTTCGTCCCCGTAGCGCGCGCTCCCTTCACTGCGGGCATGAAAGGCTCGACTCTGCCTTGTCAATCGCTTCGCTGTCTTTTGGTTGGCGCGGGCCCCTGCGCGGCTGCGCCGCGCGTCCCGCTTGTGCTCACGCCGGCTTGGGGCCCCGCGGCCCCAAGCCGGCGCTGCGCCTCGCAGGGGCCGCGCCGGAGTCGCTTCCCGGGGGCGGGCCGCCCTTCGGAATTTCGCAGGCCTTTCGCGCCGGTTTTGCCCGCAGGCAAAGCGGCGCGACCCCCGCGATTCGCGAGATGCCGGGCGCGGAGAAGAAAGTCTCGTGCCAGGCCCATTCAAAACCGCCGACTGGCCGGGCATAGATGTAGAGGTCGCCAAGCTGCACCGCCGCGGTCGCTTCGGGGTTGTTGCCATGCTGCGAGCAGTAGTTCTTGGGGCGGATTCCCTTGCTCAAGACGTCGGAAATGCAAAATCGAGTCTGGGAACAGGCCACGAACATTTCTCGCTCCCGATGGTCGATTGGAGTGCGGGCTTCGATTCCCGGCAAGGGACACCCGCAGGCGTTCCGGGTGTCTCCGAGTTGCCGCCACAGGTCCACGCCGCCGCCCATCCATTGGTGGGCGCGGGCCCCAGCGCGCCTGCGGCGCGCGTCCCGCTTGTGAGCCGCCCCGTTGTAACGTAAGCGTCAAGCAAAACCACTCTTCCCTGGCGGGCGCGGGCGTGTTCCAGTAGCGGGATGAGGCCAAGGAGTTGGGCGCGGCGCAGCCGCGAATCGGTGCTGGAATTGGCGCGATCTTTTG
>Ga0307373_10015199_pt1 | contig 10497 bp, 7 predicted proteins | sample OX2MG_FD_202534 | JGI IMG/M metagenome (GOLD analysis project Ga0307373, IMG submission 202534) | Soil microbial communities from Risofladan, Vaasa, Finland - OX-2 | ecosystem: Environmental > Terrestrial > Soil > Coastal area > Acid sulfate soil | place: Finland: Risofladan, Vaasa | collected...
ACTGGTTGGCTGCCTCCGCTGCCAGATCGTCCGGTGTTGCGGAGACGATAATTTCTAGCGTACTCATGAGCTTCTCCGGAACTTGATGATCGAGGCGAAGTGATCCGCTTCGGCGAGCGCCTCCTGGTAGAGTCGCTCGGGCATGGTGTTTTCGAGTTCGTGAAGCAGGAGTTTAGACAGATTCGTCGGCGCGGAGCGCATGGCGTGTTCAGCGATGACGTGGCCAGCGAGAGTCGCCGTCATCTTGACCGTCGTCAGGTCGTCGCCGATCCGTGAGACCTCGAACTTTCCGCTGCGTTGCCCATCGTTCGCGATAAGCGTCGCGCCGAGCAAGAAGCCATTGAAGTGCGATGGTACCACCCGGTCGACCATCTCGATCGAGATCTTGTTCCCCGCCGTGTCCTGTGTCGAGCAGATGCCGCGCTCCCCGTGATTGGCCGACTGCTGGTCGCTGGTCCAGCCGAGTCGGCTGGCGAGCCAGCCCGCGAAGAGCAGCGCCTGGGCCGCGTTCAGTCGCAGATTTTTCGTGTGACCGTATTCGAGCTTCAGCGTGGTGACGTGGTCGAGCGCCCAGCGGCAGTCGGGCATATCGAAGAACTGGGACATCATCGAGCGCCAGGGGGTCAGACGCGCCCAGTTGAGATCCGAGAGTACGCATCGTTCGGCGACGTCGCTGCAGAGTTCAGCCACCCGCTGCATGTTGGTCGCGCAATGTTCAAAGTCGAGCGAATCGACGATCAGCCGGTTGGCCGCGAGCGCGACACGTCGGAACCGCCGATCGTCCAACGGCGGCTGACCCGGCCACCAGACAAAAGTTGGCAGGTCGGGGATAGCCAGCGCGACAATCAAGCTTGGCAACTCGTCGAGCGAATCGGGCGGTGAGGCGATCTCGATCTTTTCGTAGCAGGATGCGAAACGCTCGCCCGAGGTGGTGTGGCAGTGAGTACTGACATGCGCGTCGATGTCGTCGTCGAAGGCGTCCAATTCCGAGGTCGAGGTGAAGGTGATGACGCGCGAAGGATGATTCGCCGCAAGTTCATTGATGATCGTGCTGGTACGTTTCGCGATCGACTGATCCGACGAGTGGACCACGAGGTTGAGCACGCTCGTGCGGGTTGGAACGATGTCGGTGTCGCGCAATCCGACGACGGTCGGCATGCGCCACAACTGTGCCAACTCTTGCTCGATCGCCCCAACGTCGACCGTGGGTCCCTTACGCCAGTGGACATCGGTGTTGACATCAACTCCACTCATGTCACTTACCTCCCTTGAGCGCCGAGATCATGGCTGCCGCCAGGCGCGACCATCGCGGGCGATAAACGCGTCGGCTTCAGGTGGTCCCCAGGTACCCGCGTCGTACTGCGGAATACGTGACGGTGGAGAGATAGCCCAGCCTTCGAGGATTTCAGTAATTGGCTTCCAGGCGGCTTCGGTCTCGTCGCGCCGGGTGAAGAGGGTTGACTCACCGTACATGCAGTCGAGCAGCAGGCGCTCGTAGGCGTCGGGCGATTCAACGAAGAACGACGTGCCATACAAGAAGCCCATGTTCACCGAACGCAGGTGGAGGCTGGGTCCCGGCACCTTCGCGGCGATCTTGAGCGAGATTCCTTCATCCGGCTGGATGCGCAGCGTCAGTACATTGGGCTCCAGCGGCGCGCCGCCGACCGATTTAAACAGTGGGTGCGGCACGCTCTTGAACTGAATGGCGATCTCGGTCACGCGGCGCGGCATGCGTTTGGCGGTGCGCAAATAGAACGGGACTCCAGCCCAGCGCCAGTTATCGATGAGCAGCTTGACGGCTACGTAGGTTTCCGTCACTGAATCAGGTTTGACTTTCGTCTCCTGGCGGTAACCAGCCACTTCTAACCCTGCCACCCAACCTGGCCCATATTGACCGCGCACGGCGTAGTTTTCGACTTCTTCCGGTTTGATCGGTCGAATCGCGCGCAGTGTCTTCACCTTCTCGTCGCGTACCGCGTCGGCCTCGAAGGTGATCGGAGGCTCCATGCCGATGACGCTGAGCAGTTGCAGCATATGGTTCTGCACCATGTCGCGCATGGCGCCCGCCTGGTCGTAGTAGCCGCCGCGATCTTCGATGCCGATCGTCTCCGCCACGGTAATTTGCACATGGTCGATATAGTTGCGCGACCAGATTGGCTCGAAGATACCGTTAGCAAAGCGGAAGGCCATGATGTTCTGGACCGTTTCTTTGCCGAGGTAATGATCGATGCGGAAGATCTGCTTCTCGTGGAAGACGGTGTGCAGGTGCTCGTTTAATGCGATCGCGCTGCTAAGATCCCGCCCGAATGGCTTCTCGACGACGAGTCTGGTCCAGCTATCGCCCTGCGCGTCGCCGGCCAGCCCGGCCGCGCCGATGTTATCGACGATCGTCTGGTAGGAACCTGGTGGTGCCGCGAGATAGTAGATTCGATTGCCAGAGGTGCCGCGCTCCTTATCGAGGCGTTCCAGTTCCTTGCCGAGCGTTCTGAAATCGCCGGTATCCTCGAAATCGCCGTCGACGTAGGAGATCCCCTGTTCGAAGGTCTCCCAAACGGTCGGATCGACCGGGCGTCGCCGCGAGTATTGATCGACGCCTTCGCGCATCTGACTCCGAAATTCCTCGTTCGACAGCGGCCTTCGCGCGTAGCCGACGACGCTGAAGCCAGAGGGCAACAGGCCCTCGATCGCCAGGTTGTAAAGTGCGGGCATTAGTTTGCGCCGCGTCAAATCGCCTGAAGCGCCAAAGATAACCATGGCGCATGGAGCAGGGACGCGCTCAAGTCTAAGACCCTCGCGCAGTGGGTTCTCGACGGTTGCGGTTTGCATGGAATCCTCCATAGTAATCGCTAGTCGCCAGTCTCAGATTCCTGCTTAACCGCGTGCCCACCGAACTGATGCCGTAAGGCGGCGACAACTTTGGCCGAGAACGAATCTTCTTGGCGTGAGCGGAAGCGTGCCATCAGCGAGAGCGTCAAGACCGGCGCCGGCACGTTCTCTTCGATCGCCGCCGCGACCGTCCAGCGACCCTCGCCCGAGTCGTCGACATAGCCGCGAATTGATTCGAGTTTCGGGTCGTCGTCGAAGGCGCGCTCAGCCAGTTCGAGCAACCACGAACGCACAACGCTACCATGGTTCCAGAGCTTCGCCAGGCCGGCCAGATCGTAGTCATACGGCGACGCCTGGAGGATTTCGAAGCCCTCGGCGTACGCCTGGAGCATGCCGTACTCGATCCCGTTGTGGATCATCTTGCTGAAATGCCCGGCGCCGCTGGGGCCAACATGCTTGTAGCCGTCGACCGGTGCCAGCGTCTTAATGGCTGGTTCGACGATCGCGAAGGCGTCAGCGTCGCCACCGACCATGGTGCAGTAGCCGATTTCCAGCCCCCAAATGCCGCCACTGACACCAGCATCGAGGTAGCGAATACCATGCTCCGCCGCCTGCTGCCCCCGGCTGACCGAGTCCTTCCAGTTGGAGTTGCCACCATCGACGAGGATGTCGCCTTTCGATAGCATCGGGAGCAGTTGATCGATCATGTCGGTGGTCACCTGGCCCGAGGGGAGCATCATCCATACGACGCGCGGAGTCTGAAGTTGGTTGATCACGTCTTCCAGGGTGTAGGCGCCGATCGCGCCTTCGCCTTCAAGCTCTTTGATCGGTTCGGGGCTTCGGTTCCAGGCGACGACGCGATGCTTATCGAGCAACAATCGCCGCACCATGTTCGCGCCCATGCGCCCGAGCCCGAGAATCGCGAGTTCCATAGTGTCAGTCTCCTTCGTATTGAGTCCGCGCTGCAGTAAGTTAGCGCAACGCAGCTGAGACGAGTGATTCCAGAACGCGGTTTAGCCCGGCGACTGGGTCGCCGGTAATCTTGAGCCGCAGCAACGGTCGCTGCCGCGTGCCGAGGGCCTCAAAGTCGCCGAGCGATTGCGCGCTGAAGAGTGTGCCGAACGAATAGCTCTCGTCGGGAATCGCCAGATCGCGCGAGGGTTCGATGACGATCTGCAGGAATGCGCCATTGACCGGGCCACCTTTGTAGAGTTGTCCGATCGAATGGAGGAAGCGCGGACCGTAGCCGAGTGTCGTGGCGACGTTGAGTCGCTGTCCCAGAATGCGCCGGATCTCGGCGAGGCGAATATCGGTCTCGCTCGTGCGGTCGCAGAACGCCATAATGGCGAGATAGTTACCGAGTCGAACCTGATCGACGAAGACTTCGACGGCATCGCGGACCGTTGGTGCGTCCACTCCGAATGCCGCTAGTCCGTTTTCGCTCGCCGCCGCCGTTGGTTCGGGTAGCGCGTGTTCGGCTTGAAAAGTGCCGAGCAGCCGGTTGGTGTTGTCCTTACTTTCTTGGACATTCGGTTCGTCGAACGGGTTGATACCAAGCTCGGCTCCCGCGACCGCGGTCGCGAATTCCCATCGGACGAATTCGGCTGCAATATCCCACTCATCCCGCAGCCGGATACGCACGACGGGATGCCCAACCTCCTCTAAGCCGTTCAACATCGCCTCCGTCTTGGCATACGGCTGCGGCGCGAGGTCGAACCCGACGAAGAGCCGATCGGAGGCGTAGTCGCCTGGCGCGGTCAGCGATTCATTGGCGATCGGGATAATCCCAGTCCCGTCTTTTCCGGTACTCTCGGCGATAAGCTGTTCGAGCCAATCGGAAAGCGCCGTAAGTGCGGGGTCGGGGATGAAGGTCAACTTGTCGCGACCAAGCGTGGCGAGCAGGCTGAGCGTCGCCCCGAGTGATAGACCCGGATTATCAGCGCTGTCTTGACGGGTCTGTCCTGCCATCTCCTGAGCGCGCTGCAGCAAGCGGGCGATATCGAGGCCGATGACCGCCGCCGGTACCAAACCGAAGAACGAGAGCGCCGAGTAGCGGCCGCCGATATCCGGGGCGTTAGCGAACGCATAGCGGAAATGCTGCTCGTGCGCCAGCGTCTCCAGCGGTGTGCCCGGGTCGGTCACGGCGATGAAGTGTGAGCCGGGCGCCGCTTCGGTTTCGCTCGCGACGCGCTGCTGGAAGAAGCGGAAGAGTGTTGACGTCTCGACCGTTGTGCCGGATTTGGAACTGACGATGAAGATCGTCCGCTTCATGTCGAGCGATTCGGAGACGCGCTGAATCGTCTCGGGATTGGTGCTATCGAGGACGATGAGCTCCGGGAAGCCTTCCTGGTTACCGAGCGTACGCTGGAATACTTCCGGTGCCAGGCTGCTGCCACCCATGCCGAGCAGCACCGCATGGGTGAAGCCGGTCTCCCGGATATCCGCCGCCAGATCTTGCAGGCGTCCGAGTTCCTTGGCCATAACCGTCGGACTGTCGAGCCAGCCAAGGCGATTGGCGATCTTTTTCTGCTCCGCAGCGTCCTGGCTCCAGAGCGTCGTTTCTCGCGCCCAGAGTCGTTCGGCCGTGTGATTCGCGGCCAAACGGCGTGCTGCCTCTCCGACTTCGTTGCTGTATGCCCCGATGGGCGAGTTCCCGTCAGGTCCGGCGTTGGCAAAGCGGATGCGCTTCGTCTCGATGCCGCTCAACAGCGTGTCAAAGGAATTGGCGAAACTCTCCACCCCTTGAACCTGGAGCAATTCGGTGACGTCGTCGTAACTGATATCAAGTGCGGCCATTTCGTCGATGATTCGATGCGCCTCAGGGAGATCAGTGTCGACCGTGCGCTTCAGCGTGCCGTGATCGCGGAAAGCGTCGATCGAGGCTGGTGCCATCGTATCGACCGTATCGGGACCGATCAGCGCCTCGATGTAGAGAACGTCGCTGTAGGCCGGGTTCTTCGTGCTGGTGCTGGCCCAGAGTGGGCGCTGTGGCTTCGCCCCGTGTTCTTTGAGGGCCAGGAAGCGCGGCCCGTGGAACAGTCTGGTGAAATGCTCGTAGACGATTTTTGCGTTCGCGATCGCCGTCTTGCCCTCAAGCGCCCGCAGGCGTTCTTGCTTTGCGGGGTCCTGCGTTTGCTCCAGCATCTCGCCGATACGTTTGTCGACTTCAGTGTCAACCCGGCTAACGAAGAAGCTGGCAACCGATGAAATCGAGTCGATCGGTAGCCCCTTCTCCACCCGGCGTTCGAGTCCGCGCAGAAAGGCTTCGACCACGTCGAGGTAGCTCTTCAGCGAAAAGAGTAGGGTGATGTTGATATTGATGCCTTCGAAAATCAACTCTTCGATCGCCGGGATACCCTCGGGAGTACCGGGCACTTTGATCATCACGTTGGGCCGACCGATGGTGGCAAAGATGCGCTTCGCTTCGCGGACCGAGCGTTCGGTGTCGCTGGCGAGGTAGGGCGGCAGTTCGATTGAAACAAACCCGTCCGCTTTCTCGGTCGACTTGAACACGATGCGCAGAATATCCGCGGCCCGACGAATGTCATGGAACGCCAGATCTTCGAAGATCTCCTCTTTGTCCGCACCCTGTTCGGCGAGGCGCTTCAATTGGGAATCGTATTCGTTGCCTCCGGCCATCGCCTTTTCAAAGATTGTTGGATTTGAGGTGATACCCCGCAGGCCATCTTCGCGGATGAGGCGTTCAAGCTCGCCCGAACTGAGGATCGAGCGGCTCAGATTGTCGAGCCAGAAGCTCTGGCCGAAGGCGGCCAGTTGTTGCAGTGGATTAGCCACGGCTGGGTTCCTTTCGTTGAGTGCGAATCAGGTGAAACAACGAATAATATTTGGCGTCCGGAGGAGTGTGGGACGTCATAGCAGGTCTGACGGGAAGTGGTGCGCGTTGCCAAGCGGAGTGTGATTGTGCAATGACGTCGCCATTTCGCTCTAAGTATGCACCTTTGTTCGCAACACGTCTCTCTTAACTCCTCAGTCTTATCCGGACACGTTGACCTCGTCATTCCCGGGAACAACGTTGCCCTGCGGTCTGAAAAGCATGATGTGCGCCGAGGAGTACGCTCAATCGCGATCCCGCATTCTGTCGTGGCTGCGAACGTCGAAAACTATTGGTGGTCGGGGTGCTGTCAATGTCACACCATGGGGAATGAAGCGCCACGTACATGAGCGGATCGTGGAGCAGTGCCGAAGGTAGGGCTTATGCGATCTCACGGTCGGAAGCTTCATTCTTGTCATTCCGAACGGAGTGAGGAATCTCTCTGGCTCGCAGGCGCATGAATCGCCCGGCGTCGGAGAGATGCTTCGTCGTACGACTCCTCAGCATGACCTCCGTGCGTCCACGGCGTGTCGCTGAAACCAAACGCATGATGAGAACGCATAAGCCCTGTGCCGAAGGCCAACGACGTTGACAACATCGCGATTGGTGGTCACAAGGGCTTGACAGCGGAATCAATGTACGTACAATAGAGATAAGGCACGTGTACGTACAGATCAACAAAGGGGGCCACATGGGTGACTCGATCCGGTCCCGCAGCCGCCGGCACCCGACGCGCGAGTCGCGATGCCGAAGAATCTGGGCCAACGCCCGTCGTCCCGAGATGGCGTTTCGATTGACCCGTGAACTCCCGACTACGGACATTGGCCAACGTCGCTCAGATTTCGCGGTGCGGTCCCCAGCGAGCCGCGAGTGGCTCATGGCGCGGTGCGCGCGGCTAGAACTAGCCGGTCAGCAGCGCTGGCAGAGCTAAACCTGAACCATTCTTCCCTCCCTCCCTGTCTGCGGGGCCGCCCATAACGGCCCCGTTTTTTATGCGTAGTATTCGGATGAGTTTCGCTGTGCCACCCACGACACCATGGAGCGGACGCACGCCCCGCAGGTGTGAGATACGTCGTGCGGTGCCACGCCTACGTGCTGCCCGGGAATTCTGGGGGATGGACTTGATTCACGGTCGATAGACTGCCACGATGTGCTCAAATTGCTCTGCGGGTATCCCGACGGATCTGGTGGATTGGATGGAGTATCGTTGGAACCGACGATTCAACCGATTTTCGATTGGTTTCGCTCACAGGGCTTTCAGTTGACCTACCAGTCGACCGCAGTCTACCTGCTGGCTCACTTCGAGCAACCGGGTGTCGAAGTACGGATTGGTACCGTCTATACGGTGGTCGAACGCGATGGGCACGAAATCTACCGGACGCAGCACCTCGAGTTTGACCCCGTGGTCGCTCATGACCGTATTTTTGGCCCTCAATCGTAATACTTTCGTTAGGTCGATTGGTCACACTTCATCCAATGGAGCCTGCTCCGGCGTAGATTGAAGAGGGAGGCGAACTCCGTGATCGCCGCGTCCCGCATCTTCTTGACAAGGAACTGACATGCACATGCAGCGTATTCCATTTTCGCGCGTAGGTTATCTACCGGGACTCGCCGCCGGGCTCATCGCCTCGGTGGCCATGCTGCTCCTGGGTAAGATCTGGGGGGCACCGGTTCCGGCGCAACTCCTGTCGGACCGGCTGAACTCGATCATCCCGCTGAGCGTCTTTAGCGCCGTTCTGGGACAGCTTGAAGGCTCGGCCAAACCGCTGCTCTTTGCCATGATCTTCATTGGCCAGATCGTGCTGGGCGGTGTGGTCGGTGGGCTGTTGGCCGGTTACCTCAAACGCGGCTATTCGCCGCTCCGGCTCTTCTCCATCACCTCGATCGCGATGTTTGTTCTGCTGGGATGCGTGCTTGCTCCGCTCGGGAGTGCGGGTGTCTTCGGGCAACATTCGACGGCGGGGATGACTACGACGATACTCAGCTTCGGCATCATCGCGCTCATCTTCGCTGGGTCGATGGTCGCCTGGCTGGCCGCCAATACGGGCATGGCGCGTGGCTATGACGAATCGCGCCGTCGTGTCGTCGCGTTCGTCGGAGTCGGCGTGCCTGTTCTCCTCGCGACCGCCTACCTCGGCAAGTTCTTCGTCGCGTTGTCGCAGAAGAGTCAGGTTCCAAGTTCGCCGAACACCGCGGATGGCATCTCGCCCGCGCTCACGCCGATCGATGATTTCTACGTCGTCTCGAAAAACTTCGTCGATCCGACGGTCTCGGCCAGCGATTGGAACCTCATCATAGACGGTCTGGTCGACAATCCCAAGACCTACACCTACGATCAAATCAAGTCGCGCGCCTCGACGAAGCACATCGCCACGCTCGAATGCATCAGTAATGAGGTCGGCGGCGAGTACATCAGCACTGGCGAGTGGACCGGCTTTCCGCTCCATGAACTGCTCGATGAAGCGGGCGTCAAGTCAGGCGTGGTCGATGTGGAATTACACGCAGCGGACGGATATAGCGATTCATTCCCGATCGCCAAGGGGATGGATCCGAACACCTTCCTGGTCTATGAGATTGACGGCGAGCCGCTGCCCAAGGAACATGGTTTCCCGGTGAGACTCCTTGTGCCGAACATCTACGGCATGAAAAACGTGAAGTGGCTTACCAAGATCACGTTGGTCAACACGGACTACAAGGGCTACTGGCAGCATCAGGGTTGGAGCGATGTGGCGACCGAGCAGACGATGTCGCGCATCGACTTTCCGACTCAGTCGACCCAGTTGCCGGTGGGCAAGCCGGTAAAAGTTGGCGGAGTTGCGTTTGCCGGTAGTCGGGGAATCAAGAAAGTGGAACTCTCGACGGATGCTGGCAAGAGTTGGAATAGTGCCAACCTGCAGGCGCCGCTCTCAACCTTGAGTTGGACGATCTGGACGTATACCTGGACTCCGGCGGTGGCGAGTAAATACACGCTCACCGTCCGTGCCACCGATGGAATGGGCCAGACGCAGACGAGTGAAGAGAATCCACCCGCTCCAGACGGTGCCACGGGGTATGATTCCGTGCAGGTTCGTGCGGCGACCGCAACGACCTAGCAGCGCGAAGGGCGGGCCCAATGTCCGCTCCCCGGCAACGAAATGGCAGTAGAAGGCGGGTTCGGGGTTGTCAGATTTCGATCTGGTGCAGATCGGCGTCGTGCAATCACCGGTGACTGATCGCCGGTTGATGGCTCCGCACGGCGTACCGGCGGAAATCCACGTCTTTCCGGAGTATATCGATGGTCTCCTCCTGATCGAAGAGAACACTCATCTATGGGTGACCGGCTGGCTGGAGGATGCCGACCGCGAACGGTTGCAGATTGCTCGCCCGACTTACCAGCCGTCGCATAGACGTCGTGGCGTGTTCGGACTTCGTTCCAGCACCCGGCCTAACTCGCTCGCGATCACTCCGGCTCGCCTGCTCAGGGTACGCGGCAATGTGCTGGAACTTGAAGCGCTCGACCTCATTGACGGAACCCCAATCGTCGATCTCAAGCGTTACGCGCCAACGAACGACATCATCTTTTCCGCTCGCGGTTCGCGGGATCGGTATCTGCTCGACAAGGCTGATCCTACTTGGCTGAGCGAGTTAGAGGTCGAAGCCGGTCATTTCCACGGTGTGATTACCGGCGGTGTGATCGCTGCTGCTCGGCTCGTTCAACAGGTCGCGCTCGGTTGGGGGATCATGCCGAAGGACGCGAAACTCAGGGTGATCGTCGGCTCGGAACCCGATCTCGGGACGCTTATCGACGCCGTCCAGGCGATGACCGGGGCGACATTCGGCTCGGGTCGACTCCGGGTTGA
>Ga0307373_10015200_pt1 | contig 10497 bp, 9 predicted proteins | sample OX2MG_FD_202534 | JGI IMG/M metagenome (GOLD analysis project Ga0307373, IMG submission 202534) | Soil microbial communities from Risofladan, Vaasa, Finland - OX-2 | ecosystem: Environmental > Terrestrial > Soil > Coastal area > Acid sulfate soil | place: Finland: Risofladan, Vaasa | collected...
GCATTCCGGCGCGCCGACGAGCCCTGTCCCCACGTTCGGATCCTTCTTGTCGAGCGAGCCGACGTTCCGCGGATGATTGTAATGCTCAATTACTTTGTCGCTGTACGCCATGGTTTCCTCCACCAAATTTGATCGAACTTTTCCCCGGTCTGTTTCCCATGCCCCAATAAAATCTTACGCTGTCTTCCAATTCATCTTGCTCACGTCGGTGCCTTCCTTCGCCATTTCGTACAGCGGAGAAAGCTCGCGCAAGCGGTTCACGGTCTCGACCACGCGATTCGCCACGTAATCGACTTCTTCTTCCGTGTTGAACCGCCCAATCCCAAATCGAATCGACGTGTGCGCCAGATCCTCGCCAACGCCCAGCGCCTTCAGCACGTAGCTCGGTTCGAGCGTCGCCGAAGTGCACGCCGAGCCGCTCGACACCGCGACGTCGTTGATCCCCATCAGCAGCGATTCACCTTCGACGTACGCGAAGCTGATATTGATGTTGTGCGGCAGGTGGTGCTCCATCGTGCCGTTGATGAACGTCTCGTCGAGTTTGGACATGATGGCTTCCTTCAGCCGGTCGCGCAACGCGCTCAGCTTCTTCGTTTCCTCGGCCATTTCCAACCGGCACAGTTCGCACGCCTTGCCGAATCCCACAATTCCCGTGACGTTCAGCGTGCCCGAACGCATTCCGCGCTCGTGTCCGCCGCCGTCCACCATTGCTGTCAATTGCACGCGCGGATTCTTGCGCCGCACGTACAGCGCGCCCACGCCCTTCGGCCCATACAGCTTGTGCGCGGAAATGGAAAGCAAATCGATACCGTCCTTCTGCACGTCCACCGGAACTTTCCCCACTGCTTGCACGGCGTCGCTGTGAAAAAAGACGCCCTTCTCTTTCGCGATCTTGCCAATTTCCGCAACCGGCTGAATCACGCCGATTTCGTTGTTCGCGTACATGATCGATATCAAAATCGTCTTGGGAGTGATGGCGCGGCGCAGATCATCCAGATTGATCCGCCCGTCTTTTTCCACCGGCAAATACGTCACTTCGTAGCCCTCTTTTTCGAGGCGCTTGCACGTATCGAGCACCGCTTTGTGCTCCGTCACTTGCGTGATAATGTGATTGCCCTTTTCGCGGTACATCTCCGCGACACCCTTGATCGCCAGATTGTCCGATTCGGTCGCGCCGCTCGTGAACACAATCTCTTTCGGCGTCGCGCCAATCAACTGCGCAATCTGCGCGCGCGCGTTTTCGACTGCTTCTTCGCCGGCCCAGCCGAACGCGTGATTGCGGCTCGCCGCGTTCCCGAATTTCTCGGTGAAATAGGGCAGCATCGCATCCACCACCCGCGGGTCCACTGGAGTGGTCGCGTGATTATCCATGTAAATCGGTAGTTTAATCGCCATTCCTCGTTCTCCTAAACTCGCAGCTCGACCACCTCGGAAGCCGGGGCGTCGTCGGCCATTTGTGAAATTGTGACTTTGCTCAGCATCTCAAGAATGCTGTGATTCACTTTACGAAGCGGCTCTTTGATCGTGCACGTGTCCGTTTGATCGCAATTGCCATGATGCGTTACGCAAGAAGTCAGCGACACCGGCCCATCAATCGCGTTGATTGTTTCCAGCGCCGTAATCGTCCGCGCGTCGCGCGCCAGCGTGTATCCGCCGCTTGATCCATGCCTCGCGGCCACCAATCCGACTCGCGCCAACTTCTGCAGCACTTTGGCCATCAACGGTGCCGAAATCCCGTACATTTCAGCAATATCCGCGGCGCTGCACGAACCATCGTCCGGATGCGTCGCCAGATGCTTCAAGGCGATCAATGCGTAATCCGACTTTTTCGATAGCTTCAACATGATGGATATACGACCCTGTGAGTCGCATATTGATATTAAAGTCTAGCCGCTAAGATTGTCAAGTGAAAAAATAGAAGTAAATCCCATGCTGCCATACAGTTAAAACAGGACCGACTGGGTCGGATTACGGTGGCTCGGGCCAGACAGTAATCCGTCGAAAATCAGCCCTGAACGGCGCTTTTTATCACCCGAACGGAGAAGCGGGCAGTTTGTGGCGGGGCGACTTCTTGCTCCGAGCGCATTTTCCGCTGGGTACGCCGCCCGTTTCTTGCCCTTGTCCAACCTGGTAGGGCGGAGATTTACGCAGCACTTAGTAGAGGCGGCTTCATGCCGCCCGTTTATTTTTGCCCTGCTAAAAACGTCGCCTACTTTGCCGAAGCCTTCTTTCGCGTAATCGCCGCCACTTCCGTCTTGTCCCTCTTCAGAGTTTGCGCAGCCTGCTGCAATGTAATATTGGCCGCCACACGCCGGTAATTCGACTCGATTTCCTTTTCGCGAACGCTGATCGTCTTGAAGAAAAGCGCTTTGCCCGTCAGTTCCGTATCCAGCAGCGTCATGTCCCAGTGCCCGCGCGCGACAACGGCCTGCTTCACCACAAAAGTTCCCCCTTTATCCAAATGCCCCAATATTCCGTCACCGAATTTAACTTCGCTCGTCAGCGTTCCGCTCATTTCCACCAGCCGCTTCGCCCGTGCGTCGACCAGCATCACTCCCGACATGTGGTGAAACACTTCGGCTTCGCGTGTGGAAGCGTGAAATTTCGGATTCGGCTTGAACGTCAGCTTCACCACATTTCCTCGCCTGCCCGCGTATTGAAACAGCAGCGCGTCCGGCAGCATCTGGAGCAACTTCGTCTCCTTGTCGCTATCGTCATTCTGCGCTTTTTCCTGCTTTTTCTGCGCGTCAGGGTCCGTCAAGAGCTTCTGGATTTTCGCATCCGCGGCCTGCCGTTGCGCCGGAGTCAACGGCTTACCATTCACCTCCAGCAGCCGGTCAACCTCGCCCTGCTTCGTCTCGATCACGTCGTGCAACTCCCTTTTCCCGTCTTTTATCGTAATTTTTCGAAACCTCCACAAGCTGTGATCCGTCTTTCCCGCGTTCACTTCGTTCCGCACCACTTCGCGCACCAATTGCTGTGCGCTCACCCGCGCGTTTGCCTCTGGCTTGTGGACTGGCGCCGCGGCCGAAGCGGAAGTGCTGGCTGCCACAACAATGATTGCAAAAAACAAACCACCCAAAGCCTTCTCCAAAATAAATGCCCCTTTGCCATTCGCCCAAGACATCTTGCGTCCTCCGCTTTCCGATTTTCCACGCGAGGGTAACTGCTCAAGATCGGTGGACGAACGCCTGTGCCCCGTATCCCGCCCCAAAATTAAGATGTTTTGGACGCATACAAAGCCACTGACGCCAGAAACTTTTCCCTCCTCTTCCCCGCTGGACGCAAAATTTGGAAATTCCAATTCCACCGCCGGTGGGAATACAATGTCGGTTCGGGAAGAATTGGAAGAAGAAGATGACCGGATTGCTGAAAATCTCTACCGTTTCCGATGACTCCTGCGAATCTCCGCCGCAATTCGCCCTGGGCCGCGCAGCGTACTCTCCCCGGTGAAGTGATACGCCCCTCCTCCACGCGCCCGCTTGGGCCATACGCACTCAAAATATTCCGCATGGTCATTTGTGTCTTTATACCGCTCCTATTTTCGCCGTTGTCCCATCCGCAAGATTTCCGCGGCAGCATCGTTGGCGAAGTCGCTGACCCGAGCGGCGCGCGCATCCCGTCCGCGAAAATCGTCGCTCGCTCGCTGCAGACTTCCTTCGAACGCCAGGCCATATCCAACGCGCAGGGCGAATTTCGCATCGCCGATCTTCCGCCCGGTCCTTATCGCCTGACCGTCTCCGCGCCTGGTTTCGCCGATGCCAGATCCGACGTCTCCGCCGTCGTCAGCTCCGTGCAGGACGTCAGCGTCACGCTAAAGCCCGCGCCCGTCCAACAGAGCGTCACCGTCGAGGGCCAAGCTTCTTCCATCACCACCGAACCGATTGACATCACCAGCGCGGTTCACGGTGGCGCCGTCTCGGCTCACGATCTCGCAAATATCCCCCTCGCTCACCGCACTTTCGCCAACATTGCTTTTCTCGTTCCCGGCACGGAACCCGTTGAGCCTTCCGATCCCACCAAGGCCCGCATCACCGCCGTTTCCTTCGGAGGCAGTTCGGGACTTAACGATGTACTCAACGTCGATGGCGGGGATAATTCCGACGACTACATCGGCGGCTTTCTCCAAAATTTTTCTCCCGACGCCATTCAGGAATTCGCCGTCCAAACTTCGCAGGAAAATGCGGACACGGGACGCACCGTGGGCGGCGCCGTCATCATCACCACCAAGCGCGGCACCGATCAATGGCATGGCGATGCCGCCTTTGACGAACGCGCCTCCGCTCTGAACGCGCGCTATCCCATTGAAAATCCCGCTCCGCTGCCGAAACAGCCTTTCTCCGCGCAGACCTACATCGCCGCGCTCGGCGGGCCCATCGTAAAAAGCAAGCTCTGGTTTTTCACATCTTTCGAATACGCCCACGAAAACGCCAGCATTGCCTACAGCCCTGCGAGCCTCGCTCAATTCAACGCGCTCGCCTCGCTCGCTTTGCAAGGCTTAATTCCCGGCGTGAGCTCCATTCCCGTTCCCAACAACGTTCCCGTGCCGTTCCGCGACGTGCTGGGATCTGTGCGCCTCGACTGGGCGCAGTCCAATCGTTCGCAATGGTTCTTGCGCGCCTCCGAGGACAATTCCACGACCGACAATTTTGCCGTTCAGCAAGCAACGCTCCCGTCCACCGGCGCGACCTGGCACAACAATTATCTGAACATGGTGATCGGCGACCAATTTACGTTCAGCCCCACTTGGCTGGGCTCGTTCACCTTCGACGCCAGCGGCTTGCATTTGACCGAAGTCCGCAATTCCCATCTTGGTTTCGCCCTCGCCTTTCCCTTCAGCTCCACGTTTCAAACCATCTCCGGATTCGAAACCTTCGGCGACAATCAATTCGTCACGCCCATCACCGCGTTCCCGGTTTTGCGCAATCAGGAAAAATATCAGTTCCGTTACGACGTCAGCCACGTCACCGGCAAACATGCGCCGCACTTCGGAATCGATTTCATCCATGAGCCTGTCCTCAGCGGCGCGCTGTCCGGATCCGGCGAAACACTAATCACCTATCCGAATGACCCGAATTTTTACGCGGCGAATCCGTCGGAGTTTTATTTCAGCTCGCAATGCGGCACCCCGCCGCCCAACGGCTCACAAATCTTGTGCACGGCCGCGCCGGCGGGCAACGGCAGTTTTTCCCAAAACATCCAGCGCCTTGGTTTTTATGCCGAGGATTTTTGGCGCGTCACGCCGCACCTCACCATTGATCCCGGCATTCGCTACGACACCACCTTCGGCCTCTTCACCGCCTCCGGCCAATCGCAGCTGCAAAATCCCGCGCTTTTGACTCTGCGCGCGTTGCAAATTCCCCTGATCAGCAGCGCGCCGCACGATTATCGCGAAGCCATCGCGCCACGCTTCGGTATCGCCTATTCGCCCGGCTCGTCCGAGAAGACTGTCATTCGCGCCGGCATCGGCCTGTACTACAACGACCTCGCGCAAAACGGCTGGGTCACTGCATTTCAAGCCGTCAACTCGGCACCGACCGCTTGCGTAAATCCCGGCGATCCCGGTTGCATTCCCGGCGCAGCAAGTGGCGGCTCGGGCGCCCTCATCGACCCGCATTACAAAACTCCATACGCGCTGCACGCCAGCATCGGCGTCGAGCATTCGTTCAACAAAAATTGGATTGCCAGCGCCGATTGGACGCACGAGCAGGGCGTCCACTCCTATCGCCGTTACCAATATCAAGCGGGCTTCACTCTATTTTCGCCGAATCCGAATTTCCAAAGCGACGTTCCCAACTTGACTGTGTTTCGCAGCGACAATCGCTCGAGCTACGACGCATTATCCATTCATTTGCAGGGGAACATTTCGCGGCGTGCAAACCTGATCGTCAATTACACGCTCGCCAGCGCCAAAACATGGGGCTGCATTCTCGGCGAGCTGTTCGATTACGTGAATGGCGTCTGCAATCCGCTCGACGCTTTCGCGAAAGGCGATTACGGCCCCTCCGGCGAAGATGTGCGCCACCGATTTGTCGTGGCCGGAATCTTTCGCGCGCCCGGCGGATTTGAGATCAGCACGCTCTCGCAATTCGAAAGCGCTCGCCCGTTCACAATCACAACGCCTGTGGACGTCAATGGCTTCGGGGATGCTCTTAACGATCGCGCCGTCATCAATGGTGTGCAAACCACCCTCGACCAATTCCGCGGCTCTCCATATATTCAGGTCGATATGCGCGTCACCCGCCCGTTCAAAATCGGCGAGCGCTTGACCGCCGCGCCCTTCATCGAGTTCTTCAATCTTTTCAACCGCAATAATCCCGGCGCGAATTACGTCACCAATCTCGCCGCGCTGCCCACGCCCGTCAACAATCTGGCCAACGCGACTGCCCTCTGCTTGGATCCGCCAGCCTGTTCGAACATGAAGCCGATCACCAGCCTGAATCAGTTGCGCGTCCCGGCTGGCGCCCTCGGCGACTTCTTCGGCCCGGGCACCACGGTCGGCATCCCCTTCGCCGCCCAACTCGGCGCCCGCCTCACCTTCTGACAATTTCAGAGGGTGGTTCTCGCCGCGTAGAACGGAAGTGACACGCCGCGAGCTAGAAGTTATTCTTGCGCGTGTCTTTCGGCGAGGCGGGATTCCTCTTTTCTGCTGCTCTGATCGCTGGCGTGCTGAATGCCGTCGCGGGCGGGGGCAGCTTCATCTCTTTTCCGGCGCTGCTCTTCGTGCAAATCGCGCCCATCTCCGCGAATGCAACAAACACCGCGGCTATGTGGCCGGGAACGATCGCGAGCACCGTCGCGTATTGGCGCGAGATGAAAACGCCCGAGGCGCGGCGATTGTTGCCGCCCCTGCTGGTGACGGGCCTCATCGGCGGCGTGATTGGAGCGCGCATTCTGCTGCGCACGCCGGAAAGTACGTTCATGCGCCTGGTGCCCTGGCTGCTGCTCGGCGCGACGCTGCTGTTTGCCGCGAGCGGAAAAATCACGAAATGGGTGCGCGGACGAAGCGGCCACGCGAGCGGACGCCGAATGCTGTTCGTCGCCGGTTTGCTGCTGGAGCTGGTGATCGCCGTGTACATCGGGTATTTCGGCGCGGGGGCGGGAATCCTGGTGCTGGCGATGCTCGCGCTATTGGGCGTCGAAAATATTCACGCCATGAATGGAATGAAGACGCTGATTGTGAGCGCCGTGAACGGCGTGGCGCTGATTCTCTTTATTTCGGCGAAGGTGATTGCGTGGCCGCAGGCGGTGGTAATGTTGGTGGGTGCGGCGCTTGGCGGATATGCCGGAGCGTATTACGCGCAGAAAATCAATCCGCAAAATATACGCCGGCTGGTGATCGTGGTGGGATTCGGCATGGCCGCTTACTTTTTCATCAGAGGGTGAGTGGGGAAGACAGTCACTCGTCACTCGACGCGCGTCAGGGCTCAGCTCGCGTCTTCGAGGGCGCGCCGGAAGCGAACCGTGTCGACCTGATGGCGCGCGATTTCGCGCGAGCCGAGAAAAACCACGGGCACATCATTGGTATAGAGTTCGCGCAGGTCAGGGTCCTCGTCGATATTCACTTCGCGCAACGGAGCGCCGAATTCGCGGAGAATCGGGAGGATCGCGGTGCGGGCCTCGTCGCAGAGGCGGCATTTCGGACGGGAATATAGCGTTGCATCGCACGGCTTGGCGGCGGCGAGGCGCCCCTGTTCGCTGCGCCGGTAAACATCTCCGCCGCCCGCGGGATCCAGATGTCCCGCGCGAACGAGCAACTCGACCGCGCCGACCACGTTTTCCCGCCGCGCGGGATCGTTGCCGCCCGCAATTTCCATCAGCGCATGGAGGTCGAGCGTTTCGCGGCCCAGTTCGTCGAATACTCCAAGGATGCAGCGCGAGATTTCGTCCATAAGTGACGCCGAATTACGGATTGATTGTATAGCCCTTTTGAAACGGGCCCATGGCCGGAAAAAAAGCGCGCGAACGGAAAAGCTCGGCGATCTGCCGAATGTGGCCGAGATCGTGAAAGGCCCACTCGTTCATGAGTTGCGCCACTGTGATTTGCCCGAATTCTCCGTGCTCGCCTTTTCGCGCAAGAACGCTTTCCGGCAGATAGCGCAGCCACGAAAGGCTACGGTCGCGTTCATGGCAAAAAACTTTCAAATGCTCGCGCGCCTTGCCGCTCGAATAATGCCCGGCCCGATATTGCGCGTTCTGATCGTACGGCACGAGATGCGGCATGTCCGTCTGCGCCATGCGCTCGATGCGTTCGCGAAAGCCGGCCACTTCCACGTCGGCCAAGTGCGCGAGCACTTCGCTGATCGACCAGCGCTCCATCGAGGGCTTCCACTGCAACTGATTTTCGCTGGCAAGCGAAACAAGTTTCTCGATGATGATGGGCGTTTGCTCCAGGACGTCCACCCCCGGCAGAGCTGCTGGCTCCCTGGCAGCTTCCATCGTCACCTCCGGTTCGCCTCTGATTTACTTGAGACGAATTTCGTCGACAATTCCTTTATACCGCAATTGGTGGCACGGGAGAAATACCGCAAGGAAAATTCCGACAAGCCATTTGCTCTCGTGCGGCATCCTACGAATCGCGAGCGCGCGCGCCCTGCGTCGTGATGTCTAACAACTTGTTGAAAAAACTCTACTCGTTGTCATTCCGTCGCGCACCGGCGAGAAGGAATCTGCATTTTCTTGGGTTTTTGCAAACCACGGTCCTCCCATGGAGCCAGGAATGACACCCGAGCGCACTTTTTCGACAAGCGTCTAACGCAATGGCCCGCAACGCAATCCGTTGGCTCGCGAGTGGAGACGCGTGATAATGGAACCGAGAGTTTTACGCGGAGGATACGTGGCAGAGATATTTGCTCTCGTGGACGATATTTTTTTTCAGGCAAAGATGCTGGAGACGGCAAAGCAACTGGGCGTCGAAATGAAATCGTTTGCAACGGGCGGTGCCCTATTGACGGAACTGGAGAAACAGCAGCCGAAGCTTGTGGTGGTGGACTTGAATGCGCGGCAATCTCCGATGGAGGCGATTGCGTCCATCCGCGCGCGCGCGCCGGAAATTCGCGTGATCTCTTTTTTTTCGCACGTGCAGACGGAATTATCCAAGCAAGCGCGCGAAGCGGGATCGACGGACGTGATGCCGCGATCGAAATTCACGAAAGAACTGCCGGCAATTTTTGCGGATGCAAAGGAGTAAAGCAGTGAGTAGTCAGCGGCTAGCTGAGGAGCAGATTCGCATGACGAAAAGACTCGCGGCGGCAGGATTCCTCCTAATAACGCTGCTGATGGCCGCTTTCGCGCCGCATTTGGCCGCGCGCACGCCGCAAGCGGCGCCACCGGATCCGGCCCAGGCTCTCAATGCCGCGCTCGCAGCGGCGTGCACGGAAAACGCAGCGGACTTTGCAAATTATTTAACAGTCGAAAACGCGGCAGCGTTCCAGAAGCTTCCGCCGGACCAGCGCACGTCGATGATGAAGCGCTTCGTGCTGGTGGACACAGCCGGGCGGCCGCTGCTTTCGAGTGATGACCAGGGACATCAAATTCTGCGCTGCGAAGGAACGGATGCCAGCGCGGAATTCCAGTTTGGGGCGTCTCGCGTGCACGACAATCTCGCATATGTTCCCGTCACCGTCGCGGGCGGAAAGACGATTCAGTTTGGACTGGTGCGTGAGGACGGTAGATGGAAACTATTGTCGCTGGGGCTGCTGCTGATCGACATTCCGCAGCTTCAGAAACAATGGAGCGCGCAGGCAATTGAGGACCGAGAGCAGCACGTGATTGACACGCTGCAAAATTTGGCCGCGGCAGTCGACACGTACAAGCGGGGGTTTGGCAAACTCCCGGATTCGCTGGCGCAACTTGGCCCGTCCAAGGACGGCGTTTCGCCCGATGCTGCAAAATTGATTGATGCCGATCTTGCGGCGGGAAATAAAGATGGCTACAAATTCCGTTATCGCGTCACGGCCGCGGCTGACGGAGGAGCGGCAGGGTATGAAATCGCGGCGATTCCCGCGGAATACGGGAAAACTGGAAAACGCTCGTTCCTGCTCGACAAGGACGAAAAAATTCACGCGGCGGACAACCACGGCGCGGTCGCCACAGTCGACGATCCCATCGTGACGACAGCCGATCCCGGCGCGCAGTAGCAGGCGCCATGTGTTGCGCGGCGTCGGCCCGATAAGAGGGATCGGATCCTGCATTCGGAAAAAGCAAAGCCGCAGCCGCGCGGACGCTCAACCTAACAAATGGCAGGCGCGAAACGCCTCACGTCATCCCGGCAAATGCCGCAGGGCGGGACGTGAGCTATAAAAGAGCCGCGGACTTGACGATGAGTCGCACGGCGGTTTAGGCGCGCGGATTTTGTGCTATGCTGTGGCGTCTGAACGGCGCCCCAGCCGGCCGGAATTCACTCCGCGCGTTACCGCAGAAGAGCCACACGGCTCTGTGAATGCCGCCCGCACAGCCGCAAGCAAGGCCGGAGGAGTGCGCGTTTAATGTCTGCCG